>Ga0326728_10005050_pt1 | contig 37941 bp, 28 predicted proteins | sample MB3enrmetagenome_FD_207602 | JGI IMG/M metagenome (GOLD analysis project Ga0326728, IMG submission 207602) | Lab enriched peat soil microbial communities from McLean, Ithaca, NY, United States - MB31MN | ecosystem: Environmental > Terrestrial > Soil > Wetlands > Peat | place: USA: New York...
TTCGGAGCGAATGATGCGCGGCAGTATCATATGATGTTTAGGACAAATCGCCTGCGGATTCTGATAAACGCAATGGGCAAATGCCACCAGGTATTTTCTGATTTCATGAAAACGCACAATTTCATCCACAAAACCTTTTTTGGCGCAAAACAAAGGCCCCGACGTTTTGTCATAATGTTCAACCATCTCATTCATCTTGTCGATGACGGGCTTCAAAGGATTCCCCGAATCTTTTTCTTTGACCAGTCTTCGGGCGTAAGTCGCGGCAGCCGCTGTTTCGCCTTGCATGACATTGATTTCGGTCGCTGCCGTACCCAGTGAGAAAGCGTTATTATTATTGGCCTGAGGACCCCCCATGACATAATGCCCGGCAACAGAGCCTTTGCGTAAAACAACGAGCATCATCGGAAGATCTGTATTTTCAATGGAATAAACCAATGATTGACCTAATCCCAGCAACTCCGCTTTTTCCGCGATATCTCCTACGTCGATTCCGGTCGTGTCCTGAAACCAGATTACCGGAATTTTATCGCGGGAGCAAAGCGTTACAAATTCGCTCATTTTGATTAATCCCTGACGATAAAGCTTGCCGCCGACACCGCTATATTCATTGGTGTATTCCGGGTAATCAGGCACAGCGCCCTGGCGATTGCCGATAGCGCCGATAAGGTAGCCGTTGATTTTTACCAAGCCCGTGTAAACTTCGGGGCCGAATCCCGGACGGAATTCCATATGTTCGGAATTATCCACCAACCTGGCCAGAACCTGTTCGAAATCATACACGCCTTCTTTATTCATCGGTATAATGGAAATAATTTCCGTCGGCGAATATTTAGGTTCCGCGGGTTCGGATACCCTGAAAAACCGGGGATTATACGCAGGCATATCCGCCACATAATCTTTGATGGCGTCGAGAACCTGCTTCTCTTCATCAAAGACAGCGGTGAAAAAACCGGTCACATCATAATGAATCTTTACACTTCCCGGAGGAACCGATTTGAAATGTCTGGCAGCATTAATGACATCTTCAGCCCGTTCTTCATCGAAATGACCTCTCTGGAATATGCCGCTCATGATACCGCCACCGCCCACGGCCATATTGGCTTTTTTGTGAGCCAGCAGAATAGTCGGACTGACGGACTGATAGCCGCCGCCGGCAGGATTGGTTCCATAGATGCCGGCCATAACGGGTATGCCCATCTGTTCGAGTTCGGCATTACGGAAAAAACATGCTCCCGAACCACGGCGACTGGCATATATTTTTTCCTGTTCGGGAAGTTTGACACCGGAGCAGTTTACAAGCCAGACGAGTGGAACGTGCAGAATTTTGGCGATGTCCGTTACGCGCAGATTATTTTCCGCCTGCCCGGCAATCCAGGCTCCGGCCATCCATTTATTATTAAAGCCGATCAAAACGCACCATTTGCCGTTGATGCGTGCCAGACCGTCAACAACGCCGGTGCTGCCCGATTCCTCATTTGCCGGATCGAAGATGGTGTGCAACGGACAAAATGTTCCCGGATCGGCCAAATAATCGATACGCTCCCAAACACTCATTTCATCGCGCTCGTGCATTTTTTCCAGCGGCACGCCGACATTTTTAATCCTCTGGGCTTCTGCATCGATTTGCTTCATTACCTCTTCCGCCTGTTTGAGGTTGTCCTTCATGTTCTGTATTTGTTCCGGCGAAAGGGCCCTCCCCAAAGGATCCATTTTTTCAAAATATTGTTTCATTTTTTAACTCCGCAAATTATGATTTGATCAGCTTTTTATATTTAAGGCTTGTTTCATCGCCTCGGCTATCTTAGTGGGACTTTTTGCCACGGTGATACCGCATTTGATAAGCGTAGCGATTTTGTCCGCGGCGCGTCCTTTGCCGCCGCTGATAATTGCGCCGGCATGCCCCATGCGTTTACCCGGGGGGGCCGTAAGTCCGGCAATATAGGCGGCAACAGGTTTTCTCATATTTTCTTTGATCCATTCGGCTGCTGTTTCTTCGGCATCGCCGCCTATTTCGCCGATCATAAAAACGGCTTTTGTTTCCGGATCCTCATTGAAAAGTTTCAGGACATCAATGAAGCTCAAGCCGATGATCGGATCGCCGCCGATGCCCACGCAGGTAGACTGGCCGAGTTGGGCGTCTGTTAATTGTTTGACAGCCTCATAGGTAAGCGTGCCGCTACGCGAGACAACGCCGATGTTTCCTTTTTTATGAATCGCGCCGGGCATGATTCCGACTTTACATTCACCGGGAGTAATGACTCCCGGACAATTCGGGCCGACAAGCTTCATTTTGCTGTCCTGAAGATATCTTTTTACAACGACCATATCGCGGATAGGAATGCCCTCGGTTATACAAACGGCCAGTTCAATTCCGCCTTCTGCCGCTTCCAGAATCGCCTCCGCCGCCAATGGAGCGGGAACTAGAATCATCGAAACGGTGGCGCCTTTTGCATAAATGGCTTCTTTAAGGGTATCGAATACGGGGAATCCTTCGATGGTAGCGCCGCCCTTTCCCGGAGTGACTCCTCCGACAATATTGCTTCCGTAATCGCGGCATTGCCAGGCGTGAAGAAGTCCGCTTTTGCCGGTGATGCCTTGAACAATTATTCTAGAAGCGCTGTTGATCAAAATGGCCATGTTTCTATCCGTTGGCTTTTAGTTATTTCTCAATGGGCGATGACTTTGCGTTTTTTAATCACCCTCTGCACAATTTTAGCTGCGCCGTCTCCGAGATTATCAACCGTTTCGATTTTAAGCCCCGATTGGGAAAGAAGGTTTTTTCCTTCGACAAGGCGGCTGCCATCCATCCTCACCACGATGGGAAGATTACAAGCAGCGATATCCGTTGTGGCGTCAATAATGCCTTGCGCGATTATGTCACAGCGCATAATGCCGCCGAATATGTTGACAAATATTCCTTTGACATTTCTGTCCTTTAAAATAATTCTGAAAGCTTCGGCCACTTTTTCTCTACTGGCTCCGCCGCCGACATCAAGGAAGTTGGCAGGTTCGCCTCCATATTCCTTCAAAACATCCAGTGTAGCCATGGCCAGACCGGCGCCATTCACCATACATCCTATGTTTCCATTTAATTTAATGTAGGCGAGGTCAAGTTTTTTAGCCTGAATTTCCATAGGATCCAATTGGGAAACATCGATCATTTTTTCATATTCCGGATGCCGGAAGAGAGCATTATCGTCAAAATTAATTTTGCAGTCCATCGCGATCAATTTGTCGGCCTTGCTGATGGCAAGAGGATTAATCTCAATGGATGAGCAATCTTTTTCTAAAACGATTTTATACAGGTTTTGAATTAATTTGACGCAATCTTCGACAATTTTGCCTTTTAGTCCCAGGAGAATTGCAATTCCGCGAGCGTGATAGGATCGCACTCCGATGAAAGGGTCGATATAAAGAGTATGAATATGTTCGGGTGACACGCGCGCTATTTCTTCAATATCCATTCCTCCCTCGGCAGAAGCGATAAGGCAATAGCGCGATGTTCGTCTGTCGAGAGTAATGGAAAGATAAAACTCCTTTTCGGTTTCAATTATTTCTTCAACAAGAAGACACTTGACGGCCAGGCCATTGTTTCCGGTCTGAACAGTCACCAGCTTATTTTTCAGGAGATCTCCGGCTGCCTGGCCGGCATGCAAAGAGCCATTCACTTTTCGTACCCCTCCGGCCTTCCCGCGCCCGCCCGCGTAAATCTGCGCTTTGAGCACACAAAGATGACCGAAGTCCTCAACGGCATCCTGTGCCTGCCGGACGGTTTTCACCATTCGTCCGTTCGGCACCAAAATACCGTATGCCTTCAGAATCTCTTTGGCCTGATATTCATGTATGTTCATTTTATTTTACCGCTGCAAATTTGCGCTGTGTTTAAAATAATTCTATACCCTGTTGACGGCGAAACCGAGCGCGGCATTAGCCACGATCATTGTATGCATATTGGAAGTCCCTTCCAGAGTTTCGAATTGTTTTGAATCCCGCAGGAAGCGGCCGCAGGGATATTCATCGGAGTAGCCGAATGAACCGAAAAGTTTCATGCATTCATTGGCGGCGTGCACCACTTCTTTGGCTCCGTAAAGTTTGGACATCGATGTTTCCATCACATTGGGAAGGCCTTTATCTTTCAACCATGCGGCCCTGTAGACAAGAGCAGCCGTTGCTTCATGTCCCATTTTCATTTCCGCGATCTGTTGTTGAATCAACTGGAATTTGCCGATCTTTTGTCCAAACTGAGATCTTTCATTCGCGTATTTTATTGAAGCCTCCAGAATAGCCCCGGAAAGCCCCAGCGCGCCTGCCGAACAACCGAGACGCGTGGAATTCAATTGAGTCATGCACATTTGGAATCCTTTGTTGACGGTTCCCAGAACAAGTTTTTTCGGCACCTTCACATCTTCAAAAGTTATTTCCGCCGTATCGGAAGCCAGCAGTCCCACTTTTTCATGAATCTTTTTACGGGTGATTCCCGGGAGGCTGTAATCCATGATAAAACAGGTTATGCCATTTGCCCCTGCTTCCTTATTCGTCTTTACATATAATAAACCATGATTGGAAACGGTTCCGTTGGTTATCCACATCTTATTTCCATTGAGCAGATAATGATCTCCCCTGTCTTCAGCCAGACACTTCATGCCGGCGACATCCGACCCGACATCAGCTTCCGTCATCGCGAAACTGCCGATATAGTCGCCTCTGACGAATTTCGGAATGTAGTGCTGCTTTTGTTCTTCTGTTCCGAATTTTTGAATGGTCAGGGCAGGGCCCCAGCATTGCATGTTGAAAGCCATGCGCCAGGAAGTATGGACTTTGGCGATTTGCTCGATAACCAGAGTTCCTTCCATAAAGCCCATGCCGTTTCCGCCGTATTTCTCATCGATGCAGAAACCGAAGAAACCCAGTTCCGCCATTTTATCGAATATTTCCCTGCGCCAATAGTGGTTTTTTTCATCTTCTTCCACGTGGGGTCTAATTTCATTTTCGGCAAAATTCTTTGCCATATCCTGAAGTATTTTTTGTTCTTCGGTTAATGCGAAATCCATATTGAAAGTCCTCCCGATTTTTTCCTCAAACTATTTTCTTTCCACGATCATGCAGATGCCCTGACCGCCGCCGCCGCAGATGGTTTCCAGACCATAACGGCTATTTCTTCGGGTCATTTCGTTGATAAGTGTTGTTAAGCGCATGACGCCGGTAGCGCCGATAGGATGCCCCAATGAAATTCCGGAGCCATTAACATTTACTTTTTCATCCATTACATTGTCGTTAATGCCGGAAAGTCTCGCATCAGCCAGCGCCTGAACGGCAAATGCCTCCTGTACTTCGATAAGGTCTATCTGATCGATGGTGATATTAATTTTTTGCAGAGATTTTTGAACAGATGCGGGCACTGCCGGGTAGGTCAAGGTTGGATCGGTTGCCGCAATCGCACAGGAACGGAAATAAGCAAGAGGCTTTATTCCCAACTCTTTCGCCTTTTTTTCGGATGCGAGCATGATAACCGCCGCGCCGTCATTTTCAGAGGAAGAGTTTCCGGCTGTGCAGACACCATCGGGATAAACAGGCTTTAGCCTGGAGAGTTTTTCCAGAGTAGTATCTCTTCGCGGACCCTCATCTATGCCGAAGAAAGTCGTCTGTCCGTTTTTATCTTTGCCGACGGGAACGGGAACGATTTCTTCAGCGAATTTCCCGGCATCCTGCGCCGCGATTGCTCTTTGATGGCTTCTCAATGCCCACTTGTCGGCTTCTTCCCTGGTTATTTTTTCTTTTTTGGCTGCGGCCTCGGCCCAGGTCATCATAGAACTCAGCTCGCCGTATCGGGCAATGGGTTGCGACATGACCCGGGCGCGCTGGAGACGATCGTAGAATGGAATTCCCCACATGGCCAGGGCGCCGTGCCCTCTGGGCATGAATCCGTATTTTTCATGATTCTTGCCCCCCAATCCCCATTTGATATCCCCGGGAATATACAGTTCGGTCTGGCTCATTGATTCCATGCCCCCGGCGATGATAATATCGGCATTCCCCGTTTGTATTTTCATGGCGCCGAAAAAAACAGTTTCCAGACCGGAACAGCAACGCCGGTCAAGAACCACCCCTGGAACAAAGTCCGGCCAACCGGCTTCGAGAACTGCCATGCGCGCGCCGTTGGAGCATTCACCGTTTTGATAAGACGTTCCCATAATCACATCTTCAACCTGCGCCGGATCTATTTTTGCCTGTTTAACTAATTCCTGCAAAACGATAGCGCCGAGTTTATAAACGGGGATGTCTTTTAAAGAACCGCCGTAAGCGCCGATGGGGGTGCGCGCACAACTTAAAATGACTACATTTTCCATGGTTTCATCCCTCAATAGTTTCTATTTTAAAAATTTACGTCTTTTCTCGGTTTCATTTCACCTGACGTATAATCATACCAGCCTTTTCCGGTTTTTCTTCCCAAGTCCCCGCTCTGCACAAGTTTCTCCAAAATTAAAGCGGGGCGGAATTTCGGATCTTTATATCCCTCATAAAGCGTTTTAAAAACACTGAGGCCTATATCGAGTCCCACGAAATCACCCAATTCGAATGGCCCCATAGGATGATTGAGTCCCAGTTTTATGGCCTTGTCTATATCTTCTATCGTTGCGACACCCTCCAGCAGGCAATTATAAATCTCTGCTCTGAATGCCGCATTAACCCGGTTAACAAGAAATCCGGGAACATCTTTCACCCGGACTGTTTCTTTCTGCAGTTTGGCTGCAACCGATTCAATTATTTTTGTTGTTTCTTCAGTTGTTTTAAATCCCGGAATGATTTCAACCAGACGCATGACCGGAACCGGGCTGAAAAAGTGCATGCCGATAAACTTTCCGGGACGTTTCACGGTTGCCGCCAGAGTAGTAATAGGGATGGAAGATGTATTTGTGGCATAGATTACATCCTCATGGCAAAGAGAATCCAACTTCTGGAAAATGGATTTTTTCACCTCAAAATTTTCATAAGCTGCTTCAATAATCAGATCGGCTTTTATTGCGTTTTCAAAAGAAGGATCCTTGCTGATTCTGGATAAAACAGCATCCTTGTCGGCGACGGTTATTTTTTCCTTCTTCACTTTTCCCTCAAGTATCCTGCTGATGGAATTGAACCCCTTTTCGATAAATTCCATCTTTACATCGTTCATGATAACGTTATATCCGGCTTGCGCGGATACTTGCGCAATGCCTGATCCCATGAGACCTGAACCGATAATCATAATATTTTTGATATGCATATTTTTACTCCTTTAGTCTGCAAATACTATAGATGATACCGATATCGTTTCCCTGCGATTGCCGCAGCCCCTAAAACTTTGTCTGACGCTGCACCCGGGATCGGACTTGCCATGGAAAAGAAATCAGTGGGCCCTCCCCTTTAGTTTATGATTTTAACAAACAGCGTATCTGTGCTGCCGCCATATCAAATATCGGAGAGTCCAACACCCGGTTCATCTGCAGTCCGCCCTGCATGACGGCAAGCACCACGACAGCCTGATCGCGGGATGTTCCCGGGAACGAGAATGTGCCGCGTTTTCTGCCTTTATCCAGGAAATTATCCATCCACTTCAGGAGGTCGGACACAAGACCTTTTGTTTCTTCCTGCATGGACTTGGGCAGAGTGGTGAAATCCGTTTGCATTGCGCCGCTCAGGCAGACAGATTCGCTCTTGGTAAGATAATGCCTGTAGATTTCGAAGAAGCGATCCAGTTTATCCCAGTCGGCCATCGCTGCTGTCTCCCGACGTTCGCACCATCCGCTAAAACGTTGCCTGGCCCGTTGAATAATGGCAAGCCCGAGATCGGCCTTGCCGGGGAAATGGTAATGGATTGAAGATTTTTTTATCCCGAGAGCCAAGGCTATATCGGCATAGCTAAAGCCGTTGAAACCATTTTTCAGCAGGAGCTTTTCTCCTACATCGATAATTTTGTTTTTTGTACTATCCGTTAGTTTTTTCATGCCAAGCAATCTACCAACTAGTAGATAAAATGTCAAGAAAAAAATATTACGACAATAAAATCATTCAGCCTAACACTTTGATGAGCTTTATATATCTTCTGAATCGGATTAACCCGTCTTTTTCTGTTTGGGACGAGTGGCTATCGGAGGGTCATCATGGGGCCATACTATGAGAGCTGCGCCATTCTTTTTTTCAGCCTTCGTAAAATCGCTTCGTAAAAAAACTGCGGCCACATTTGTGCCGGATTTAATTTTAAAACCGCAAGACGATGCTTTTTTCGCGAGAAAGGTTCAAATCGGGATCGCATCCAATCCTGCCTCTCTTGAGGAGTAATTTGCGAAAAAACATCTTCAGCATAAAAGCCCCGCACACTCTCGGGCGTCCAATCATTTGTTTCAAAAAAACTGCTTCCTGTCTCCTTATACAAAATGGACCCCGGATGACGCAGCAACGGATTGAGAATAAAAGTATCCGGCTTGTTTTGCTTTAACCAATCCAGCTTCATTTCCAAATCCGCCGGGGTCTCATCTTTTGTGCGCGTTATTAAATACGCATGGGCGCTTATTCCGGCGTCGCGGCACAACTGTAAAGCATTTGCGTTGAAGCCTGCTTTCGTGCCTTTTTGCATAGCGTCCAATTCTTTTTGAGCGACAGCTTCTACTCCTATTTCAATCTTGACACAGCCCGCTTTTCTCATCAATCGCAACAAGCCCGGTTCGGCTCTATCCGCTCTTCCCTGCACCGCCCATTTAAAGCGTTTCGCCAGTCCGGTTTTTATGAAGCTCAAACATATTTGCTCCACACGGACCGGATCGATAAGAAAGTCATTATCATGAAAATAGATGCCGTCAACCTGCGGGTATTGCCGCAAAGTACTCTTTACCATATCTGTGATGTAATCTGTGCTGTGGAAACGAACGCCTCCTCCATAAACCAAAGACTCCGTGCAGAAAGAGCAATGGTAAGCACAGCCTCTTGAACCAATCATTAACAAAGCCGATAAGTGAAACCCGCGAATTATAGATGTATTGCGACGGGTATAAAATGCGGTGTCAAACAATGAATAATCGGGAAAAGGCAGCCAGTCAAGTTGCTCTACCCGGCCACGGCCGGGATCATACGGCGGATTCTTTTGGTTGTCCTGAATATTTTCACAACTTTGCCGCCAAAGGATTCCTTTTATATCAGCAGGACTTGTCCCTTCAGCCAGCGCAAGTATAGACTCTTCACCTTCCCCAATTCCTACACCATCGAGTTCAGGAATCTTTACCAGTGTTAACCATGGCAGCGCTGTAGCATGGTGACCTCCGGCTAGCATCATACCGTTAAAGATCCTGCGGATAATCTTCGCGCAATGCACCGTATCATAAATCATCGGTGAAATAGTGGTTAACCCGACGACATCCGGCGCAAATGTCTTCAACGCCGTCAGCATAGCATGATCAATCTTGTTTCTATCGAGGCCTAACCGGCCCATAGCCGCGTAACGATCAAATACCTGCACGTCATGCCCATGCCGTTTTAATAGCGCGCCAATATACGCGAATCCCAGCGGCAACCAATGCGGCCCGGGAATTTCTTTTGCTTCCAAAGCGTTTATAATGAAAAATAATCTCATTGGGTTATCTTTCCTTTGTTCGCTCAACCCCCAAGCATTGACGAGTTTGCTGAAACTGATTTATCTTACATAATTTTTCTTCTAATCCATTGCAACAATATGTGTCAATGTTATTCTTCCGGAATGGAAAAAATCAGTTTGACTGATCCGGTTTTTTGTTGTAAATTAATCTTACTGTAAAACAGAAGGGAGCTGATCATGAAACAAGATTATGAAAAACCTGAACTGATAGTGTATGAAGACCTTACTGACGTAACTGCCGGAGCGGTGCAGGCGAGTGGACACGTATGAAGGTCCGGATTTTGTGCTGCTTTTGAAATATTGTATTCCTGCCCGGTTACAATTTTAACGGCATCAATCTTAAATTGTTTCGCATATGTCCTCTGCTTTTCTGTCGCTTTTCTATCATCTCTGCCCTCCAAAAGTTTATTCATTTTAGAACTTTTTTAGAGGCGTCCATGATCACCTTGGCAGTTCGCTAACCTGCCGCGGTTTCCTTCTTCCGACCTCACAGTGTTATATCCAATACATAAAAAACCCCACTTTATTTTCGAGTAATTGATAAAAACTTTCTTTTCAGGCATGAAGTACAGGAAACACCGTCTTGTGAGTCAAGGATGTTTAGGATGCAAAAGTTGAAGTACAGATTGAAACAGTAAAGCTTTACAAGGCGGACTCTTCATCAACGCATTTCCAAACCGGTCATTTCACCACGCCCTGTATATTATGCCCAAAATCTCTTCTGGCATACTTTCTTTTTGACATTTTCGCGGGTATTCGATAGGATTAAGAAAACTTGTAAACACTTATCGTTATCATTCATATTGTTTCTATCCATCATCGTTAGATGAAGCAGGGGCATGAGATGAATGATCCATCCAAAAGCTATCAAAAACTAATTGAAGAGAATTCCGAGCCAAAACATATCATCAAAGAATTGGAACGATCGGAAGCAGAATACAAACGGGCAGAAAAAACCCTTCGGGCTTCCGAATTCATAGATCGGACCATGTTCGAAACTTGCAGAAACCAATAAGATTGTGGGAGGGTCAAGACATGAAAAAGAAGTTCGCAGTATTAAGTATATTGATAATTTTTGTATTGTCCATCCCGGTATATGCCGGAGCGCCGATGGCCATGGTGGAAGCCGCTGTCAATAAAGTGCTCGATGTGCTGCGCGATCCCAAGCTTAAAAATCCGGCGGATAAAGAAAAAAAGAAAGAGAAACTGCGGATAATATACAAAGACATGTTTGATGAAATTGAATTTTCCAAACGCACTCTGGGGTTCCACTGGAACAAGTTCAATCCTGCTCAGCGCATGGAATTTGTGAGCCTCTTTGAGCAGGTTCTGGAAAAAGCATATATCGACAAAATTCTGGATTACTCGAACGAAAAGGTAGATTTCTATAAAGAAAGCATGCTTACCGGAAATCAGGCGGAAATTCAGACGAAGATTGTTACAGCCTCTAAAGAAATTCCCATTTTTTACCGGGTGATCTTACAAGATGGTAAATGGAAGGTATATGACGTTGTAGTGGAGAATGTGAGCCTGGTTCAGAACTACCGCACCCAGTTCAATGATATACTGGAAACGGATACACCGGAACAACTGCTGGAAATCCTGCGAAAAAAGGTAAAGGCGCCATAAGAAGAGACGGGCGAAATATAATTTCAAATAATAAATATTATCACGACATTGGGAAAAAGACGCATCAGCTGCATGCCATCTTAACTTGCTTTGATTGTATTGTTCATCTATTTTAGCAGTAAGGTGCGCACACGGTCCCAGCCCGTCTTCTTCTACTACCGTTTCGCCGCAAGCCTTGCCTGAAATTCACTGGTTCGGGCCCACGATCACCTGAACAAAATCTTCCGGCCGAATCCATTTGACAAAGGCGTCACGAACCTGATCCGGAGTGGCTTCCAGGTAATGTTCAGCAGCGCGAAGAGGCTCATCAAGCGGCAAGTCTTCAATGGAACGGGAGAGCAATCCGCCTGCAATACTATCTGTACTCGCTTCGGAGAGTTGGATCTGCTTCACGAGAAGCGTTTTGGCCCGTTGCAGCTCTTCCGGAGTGACAACTGACGTCTGCATGTCGCGGAGGTTACGTTCAACTATGGTCCGCGCCCGGGAAACATTCGGTGGGTCGCAGGCAAAAAATACGCCGAAAAACGATCGGTTTTTTTTCGCTTCGATAAAAGACTCGACCGTATAGACCAATCCGGATTTTTCGCGCAAATCACGATAGAGCCGTGTTGAATAAAACGCACCTGACAGAACATGATTGGCAAGCTGCAGCTTATAGTAATCAGGATGGGAACGGTATATGCCGAGCGTTTCGACGAGATTTACCTGATCATGAACCTTGCTCTCATCAAGTATTTTAGCTGTAGCGGGTTTATTCAGCGGGACCGGCGGCAGATCCGTCTCCGGCGGCAACCCGTTAGCTTTCCATGAGCCGAAGTATTTTTCAACAGTAGTTTTGGCTTCCGATAGCGTCACGTTGCCGATCACAACAATGGTCGTTATGTCAGGACGGAATGCCTTCTCATAATAAGACTTAACGTCCTTCAACGAGAGCGCACTCACGGTCTCAGGCAAGGCCTGACGGAGCGCCGGATCACCTTTCGGATAAAGTGCCTCTCGAAGAGCGCGTTGCGAATGATAGGCAGGACTCTGCAATTGGCCCCGGAGCGAGCCGATGGTCTCCTCCCGTACAACTGTGAACGCTGCCTCGGGAAGCGCAGGGTAAAGCATATTTTCGGCAAGAAGTTCCATGCCGCGCTCGAAGTTATTGGATAGAACTTTGAGCGAAAAGCTCGTCCCCGATGAAATATTGGCCCCTATATCATCTTGTTCCTTCTGGAACGTCAGCAAGTCAAGGGATCTTGTGCCATACGAAAAAAGGCTCATCAGGACATCCGCTACCCCTTCTTTTCCAGCCGGTTCCTCAAGATTGGCATTGTTTTTGATCTGTCCGAAAACACTTATTGTAGGACTTGCGTTTTCGGGCAAAACAATAAGACGGATCCCGTTGGCGAGCATGTATACCTCAGGTTGTATGCGTGAAATCGGCATACGGGGCACTGTTGCGACGCTCTTTGCCCAAACAGGGAGTTTCACCGGTTTGATTTCCTTAGGAGCAAAGGACTCCTTGCCGCCGAATCCTTTTGCGGCGACCTGTTTTCCGGATGGACGCGGTGTGAGCACGGCCGTTATCGCTGTATCATTCACAAGGCATTTCCTCAGCACACGGTTCACGTCAGCCACAGTCACCTTCTTGATGGCCTCGATGTCATCATCCGGTGAGAATCGACCTTCCACAGCGAGCGCCTGGGACCAGGCAGCCGCCAGACCGGCAATAGAGTTATGTTGAAATTCGGCATCCGTGATTTCATGACGCTTTGACGCTTCGACAAGATCGGCAGGTACGCCGTTCTTCACGTAACCGGCGATGATGTTCTTTACCGCAGTCACAAGGGCAGAGCCATCTCCTCCGGAAGGAAATGCAACAGCTGCGTATCCAAATGATGCTTTTGGAAGCGCTTCTCCATCAAACGTGGTGAAAAGCGCCTTCCCCTCGGGAACCAAAGCATAGAGATTGCCCCGCCGGCTGTCCAGAACATCGGCTAAAATCTCCCCGGCGGCGAAATCGGGGCTGTCGAAGCCCGGCAGTCGATATGCCACGACAGCAAGCCCGTTGGGAAGATCTGTCTCGAAGGTAATGGCAGCGGGCCGGAGCGGCTGAAGTTGAACCGTGGGACGGGAGGGTATGTGTCTTGACGGAATGGAGCCGAACAGTTCCTTCACCCTTGCCAGAGTCCTGGACGGGTCAACATCCCCCACGATCACAAGGATGGCATTGTTTGGCCTGTACCATTGGTCGTGAAACGTCTTAAGCATTTTTCCCGTTGTCTTCTGGAACGAGGGACGCGTGCCCAGGGCATCATGGGCATAAGGTGTATTCGAGAATAGTTCCGCGAGCAGCCGCGATGATAAAACATACTCAGGATTCGAAAGGTCCTGAGCGACCTCCTGTTCGATCGCTCCCCGCTCCTGTTCCCATAGTTCTTCCGAGTCGAGGACATCCCGCATGCGCACGGCCTCTATATTAAGCGCTACATCAAGATCGTCTTTTGGTACGGTAAGAAAATACTGGGTAACCGTCTGCGAAGTACTGGCGTTGAATTCTCCGCCCATGAGAGCTATAATGTTCGAGAGCTGGGAGGCGGACAACCTCGGATTTCCCCTGAACATCATGTGTTCCTGCGCATGAGCCATACCGGGAAATCCATCGGGTGCTTCATTCGAACCGACCAGATAGTTTACCTGCGTGGTCACGACCGGCGCCAGTGCATTTCGTACGATCACCACCCTCAGGCCGTTCGTGAGTGTTGCACGAAGGATGCCGGTATTGGTAACTGCTTCCGTCAGAATCGGGCAAAGCAGAACGAGTAAAATTAAGGGAATGTACCATTGAAGATTGATTTTTCTCATGAACACCTCCTGATTTTACGATATGCCGTGGCTTTGTATCACATGTTAAATTAGATTACATCAGTATTTTTATGATTTACGATTGACTCCATCTTTTATCTTTTTATATCTACGCAGTTGTTTCAACATTAAGCGGTTTCTTAGCCAACAACGGAGCTTTGACTGGATCAAAAATCCGATAAGCAAGCAGTTTCACGTTGTCATTGACGAGGAACCATAGCAGCGCATATCCCCATACGAATCCGGCCCAACCCCAGCCGATGGGCGTCATGAACAGTCCGTAAACCGCGATCAACGTTGCCACGATTTGCGTGCCAAGCACCGCTATCCACAAAATCTTCGCGGGGCGTATGGACCAGAACCGACCGCGCGTGCGCGTGAGGAAGATCGTCAGATGTCCGGCCACAGACAGCTTCAAATACATCAGCGTCTGGATGTGCGCGCGGTCGAGATGAAAGACGCGCTCACCGAGATAAAACAAGCCGAAGGCAGAAACAACGCCGATAACTCCCAGTGCTGTGGCAACCCCCAGCACCATGTGCATGTTCCAAGCCTCGGGCTGATCCTTGTAATGAACGTTGTCATAGGCAATGGACAGGATGGCGCCGTCGTTAAGCAACGCCAGCATCACGATCATCACCGCCGTCAATGGATAAAAGTTAAAGATCAGTATTGCCAGCGTCATGAATAACAGCACGCGGATGGTCTCGGAGATGCGGTAAATCGCGTAGCTGTTCATCCGCTGGAATATTTTCCGGCTCTCCTTGATCGCGTCAATGATCACTGCCAGGCCGGGCGTCATCAGCACAATAGCCGCCGCCGCGCGCGCCGCGTCCGTCGCACCCGAAACGGCGATACCGCAGTCGGCTTTCTTCAGCGCGGGAGCGTCGTTCACCCCATCGCCCGTCATACCGACGATGTGTTTGAGTTTCTGCAGGACATCTACAATGTGAAATTTGTGTTCGGGGAATACCTGAGCGAAACCGTCGGCCTTTTCAATGGACTCGGACACCTCTGTAGTCTCTTGCTTTTTCGAATCGCCTAAGCCCCCGGCATCGAGAATATTTGTGCCCATGTCTAACTTTTTCGCGGTTTCTTTGGCGATGGCCAGTGCATCGCCCGTAACCATCTTGACCTTTACGCCCATTGCCAGCGCGGTCGCTATGGTTGCTTTGGCATCTTCCCGCGGCGGGTCAAACAGGGGCAATACGCCAACAAACTGCCATTGGCCTTCGCCCTCGGCCCGCGCCACGCCCAACGAGCGAAAACCGCGTATCGCAAATTCGTTGACCGCCTTATCAACGGCGGACTTCACTTGTCCGGCATTGGCCGACAATGCCAAAATAACCTGCGGCGCGCCTTTTGTCACTTTGAACGTCTTTCCGTCTTTGGCTTTGACGGTGGCTTCGGTACGCTTATGCACAGCATCGAAGGGTTGGAAATGGACCGCCTGATAACCTTTCAAAGCCTCTTCATCTTTTAGTCCCCCCAGGACGGCCAGATCAATGGTGTCGTTATTGTCCGCACGCGACGCCAGCGCGGCGTTGAGAATGACTTGATCGGCAGGAATGCCGTTCACGCCGAAAGGATCGCCCAGCGTCAGCTTGTTCTGGGTCAGAGTGCCGGTCTTATCCGCGCACAGTACGTCCACACCCGCCAATTCCTCGATGGCTACTAACTTGCTCACGATTGCCTGCTTCTTGGCAAGCAGGCGCGCGCCGACTGCCATCGTCACCGACAACACCGTCGGCATCGCCACGGGAATCGCGGCCACGGTCAACACCAGGGCAAACTGCAGTGTGGTGAGGATCGCGTCACCACGATAGATTGCGAAACCAATGATCACCGCTACCAGAGCTACTGCCAGTATGATCAGGTAATTGCCGATTTTTAAAACGGCCTTTTGAAAGTGGCTGACGGTATGCGCCTCCTGCACCAGTTGCGCCGTCTTGCCGAAGTAGGTGTTCGCCCCCGTGGCATAGACCATTGCGCCGATTTCGCCCTGGCGGATGATCGAACCGGAGAATACTGCGTCGCCCGATTTAAGCTCGGCGGGCAGAGACTCTCCCGTCAGCGCGGATTGATCAACCTCCACCGGATCGCCCTCCAGCAAACGCGCATCAGCGGGCACAATGTCGCCCAGACGCATGCGGATGACATCGCCCGGGACCAGCTCGCGCGCAGGCGGGTTTATCCACTTCCCGTCGCGTTTCACCCGGGCAAAGATGGCCAGCTTGGCTTTGAGGGCCTCGATGGCGTTGCCCGCCGTGTGCTCTTCCCAGAATCCGACTACGGCGTTGGTCAGAAGCAGAAGCAGGATGATGAAGAAATCCGGCCAGTGCCGTACCACGCCCGACAGAATCACCGCAATCTCGATCATCCACGGAATCGGCCCCCAGAAATAGGTGAGGAATTTCAAAAAGGGGTTGACCTTTTTCTCGGCTATCTCGTTCGGCCCATATTGGATCAGCCGTTTCTGCGCCTCGGCTTGGGTAAGACCGTCCGGCGATGACCCCAACTTTGCCTGTAGTTCAGACATGGGCAGGGATTTGAGATCATCCTTCGCATCTGGCTTTGATCCCGGCTTCGATTCGGACGCTTTAGGCTGGTCGGCATTGGGCTTCATAATGGGTATTCCTCCCGTCTTTGATTTGCCATAGGTTTCATGATTCACGCCCACTTTCAATTTTTTCTAAATCCCGAAAAGCCGCAAGGCTTGCCCCGCGCCTTAGCCAACACAGGGCAAACCTGCAATTGTCAAAATATCGGCGGACGATATCCTCACACCCAACTCTTCATTTTTATCTCCCATGCTTTAAGGTCTGCCTTCATTTTCTTCAACATAGATGGCGTTGCCTTATCGATACTCTTGTCCATATTTTCAATTTCGCCGCTGAGATTCCTGGCCTCCGCTCCGTTCTTTTTGAGAAGGTTGCCTTTCTCAATTTTATCCAAATCGGACTTAGCCGCTTTCAATGCGAAATGCGCGCTCTTGTACTTTCCACCTTCCAAATATTCCCGGGCAAGCGTGATATTGGAACTGACTGTCAAAACAGGATCTTTCACCACTTCCTCGGAACTAATGGCATCCTGGTAGATGCCACTAAGCGCTTTTCCGGCATCTGCAAACTGATCCGCCTTAACAAGTTTTTCAGCCGAATCTATTGAAGAAGCTATATTTTTCAGATTCAATTGAAGAGTTGACTGCACAATGGCAAATCCCTGTGCATCAACCTTCGGATTTTTATTCCATATGGACTTCTCATCGAACTGTCCTTCCAGGGAAAGCTCGTCGAACACGGGGACGTAATAGTCCCGGGATTCGTTCTCAACCACATCAGTCGTTTTACCAAATTTGTACACATAATTGTTGATGAACTTGGGCCTGGATTTTTCGATCACCGCGCATAACTTTTTGGCTTGTGCCAGATTTTTCAGCGCCGCTTTTTTTATCTTCAGATCGATTGCTTCAGAAGCAAACGAAAGATGAGCCATCATCTGCGTGACGTTACTAACCATTTTCTTGTCTTGCTTTTTGATCTTCTGTGCCTGTTTCGCGACTGGCATGTCCTTGCTTGTTGTTACATCGGCCATCCCGACGCAAGATAAACCAAACACGAATGCGACTACTAAAACAATTTTCAATCTCATGATATTTTCCTCCTTAATTATTTTCAAATTATTTTATTCTTTGAAACAATTAAAAACTCTATATCCACCTCATTTCGAACATCACGATTATTGATTTTTTGCTTTCTCTTGTTGTTGGTGCGGTTTCTTTTTCTGTGATCTTTCCGGATATAACAGCTTCATCCATGGGTTTTCATACATGGCAAAAAACAAAGCTTCATCGAAATGGTCCCGAACGCTTTGATAATGATCCAGAATGTTTATAATACCGTCAGAGATATTCTTTTCAATGGCCAGGGAGGGATTATCGGGGGAAACCGGACTTCGGTTCTTTTTCACGACAGGGGCCAGCATCTTGAAGATCAGCATGAACGGGTTTATCTTTTCGGAAAAGATATATTTATTCACCCGAAGAGGATGGAGCTGTTTGATGACATCCGCGGTGGTTTCGTTGGAAAACATCTTTACCCAGGGACTTAGAAATGTATTGTACAACTCGTCATTCATTTCTGAAACGGCGGCAACACGGCTGAAGTCCGCATCTTCCTCTTTCATCTCTTCCTTGTCCTCGTTGAAAGCCCTGATGTCCTTGAAATCCCGTTCATCAAAGCGGACGTCGTAATCGGATAAGCCTTCTTTTTTACCCTTATCGAGGATGATCATCTCATAGAGGCCCGGCTTGAGCGCGTCTATTATATCGATGCTTTCAATGATTTCGTTATGCTCCTTTCGGGCAATCCTGGAACCGACGAATATGCCCAAATGGCCGACGTGCGGGTGAATCATATAAATGATCACCTTACCCAGGGACTTGATCTCTTCGACCGATTTGTATTCCTTGACAATCCAGTCCAGCGCCTGCTGGGGCGGCGTAATGTTATCCCCTTCGGATGCAAACAGCACCATCGGTTTTTTGATGTCTTTCAAATTCAGGATTTTCCCCCTGTTCAGGGACAGCTTGCCCTTTTCCAGTTTGTCCCCTACAAAGAGGTTCTCTACGGTGGCGTGCATCTCCCCTTTGGTCATCTCGGAATACCCATCCCACCATTTTTCAAAGGTAAGGTATCGTTCTTCGTCTGTATCTACATTGGCATAGAGATTATACTGTTTTGTCCACAGGGTATTGCCGGGATTAAGGCTTTCAAAGTTCTCTTCAAGCCAGGCTCCGTCGAATTTGCCATTGCCCAGATCGGATAACAGAGAGGTAAGCCAGATACCGCCGAGTAGTCCGCCCGCATATCGCATGGGATTCTTTCCCTGAACTCCCGACCAGTATGAAAGAGGAGAGCCATTCAATACCAGAGGGCCTGTCAAGTCAGGCCGGTCGGCGCCAAGCAGTGCCACAGCCCAGCCCGCCTGGCAGTTTCCAATCACCGTCGGCTTTTCAGCCTTGGGATGAAGCCTCGCCACTGCTTCGATAAAGCGAATCTCCGCTTTTTCCACATCTCCCAGCGTCTGTCCTGGTACAGGCTCCGGATGAAAGAGAATAAAATAGACCGGGTGCCCCTGGGTCAGAGCATCGCCGATTTCGGAATCCCGTTTTGAGCCGCCGATGCCCGGGCCGTTTCCAGCTCTGGGGTCGATGACTATAATGGGCCTTTTTTCAGGATCGATGGTGTCTGTTTTTCTTGGCAGGATACTGGCAAGGTCATAGTTAACCGGCCTTTCGAATGTCTTACCCTCCAGGATAATCTTATAATCGAAGACAAGAACCGGTGGTTCTCCTTTTTTAATCGTTGCAAAATAATTATTCCCCCGTTTCCTGAGGATATCCATAAAAAGAATCGAACGCTGGCTTGCGTCGAGTAAATATTCATAAGCATCTTTCATCCAGTCGAAGGCCATAATAGGATTTTCAAAACTGTTTTCTTGTTTCATAACTTACTCCTTTCTAATTCCATACGATGACTTGCTAATACAGCTACGGCACATGATAAAAGCCTTGTCCTGGGTGGGTCAGACCGGGACGTAAGAATAATCGGCACCTTTGTTCCTACGACGAGACCAGCCATCTGGGCCGAAGCCAGATACTCGAGATCTTTGCCCAGAATATTGCCCGAAACCAGATCCGGCACAACCAGGATGTCAACGTCGCCTGATACAAGGCTTTTTATCCCCTTGACTTTGGCTGACTCGGCGGAAATAGCATTGTCAAAAGCAAGCGGTCCATCAATTATGGCGCCGGTAATCTGTTTGCGATCAGCCATTTTTGCCAGGCATGCAGCATTGATGGTTGAAGGGATGGCAGGATTGACAACCTCCACTGCCGATAAGACGGCAACTTTTGGTTTTTCAACTCCCAGTAGAATGGCCAGATCAATGGCATTCTGCACAATGTGCATCTTGGTCGTAAGATCGGGGCTGATGTTAATGGCGGCATCGGTAATATACAAAAGTTTGGGATATGTTTTCAAGTCAGTCAGAAACGCATGAGAGATGCGCTTTTTACCTTGCAGGTGATGAGCAAGAATGGGGTGAAGAAATTGATCTGTATGGATATGGCCTTTCATCAGGGCTTTAACCGTACCCTGTTCGATTAACTCCACTCCTTTTTCCGCCATAGCCTCTTCAAGTGGCGCGTGGATAATGCGAAATTCCTTTTTGCAGGTTATGGTCTTGAGAATATTGCGGATACTTTTTTCATCCCCGATTAAAATCGGTTCGACATAACCGGCCGCCGCTGCTTGGCAGGCGCCTTCCAGCACATGCTGTTCATCCGCATCTATAACGGCAATAGGCATGGCGGGCAGGCCTTCAACGGCTTTGAGCAAGTCTTCAAAATTGCTAAATTCAACACTCATGATTTTTCTCCCTGTTTGCCATTTAAAAGCAGTGTCCGGGTATGCCGGGCAATCATAAGGTCTTCGTTAGTCGGTATAACGCGAACAGAACAGGTGCTGTCTTTTGTGGAGATGGTATCCGCACCGGCATTGTTGTTTTTAGAATCAAGTTTTATTCCGAGATATTCAAGACCATCACATATGCACCAACGAACCGGTGCAGCTCTCTCACCAATACCTCCTGTGAACACCAGGGTATCCAAGCCGCCAAGGACTGCGGACAGCGCTCCGATATACTTGCGCGCTGTATAACAGAAGAGCTCTACTGCCTGGGCGGCATGCGGCTCCGTGGTGCTTTTATCCAGGAGAGTTTTCATATCGGAACTGATCCCGGAAACCCCGATAAGCCCTGAACGCTGGTAAAGCAGCTTTTCAAGCTGACGGGCATCATAGCCTTTCTCATCCATAAGGTAGAGCAGGATGCCCGGATCAAGATCACCGCATCTTGTACCCATCATGAGTCCCCCCAAAGCAGAAAATCCCATGGTGGTGTCTTCGGGGTGTCCGTCTTTCAATGCCGCCATGCTGGCGCCATTGCCCAAATGGGCAATAATGACCCGTCCTTTCGTGTTCTTCCCCAGCGCACTGACTATGTATTCATAGGATAGTCCATGAAACCCGTAGCGGTGTATCCCTTCGTGCCAGAGGCTGCGTACGATCGGTAACCATTGAGCCACATCCGGCATCCGGCGGTGAAAGGCGGTATCAAAGCAGACTACCTGGCTGAGTCCCGGGTAGTGTTCGGCTACCGCATCAATCCCTTTAATTTCGCCGGGCAGGTGCAAGGGAGCCAGGGGGATGAGGCTTCTTAAGGTGAGCATCAATTCGGGTGTTACCATCTCAGGAGCTATGTGCTTTGGCCCGCCGTGGGCCAGCCTGTGTCCAACACCATCCGGGGCGGGAAGATGCTGTCCCTCCATGATCGTGGTAAACATCGCCTTGACTGCTTCTTTGTGGTCGGCGAAATCCGAGTGACTGTCCACCAGGCGCTTCCCCTGGCCATCCTTCAGCCAGAGCCAGCCGCCGGGAAGACCGATCCGTTCCACCGCACCTTCGGCTATGAGTTTCTCGGTCGTATCGAGAAGGTACATGGCAAACTTCATGGATGAAGAGCCGCTGTTGATACAGAGGATATGTTGCTTCATATGAGGTTCCTCAAAAATATTCGACTCCTGTAAAAAGTTCAAAATGATCGGGAAAAATGATTGTTCAATATAGGAAATACAAATTAAATCTTTTTAACTAAAAATTATTGCTTCTCGCAGGACATCTTTTAAGAGGCATTATGCTACACCGTCGACAAATGCCACACCAGCTTCTGATGTCCGCAGCATCCGAAGTATAAAATCGGGTATTAATAGACCTCCTTATAGTTAGTGTGCCTGTTTTATAAAAAAAGTATTTGCCGGTCACTATGCTACAAGTTTTAGTTCAGGAAACAATAGTAGTTAAATCAATGTGGATTGGCAGGTGAATCCTATCAATTGAAAAATCATATCCATTAACACAACAGCATCCGATATCTTACTTTTTACGATCGTACACGTACCGGGTGCCCAACAATATATCCCACAGCGGTGTAGTAACGCCAAAGTTGGTGTCGGCGTGGTAATGATGGATGTGGTGATGAGCTGCCCAGTTTCGGGCGAAAATCTGATGAAAACGGTGGTGGTGGATGAAGTAATGGCTCAACCCGTAAATGACATAGCCGATAGCCAGGACACCTGTAAGCAAAAATGCATAGCTTGCGGGTATAAACAAAACAAAAGTTCCAGTCAGCGTAAGCAGAATCAGAGCAGGTAAAAAGAAAGGCAGAGAGTCGTAACCCAGCGGATTCTGGTGATGTGCGTGGTGCCCTTGTGCCAGTATCTGTATTGATCCATGAAAAAGCCAATGATGGATGGCGTATTCGGCAAAGCTGAATAAAAACAGACCGATTAAGATAGTTAAAAAGATTGCGACCAAACCCGGCTCATGATTACGCAGACTACTGAAGATCAGCACCAAACCTAGCGGGATATCGACAGCGAATTCTGCCCAGTAATTCAGCGAAGTCTTTGACATCTGTAATATGTAATTCACTATAATATTAAACAGGCGATTTATTATGTGTCCCTTCATGGTCTATTCTCCAGATAAAAACGGTCGCGTGACAGGCAAATTCATTATTTTCAAGATATTTTTTGTATATTCTCCGGCCATCTTTTCACCAGTTTCCAATAGCCAGTTCAGAGACATGTTCATTTTTAAAATTTACGGATCTTCCCGTTTAATAGTTCCACTCCTCATACGTAAGCGCTGAGTGGTTCGTTTAGATTTGCCATTTTGAAATATGTTTCACCATTATATTTACAAGCTTTTTATTATGCTTTTTCCCGATAAATATCAATAATAATAGCACGATCATTTTTTTAAAGAGAAAGAACACACAACCGCATTTGTTACAGGTTGCACTCACCCCGATTTAGCTGACACGCCAAAGAGTTTCAGATATTAAAAAGACGATGGAGATGTGTAATGGCTAAAGGAGACGAGCATAGGTATTTTGACAAGAAGTTCAAGTTAAAAGCAGTATGATTGATGAATGAAGGTAAACGATCAGTTGGAGACATAGCAAGGGATTTGGATATCCATTTGTTGAATTTATATTAAAAAAAGATCAATATTTTTTTCAAGCCAAATCAGGAGGAATAGATCAGGATGACCAGATCAGGAGAGATGGGGGCGCCTGCCCCCATCTCCCGAAGAAAAGATCATGTTTATATTATAAAGGATGCTTCAGGAGCTTCCATGATGGAATTGTCGCCTTCCTTGATAACTCTCAGTATCGTGCCTACGATGGGCAGGATGTTGTGGCAGAAGAATTTCGCGGAGGCCACCTTGCCTATGTAGTAAGGATACTCGAAGTGTTCCTTGCCGATTTCGTCAACCTTCTTCTGACAAATCAGCGCGTGCTCAAGCAGCAGTTTCGCGCCGTAAATATAGCCCGTGGCATGGAGGATGCGGGTGGCATAAAATCCGATCATACCGAATTTGCCCTGGCCCAGGTATCCTCCCATGGTGTTCTGAATTTCCTTGTAGTTGTTGAGCGCTTCTTCTAAAAGAGCGATCTGCGCGCCGAATACGGTATCGCATTTGTTGTCCTGCACAAACTTCTCAATCTCGGCCAGCCACGACGCGAAAACCTGACCTCCGGCCATCATCCACTTGCGGCCGATGAGATCCATCGACTGGATGTAGTTGGTGCCTTCCCAGATGGGATAGATTCTGCAATCGCGGAGCTGCTGGGCAATGGGGTACTCTTCCGAGAAACCGTAGCCGCCGTAACACTGCATGGCTTCCGAGATGGAAAGGAACGCCATATCCGAGCACCAGGCTTTGACGATGGGAATATTGACCTCGATATAGGCCTTGGCGCGTTTACGCTCGTCTTCGTCCGTGGTGTTCTCCGCGATGTCCATGCAATAGTAAGAGAAAGCGATCATGGCGCGGGATGCTTCCGTGATGGACTTCTGGAACATGAGCATACGGCGGACGTCTTCATGATTGATGATGGGAACCCTGCCCGCCTTTGGATTGGTGATCTGGCGGCCCTGGATTCGGCCGGCCGCGTACATGCAGGCATTGTTATACGATACGGTTGCAGCCGCCATGGCGGCAAGACCCGTTACCGTGCGCTCTTCGTTCATCATCTGGAACATCTGGGCCATGCCCTGGCCTTTTCCGTCAACGGGAGCATCGCCTAAGAGATAACCGCGGCACTTGTTTTCTTCGCCGTAATTCACGATAGCCGTTGCCGAACCGCAAAGGCCCATCTTGTGTTCGATGCCGCCGCAGTTCACATCGTTGAACTCGCCTTTCTCGCCGTTTGCATCGTGCCAGTACTTGGGAACGACAAACAGGGAGATTCCCCTGGTTCCGGGTACGCAGCCTTCAATGCGGGCGAGCGTCAGGTGGATGATGTTCTCGGTGATGTCCTGATCGCCGCCGGTGATGAAGCACTTGGTGCCCACGATATTGTAAATGCCGGGTTCACTGGTGGGTGTGGCCTTGGTAGTGATGTCGCCCACGTCGGAGCCGCTGTTGGGCTCGGTGAGGTCCATCGTGCCGGACCACTGGCCGCTAAACATCTTGGGAAGGAAAAGGTTCTTGACCTTTTCACTGCCGAAGTCGCGGATCAGACCCGCGGAACCGGTCGTCGCCATGGCATAGGGTCCTAGGGAGGCGTTGGCCGCGGCCAGGTATTCATTGGTGGCTCCCATCACGCACAACGGCATGGAGCTGGGGTCCGAATGGTCTGCGTTGCTTGATCCGAGGCCGTTTTCCTGGATATCCCAGTAGCCTTTTTTATAGGAATCGGGTGTCGTAACCTTACCGGCTTTGTATACGGCATGCATGGTGTCTCCGTCGTCGCAGGTGGGCGCGACGGATAGCTTGGCAATCTTCATCGCATTTTCGAGGATTGAATCGATGTCGTCGACGCTGTAGCCTCCCTCGAAGCGTCCTTTTCCGAAGACCTTGGACATGTCGAGCCATTCTTTTAATATGAACTGTTGTTCACGGGTGGAATACAAAAAATTTGATGCCATGTTTCATTCTCCTTATTGATTGTACTTTATGTTGGTATTTTACTAAATGTGACCGGCAGTATAGAAATTGTTATTCATTTTGTCAACGAGTTAAATCCTGAGATTTGCGAATTTTAAAGACAGAGATGAAAACTTGATAATACTTAAGTTAATACAACATGTTCGGATGATTAACACCCGCCGGATTTTGATAGTGTTTCATTTAAAATAGACGGATTTGTTACTTGACAAACTATGGTTATTACAGAGGGGGTGAACTACCCCCGGCAATAGCGCCACTATGAATTTGAGCTTTCCAGTAAAATATCTTCTTCTTTTTGTGCAAATTCTTTCGGCGTGAGAAAATCCAGCGTGCTATGAGGCCGGTTTTATTTATAGAAACGTTTAAAAATTCCATATATTACATTTATATTATTTTTACATAAAAAAAGTAAAGTCCGGCCTGGTTGGTTTTTCAGGTATGTCCTGAAATTCATATAAAATATATTCTTCCTGAAAATTCCGCATGTGTCACATGGGCTCTCCGGGTTAAACGTTTTCCCTGAAATAGTATATACATTATTTTGATAATTTTCTGTGGTCATTATTTTATCTAAATTATCTGAATATACGTTTCCATATGTATGAGTTGTATTTATACAGCAACCGAGCACTTCTCCGTTCCAGTTTATTTGTGGAAACTCAATGAGTTGCCTGCAGAAGTCTAATGGTGTTTCGCAAAATAAATCTTCTTTTGCTTTTATATGTTTTGGCGTTGTGCCAGACCAGTCTCTCTTTACATAGAAATTCATATTCAGATCTTTAGCTGTTTTTATTGCTTCTTCCATTTGATGTTCGTTATGCGGAAATGCAATAAATTGCCAGGTTAGTTTAGGGAAAATTGACTTATGATGCGCTTTGTATTGATTGATTTTTTGAATGTTGTTTAAAACTTTTCCAAGGTCGCCCCCCCTTTCTGTAAAAACCGTATACTTCCTGAGTAGTGCCATCTATCGAAATATTAATATGTTTTACATTATATTTAACAAGTGCTTCGATTTGTTCTTCGCTGAGTGTGTTTAAATTTGTTCCGTTTATTATTGTTATATTTATCGAATGATTATCGGCTATTTCTAATATTTTTACCAAGTCAGGATTTAAAAAAACTTCTCCGTAGTTTGATAATTCAATTTCTCTGACAGAGGGATTACCCATAATTATTTTTTCAAAATCGGCAGCTTTCAGATAACCATATCCGACTGGTGTGTTTTTAAATTCACCTTTCGGATTAGGACAATAAAGGCAAGCTAATTGACAAATAGAACAGGCTTCAATTCGTAATTTCGCCAGCATAATTTTTTCAACACCCCGTAATCTCTTCGTCAGTATGCTATTGTAATAATTATATCAGATATTAAGCTGGAGTTCAGCAGTTTTTGATTATTCCCAATTGAAAGGAAGTATACTCTTCAAAATTGATGGATGCTTTGTTACCGGAAGTAAGAAATAAAATTCCGATTATCGAACCGGCAGAATTGTTTGTTACGCCTTATTCTTGCCTCATCTCATAAGGAAATAGTAAAGATTACCGCCGTAAGTATAAAAGATTTGCAGGAATGAGAAACTGAGGATTTCAGGCTTCCACGCCCGCATCATAAGACTCATTCTCGATGATGACTTTGTTTCATTTATATTATTTCGCATTATTTTGAATGTTCAACCTTCTTCGGAATGCATCGGCTTCCGCTCCAAAAACACTATTCTGCAGTTCTTGTATCGCTTCCGCTTTTTTATCATCGGCGATTCCAGGATTATCCATTATTGCTTTCTCCTGGGCGTAGTAATCGGCTTCTCTTGTTTTGTCGGCTTCCAGTTGTGCATCAACCTGTTCCAGTCTGGCGATTTGGTCGGATGAAAAATAGTCCTTTCGGAACTCCTTTAGTTTTTCCATGCGTTGGTCGTCCGGCAATTCTTGAAGGTCTCTTTGATAAATGGCCTGCTTTTCCTGATAACTCGCATATTTTTCAGGATCACTCTGCGGAGGGTCTTCAATCGAGGCGGCATCCGCTCCCCACATATCTTCTTTTAAAGTGTTTATCATTTTTTCTTTTTCAGCGCCGTACAGATTCGGGTCCATCTTAAGGCTGTTTTTTCTGATAGTGTACTCATCAGCTTTAACTTCCGCCCCCCACATCGCATCCGCTATTTCAACGCCAAAAACCTGTCTGCGATAATCCTGAACGGTTTGAAGATACCTGAGGAGCTCATCCGCGTTTTTTGGTTTGCTCCATGATTTTACTTTTTCATTGATTTCCGCTTCATAATCCATAAACTTTTCATAAAGTGCAAACATCTCTTCCGCCTTTTGGGGACCAAAGATTGAATGCAGGTATGCTTTTACTTCCTGGAGATGCTGTTCCCGGCTCGTATATTTTATTTCCATCTGGATAAATTTAAAAAACCTTACCGTATATGCATTAATAATGTCTTTGGAAAAATATTTGCGGGGATCTTCACTGGCAGATTCAAAAGGAAAACCTTTGAGAAATTTCTTCACATCCTGGATCGGTATCTTTTGGTTTAAACTGATAATATTAACGGGAACGGTCTTCGGTTGTCTTGGATAGAGCATATATACAATTACACAAACAGCTACAATAACTAATCCCGCTATTATTATTTTCTTTTTCATATATTGACCCTTAATATATTTTTTTATTCTATTAAACACAAGCCGTATTGCTCCAGCTTTTGACTAAAGCAATACGGCTCTTTATTGAAAATTACTTATTGGAGTTTCTATTAATATCCCTTCGATTTGAGGTCAGCCACGATACTTACAAATTCTGTTGGCGGGTCATAACCAGCCAACTCTAATTCCAAAAGACCTATTTCTGACATATGATTTACACCGAACCAACCTGTAAGTGTTCCTCTGTAAGTACCCCATTGCGCTGATGAAACCGGAACTAAACCATCATTGGTACCCGAACCAAATACAAGCATTGCTGCCCATAATGGTGAAAGAACCTGACCACCTATAGCGGTTAAGCAATCAGCTCCATAACTCTGATAATAAATACCAGCCACATTTGGAGTATTGGGATTGAATGTGTTTATCATATAAGTTGTTGTTTCTTCTATTCCGTTTGCAGCACAATCTTGTCCTGTGACACCCATAAATGAATATACATAATTAAGGGTTCCTGCGATTGCACTGGTCAACCCTGTATCAGCGGCAAATCCCATAATGACATCGGCAACCGGACTACCTCTATGTGGACTGCTCATACTGGTATAACTTGCAACATAAGGTGCCATACCAAGATTTGTAATAGCATATCGTGTGTAGATGCCACCGTCTGAATGACCGATAACGTTTATTTTTGCTGCACCTGAAACTGCCAGAATCGACAAAACCTGAGTTTTCCATTCAGCACCCTTGATTGCGTGTGACTGCATAGGATCTACATCTGTTATGTAAACATTTGCGCCATTACTTTGCAATGTTGATGGAATACTACCCCAATAATTAGTAATACCCATAACATCTGCATTTGCTCCCATGCCGTGAGAAAGTACGATAGGATACTTCGTCGCACATTTTGTGCTACTAGCCATTGAAACCATGGGTAAAGCAAACAACAGTACAATAATACCAATTAAGACTTTTTTCATTCTCCCCTCCTACACATACCGTATTTGATTTTTTATTGCTTTTCCTGTTCGGGATTTATTATTACATCAATATAATGCTATGCTACAAAAATTGAACACCTTTTCAACTATTACAAAGATGTAAAATTATTAATGTAGTAGCATTAAATATGCCAGCATTTACCAATGTCTTATAGAAGTTATAAGCACTTAAAATATATAATAAATTTACGATAATTAAGCAAAAAAGCCAAACTATTCATTCCGGGTCAATATGTCCCATATATGACCAATAACAGATTAATACTATTTATTATTAAATAATTACAGAATTGAGTAATATGGACCCAAATGGGTCATAATGATACGACTAGCGATTAAGCAAACAGAATTTTTGCATTTTTCGGAATAGGGTTTTACGGCTGATTCCCAGGGCCGAAGCGGTTCTGTCGCGATGCCAATTATTTTCCGACAATGCCCTCATAATATGATCTCTTTCCATGGCCTCCAGAGTCATAGTGGATTTCGCTATCTGAATGTTATCATGATCCCGATCCGGCTGTGTCTGGCGACTAGAAACGATGCTTGCGTTGAAACCTGTACGAATCGAATCTCCATCTTTAGGTAACATATCTTTCATCTGGGCCGGTCTGGTTGCCGGCCCACCCGCAAAATCCAGCCTTTTTAACGTGAAGTAGCGGTGCAGCACATTCTGAAGTTCCCGGATATTCCCCGGCCAATCATAATTCAGCAAGGCGTCGACGATATTTCCTGGCAGCGGGGGGTGATTTGTATCGTTTTGCTGACGGAAGTGATCAATAAGGAGCGGCAGATCATCCTTCCTTTCCCGCAACGGGGGAATATAGATGGGGATGATATGGATACGGTAAAAGAAGTCTTCCCGAATGGATCTGTCTTTTATCAGCCCCTTTAGATTGCGGTTCGTTGCCGCGATAATGCGCACATCCGTTTTCCTGGTTTCATTGCTCCCGAGCGGTATGTAGCCGGCGCCGTCGATAACGCGCAGAAGCTTTACCTGCATGTTTGAGTCGATCTCCCCTGCCTCGTCCAGAAACAGGGTCCCGCCGTTGGCGTAGTCAAGATAGCCCAGTCTGTCGGCATACGCGCCGGTAAATGCCCCCTTCTTACAACCGAAAAATTCGCTTTCTATCATATTCTCCGGAATGGCGCCGCAATTCACGGCAACAAACCTCTGCTCCCTGCGGTCGCTCATCTGATGGATGGCGTGAGCCACCAGTTCCTTCCCCGTGCCGGATTCACCATAGATGATCACATTGGCATTCGTCTCCGCGGCCTTTATGATGATTTCATATACCTCCTGCATCACCTGGCTCTTGCCTATAATATCGCCGAACCTATAGCGTTCTTTGAGCGAGGACCAAAGGAGGGAGACTTCCTTCTGGAGAAGCTCCTTGCTTTCTTTCAGCGCTCTCTCTGTCTGCTTCCGCGATGTGATATCGGTAAACGAGGCAATCATCTGCCTGGTGCTTGATATGTTGCCGAAGCGTACAATCATATCAAACATCTCTCCCTTGCAATTGGTAATGCGGCACTCATATTCTGATGGAGCATCTCCGGACTCTTCAAAGAAATGCCTGAGGATCTTTTCTTTTGCCTCTTCCCCAATGAATTGAGAAAGACTCATCTTCTCCTCGATCTCATTTTTTGCATATCCCGACAGCTCTTCAAACCTGATATTCACCATAGAAATGAGCAGGTTCTCTTCAAAGATGACGGTGGGCAGGCCGGTGTTTTCGAATACCCTTCGGTAACGTGCTTCACTGGTCTCAGGGACCTGCTTGTTTCTGACCTTATCAGTGATATCCCATACAAAAATCCTTACAGCAACGGGTTCATTACCGTCATAAACCACCACATCTTTATACTCATAACTCCGTTCATCTCCGTTCATCAGCTTAATATGTTGTATTCCGCTGGCTTTGCCATCCTGTTTAACCTTTTGAAGAAACCGGAGGACACTTTCCCGTTCATCTCTATCCACAAAATCACAGATGTTCAGTCCGATAATATCCTTTTTTGATATATTAATCTCTTTATAATGATTTATATTAAAATCGATTAAATTGCCTTGAAAGTCACAGAGGAGCCAGCCATCGTACGAATTATTATCGATAATGGCATGTATTTTCTGATCTGCTGTTAAGAATGCGTCTTGCATTGATTTTGTACCGGCACCTTTTATTTGTTATGTTCCTCTTGCTTGGTTTTGCTATCATAGTCATACTAAGTCTTTAAAACATCTTCAATATTTTTTTACCATGCACATCTTTCCTTAAGGATATGCACCCGCGTGCGCCTGAGTTCGGTTAGAAAATACTTCACTGGTGGAACGGAGGCGCAAAGCACAAAAGACACAAGACCATCCCTTGGATTTTTTAGCAACGAAGGGCGGCTAAACCGCTCCCCGTTTCTTGTTAAACAATGCTCATATGTATTCCAGCTAATGCTCCTAACGCCGAAAAGTTGCCACGAAGATGCCAATCGATCCAATGTTTATTTATCACTATTTGTATTTGAAATCTACTACAGCAGAAAAATATTCTGCTGACATTTTCAGATTAAGCTCTGCTTAAAACGTCTTAATCAAAATACATTTGATTACCGCCCGAAATTTAAGAATCGTAAAGCATCGTGTATGTCCCTTATCGTAATTTTCAACACTTACTTATCGCACCCCTATACAACAAGAAGCAAGTTGTGCAATCCGGGAACCGGCTATTGAATGCATTAATCTGTAATCAATAACATTGAGCGTTCTTGATTTTGCCACAAGATCCAATAGAATTAAATTTTCGTAGTTTTATAATGAAAAGCGAGAGGAATAATTTTTTATTTATTTCCTTGACAAGGCAAAAGTCTTTCTGTATAGGGGCGTTCATTCCTCGTTAGCATGAGGCGTTTGCACAAACACAGGCTGCTGCCCGGAAATGTCGAAAGACGCCAATGGGTAGACCAGGTATTGCCGGATTAAGGCTTTACCCAAAGTAGCTGGTCATAAAAGACCTACGTTGTGCACTGCCGAAAATCAACGAGAGGGGATTCGAGGCATTATGTATTTATCGGCCATGGTATCCCCATGGCCTTTTTTTGTGCCCAAATTATGAATCAAAAAGGTGGTGGTTTCGTTCATGGACGGCGACAGTAGTAAACATGATGGATATTTTATAATTTACCCGCTCACCCCGAGATAATCTGCTATAAGCTTCTTCATCTTTTCCCTTGCTTTGGCTGATCTTCCGACCTGTTGAGCGGGAGACAATCAGAAGTAGGGATCATCTGAGTCTTCAAAATTTTCCCTGTAAATTTGTCCGGTAGCACCAGACGAAAGGAAGGCTTTTTCTGGGATTGGCTACGTAACAGGAGGTTTCTAATGTATTTAATTTCTAAAAGCATTCACCAATTGAATCGTTTCCGAAAGCAGCTCATTGTTTTTTTTGCTGTGCTGGGGCCGGGAATAATAGTGATGGTGGCTGATAACGATGCCGGAGGCATTTCCACCTATGCTGTAACCGGATCTAAATTCGGGTTCTCCCTGCTCTGGATGTTTATATTATTAGTATTTATGGCTTACTATGTCCAGGAAATGACAGTTCGTCTGGGCGCGGTTACCAAGCGGGGACATGCAGAAGCCATTTTTGACGCTTTCGGTCCTTTCTGGGGCTGGTTTTCGCTTTCAGACCTTGCGATTACGAATTGGTTAACACTGGTAACAGAGTTTGTAGGAATGACCGCGGCAATGAGCCTTTTTGGTGTACCCGCATGGATCACTTTCCTTGCGGTAACGGCAATTCTCTTTGCAATCGTTATCACCGGTCAATACTGGACCTTCGAGAAATTAACATTGTTCTTCTGTTTGTTTAACCTTGTCTATATTCCGGCTGCTCTTTGGGCAATGGATATGCCGTCTTCCCCTTCCTGGAATGAAGCGTTCAAGGGATTTTATACTTTTAAAATGGGCGGCATGACGACGGACCTGATATTTATTATTATGGCCAATATCGGAACAACCATCGCACCCTGGATGCTATTTTTCCAGCAAAGCGCCGTAGTCGATAAAAAACTTGATATTCATGACATCAAATTCGGCAAACTGGAGACCTTCCTTGGATCTGTCTCCACCTGTGTTGTAGCCGTATTTATCATCATTACGACAGCCGCCGTTTTCTATTATCATAAACCTTCCATTGAAATAGAAGACGCCCGGCAAACGGCGGAGGCCATTGTTCCTTTCCTGTCGCATGGAAAAGGAGAATTGGCCCGCAGACTTTTTGCCATTGGCCTCTTTGACGCTGGTTTCCTGGGTGCGCTTTGTATTTCGCTGTCCACATCCTGGGCTGTAGGGGAAGTCTTCGGCTGGGCTCATTCCCTGAACAAAAAAGTCAAGGATGCCCCCTGGTTTTATATCGTCTATCTTTTCATGTTGTTGTCTTCAGGCGCGGTAGTCCTGATCCCCGGAGCGCCGTTAATCATGATCACCATGTTCGTACAGGTCGTGGCCGTTACTCTGCTTCCCGCGGCGCTGGTCTTTTTGATTTTATTGCTGAATGACGAACCGCTCATGGGCAAGCATGTCAATACAAAATGGGAAAATATTATGAATTGGTCGATTGTCATCGTTGTCGTTGTGATGTCGACACTTCTGGGCATCAGCACCCTTTTCCCTGAACTGTTTAAGTAAGGATGGAGGATCGCACAATGATCATGAAAGAGAACGGCATGAAAGGGTCCAAACCGCAGAATGGCTATCAATTCTATTATTTGTCGGAGCTCATCAAACGGCCGATCTGTATAGACAAACCTGAAAACCGGATTGGGAAATTAACCGATTTGGTGTTTTCTCTCACAGAGCCCTATCCGGAAGCTGTCGGAATATATATAGAGCACGGCTGGGGAAAACCGACTGCCTTTATCCCATGGGAAAAGGTCAGCAGCATGAGAGATGACGCCATTATCATCCGGCATCCTGACCATTCAACTTATCCGCCATTTGTCGATCAGGCTGGCTGGATTCTTCCGGATAAACATCTGATGGGAAGGACCGTGGTGGATATGGACGACCGGCGCGTCGAAGTTGTCAATGATATTCACCTGCTGATGTCAAAGGAGCGGCTTTTCCTGGTGCATGTCGATATTTCTTTTGCCGGTCACCTGAGACGTTGGGGATTGGGCAAACTAAAATGGATAAAAGAAGATCTCATCTCCTGGAAATTTATTCAGCCCTTGTCCGTTGAAGATGTGGTTGCAACAGACAAGGTTTGTTTATCGGTAACAAAAAATCAACTCACCAAGCTTCCCGGTGAGGATCTGGCCGATATTTTGGAAGAACTCTCTGAAGAAGAACAACAGGCGCTCCTCCTGGGACTTGATTCGGAAAAAGCCGCCGAGGCGCTCGCGGAAGCGGAACCTCGCGCTCAGCGGCAAATAATCGCCAATATTCGACAGGAAAGAGCCCGGATGATCTTTAGCGAAATGTCGGTGCCGCAGCTGGCAACTCTTTTTTCTGTTCTTCCCCACGATCAGGTATCTCTGTTTATAAATTTACTGGAGAAAGAGCAGGCCCAACGGGTCCGCGCAATTCTAGCGGAGCGGGAGACGACTGCCGGCAGAATGGTCTCCTCAGCGTTCCTGGCCATGAACAAAGAGATCCGTGTCGGTGATGCCTTGAACAGGGTTCAGCATTCCGGCCTCGAATACCATAACATTTCTTATCTCTATGTTGTTGATGACGATGGTCATAAACTCCTGGGAATCGTCGATTTACGCGAGCTGATAATCTCTGATCAAAACAAAATGCTCGCCGAGATAATGACATCGCCCGTGGTTGCGGCAGAACAAGATGATAATCCTGATGATTTGGCTGAGTTATTTGCCAAATATCATTATCGGATGATTCCAGTGGTCGATAGCGCGGATAACATCCTGGGTGTCATTCTCTATAATGACGTCATGAAAAATATAACTACACGCGCAAAGATATAAGGAGGAAACATGGCTCGCATCAAGATGACTAAAACGACCAGAATTGCCCTATTATTTTTGAGAATCTACATGATATTACTTTTGGGGCTCGTTCTTGTGAAATTTATAAAGATTTTTTTATAAATCACCAAATTAACCATTTCCTTTTGTAAGTGCTGAGAATGACACATTCAGGAATTTACATACACTCTGATCTTGATATATTGAAACGAATTTCGATTACGGAGATTTGTAGTGAAAATACAAAAATTTTATCTGATAATCCTGCTTATAGCAATACTGAACGTATTTGCCTGCCTGGCCTATGCTGATGATTACAAAATGCCCGAATGGATGCCTGAAGTGCCGGGTATGCAATATAATGAAATTTACCAGAACATGCCCGACTTTCACAGTCCCTACGAAGGACCAAACAGCCTGACAACCGATAATAACAACGAAAAATTTATTTAGTGCTTGACAAAATCCATTTAATTCGTTATTGGTAATTATATGCAACAAGAATATTTAAAATCAAAATGTATAAATTGTTCGCCAAAGGGATATTGTGTTGATAAATATAATGATATATTGCATAATAACCGCGGAAGACTAACCATTGAACGGCTGGCATTATTGAATACAATTTGCGATACAGAAGGACATTTCCAACCCAATGACATCCTGATGCTCCTTAAAAGACAAGGATATAACATCTCTCTTACGACGATTTACCGTAATTTGGCCATTCTCGTTCAGGCTGGCATTATAGGCGAGGCTACCGTTCAGGAAAGTCTGCGATCCGGAGGCGTTTGGTACGAGCATATATGGGACCACGATCATCACGATCACCTCATTTGTTCGCATTGCGGAAAGAAGGTCGAATTCTTCTATCCGGCGATCGATATTCTTCAGGAAGCCGTAGTCAAAGAACATGGATTTATCCTTGAGCGTCACCATCTCGAACTAATCGGGATGTGCCCGGAATGTCAGAATAAGAAGCAAACAAGCGATGCCCTTCATAAAAAACCATTATAACAGAATCAGACAAAGGATATGTCTATGACTTTATTAGAACTAAAGAGAGGAAATATTGCGACCGTAAGCAAGCTCAACGGCGGTAAATCCGTTATCGCACGGATGAGCGACCTGGGTTTTCGTGAAGGGAAAACAATCCAATTACTCAGGAAAGCCCCATTTCATGGCCCCTTGCTTGTGGAGGATGTCAACTGCGGCGCTAAGATCATGATTAGTAGAAAAATAGCCTTAAGCATCGAGGTCCATTGTGAAGAAGCCAAATGACGAGATTGTCATTGCCTTAGCCGGTCAGCCAAACTGCGGCAAGTCGACTATCTTTAATGCTGTGGCAGGATTCAAGGTCGATACCGGAAATTTTGCCGGTACCACGGTTACCTTTACAGAGACAAAGGTTTACATTGGAGGAAGATCCATCCGGCTTATTGATTTACCGGGAACCTACTCCCTTTCCTCCCATGACACGGCCGAAAAAGTGGCCCGGGACTATCTCCTGTCTGGAAATGTCGATATCATCATCAACGTTCTCGATTCTTCACTCCTGTCAAGATCTCTTGAGCTGACCATTCAGCTGCTGGAGATGAATATTCCCATGGTGATGGCTCTGAATATGTATGATGAGGCAAAAGACAAGGGCATTGAAATCGATGTCGAAGAACTTACCGGGCTGACGGGGGTAAAGGCCTGTCCGGTAGTAGGCGTACAGGGCATTGGTATACGAGAGCTTTTTGTTGCAGCGTTGAGTGTTACCCGTGAAGAATTCAAACCTGTCATACCGATATACGACAGGGACGTTGAAGAATGTATTGCCGGGATCGCGAATCGTTACCCCGCTGCCTTACGAGATGTTCTTGCAATGAACGACCGGTTCGTGATTGTCAGACTCCTTGAGATGGATGAGGAGTTTGAGAAAAAGGTAAAAGAGATAGATGGCGCTTTTATGAAGTTTGTAGGCGAAAAAAGACGCCTTCTGGCTGATCTGCACAACTGGCCGGAGTCTGGAGTGCTCTCGTCCCATCGCCACGCTATCGTTTTAAACCTCTTTGAGCAAATCGCCAGGGTAAAACCTCGCACCGGAATCAATTATAGAGAAAAAATAGATCATTTCATCACCAATCCTCTCGGAGGTTTACTGACTATAACAGTCCTGCTCTTCTTAATGTTTTATTCCTCGTTCTGGCTTGGCGATATCATCTCGCGCATAATCGATCAGCCTCTCGAAAGTCTGGGATCAATCATCAAGGGTCTGACAGGGGGAGGGCTTGTTGCAGTTGCCATATCGGGTCTTTACGATGGATTTGTCGCCGGAATCGGCATTGTTATACCCTACCTTATTCCCCTTCTTATCCTTCTTGCCATCATGGAAGATACGGGACTTCTGCCGAGGATTGCCTTCATGGTGGACGGCATCCTTCACAAGTTCGGTTTGCATGGAACGGCCGTAGTGCCTATTATTCTTGGTTATGGCTGCAACGTTCCGGCAATCATGTCAACACGAGCTCTCGAACATGAACGGGATAGGTTCATCACGATGCTGATCATCCCTTTTATCGCCTGCTCCGCGAGGACTGTTGTGATTCTGGCCCTAGCCGGCAAGTATTTAGGAGCTCTTTATACGACTGCCATCTATATTGGAAATATCGTCATTGCTCTTGTCCTCTCATTTTTGTTATCCCGTTTTAAAGTGGACACGGCGCCGGGTATTATTATGGATGTTCCCCGACTCAGACGCCCTTACATCAATATCGTCGCCAAAAAAGTTTGGATGAGATTATATGAGTTTCTTGCATTCGCCTGGCCGGTGATTGCTGTTTCCAGTGTCGTTCTTGCCTTTCTATCTTATATCGGCATTGACAAACTGATTAACGGGATTCTTTCACCACTTACCTCAGGCCTTCTGAAACTCCCTCAGCAGACGGGAATAACACTGTTCTTGGGTGTATTCAGGAAAGAGCTCACGATCCTGATGCTAAATGCTGCGCTCGGCAGTGCGGATATATCAACAGTCCTGTCCCACAGCCAAATCCTTGTGCTTGTCGTTTTTGCAGTACTCTATGTTCCCTGTGTGGCTACCATCTCAACATTGTGGAAGGAAGGAGGATGGCGA
>Ga0326728_10005051_pt1 | contig 37938 bp, 37 predicted proteins | sample MB3enrmetagenome_FD_207602 | JGI IMG/M metagenome (GOLD analysis project Ga0326728, IMG submission 207602) | Lab enriched peat soil microbial communities from McLean, Ithaca, NY, United States - MB31MN | ecosystem: Environmental > Terrestrial > Soil > Wetlands > Peat | place: USA: New York...
CTCGATGAGTCATTGGCGGCGTGGTCGGCAGAACGCAATGCTCGTGGAGTTGGGGCGGACTGGCAATTCCGCACCCAAGACGCACGCATCCGTTTGAAACACCTCTATCCGTCAAATGAACTGTGACAAAGCACTAGTGGGACACGACACGGTGGCGACTGACAAGAAGAGAGGTCATAGATCGGCCGCTCTTCGTTGTGGTTCGGTTTTTTTCCACCCAATGAAGCGCAGGCTCAGGGAGAAGTGGAACTCTCCGCCGGAGCAGTGCCGCGCCGCAGCAATGCGTACACGCGGGCGACCAACTCGGACATCTCGAATGGTTTGGTCATGTAGTCGTCGGTGCCGCGACCGAAACCACGCAGATTGTCTTCGGGCGTAGCCAAAGCCGTGAGCAGGAGAATCGGGATGTGATGGGTGACGGGACTGGTCTTGAGGAGGCGGCAAACTTCGAACCCATGCATCTGCGGCAGCATCAAGTCGAGAATCAGCAGGTCGGGCTTGCGCTCGAACACCTCGTTCAGCGCGGTCAGTCCGTCCGAGGCGACGATCGTACGGAAACCGCTGCGTTGGAGACGGAACTCCAGCAGCTCGGCGGCATCGGGTTCGTCCTCCGCGATGATGATGAGTTTCTGACGTTGCACGGTTGATCACGCGCCGTATTCAGTTTCGGATACGAGCAGATCGGATTGATCGCGCAGGTTGCCAACGAATGGAGTCGATTCGCTCTCGATCTCCAATCCTGTTTCCCCCCAATGGACGAGGCGGATCGCGCCGCTGAGGTGTTCGACCAGCGCGGTGCTGTTTTCGATCCAGTCGCCGCAGTTGTAATAGTCGATCCCGCGAATCTTCCTGACGGCCGGCGTGTGAATGTGTCCGCAGACGATACCGTCGGCTTCGTGCAGCGCCGCGTATCGCCCGACCGCCTCCTCGAATTGGCTGACGTAGCTAACGGCGCTCTTCACGCGGCGTTTCAAGTGCGCGCTCAGCGACCAATAGCCGAGGCCGAGCCGCTGCCGGAGCCAGTTCAACGGGCGATTCACATTGAGCAGAAACGTGTAGCCGGCGTCGCCGAGGTGCGCCAGCCATTTGGCGTGCGTGGTGACCGTGTCGAATTCGTGACCATGCATCACGAGCAGGCGGCGACCGGCGGCGGTCGTGTGGATGCCGCGGGTTTTGATGACGACGTTTCCGTAATTGCCGAGAAAATTGTGACAGAACTCGTCGTGGTTGCCGGGGATGTAGATCACCTTCGTACCTTTGCGCGCCTTGCGGAGGATTTTCTGGATGACGTCGTTGTGCGCCTGCGGCCAATCGTGGTCCTTCTTGAGATGCCAGACGTCGATCAGGTCGCCAACGAGATACAGTGTCTCAAACTCGTTCTGCCGGAGGAAATCCAGCAGGCCGAGCGCGTTACAGCCGCGCGTGCCCAAGTGAATGTCCGAGATCCAAACGGTCTTGTATTTCATTGCTTGATGCCAACATCGCCTGTAAAAATGTCGATCTGATGACACTTGTGTTACAGCAAGGCGAAATGAATATCCGGTACGGTTTTGCTTGGGAATCGACTACTTCACCGCCTTACCCGCGCGCACATCGAGGCTGGTGATGTCGTCGTGGGGCCTGGCGCCGGGAGGAAGGTGCGCCACAATCTTCTGATAGAATGGATCCTCGAAACTGGTCATCGCGTTGACGTGATCGGGCTTCGATTTGAGTTGGATGCCTGCCAAATGGTCGCGCAGCATCAGCAGATTCGGAATCCGCAGCCGCGTCTCGTCCGAGAACGCCTTGAACAGTTGATTCGAAGTGGTCTCCATAAACACCCGCTCAAACCCCTGAGGTTTACGTGGTGTGACTCCTTTCTCGTGTCGTGGGTAGTCAATGTGGCCGGATAGTTAGGAATGCGGGAGTTAACACGACTTTGGGTTCGTGGCCGAAACGAACCCAAGGCCAAGACGCAACCTTTCGCGCCATAAGTCTCTGTATATCAATAGGATATACATGTCACTTCGCGAGTAGAATTTGGCTTCGTTTCGCAAAAACACGTATTTTCTTCCGCCCCACTCCTTCCTGTCAAAGAACAGCGGTGATTATATGGTAGTGATATCCGCATACACGCTCCTTTGACCACCCTTGTTCTTGTCGAGCGGGATGTTCAGGCAAAAACGTCCGTCGGGCTTCGCGAGCTTGAAACACTTCGCAATCCATTTCTGCGTGAACTCAAGGTAGTCGCTGTAAGCCAGCTTGTCGTCGTGGCTGTTGTACGCGATGTCCACGTTGTACGGCGGCGACGTGACGATGAGATCGACCGAATTGTCCGGAATGGCGTCTGTGGTCAGAATATCGGCGTTGTAGATCGTGATGTTGTCCCTGTCAAAGAAAGGCGCCGGTTTGGCGTCGGCAACGGTTTCATAGCTACCATCGGCTTTCTTTCGGGCAATCTTCGGACGCTTTCTTTTCCCAGTTGGCTTTTTTCCCGGCTTCTTCACGCCGGGAACTAATAGTCTATCGGCCTGTGCATTCCAAGCGTTTGTTTCGCCGCCGCGCCCCGGCACCACGATATTCTCTTGTGATTCAGGCTACAGAAATCCAGTCACTCATATTTGCATCGTTTGGTGGTTGAATGCACGCAGTGCCCCGACGGGGCGTCTATGCTCGTGAGACGGTGAAGTAGAACGCGCTGCCTTTGCCGGGCTGGCTTTCGACCCAGACGCGGCCGCCGTGGGCTTGAATGATGTGTTTGACGATGGAGAGACCGAGACCCGTCCCGCCGAGTTCGCGGCTGCGGGCTTTGTCGGCCCGGTAGAATCGCTCGAAGATGCGGGACAAATGTTCCGGCGCAATGCCCGGGCCATTGTCGGTCACGCAGACTTGCGCCTCGTCATCCTTTTCCTTCGCGGTGACAACCACGCGACCGCCGGCCTGCGTGTATTTGACCGCGTTGTCGAGCAGATTGAAGAGCACCTGGTGCAACCGCTCCGCATCGGCGCGCACGGGTGGAAGATTCTCCGGAACTTCCGAAACGACAGCCATGTTCTTCTCGCGAGCGCGCTGTTTCAGCTCTTCCAGAACGGATTCGGCCTCAGCACGCACCGAGACGGCTGTGAGATTGAGCCGCGCCTGCTGCGATTCCAGTTCGGAGATGCTGAGCAGGTCGGCGATCAACGATTCCAATCGCCGCGAGTGTCTCTCGATGGTTTGCAGAAATTGTTTCGCGGTCGGCTCTTCGGGCGGCTGTTCGTCCAGAAGCGTTTCGACGTAGCCTTTGATGATCGACAGCGGCGTGCGCAGTTCGTGGCTGACGTTGGCGACGAATTCCTTGCGGATGTTCTCCAGTTGTTTGATCCGCGTGATGTCGTGGAAAACGATGACCGCACCCGTCGCCCCGCCGTCCCGCCCGCGCAGGCAGGCAGCGTTCACGTCGAACACGCGCTCCTCCGGCCCGAAGAACGGAATTTCTCTGGCGCTGATTTGCTGGCCCGCCAGGGCCTGGCTGACGAAGTCCTGCAGTGGCGCGCTGCGGAATGCTTCCGTCACCGTTTTGCCGATGGCCGAGTCCGGGAGTGCGAACTGCCGCCGCAACGTCTCGTTGGCGAGACGAATCCTGCCGGCGGCATCGACAACGAGGACGCCTTCGATCATGTTGGCCAGCGTGGCGTTCAGTTCCGCTTTTTCTGCTGTCAATTCGCGGAGACGGGTCTCCAGTTGAGCGCTCATTTGATTGAGTGCACCGGCCAGTTCCCCCAACTCGCCGTCGATCCGCTCGGGCGCGCGCGCGGTGAAGTCGCCAGTCGCAACGCGGGTTGCCATCTCCCGCATCGCATCAATCGGCCCGCTGTAGCGCCGCGCCAACCAGAACAGGAACGGGATGTCGATCAATCCGACAATCAGGCCCACGATGGCCACGGTGCGACGCACGCGACTCGTCGTCCGCGCGATCTCGTGCAACGGCACTGCGACGCGAACGAAGCCGAGTAATTGTGACGAGGGCGCCGGTGAATGGACCGAAACGGCCACGTACAACAAATCGACTCCGATGGTCTTGCTGCTGCGGCGCGCGCTCCCGACGCCGTTCCGGATCGCCGCCTGCACTTCCTCTCGGTTCAGGTCATTCTCGATCTGGCCGAGTTCTTCAGGCGCTTTGTCGGACTCGCCGACGACCGTTCCGTCGGCAGTTATGATCGTGACGCGCAGACCGGTCTGTTTGCCGAGCGTATGCGCCAACGTGTCGATCTCGGAAGACTGCAGCGGTGTGACGGCGAGTTTGGCGGCGAAAATCTCGCGTGTCAACAGGCAGTCGCGTTCCATGTCCTGCTGGATGCGGTGCGTTAAATACGGCGGCAGCGTCAGATCAATGCAGACGATGATCAATAACAACAGCGCCGCCAGCAACGCCGTCAACCCCAGAAACCATTTCCACTGCAGGGACAGTTTCACCTTGGCCGCAACGATAGCGGACTGGCCGCCCCGATGCAACCGAATCACTTGGGAAATACCAAGTGCAAGGTGTTGCCAATCCGTCACAAATCCGTTACACACTTGGCGCGGGAGGAGGAGGCACGATGCTGAAACGATTGATTCCGCAGGAGTACGATTTTTTCGATTCTTTTGACAAGGCGGCCAATCATGCGCTCGGTGCCAGCAAGTTACTGCTGAAGCTGACGGAGAATTATGGCGATGCCGACCCGATCGCGCGGGAGTTGAATGCCATCGAGCACGCCTGCGACGACGTGGCGCATAGGACGATGGAGCGGTTGAATAAGTCGTTCATCACTCCATTGGATCGGGAAGATATTCACGAAATGATCTTGCGAATCGATGACGTGGTGGACCTGACAAACTCAGCAGCGGGTCGGATGGCCTTTTTTAAGATCAGCAAACCGACGCCCCACGCCGTCAATCTCGCTAAGCAGATCGTGCGCGGCTGTGAAAAGTTGTCGGCAGCGGTGCGCGGGATGCGCTCGCCGAAGAGCTACGACCAGGTCATGCAGGATTGCATCGCGATTCACGAGGTGGAAAACGCCGCCGACGACATTTTGCACAATGCGCTGGGCGAGTTGTTCGCCACGGAGAAAGACCCGATCCAGGTCATCAAGTGGAAGGACATCTACGAAACCATGGAGCACGTGACCGACTGCCTCGAAGACGTCGCCAACGTGTTGCAGGGCGTGATGGTCAAGATGAGCTAACGCAGCGGACACCATGTCAGCATTTCTTCGAGACCTGGGCGACATCCTCCAGCACCCGTACATCACATTGATCTTCCTGACGGCGCTGGCCTTCGACTTCATCAATGGCTTCCACGATGCTGCGAACTCGATCGCCACCGTCGTCAGCACGCGCGTCCTGCGCCCGTTCCAGGCCGTGGTTTGGGCGGCGTGGTGGAACTTCGCGGCTGCCTGGGTCTTCGGCGTGCACGTGGCCAACGCCGTCGCCACGTGGGTGCACGCGGACTATGTCACGACCGAAGTCATCTTCGCCGGATTGCTCGGCGCGATCGTCTGGAACCTGATCACGTGGTATAGCGGGCTGCCATCCAGTTCGTCCCACGCGCTGCTCGGCGGGTTCGGGGGCGCTGCCATCGTGCATGCGGGCAAGTGGAACGGCGTGCTTTATACGGCAAAAGTCGTGGCGACGGTCGAGTTTATCGTGATCGCACCGTTGATCGGCCTGATGCTTGGGTTTGTGTTTGTTTTCGCCCTGATGTGGGCGTTTCGGAAAGCCTCGCCGATCAAGGTGGACCGCTGGTTTCGCGCTGGACAGTTGGGATCAGCGGCCGCTTACAGTCTGGGACACGGGACAAACGACGCGCAAAAAACAATGGGCATCATCGCGGCCCTGCTTTACGCCAGCATCTGGAGAAGTCAGCAACAGGGTTTTGAGGCAGGCAAAGTCCAGTTTCCATTCTGGATTGTGCTGGTCTGCCACCTGGCCATCGGTCTCGGCACGATGGCGGGCGGCTGGCGGATCGTGAAAACAATGGGCATGCGGATCACCAAGCTGCGCCCCTTTGACGGCGCGTGCGCCGAACTGGCAGCCGCTTCCTCGTTGTTCACCTCGGCGAGTCTCGGTATCCCCGTGAGCACGACGCACACGATCACGGGTGCAATCATTGGCGTCGGGGCGGTCCAACGTCTTTCGGCGGTGCGATGGGGCGTGGCTCGCCAAGTCGTTTCGGCATGGGTCTTGACGATTCCTTGTTCGGCGATCGTGGCGGCGTTGGTGTATCGCGCGCTCGTGCTGGCGCGATAACACAGATCAGGACGCATCGGAAAAACGATAACCCACGCCACGCACCGTCTCGATGTAATCGGCGGCCTTGCCGAGTTTCTCCCGCAAACGGCGCACGTGCGTGTCCACCGTGCGGGTGTCCACGTCGCCCTCGTACCCCCACACGTCGGTAAGCAGGCGATCCCGCGTTTGCACGCGGCCCCGACGCTCCATCAACATTGCCAGCAGTTTGAATTCGGTTGCGGTGAGTTCGACCACCTTACCTTTGAGCGCGGCCTCATGCTTGGCGACATCCACGACAAGGTCGCCGCATTTCAACATCTCTGCAGGCGCACCGTTTCCGTGTGTCCGTCCGAGGATTTTTTTCACGCGCAATACGACCTCGCGCGGGCTGAACGGTTTGGTCACGTAATCGTCCGCGCCGAGTTCTAGGCCGACGATCCGATCCACCTCTTCCGCCTTCGCCGTCAGCATGATGATGGGGATGGAAGCGGTCTTCGGATCGGCTCTCAACTGCTTGCAAACTTCCGTCCCATCGATCTGCGGCAGCATCAAGTCCAAAACGATCAACGAGGGAAACGCGTCGCGCGCCTTCTGCAACGCGGTTGCGCCATCGCGGGCCGAGGTGGTTTTGTAGCCTGCTTTTTGCAGGTTATAGACGAGCAGATCAACGACGTCCTGCTCGTCGTCAACAATCAGTACAGTCTCGTTCATGTTCTCAACTTCACGCCAACGTTGTCACCTCCGTACGGCGGCCATGTGACAATCCGGTTACGAACCTAGCGTCCGGCGACTTCCTCCGGCAGGGCAAGCACGGCCCCTTTGCTGGCACTGGTGACCAAACGACAGTAACGACCGAGCCAGCCGGTGCTGATCTTCGGCGCGGGCTTCTTCCAAGCCGCGCAACGGTTCGCCAACGTCGTGTCGTCCACTTTCAGCGTGATCGTGCGGCGCGCGATGTCGATCTGGATTATGTCGCCATTGGCCACAAGCGCGATCGGGCCGCCTTCCGCCGCTTCCGGGCTGATGTGGCCGAGGCACAAACCCGCAGTACCGCCGGAGAACCGGCCATCTGTGATGAGCGCGACCTGTTTGCCAAGCCCTTGGCCGCGGATCATCGAGGTCGGCGAAAGCATTTCGGGCATGCCGGGGCCGCCCTTCGGCCCCTCGTAGCGGATGACGACGACGTGGCCCGGCTTGACCTCTCGCTTGTGCAGCGCGTCGAGGCATTCATCCTGCGAGTTGAAAACGATGGCTTGACCCTCGAAGACAAAACATTCCGGGTCCACGCCGGCCGTTTTAATGACTGCACCCTCCGGCGCGAGATTGCCGAAAAGCACCGCCAGTCCGCCATCCATCGTGTACGGTGTTTCGACCCGATGAATGACCTTGTCGTCCTTGGTTTCGGCGCGCGCGATGTTCTTGCCGAGCCGCCGGCCCGTGACGGTGATCGCATCGAGGTGCAGCGCGCCGGGTTTGCGGCTCAATTCCTTGAGGATCGCACTGATACCGCCCGCGCGATCCACGTCTTCGATGTGGACGTCCGGTTTCGACGGCGCGACCTTGCAGATGCAAGGGATGCGCGCCGAGACCTCGTTGAGCCGTTGCAGCGGATAATCCACGCCGGCCTCGCGCGCGAGAGCGAACGTGTGCAACACCGTGTTGGTCGAGCCACCCATGGCCACGTCGAGCGCAAACGCGTTGTCGAGCGACTTCGACGTGACGATGTCCCGGGGACAAATGTTCTTCTCCAATAATTTCATGATCTGGCGAGCCGCCGCGCGCGCCAGTTTCTTGCGACGCGGATCGACAGCGAGGATTGTGCCGTTGCCGGGCAATGCCAAGCCGATGGCTTCCAACAAACAATTCATCGAGTTGGCCGTGAACATCCCCGCGCACGAACCGCAGGTCGGGCAGGCGATGTCTTCCAGCAGTTTCAGCCGCTCGGCGGAGATTTCGCCGGTCTGCAATTTGCCGACCGCCTCGAATATCGTGATTAGGTCCGCCGAACCGCCTTCGGGCAACCGGCCAGCTTTCATTGGGCCACCGGTAATGAAGATGGTGGGAATGTTGACGCGCACGGCGGCCAAGAGCATGCCGGGTGTGATCTTGTCGCAGTTGGAGATACAGATCAGAGCATCGAAACAGTGCGCCTGCACCATGGTTTCCACCGCATCGGCGATCAGTTCGCGGCTCGGCAGCGAGTAGCGCATGCCGAGATGTCCCATCGCAATCCCGTCGTCCACGGCGATCGTGTTGAACTCGAAGGGCATGCCGCCCGCCCTGCGCACCGCCGCCTTGACGACTTCGGCGAACTTTTTCAGGTGCACGTGCCCCGGCACAATGTCCGTGTAGGAGTTGGCGATGCCGATGAATGGTTTCGCCATGTCGGCGTCGGTCACGCCGCAGGCCTTCAACAATCCGCGATGCGGCGCGCGGTCCGGGCCGACTTTCACAATGTCTGATCTCATGGTGGTACCCCTTTCGTAATTAACACAAACGCTACGCCGTCACTATAACTTCTTTTTCACCGCAGGCAATCGGTGGCGAGTACTGGCCAGCCGGAACGGTTCCGGCAGCAATTTCGAGAGCAGATGAATGCGCAGGCGGCGCGTATGGCGCGCGTCCGTGCAGATGACGATGGATTCGCCAAACTCAGCCAGAGTCTGGCGACACGCACCGCACGGACTTGGGCTGGGACCGGGCGCAACGATGGCAATCGCGCGAAACCTGCGGTGACCTTCGCTGACGGCCTTGCCGATAGCGACTCGCTCGGTGCACATGGCGAGACCGCGGCAGGCATTCTCCACGTTCGCACCTGTGTAAACTTGTCCGCTCTGGACGTGCATGCGGCCCCGACGCGAAACCTCGAATACGGTGCGTACGCGTTGTGTTGCGCAGCGAAGGCGGCGGTGACGAGGCGGCGGAATTGTTGGGGCACGAAGGTCATAACATGTTGATGAACTCAGTCAACAGTTTGCCCAGCTTGTCTTGTGTGGCGCTACTGATGGCCAGCACTTCGTCGTGCGAAAGCTTCTTGTTCGTGATTCCCGCCGCCAGATTGGCGATACAGGAGATCCCCGCAACTTCGATGTTGTGGTAGCGGGCGATGATGACTTCGGGGACGGTGCTCATGCCGACGGCGTCGGCTCCCAGCCAGGCGAACGCCTTGACTTCGGCCGGCGTCTCATAATTCGGCCCGGTCGTTGCGACATAAACGCCACGGCGCACCATCAATTGCAGTTTCTCGGCGGCGTTGTCCAGTTTCTCACGCAGTCGGGCGGAGTACGCCTGGCTCATGTCTAGGAATTTCACCGCACCGTTGTCGGCCATGCCCAGTAGCGGATTGGTGCCCATGAGGTTGATATGGTCCTCGATGATCATCAGGTCGCCGGGGTTGTACTGCGGATTGACGCCACCTGCGGCATTGGTGACGATCAGCACTTTGACGTTGAGCGCGTCGATGACATGAACCGGGTACACGATTTCCGCCAACGTGCGGCCCTCGTAATAGTGGAACCGTCCGCTGAGCACCATCAATTTCTTGCCGGCCATTTCGCCGAAGATCATCTGGCCGGCGTGACCGGCCACGGTCGGCTTAGGGAAATGCGGAACATCCGTGTAGGAAATGACGGTGGGCTTGGCAATGCCGCTGGCAATCCCGCCCAGACCCGAGCCCACGATCAATGCCACGTCAGGCTTGAAACCTGCGAGTTTGGCCTCCAAAAAATCCTTCGTTTCCTTGACGGTCGCCATCATCGCTTTGAACTCCTTACTCGATTTTCTGGGTGATGAGTCTGGGTCTGGTCAGAGCAGGTTCCGCAGTGATTCGGTACGCTTGCTGTACCATCCGCTCCGCTTCGGCGGCACAAGCCTCATCATTGTAATGCTTTATCATCAACAGTTCACCGGCCGCGACGCTGTCTCCGATTCTCTTCGGTCGCTCGAAACCAGCAGCGTGGTCAATCCGGTCACTCGCCATTATTCTTCCGCCACCCAACTGATCACCGCGTAGCCGATCTGGTCGCATTCAATCGCGCGAACTTAACCAGAGGCCGTGGCGACAATTGCTCGTGTTTGTCTCGCTGCGCGCAAACGATTCGTTTGCTCGCAAACCTGTGCGTCGCCTCCTTGGGCGGCAGTCATCTCAGCAGACTTTCCCAGCGCCTCGCCGCGCGCCAGTTTCTTTTGCAGGATTTCTTTCGCGCCTGCAACATTTTTCGTTGCGTCCGCCATCACCAGCATCTCCGCCGCGAGCGCAAGCGCGACTTCCATTATATTGTCGGCATTGGCTTTGCCACGCATGATTTCGATGCGCACTTCCAGCGCATTGCCGATGCATTGGCCGAGTGGCTGGTTCATGTCCGTCAGCAGCGCGCAGACTTTCTTACCGTAGCGTTCCGCCGGCCTCGATCATCGCGCGGCCCAGTCCCAGCGAAGCCTCCCGCGTGCGTATAAACACGCTGCTGCCCCATTTGACATCGAACACGAGGCCGTCCACGTTCCCCGCCAGTTTCCTGCTCAGTATGCTGGCGACAAACAAGGGCAGACACGAAACGGTGGCGGTTACGTCCCGAAGCGCATACAATTTCTTGTCGGCAGGAGCGATCTCGGCAGTCGGCCCTGTGATGGCACAACCGACTGACTCGGTAATCCGCATCAGTTCTTCCAGAGAGAGATCGGTGCGACACCACGGGATGCTTTCAAGTTTGTCGAGTGTCCCGCCGGTCGGCCCGGGGCCGCGCCCCGGAAATCATGGGGACTCTTACGCCTCTGCACGCGACGAGCGGCGCAAGAATGAGCGAAACCTTGTTGCCAATCCCTCCATGCTGTGCTTATCGGCTAGAATGGGCCATTGCGTTTCAATTCGAAGATCTTGCCGCTCTCCACCATCGCGTATGTCAGCCACAGCGTCTCGCCGGAGTTCGTTCCCTGAAAACAGACCGCCATTGCCAAGCAGCGGCGATCCCGTAATCAGGCAATTCTCCGCGCGTGAAACCGAGGACGAAGAAACGGATCTCCTCTTCGGTCAGCACCCTGCCGGTGCGTTTTCTCTCAATGATCTGAGCGGGAAGCAATATGCGTCGTGTCACCAAAAACAAAACGGCCTGCTGCAGTCGCTTCGGAGCAGGCCGACGGAACAGGATCGGCAAATTACTTCAAGTTTCCCCAGCAAATCAAAAACTGGTAAAAATTGTACAGGAGGGTGTGCAATTGTCTGCCCAGATAACCCAAGGGTCCGAGCGGTTCCACTCCGCCTTGGATCGTGCCTCCCACGCGAATCAAATCGACTTGGGCTGCCAATTGCCGCAATTGGGTTTCATTCAGTTGAGCGAGCCGGGCGCTGACTTGTTCGTGGCTGATTCCCAACGCCGCCAACTGCTTGGTCACAACCTTCTCGCTAAGGAACGCATCAACTTTCTGGCGGGCCGTTGACGCGCGCGATGATTCAACGGATTCAACGGGCGCGGCCCACGCAGAGGAGGATAGGCTGACGAGTACTGCGGCAAGCGCAGCAAGTAAACTAGTGATCTTCATAAATGGCCTCCAGTGTTACGGTCGCACTATACGCAAACTTATGGGGCAGACAAGGAAATTTTTTGGCATACTGAGTTCAGGAACTCGATGGAACGACGAGCTGCCTCGGGCGCGCGATGGCTGTCGCGCGGAAGTTCCACATTCACCAAGCCGCTGTAATTGTTGTCGGACAGCACGCGCAGGATCGCCGCGAAATCCAGTTCGCCCTCGCCGAACATCACGTGCTCAGGTTTGCGGCCACGGATATCCTCGATGTGAACGTTACGGATCAGGTTGGCGAACTTGCCGTAGATCTGACGGAACGGAGCCGCCTCGGTGCAGAACACGTGGCCGACGTCCAACGTCAGACCGAATCGGGCGGTCGTGATGTGTTTTTTGAGCACCTCAAACTTCGCCATGTCATCGGCCAACATGCCCGGCTCCGGCTCGAACGCCAGTTGCACCCCACGCCGTTTGGCGTGATCGGCCAGTTGCAGGCAGCCCGTGACCAGCCAGTCCCACGCCTGATGCTCGGGAATGCCCGGCTCCGGCGCGCCCGACCAGAAGTTGACGCACTCGGCATTCAACTCGCGCGCGATGTCGATGGCCCGGCGCAAAAACTCCAGCCGGATCTGGCGTCCCTCGACACTCACGAGCGTTGGATAATATTTGCGCTGCGGATTCAGCAGATACCGCGCACTGGTTTCGATCACGACGCGCAGCTTCAGCTTCTCCAACAATTGCCGCAGCCGCAACAGATCGGCCGGCTCGGCGGTGAACGGGTTGCAGTGATGGGTGTCCAATGTCAGTGCGACGCCGCGATAGCCGCAGTGGGCGATGATCTCAAGCGCCTCGTCGAGTTTGTGGTGCGCAAACCCGCTGGTGTTGTAGCCGAAACCTAGATTCATGTCGCGTGCCGTCCGCGCGTTGCGCGCTCGCCCTATCGCAGTTCCAATCAACTCGCAAAATAACGTGGGTCTGGTAGATTTGCCAGTGAAATGAGAATGGGCAAGAGATTTCTTTCCTCGGTCTTCGGCAGCGCCGCGGCAGCAATGCTCGGTGCCCTGCCGGCTGAGGTTTGCGTGGCCACGATTTCCTCAGTGCCCCGGCCGATTGATGCGAGCTTGCGCCAAGACGCCCAGCCCCTCCTCGAACGCGACCCCGTCCGCGCAGCCCGGTTGCAGGCGCGCGGGGTTCAATTGGTGGAACAAGGCAAGTTTGAGCAGGCGCTCGAGCAATTCCGTAGGGCCGCCGGGTTAGATCCCGACAACTCCGCCACGTTGATCAACATGGCGTACTGCCTAGACAAACTGGGCCGCTACGGCGAAGCGATTACCGAGCTGCAGCGCGCCAAGAAGCTCGACCCGGACAACGCCACGATTTATCTGAACTGGGGCAACTCCCTGCTCAATCTCAAGAAATACGAGGAAGCAATCGAGCCGCTGCAAAAATCCAGCGATCTCGCGCCCAACAGTCCGCTCGTCCACATGAACCTCGCGGCAGTTTTCACCAACCTGGGGCGAAACAAGGAAGCCGGAGCCGAACTGGAACGTGCCGCCGCGCTCGATTCAAAAAACCCGGCGGTTTTTTTCAGTTGGGCGGTTGTTCTCTCGGCGCAAAGCAACGCGGCGGAAGCCGTCGAGAAGTATGAGCGCGTGATCGAACTCGACCCCAAGAACTTGCCCGCCTACTTCAACTGCGCTGCGCTGCTGGAACGAATGGGAAATCTCGAAGGCGCCATCGAAAAGATTCGCTCCGCCCTCGCCGTCGATCCCAACAACACGACGCTCAAAGACATTCTCGGCAAACTCGCACAAGCACGGGGCCAGCAACCGCCTGCCGCCAGTGCGCCACCCAGACGGCAATAGTCTCGATCTATTGCTCTGGGTCCGGCAGCGACGCAACCGGTGCGACACGGCCGAGCCGTCGTGCGGCCCGCCCTTGAGGGTTACCGCGTCATCCATGAATCAATGAGCGCCGGTGTTGTGGATGCGGCCGACAGAGTGCGCTGCTGTGTGCGCTCGATCCTGCTCCGGAAGGCGGCATCGAGAATCAGGAGGTCTCTCAGCGTGGGAACGACTTGGGCGATCTGAGTCGCCCTATCGGGCAACCACCTCATGAACCCCTCGCCTTTAGGCGAGGGCCGTTCAGAAGCCCCGTGGGGTATCGCGGTACAGATTCGCGAGCTTGCGACTTGGTCGTTGCTGGCGCTGGGCGTCAGCGCGCTCCTCGCAAGTCGGCAATCACGCCGCCGCTCGTGGCGACCCACCGCAAGACTGCGTGAGAACTGAAGAGTCTGAGCCAGTACAACCAACGCGGCGTTCTTGCAGATTCAATCTTGGCAGTGGTAGAGTAGCGGTGAACGGGTGGGTCAATCCCATCCGAGTTCGGCGATGCGCTCCTCGTCGAGACCGAAGTGATGGGCGACTTCGTGGATGACGGTGCGCGCAATCTCGCGGCGAAGATCGAGCGGATCGTCGAACTCCTCGATCAGAGGCCGGCGGAAAATGACGATGCGATCGGGCATGCCAGAATATTCAATGCCACGTTCGGTGAGCGGCGTGCCTTCGTACAGGCCGAACAACGTTTCCTCCTGCGGCACGCCAAGTGCGTCGAGCAACTCATCCCGCGGTTCTTCTTCGATCACAATTTGCACGTTGGAGATGCGCCCACGCAACTCATCGGGGATCATCTCCAAGCTTTCGCCAACGAGTCGCTCAAACTCTCGCGCGGAAACTGTCACGCGACAATCCTAGGAGAAAACCATGATTCGTCAACCAGCAGTGGCGGGGCAGTTTTATCCGGCCAGCGCGGCACAGGTTGAGGCCGAGTTGAGTGAACTGATTCGTCCAGCCCAGGCGAAGCGGGACGCGATTGCGGTCGTTTGTCCGCATGCGGGCTGGGTGTATTCGGGTGCGACCGCGGGGATCGTGTACTCCGCCGTGCGGATTCCCAACCACGTCATCATGGTCGGGCCGAACCATCACGGCATCGGCAGCGCGTACGCGTTGTGCGACGCAGGCGCGTGGCGAACGCCCATCGGCGATGCGCCGATTGATGAGCCGCTCGCGGCCGAACTGCTTGACAACTGCGACCTGCTGGCGGAAGACCAGCGCGCGCACGTCGCGGAGCATTCGCTTGAAGTGCAGGTGCCGATGCTGTTGCGGGCGAATCCAAACGTGCGCATCGTGCCCGTCCTGATCGGTGGCGGCGGGCCGGAAAGCGGTGGGCGCGTGAAGCTGCGTGAGATTGGCGCCGCCATCGCGGAAACGGTTCGGGACTTCGGCAAGCCCTTGTTGCTGCTGGCGTCCACGGATCTCAACCACTACGAGGACCAGGAAACCTCGCGGATCAAGGACAAGCTGGCCCTCGACGCGGTCGTGAATCTCGACGAAGAAGCCCTGATGGATCGCGTGCGGGACATGGAGATTTCCATGTGCGGCGTGGCGCCGACCTACATCGTCATCCACGCCGCAAAGCAACTGGGCGCGCGCTGCGCAGAATTGCTGGACTACCGCACCAGTGGCGACGTGAGTGGAGATTTCTCTGCCGTGGTCGGCTACGGCGGCGTGGTGATTGAGTAAGGGTAACGTTGCAGAGCAGTCGTCGGCGGCAGGGCGTCCACCCGTTTGATTACCTGAAAGATTTGTTCACGCGCCTGCCCTCGGCGAAGATCACAGGGGTCGGGCAGTTCGCGTCGCGAGCCTGGGCCAGAGCAAAGTGGCCTCATAAACACCCGCTCAAACCCCGAAGGTTTACGTGGCGTAACACCTTTCACGTGTCGTGGGTAACCATTGTGGGCGCATAGTTGGAAACGTGGGAGTTAACACGACTTTGGGTTCGTGGCCGAGAACGAACCCGAACCCAAGACGCAACCTGGCGCGCTCTAAGTCTCTGTAAATCAATATGATAGATGTGTAACTGTGCGAGAAAAAACTGGCTTCGTTTCGCAAAAACCGCCTTTGGCGCGATGCAAGGTCAATGCGACATCTCCACGTTGATCGGTGATGGGACGACTTCCCCGTTTCTCAATCCTTCCTTTCAGTCAAGGCTGGGGATCGTTTGGGTCGGCCGGCCGGCAAACGGCTTGCCTTCATATTGCAGGAAACCATTGCAGGGCTGGCAGCCCGAAGGGTTGCCAGCCGTTGTTCGACAAGCTCTTCGGCGCGAAACACCTGCCCCGATTTTGCAATCGGGGCTGCGGGCTTCGCGCCCTACAATTCTTGGCGCAGTTTGATTGCGCTTTGACCTGCTTGTGCAGTCTCCGGGTTAAGGTTTCACAAGAGGAGCAGCGGCAACACAGCCTGCGTTCGCAGGCGCACCCGTCAAAAGGTGCGGCTACACAACAACTGCAGCGCGGCGGAGTACCGGGCTGTCGGGTATTTGACACTGTGCGGCGGAGTTGCTAGTGTTGAAACGGTCGCGGAGGAATCAATGATTACACTGACAGAAAACGCCGCTAAACAGATCAAGACATTGCGGAATGATCAGGACGCCGCTGGCAAGCCGTTGCGCATCTACGTCGAGGCGGGCGACTGTTCGGGAATGCAGTATGGCGTGGCGTTCGACGACAAGCACGACGACGACGAGGTCGTGGAGCAGGACGGGGTCGAAGTGGTCATCGACCCGATGAGCGCGAACTTTCTGAAAGGAAGCGTGATCGATTATATCGACAGCTTGCAGGGCTCAGGTTTCCAAATCAAGAACCCGAATGTCCAGTCAAGCTGCGGCTGCGGCAAATCGTTCCATTAAACATATCAGATTCCGTTGGGGTGCTCCGATTTCGCGTACGTTGAATTGGAGCTGAGATCAAACCCTTAGAACCTGACCCAGGTAATGCTGGCGGAGGGAAACAATTCGTGAAAGGCCAACTCCGGGAACCAATGGTTGGCCTTTCGTTTGTAGCCCCGAAAGCTTTCGGGGGAGGAGAAAATCATGATTGCACCGAAAAAAGTCGAGGGGCACAGCGGCGAGCAGTTGCCGAACTCAAAGAAGGTGTACGTCGGGGGCAAGCTGCACAAGGACGTGAGCGTTCCGATGCGAGAGATTACGCTGACGCCAACGGTCAGCTACACGGGACGCGTCGAAGTGAATGAACCCGTTCGAGTGTACGACACGAGCGGGCCGTGGGGCGATCCCGATTTCAAAGGCAACGAAACCACTGGCTTGCCCAAGCTGCGCCGTCCTTGGGTTCTGGCCCGCGGCGATGTCGAGCCGACCAAGAACGGCGCGTTGCGCGCAAGACCAGGCAAGATTGTCACACAACTTCACTACGCACGCCAAGGCACGATCACGCCTGAAATGGAATTCATCGCCATCCGCGAAAGTCTTGGCCCTGAATTTGTCCGCAGCGAGGTCGCTCGTGGCCGCGCCATCATTCCTGCCAACATCAATCACCCCGAATCGGAGCCGATGATTATCGGCCGCAACTTCCTTGTGAAAATCAACGCAAACCTTGGCAACAGCGCTATCGCGTCGAGCATTGAGGAGGAAGTGGAGAAGATGCGCTGGGCGACGAAGTGGGGCGCGGACACCGTGATGGATTTGTCGACGGGCAGGAATATTCACGAAACGCGCGAATGGATCATCCGCAATTCGCCTGTGCCTATCGGGACCGTCCCGATCTATCAGGCTCTCGAGAAGGTCGGCGGGAAAGCCGAGGAACTGACGTGGGAAATTTATCGGGACACGCTCATTGAGCAATGCGGGCAAGGAGTTGATTACTTCACCGTTCACGCGGGCGTGCTGCTGCGCTACATCCCGCTCACCGCCAACCGCGTCACGGGCATCGTCAGCCGCGGCGGCTCCATCATGGCCAGGTGGTGTCTAGCACACCATCGAGAGAGCTTCCTTTACACGCACTTCCGGGAAATCTGCGAAATCATGGCGGCGTATGATGGGAGCTTCTCGCTCGGCGACGGCCTGCGTCCTGGCTCGATTGCCGACGCCAACGACGAAGCACAGTTTGCGGAGCTTCAGACCCAGGGCGAACTGACCAAGATCGCGTGGGAACACGGCTGTCAGGTGATGAACGAAGGTCCCGGCCACATTCCGATGCACATGATCAAAGACAATATGGACAAGCAATTGGAGTGGTGTGCGGAGGCCCCGTTCTACACGCTTGGCCCGCTCACGACCGACATCGCCCCCGGCTACGACCACATCACCAGCGCCATCGGTGCCGCGATGATTGGCTGGTACGGGACTGCGATGCTCTGCTACGTCACACCGAAGGAGCATCTCGGCCTGCCGAACAAGCAGGACGTCAAAAACGGCGTTATCGCCTACAAGATCGCCGCGCACGCCGCCGACTTGGCGAAAGGTCATCCCGGCGCGAAACTCCGCGACGATGCGCTGAGCAAGGCGCGCTTCGAGTTTCGGTGGGAGGATCAGTTCAATCTCGGTCTCGACCCTGAGACCGCGCGGGAGTTCCATGACGAGACGCTGCCTGCCGAAGGCGCCAAGCTAGCTCATTTCTGCTCGATGTGTGGTCCGCAATTCTGCTCTATGCGCATCACCGAAGACGTGCGGAAGTACGCGGCAGAGCAGGGTGTGGATGAGAGTGCGGCGCTTAACCGAGGGATGCAGCAAAAGTCAAAAGAGTTCATCGAGAAGGGCGGAGAGGTTTACACAAAGGTGTGAGCGGCCAACACGTTCCAGTAAAAAACGGAGACAGACGGATTGTGCGTTTGACTGCCCGAATGCGTCGCGTCTGAATGACCGAAACGCAACGCACGCCGGCAAGACACAACCGATGAGGACGCAATTCAAAGCCTACGCGGCGCCCGCCAAGGGCGAGAAACCGAAACCGTTCGAATTCGATCCCGGCCCGCTTCGTAACGAGCAGGTCGAAATCAAAGTCAGCCATTGCGGCGTCTGCCACAGCGCCCTGAGCATGCTCGACAACGAGTGGATGCAAACCGCTTATCCGTTCGTGCCCGGACACGAGGCGGTCGGCACCGTCGTCGCAGCGGGCGATAACGTGGAAAGCGTCAAGGTTGGACAACGCGTCGGGTTGGGCTGGTTTTCACAATGCTGCATGGCGTGCCGCAATGTCTGTCGGGCAACCGCAACCTCTGTCCGACCGCCGAGCAGACGATTGTGAACCGGCATGGCGCGTTCGCGGATCGCGTCCGCTGTCATTGGGCGTGGGCCATCTCGCTGACGGACAAGGTCGACGTGAAAAAAGCCGGGCAGCTCTTTTGCCGTGGCATCACTGTGTTCAATCCCATCGTGCAATACGGCGTGTAGCCAACCGACCGCGTTGGCGTCTTCGGCATCGACGGGTTGGGGCGCATGGCGGTGCAATTCCTCAACAAATGGGGCTGCGAAGTGTATGCCTTCACGTCCAGCGATTCGAAACGTGAGGAAGCCATGAACATGAGCGCGCATCACGTCGTCAACTCGCGCGACGGCGCGTCGCTCAAGAAACTCGCCAGCGCGCTCAACTTCATCATCTCCACCGTCAACGCGCCGCTGGACTGGGAAGCGATCCTCAACACGCTCGCACCGAAAGGACGGTTGCATATCGTCGGCGTGGTGCCGCAGCCGATTCCGGTCGCCGCGTTCACATTGATTGACGGCCAACGCTCCATCTCTGGCTCGCCGCTCGGCAGTCCGGCGACGACGGCGAAGATGCTGGAGTTCTGCGCCCGTCACGACATCGCGCCCACGATCGAACTGTTCCCGATGTCACGGGTCAACGACGCGCCCGACCACCTGCGCACCGGCAAAGCGCGTTATCGCATCATGCTGGCAGCCGACTTCAAATAACCCGCGAATTGCCGAGGGACAAACACAGCGGCGAGTGAGCTCCGAGAGAGCGTCTGAAAATGGTCTTCTGCATCAAAAACGTCGGGCGAGCGTCCCGCTTGCCGCAGTGCTCAAGTTTCACCGCACGCTTTCCTGGCAATGGTGCTGAGTGAGCGCTTCGTCACAGTTGATTTGGCGAGTTGGCCTGGGGGGACGCGCTTCGTCGCGTCCGTAAGAATCGGGCAGCAGCCACGACAGAGCGTGGTCTTCCAAATGAAGTGTAACGTATCACCAAGCCCGGGTAACATCCAGCCGTGGGTTAATGCGCTTGTTCCCGTCGTCATTTTCCCTTGCCCCTGCCTCACGCCGAGATGAATCAGATGCGAGGTTCGAAGTGCAGCGAGCAATCTCCGTCTTCGTTGAAGAGAAGAGCCGGTGCGGGGTCTTTCGAATCTATTGACCCAACTGACCGATGACGCTGATCAGCGGCAGAAACATGGAAATCACGATTGTGCCCACGATAACGGCTAGAAACACGATCATGATCGGTTCCAGCAGCGATGTTATTGCCCCCACTGCGTTGTCAACTTCGTCGTCGAAGACGTCCGCCACTTTGATCAACATGTCCGGCAACGCACCGGTTTCCTCTCCGACATCCACCATGCTGATAACCATCGGAGGAAATACCTTGCAAGCTTCCAGCGGCTGGACGATTCGTTCACCCTCTTTGACGGCGTCGTGAATCATACCGACCGCATGGGCGATGACTGCATTGCCCGCGGTTTCACGGACGATGTTGAGCGCCTGCAAGATGGGAACGCCGCTGGCGACCAACGTCCCCAGAGTGCGGGCGAACCGCGAGACACTGTTTTTGAGGATCATCGAACCGAAGACAGGCGCATGAAGCTTTAACATGTCTATGGCATAACGACCCTTCACAGTCTTGCCGATCAGTTTGAACGCAACCACACAGGCAAAGACAGCACCGGCGACCAGTAAGAACTGGTCTTTCACCAAGTTGCTGGCACCCATCACAAAGAGCGTTAGCGTAGGCAAGTCCTTGCCTTCCAACAATTGGCCGAAAATGTCCCTGAACTTCGGCACAATAACGGTCATGAGAAACATCAGAATCCCGAGAGACACAGTGATGATCACCGCAGGATATATCATCGCTGAGACGACCTTGCCCTTGATCTTTTGCGCCTTTTCCTGGAATTCAGCCAGACGGGTGAGGGTTACGTCTAGCACACCACCCGCTTCGCCAGCACGCACCATGTTCACGTAAAGCCGGTTGAAGACCTTCGGGTGGTGCGCCAACGCTTCGCTAAACGTGCTGCCCGCTTCCACAGACTCGGCCAACCGGACCAGCGTGCGCTTGAGGACAGGATTCTTTTCTTGCTTGCGCAGGACATCCAGCCCCCGCAACAACGGAAGCCCAGCGTCGATCAGTGTCGCCAATTGTCGTGTGAACGCCGTGAGAACCTTTGACTTCACCTTGCTGCCCTGGAGGAATGCAAGGTCTATTTGGCCGAAACCCTTCTTGGCAGACTTTGCATGCTTGGCCACGCCCACTGGCGCAGAAGTTGGTCGGCCACCCTTCTTGTCTTTGGCTACCTCGGTGACGTTGGTCGGAAAATACCCCATTTCACGAATGCGGCTGACAGCGGTGGTGGTGTTGTCGCTTTCGAGGATGCCTGTGATCTCCTTGCCCTTCGTGTCCATCGCGACGTAATTAAACTTTGGCATATCGACCTCCTCCGCGACTTCGTGGTCGCGGCAACTCAGGTGTATTTCAATACCTCTTCGACGGTCGTGTCTCCATCCAGAATGCTGCGGATTCCGTCGTCGCGCAGCGTCCGCATTCCCAACTCAAGTGCCTTGGCGTGGATGACGCCCGAGGGCGCGCGAATGTTCACCAAGTCGCGGATGGGGTCTGACACCGAAAGCAATTCGAACAATCCCTTGCGTCCCCGGTAGCCGGTCTCGTTGCAGTCCAGGCAACCCCTACCGTAGTAAAATGGACGCCCCTGCATGTCGGCCTTAGTCAACCCCAAGCTAGCCAGTACCGCATCCGTTGGCTCGTACGCAACCCGACACTTCCTGCAAATCTTCCGCACGAGGCGTTGCGCCAGCACGGCTTCCAGCGTCGATGTCATCAAAAAGGGTTCGACGCCCATGTCGATCATGCGCGTCACGGCACCAGGGGCATCGTTCGTGTGCAGCGTCGTAAAGACCAAGTGCCCCGTCAGCGATGCCTGAATGCTGATCTGTGCCGTCTCCAAGTCGCGCATTTCACCCACCATGATGATATCGGGATCCTGTCGCAGGAAGGAGCGCAAGGCCCGCCCAAAGGTCATCCCGAATGCCTCACTGACAGGCACCTGCATGATCCCCTCAATGTCATACTCGACTGGGTCTTCGGCGGTGAGCAACTTCAAATCGACCGTGTTGACCCGCTTCAAACAAGAGTACAACGTCGTCGTCTTGCCCGAGCCCGTCGGCCCGGTCACGATGACAATGCCGTTGGGAATGCGAATCACCTCCAGCATCTTCTCGTAAACATCCTTCGGCATGCCTAGGCTTTCGAGTTCCAAGTTTACAATTGTGCGATCCAAGACGCGCAACACTACCGACTCGCCATGCTGCGTGGGCAACGTTGAGACGCGCAAGTCCACCTCGCGACCACCGAGGTTAATCCGAACACGTCCGTCCTGCGGCAGTCGTCTCTCCGCGATGTTGAGATTGGACATGACCTTGATGCGAGAAATCACGGGCAACGCGAGGTGCTTCGGGGGGGGCGCCATTTCATAGAGGGCGCCATCGACACGGTAACGAATCTTGAATTCATCCTCGAACGGCTCGAAGTGGATGTCACTGGCGCGATCCTGAATCGCCTGAAACAAAATCAGGTTCACGAACCGCACGAGCGGCGCTTGACTCGCCAGTTCCTCCAGCGCGGCGGTACTACCCCCTCCTTTGGCGACAGTTTCCACGATTTCTGAGGTGGCCAATTGCGACTCCATCTCCTCCAGCACGTCCTTGAGGGAGCCGCTCTCCTCGCTGTAATGCTGCGTGATCGCAGCCTCAATCTGTTTGCGTGGCGCAACGGCCAATTGAACGTCCTTGCCCAGAACAAACGAGAGTTCCTCAACCAGTTGCGGATTGTACGGATCGAGAACAGCCACCGTGATGATGTTGCCCGTGATTGAAATCGGCACCGCGCCGTACATGCGGGCCACGCTGCCTGGGAGGGAGCGCAACACCTGTGGCTGGAGTTCCACATCGTCGAGATTCAAGTACTCCAAGCTCAAATACTCGGCAACGGCCCGCAACAGTTGCTCTTCACCCACCAGTCCGAAATCAGCGAGGATTTGCGACAGCGGTTTGCCTGTCCGCTCGTGTTCCTCCTGAACCTCCGCCAATTGCCGGGTGTTGATCAGATTGCGCTCGCGGATAAGCTCGGACAATATAGCTGTTTCACTTTCAAACATAATCTAGCGATTCCTGCCTGCCTGCTCGCCTTCCATCTTCTGCAGAATGGACTGCGGATCTTGAGCCTTCGTGACTAGATCCCCGTACGAAATGAGCCCGCGCTCATACAAGCTCATCAGATTCGCATCCAGAGTCGCCATGCCGAACTTCGCACCCGTCTGGATATCCGACGTGATCCGAAACGTTTTGTTGTCGCGAATTAACGCCTGAATAGACGGCGTGGAGATCATAATCTCAAAACTGGCGACGCGACCTTTGGCGTCGACGCGAGCCAGCAGCAATTGCGAAATGACCGCGACGATGGACGACGCCAATTGCGTGCGGACCTGCTCCTGCTGGTCTGTCGGGAAGGCATCTACAATGCGGTCCACTGTCCTTGCCGCGCCCGTCGTGTGCAGCGTTGCAAACACCAAGTGCCCGGTTTCCGCAGCAGTGAGCGCAGCCTCCATCGTTTCCAAGTCGCGCATTTCACCGACCAGTACTACGTCCGGGTCCTGACGCAACCCGCGGCGCAGTGCCTCAGCGAAATCCGGGACATCCACGCCGATCTCGCGCTGGGTCACCACGCTCTTTTTATGATGGTGATAGTACTCAATCGGGTCCTCGATGGTGATGATGTGACAGTCGCGTTCGGTGTTAATGATATCAATCATCGACGCCAGCGTTGTGGTCTTGCCGCAGCCGGTCGGTCCCGTCACAAGGATCAGGCCGCGGGGCTTGTACAGCAAATCTTTGATCGACGGCGGCAACCCGATCTCCTCCAGCGTCAGCAGTTTGCTGGGAATCTGGCGCAACACCAAGCCGTGATTGCCCCTCTCTTTAAAGACGCTCACGCGGAAACGAGCCATGTCACCAAAGGCAAAGCCGAAGTCCGTTCCACCTTGCTCACGGACCTTCTGAATGTGATTCTCTGAAGTGATCGCTTTCATCAGGGTCTCGGTGTCCGCAGGCTCCAGCACGGGCAAGTCCATCGGCAGCAGTTCTCCGTTCAAGCGAAGAACCGGAGGCACGCCTACGCGGATGTGCAAGTCTGACGCCCCTTCGTCCACCACGACCTGCAATAAATCATCCATTTGAATCGACATTGTTATCCTGGTCTATTTTGGTTAGAGGGCATACTAGTGTTTAACCTAATTCTGATCACCTTGTGTGATCGACATAACCTCTTCGGGTGTAGTGATCCCCGCCATAATCTTGCGTATCCCATCCTCACGCAAGGTCTTCATTCCGATCTCGCGGGCACGATTGCGGAGCACGTTTGCAGATACTTTTTCGTAAATCAGCCGGCGCACGTCTTCGTCGACCAGGAACATTTCGAAGATGCCCTTGCGCCCGCGGTAACCTGTCCTTGCGCAATCTGAACAGCCACGCCCCTTATAAATCGTGGTCTTTTTCATCTCTTCCGGGTCGAGCTTCAGCATGTCCATCTCATACTGGCTCGGCGTATAGGGCTCTTTACACTTCGGACACACCGTGCGCACCAGCCGTTGCGCCATGATCGCGCGCACCGCCGAGGCCACGAGGAAGGGCTTCACTCCCATGTCGATCAGACGCGTCACCGCTGACGGCGCGTCATTGGTGTGCAGCGTCGAGAACACCAAGTGACCAGTCAGCGACGATTGGACGGCGATATTGGCGGTTTCCAAGTCACGAATCTCGCCAATCATGATGATGTTCGGCGCTTGACGCAGAATGGAGCGCAACGCCGCCGCAAACGTCAGGTTAATGTCGGCATTCACCTGCACTTGGTTGATACCCGACAGTTGGTACTCGACAGGGTCCTCAACCGTGATGATCTTACGGTCGGGCTTATTGATCGTGTTGAGGCAGGCGTAAAGTGTTGTCGTCTTGCCCGAGCCCGTCGGCCCAGTGATGAGGAAAACGCCGTCGGGCGACCCGATGATCCTGTTCATGACTTCCTCCTGGTCGGTAAAGAACCCAAGGTCGCCCAAGCCGAGCAACAGGCTGCTCTTGTCCAGGATACGCATCACGATACTCTCGCCGTGATTGGTCGGCAAGCAGGAGACGCGCAAATCCAGCACCTTCCCCATCACGGGAATCTCAATGCGTCCATCCTGCGGCACACGCTTTTCCGCGATGCTCATATTGGACATGATCTTGAGACGGCTCATGATCGCAGCCTGCAGCCTCTTCGGCGGGTTCTCGACCTCGTGCAAGACGCCGTCGATGCGGTAACGGACGCGCAACCGCTTTTCCAGCGGCTCAATGTGAATATCGCTGGCCCGAGTGCGATAAGCCTCGTTGATTATTAGCCCGACCAGTTTAATAATCGGCGCGTCCGCCTCGGTCTGCACGCCTTCATCAATCTTGAACTCTGACCCCTTCGTTGGAATGCCCAGGTCGATTTCGCCCTCGGTGATTTCCTGCAGCATATTCTCGACGGTGTCGCCAGCACTTCCGTAATAGCGGGTCAACGAGGCTTCGATATCAGGCTTCGAGGCCACCACGGGTTCGACGTTCACCTTCAAAATGTAGCGAAGGCTGTCGATGGTGTCGACGTCCATGGGATCACTGATGGCCACGGTGAGTGTGTTATCGTGCTTGTAAACTGGGACCACCTTATAGCGGCGGGCGATGTGGCGCGGTATCAGCGCTAGTACTTCGTCGGGGACCCGGTATTCGGCCAGATTGATGGTGTCCATTCCGAACTGGCTGGCCAACGCTTTGGACACGTCCATCTGCGTCACGCGGCCCATCCGGATCAGCGCATCGAGTAGACCAATACCCCCCAGCTTGGTCATGTCTTTGGCCTTCAGCAGATCCTCGTGGGTGATCAATCCGACATCCCGCAGAATCTCTACTACGTATTCGTCTTGGGCTGGCATATCCTTCTTGAGATACCGTTACGCTAACATTACTGCCTCGAAATAACTCCGTCAAGGAAACTGAGAGCGCAACGCTCAATTGGTAAGTGTGTTGCGCGCATCACGAACCCTGTAACTTCCGGGTCAGAATCTCCCCCACCAACTGCGGGTTCGCCTTGCCTTTGCTATGCTTCATCACTTGCCCCTTGAGAAAGTTCAGCGCCGCCGGATTGCCTGCTTTGAAGTCGGACACTGACTTCGGGTTCGCTGCAATCGCTAGATCGACAAACGCCTCGACAGCGCCCGCGTCGCTGATCTGCGCCAACCCCTTTTCCTTCACGATGACCGCCGCGCCTTTGCCCGTGGCAAACATTTCGGCAAACACGTCCTTCGCCATCTTGCCGCTGATCTGTCCCCCGTCCACGAGCGACACCAACTCGCCGAGTTGTTCGGGTGAAATCGGACACTCGGCGATTGTCTTCTTCGCTGCCGACACATTCCCCAGCAACACCGTCATAACCCAATTGGAAATCGCCTTCGGATTCTTCACGCCCGCCGCCGCTTTCTCGTAGTACGCCGCCAGCGCACCATCTGCCACCAACAGGCCTGCATCATACTCGGGCAGGCCATACTGCTTCACAAACCGTCGCCGCTTCGTCTCGGGCAGTTCGGGTAACCGTTTCCGAATCTCACCAACCATCGCGTCGGTCATCACCACCGGCATCAAATCCGGCTCCGGGAAATAGCGGTAATCGTGCGCGTACTCCTTCGTCCGCATCACGAACGTCTTCCCTGTCCCATCGTCCCAACGACGCGTCTCCTGCTGAATTTTCTCGTTTCTCGTCAACGCGGCAATCTGACGATCGATTTCGTACGCCAGCGCGCGGCGAACGCCGGAGATCGTGTTCATGTTCTTGATCTCGACCTTTTCGCCGAACGCCTTTTGTCCGACCGGCCGCACCGACACGTTGGAGTCGCAGCGCAACTGTCCTTTCTCCATGTCGCAATCGCTCACGACGCCGCTGATGAGGATTTCCTTCAGCGCCGTCAGATAGGCAAACGCTTCGTCGGGCGAATTGATGTGCGGCGCGCTCACAACTTCCATCAGCGGCACACCCGCGCGATTGAAGTCCACCCCGCTGGTCGTCTCGAAATGGGAGTTCTTTGCCACGTCCTCTTCCAAGTGCGCGCGGATGATACCGATCTTCTTTGTCCGGCCGCCCTCCACCTTGATCTCCACCGCCCCGCCCCGGCACAACGGCAAATCGTATTGCGAAATCTGGTAGTTCTTCGGCATGTCGGGATAAAAATAATTCTTCCGATCCCACTTGGAAAACCGGCTGATCTCGCTGTCGATCATCAGCCCCGTCAGAATCGTCTTGCGCACCGCCTCCTCGTTCATCACCGGCAGCACACCAGGATAACCGAGACATACCGGGCAGACCTGCGTGTTCGGCGGCGCGCCAAATTCCGTCGCGCAGCCGCAGAACATCTTGCTGGCAGTCTTGAGCTGCACGTGCACTTCCAACCCTATGACCGCTTCGTATTCCATTACAGATTCGGCCTTTGCTTGCGCCAATCCGTTGCCTGTTCGTAGGCGTGGGCAACGCGCAGAATGATCTCTTCGCCGAATGGCTTGCCCAAAACTTGCAGGCCAATCGGCAGCTTAGGGTTGCTGGTGAACCCGCAGGGTATGCTCACACCGCAGTTGCCCGCGAGGTTCAGGCTGATTGTGAAAATGTCGCTCAGGTACATCTGCAACGGATCTTCCGTTTTCTCCCCGAACTTGAACGCCGCAGTGGGCGAGGTCGGCGTCACGATCACGTCGCATTTCACAAACGCCTTCTCGAAATCGCGCCGAATCAGCGTCCGCACCTTCTGGGCACGCAGGTAATACGCATCGTAATAGCCAGCGCTCAGTGCATAAGTGCCCAAGATGATTCGTCGTTTCACCTCCGGTCCGAACCCGGTGCCGCGGGTCTTGCCGTACATCTCAATCGGGTCTTTCCCTGCAACGCGCAGCCCGTAGCGCACCCCGTCAAACCGCGCCAAGTTCGCGCTTGCTTCCGCCGTCGCGATCAAATAGTACACCGCCACCGCATAATCCGTGTGCGGCAGCGAAATTTCCACAACCTCCGCTCCAAGGCTCTGCAGTTGTTGGATCGCGCTGCGCACCGCCGTCTCAACCTCGCGGTCCATACCCTCGATGAAATATTCTTTCGGCAAGCCGACGCGCAGCCCTTTGATTCCTCTGTCCAATGGTGCCGTGTAATCGGGCACAGGTTGCGGCACGCTCGTCGAATCGCTCGCATCATGGCCCGCCAGCACGCCCAGCATCAACGCGGCATCCGCCGCCGTCTTCGTAAGCGGTCCGATCTGATCAAGCGATGACGCGAACGCGACCAATCCGTAGCGCGACACCCGCCCATACGTCGGCTTCAGCCCAACGCAGCCGCACACCGCCGCCGGCTGCCGGATTGAACCGCCTGTGTCGCTGCCCAAGGCGGCAATCGCCTCATCCGCCGCGACCGCCGCCGCGCTGCCGCCGCTCGATCCGCCGGGAATACGGTCAAAGTCCCAAGGGTTTCTCGTCACGTCCCAGCTAGAGTTTTCCGTCGAGCTTCCCATGGCAAATTCGTCCATGTTCGTCCGCCCCAACAGCAGCGCCCCCGATTCGCGCAGCCGCTTGATCACAAACGCATCATAGACGGAGACGTATCCGTTCAAAATCTTCGAAGCGCACGTGCACGGCTGGCCTTCCACGTTGATGACGTCCTTGATGGCAATCGGAATTCCGCCCAACGGTTTCCCGTCCTTCGCGATGCCCGAACGGTCTATGGTGTCGGCCTGAGACAACGCGTCTTCAGGGTTGAGCCAGAGATAAGCTTTGATCTTGCCGTCAACGGCGTTGATCCGATCCAACATCGCCTGCGTCGCTTCGCGTGCGGACACTTCGCCCTGACGCAGTTTCTCGCGGAGTTGCTGAATCGTCAGGGTGTGCAAGCTCATTCGACAATCTTGGGAACGATGAACAGATCGCGCGCGCTGTCGGGAGCGTTCTTCAGGATCTTCTTCGTATCGACCGACGGACGGGCTTCGTCTTTGCGGAGCACGTTTGACAGCGGCGTGGCATGCGCCGTAGGCTCGACGTTTGAAACGTCGATCTCGTTGAGCTTTGCCACGTACGAGAGGATTTCTTGGAGTTGGGCGGACATCTTCGCCATCTCCGCGACGCTCAACCTCATCCGCGCCAAGTACGCGACATACGCCACGTCGATCTTGCTGGTGTCCTCAGGCATAGCGCGGCAGTCTAGCGATGACACCAACGCAGCTCAAGGGAAAACCCCTGACCTTTCGGGAACGGACAGACGCATCGTGACCCCTAATCCGTGCCCAGATGCGCGCCCGCAAATGCAATCGGGAAACATGGCCACGTGCCGCCGGATCCACAGTAGGATAGCGCCTTCTGGTTAGTTGTCCATCCCCGCTGTTGTCTTTCCCCAACAGCATCCTTGGGGGGAGAGGATCAAGGTGAGGGAGCGCATCTTGCTCAGCGACCGCCACCCTTGATCACACCCGGATGCCGTGCTCCGTTTGCAGTTGCAGGTCACTCGCGTTATACTAGTGCAAACGCACGCTGGCCAGTGAGTAGAGGAAAGTCGCATGAGTGATCATTCGGGGTATAGTAAACCGCCTTCCGGAAGCGGCTACAAGTTTTTGGACAAGTGGAACGAAAACACGGAGGCGACTCCCCTCCAACTCGTCGATAAACTCATCGCTTCGATCCCGGAAGGCGATCTCGCACGCTTCGATTTGCTCCGCCTCCGCCGGCAGATCCAGGAAAATGAGCTGACGCTTTCGGAAGCGCGCGCCGCGATTGAGAAAATGGACGAGGTGATCAAGAAAGTTACCTCGCCGGCGAACCGGATCGGCACGTTCCTCGGTTTCCCGAAGAAGGAAGTCGCGCACGTCGCCGTTGGCGGGCACGATTATTATTCCAACGTCGATCCGCGTCTGGATTTGAAGGCGCTGAAGATCGGGACGCGCGTGCTGGTCAATGAAGCGTACGTCGTGGTCGGCGACCTCGGGTACGACACATCGGGTCCGGTCGGCAAGATCACCGACGTGTTGCAGGACGGTCGGTTGCGCGTCGGGCAGGAACACGGGTTGCACTCCATGATCGTCCAGCGATCGAGCGATTTGATCGAGGCAAAGCTGAAAGCGGGCGACGAGATTCGGATCGACCCGGCGTTTCGTGTCGCGGTCGAGTTGCTCGCGTCTTCGGATAAGCGCGAGTACTACCTCGAAGACGTTCCCGAACTGCCGTGGTCGAAAGTCGGCGGCCAACCGGAGGCGTTGCAAGCGATCAAGGACGCCATCGAGTTGCCGCTGTTGCACGGCGAGTTGTTCCAGCGATTTCATTACGCCCAGCCGAAGGGTTTCCTGCTGCATGGCCCGCCGGGCTGCGGCAAGACGTTGATTGGCAAGGCCACCGCCTACAACCTGACGAAGAACCTGCGCGAACAAACGGGCCAGGACATGAAGGAATGCTTCATGCACGTCAAAGGGCCCGAGATTTTGAACATGTGGGTCGGCGAATCGGAGCGGATCGTTCGCGAGATCTTCGCCATCGCCCGCGAGAAACGGCGCCAGGGTTACATGCCGTTTGTGTTCATCGACGAAGCGGAATCGGTCCTCGGGACTCGGCGGGCGAATCGGTACTCGAACATCTTGTCCACGCTCGTGCCGATGTTCTGCTCGGAAATGGACGGCATCGAATCGCTGCACGACGTGGTGATCATTCTCGCGTCCAACCGGGCCGACCTGATCGACCCGGCGATTCTGCGGCCCGGCCGCATCGATCGAAAGATCAAGGTCAACCGGCCCGACCGCGACGGTGCGACGGAAATCTTTGCGATCTATCTGACCGTGGATCTGCCGCTCGATTCCGCGGTGTTGAAAATGAACGGCGGCGACGCAAAAGTGGCGGCGAGAGCGTTGATTGAGGCAGCGATCAAGACGTTGTTCGCACATCGGGATGAAAACCGGTTCCTCGAAGTGCAGTTGCGCAGCGGACGCAAAGATGTTTTGTATCGGGGCGATCTTCTGAGCGGGGCGATTATTGCGAGCATTGTGGATCGTGCGAAAGAGTTGGCCATCAAACGCAGCATCGAGACAAAGCGGGACGAAGGCGTCGGCGAACCCGATTTGCTGCGCGCTCTCGACTTGGAATTCGCCGAGAACGATATTTTCCCGCCCTCGGACATCACCGAGGACTGGCTGAAATTGCTCGATTACGATCCCGAAAACGTGGTGAAGGTTTCGCCGATTCGGCCGCAAACGGGAGCGCGTGCCAAAGGAGTCAGCGCCGTCGTTTGAGGCTCGGCGACCAGCGTCGAATCGCGCCATGCAACGCACCCTCGGCATTGAAACCGAATACGGCATCACCGTGGACGGAGCGGAGTCGGTGGACGTCGTTGCCGAATCCATCGCGTTGGTGCGCAGCTACACGCAGGTCGAGCCGCCCGTTCAGGACTCGGCGATGAAATGGGATTACGACCTCGAAGATCCGCACCAGGACGTGCGCGGTTTCCGCGTCGAGAAACTCATGCAGGACTTCGACGAGGCGAAGTATTTCGTTCAGGACCAAGAGCGCAAGCTCAGCTTTCAGGAAATTAAGAGCGACCTTGTGTTGTCCAACGGCGCGCGGTTCTACAACGATCACGCCCACCCAGAATACTCCACGCCCGAATGCAAGCGGTTGCGCGACATGATCGCCCAGGATAAAGCGGGCGAGCGCATCATTGAGGAGTGCGTTCGGCGCCGCAATCTTAAGAACCCCGAAGGCACCGTCAAGGTGTACAAGAACAACACGGATTTCATCGGCCACAGTTACGGCTGCCACGACAATTATCTGATGGAGCGCGGCGTTCCGTTCGAACTCGTCATCCGCGGGTTGACGCCGTTCTTGGTGACTCGCCAGATCATCGCGGGCACCGGCAAAATGGGCATCGAAAACGAGGAGACCGCGACGCCGGGCGTTTACCAAATCAGCCAGCGAGCGGACTTCTTCAGCGTTCTTGTTTCGATCGACACGATGAACCGTCGTCCGATCATCAACACGCGCGATGAGCCACACGCCGACAGCGAGCGGTATCGCCGTCTGCACGTCATCGTGGGCGATGCGAACATGAGCGAAGTCGCCGGCGCACTAAAGCTCGGCACGACGGCGCTCGTGTTGGATCTTATCGAAGAAGACGCCTGCCCGATGCAACTCAGCCTAAGTGATCCGATTCTGGCGCTGAAAACCATTTCGCGTGACCCGACCTTGAAAACGCCGGTATCGCTCATCGGCGGACACTCGATTTCGCCGGTCGACATTCAACGCGAGTATCTGGCTGCGGCGCAGAAGCGTTTCCGCGGGCGGGAACCGGATACCGATTGGGTGCTCGCCACGTGGCAGAAGGTACTCGATGATTTGGAGCGCGACCCGACGTTATGCCGGGATCGTCTCGATTGGGTAGCCAAGAAGTGGATGATCGAGCAGTTCGTAGCTGCGGAGGACCTCGCGTGGCACGATCCGTGGTTGCAAGCGCTCGACCTCGAATACCACAACGTCCGCCAAGATGAAGGGCTGTATGCCGAACTGGTGCGGGAAAACCAGGCGCAGCGCTTCGTCACGGACGAAGAGATTCGGCGCGCCATTCATCAGCCGCCGCGAGATACGCGGGCGTATTTTCGCGGCAAGTGCATCGAAAAGTTCGCCAAGAAAATGGCTTCCGTCCAGTGGGATGAGATCGCGTTTGGCAACAACACGCATGAGTATGTCGTCCGGCTCTTGAATGTTTTTGACGACAAAGAAGTGCAGCGATACAATGCGGCCATTGACAACGCGGCCGATGTGGAGACATTACTGCGGAACGTGGAATTTGTACGGAGTTGATGCGATATGGCGAGAATGAAGGCAGAATTTCCTGAACGAATCAACCGTCCTGCCTCGCCAGCGCCTTGGGAGCGCAAAGAGGGCGATGAAAGCGGCCCGCGTCGCCCCGACGTCACGGCGCCGGATACGAAAGAACTTCTGAAGAAGATGCGGCGTGTTGACCCCAACCAAGCCAAGCGTTACCGCCAGCGCACGGGGGAGTGAGCGGCACGCTCGCCCTGCACGGAACGACATGGGTCATCCGATTCCCCCTCCGCAGTGTTTGTACGACGGCGACTTTCCGGGCGTGCTCAAAGCCTACGGCTACGAAATCGCGTCGCGTCTGGCAGCCGTCGGCCCGAAGTTTGCCGACGAAGCGCACAAGGGCGCGATTGCCACCGAAGGCACAACCGTTCTCGCAATCAAGTACAAGGACGGCGTGCTCGTTGCCGGCGACCGCCGCGCCACGGCCGGCAACCTCGTGATGTACGACCGTGCCGAGAAACTCATCAATATCGACCCCAATTCCATTCTTGCCATAGCGGGCGTTCCCGCCGTCGCGTTTGAAATCGCGCGGGTCTTGGAACACAGCTTCAAGTACTATCAACGCAGCCAACTTCAGGACATGAGCACGGCGGGCAAGGTGCGCTCGTTGTCCAAGCTGCTGAAAGAGAATCTTCCGTTGACGCTGCAAGGGGTGGGCATGGTCGTCCCGATTTTCGCCACGTATGAACAAGGCAATGGCAAGGACGGCGGCAAGGTATTTTTCTACGACGCGATGGGCGCGCAATTCGAGGGCGTTGATTACGCCGGTAGCGGCTCCGGCTCGTTGGCGGTGCGGAGCGTGCTGCATTACCTCAACACGTGGGGCGAAAAACCGCTTGCCAAATACAACGAGTCCGAGGCCGTCGTCACCGCGCTGCGGTTGCTCAACACCGCTGCCGACAGCGACACGGCCACGAGCGGATACAACCCGAAATCCAACATCGTCCCCATCCTGCGGGTGATTACGCAGGACGGCATCCGCGAAATCAGCGAGTCCGAATTGGCCAAGGCGTATCGCACCGAAGTTTAGCTGGGCGGCGCACTCGACACGAGACGAACGCAATGATTGAAGAACCATATCGTTGGGTCGAAGCGATTGCGAACCGGCGCGAGTACATCGAAGACCAGTTGCATCGGGGCAGTCCGGTCGTGTTGTTGGGTTTTTCCGATGGTCTGCTGCTTCTGACTGTCAGCCGCAAGACTAGGAAGGTTTTTGAGATTTATGATCGGATCGGGTTTGCTGCGCTCGGTCATCCCGCCGACATCGAGAGGATGCGGATGATTGCCATCGATCTCGCACACATTGAAGGTTTCAACCGCGCTGTCAACGATGTTTCGCTGCACCGTCTCGTCAGTTTCGGGATGAGTCCCGCGCTGAAGGGCGCGTTCGAACAGGTCTATGGTGCACCGTATATCGTGAAGATTTTGCTGGCGGAATTGGGAGAAGATTCGGACCGGGATTCCATCGTCAAACTCGACTACGATGGCTCGATCGGAGGGAGCGAAGCAGAAGTGAAGGAATTCTTCGATGTCATTGCCGGCACAGAGGAAGCCGAGCGCCAAATGGTACGGTATCTCGCCGACAGCGACGCCGATCCGCATCGCTCGCTTGAGAAAGCACTGCAATTGGCCGCGCTGACGTGGGCGGTCGGTATGGAAACGGCCGAGCGCAGCGACCAGGCCGAAAGGGAAGAGGGCAAGACTGAAAAGATCGACGCCGTCAAAGCGTTGAAAGAACACTTGAAAACCCGGCGTGTCGAGGCCGCGGTGCTCGACCGCAACCGGCCCACAGCATCGAAGTTCCTGCTTCTGGAGGAAAAGGAGCTGCGGTCCGCGCTGAAGGATCTATGAACCGCATCGTCGGGTTGGAGACCGAATACGGTTGTCTGGTCAATGGCGACGACCGCCAAGGCGGCCCCGACGCAGTTCCGATTCGCGTCAAGAATCATATCTTCAAAACAGCGTGCGGCGGCGCGATTGACCTGCACTACCGCGACTATGAAGAGCCGCCGGGCAACGGAGGCTTTCTGCTCAACGGTGGACGGCTCTACCTCGACATGGGCCACATTGAGTATTCGACGCCGGAATGCCTGAGTTTGCGCGACCTCGTGGCGTACGACCGGGCCGGCGATTGCCTCTTGCAAAGCGCGCTGGAGAGCATGGGCATCTCGAACCGCGTCTCGTTTGTCAAAAACAACATCGACCATCACACGGGCGCGACGTTCGGCTGCCACGAGAACTATCTGATGAACCGCAGCGCGCAGTTCACGCCGCAAGTGCTCAACGCGTTGCTGTCCTTCCTTGCGACGCGGCAGGTTTTCACCGGAGCGGGCCGCGTCGGACAAGCCAACCCGCTTGCGTTCGAGTTTGACCAGCATCGGCCCGATCTGCCGATTCACTTCCAGATTTCCCAGCGCGCCGATCACATCGTCAACGACATCTATCAGTGGGTGCAATTCAACCGCGCGATCATTAACGCGCGTGATGAGCCGCTCGCGGACTGTCGAAAGTATCGCCGGCTGCACCTGCTCATCGGCGATTCCAACATGAACGAGCGTGCGACGGCGCTGAAAGCCGGCACCACCTCGCTCGTGCTCGATCTGCTGGAGGAAGGGATCATTCCGAAGCGGGTTGGGTTGATGGACCCGGTCAAGACCACGCGCGAAATCTCACGCGATCCGCACTATCGCTGGATCGCGCGGCTCGAAAACGGCCAGACCCGCACGGCGCTGGAAATCCAGCGTTCGTTTTTGGGCTTGGCCCAGCATTACCTCGCCGGTCGAGACGAAGAGGATGATTGGGTGATCCGCGAATGGGAATCCGTGCTCGGCGGCTTGGAACGGAATCCTATGTCCCAAGTGGGCAAGATTGATTGGGTGGCAAAGAAGTGGCTGCTAGAAATGTTCGCCGAGCAGCAGGGACTGCGTTGGGATGATCCGTGGCTGCAATCGTTGGACTTGGCATACCACAATCTCGATTCGCGGAGTGGATTGTATTTCGCGTTGGTCGATGAGGAACGGCTGGAGCGCCTTGTCAGTCCCGAGCGGGTGGCTTTCAGCGTCGCGAACCCGCCGTCCAACACGCGCGCGCAGGCGCGCGGCATCGCGGTGCGGTACCTGCGCGATCGGACGAGCAGCTACATCATCAACTGGGACTCGATCGCCGTCGAAAACAAGGACCCGCTGATCATGGGCAACCCGTTTCACCCGTACCGCTCGGAAGTTGCTCAACTGCTTCACGACGGTCACGTAAAAGATTGACTTTCTCCAGTTTCATCCTACGTTATCGCAGAAGCGCACAACGGGGGAAAGGAGATGCCGAGAGTGAAGCCGCGAGTTCTGTTAATCGAAGACAGTCCGGAAGTTCGGCAACAAATTGGCGATGCACTGCGCCCGTGCGGCTGCGAGGTTTCCACGATTTGTGACGTTGACGAGGCGATGGCCCACGTGGACGAATGGGCGCGTCAATTTCACCTTGTCATCATCGAGGAAACCATGCATGGCCGTGCCGGGCTGAGGCTCTTGCGCGAAGCCCATTCCAAACGAAAGGATTTACCTGTGGTGATGGTCACCCGCGATGGCGATTGGTACGGGTACGCGCACGCGCTGGGTGAAGGCGCGAAGCATTATTTCACGCATCCCATCAACCAACGAGAGTTTTTGACAGCTGTCGAAGAAGCTTTGGCACAGGCGTCTTGATCACAGGTTGATCGGGAATCAGGAAAACGCTCCGGACGGATCAACGCGGGTTCGGGGCGTTTTTCATTTCGAAGCTGTCTCCTTCGATTTCGTGATCAAGCCAACGACGCTCGTGAAGCCGTGTACGAAGGCGCGTTCTCCCACGGGCCCGATCTCTCCGTTGCAGAAGAAACCGGCTGTTGGCACCGGTCCGAGGTACTCGCGTAGCGTCTTGATATCGTGATTGGGCGCGCCGTACATTCCCTGTCCACGGCCCAGGCAACTGAACAACACCACGCCCTCGGGCGGAGTGCGCTCGAATAGGCGCTTCTGCTGTTCGAGCAAATGCCGCAACTCTTCGTCGGCGCTCTTGCCATCTCTCACTTGAAACTGAACGGTCTGTCCCGTCCGGATCCAGTCACCCACCGCCACCGCGCCCGACTGCGGGTCGTGACCGATCAGGTTCCGAATCAAAAAGTCGCCGCGCCCAAAGTCCTCCTTGTATTCGTTGATGACGCGCCCCAGAAACAGCGCCCTGCGCGCCAACTGCTGGTCGTCCTGCGACAATCGCGGGAGCAATTCCTGCAACACCGCCAGCGGCGGCCGCCCGCCCAGCTCAAAGATCAGATTCTTCTCTGCGCGAGTGATGGTGAATGGCTCGCCGATCGGCTTGCAACCTTGCGACACGATCGTGTGCAGCTCAACGTTCCCCGTCAGCGAAACGCCGACCGATCCCTCGTCCAACACATCGTCATCCAGAAGCAGACGATTCTCGCCGGCGTGCTGCCCGCCGCTTGCCAAACCGCCGACGAGCGGCCCGGCCGGATACGCCTCGGTCAATTCCTGCACGAGTTGCACCGCTTGGATCGTAAACGGATCCGCAAACAGGATCAGATTCGGATTCTCCGATGGCAAGACCTCAGTTTGAAAATGCCAGAATCCCGGCCCGCTGGACTCCTCCAAGTCACGCTGCATGATCTGAAATGTCTTCACCTGCACGCCGGGCAACTCGCCTGCCAACAGCGACACGGCGGGCTCCTGCTCAACCTCGTGCTCAACACCAATGATTCCCGCGCCCGTGCAACCAACTAGGTGACGCAAGCCCAGCGTTTGTCGTATCGCCTCCGCCAAGCTGCTGAGTTGCGGCCCGAACTTCGGATGCACAAAGATCAATGCGCAATCCACCGTCTTGGCACTGAGGCGGGCCTGAATCTGGCGGGTCAAATCCTCAACCGCCTCTGTCCAGTCGGGCTTCGTTGTAAGCGCAGAGGCAAATTTCATTTGTTCAATCTGTCCCAATAACGGCTGCTTTTCAACAACCGTTTTTCTAGGAAGGAATGTCCTACGCCTCCAGCTATATAGCCGCGCATAATTAATTCGACATAGAGCCGCGATCGGGTATGCTGCTACGGCAGTATGAATCCTGTCTTCGCTCACGGTAATCAGCGCACCGCGCGATGGCTCATCCAATTGCGCCGTC
>Ga0326728_10005053_pt1 | contig 37926 bp, 28 predicted proteins | sample MB3enrmetagenome_FD_207602 | JGI IMG/M metagenome (GOLD analysis project Ga0326728, IMG submission 207602) | Lab enriched peat soil microbial communities from McLean, Ithaca, NY, United States - MB31MN | ecosystem: Environmental > Terrestrial > Soil > Wetlands > Peat | place: USA: New York...
CTTCATTCCGTGAATTACCGCTCCCGAAGACGCTGACAATCGCCTGCCCATCCTCAAAAAACGTTCCCGGCCATGGTATATCGGCAACGACCGGTGCCAGTCCTTGTAAATCGGCAGCGAGCACCATATCACGGTCGGCAAAGAGTATACTTCGGGCAGCATACCGAACGGGCCGGCGCCGGACCGGAAGGTTTCCCCTGCACGCATCTGCATGAACGGCAAACAGGTTATAAGCGTATGCCGCCTCAACCGTGTCCACTGTCCCCTGGAACCGGGGGTTCACTTCGATGGCATACGGTGTGTTCCCGCTTATGACAAAGTCGATACCGATAGTCCCAATGCACCCGCTTGCCGAAGCGATCTTCTCGGCAATCGCCATCATCGAACCGGATACCGGATGGTCAAGCGGGGTGATAGATCCGCAGAACCCGAATGCCGAATTTCCACCCCCTCTCAGGAGCTGTTCGTTTGCCGCCAGTGCCCGTGAAGTAGTACCATCTGTCACGCAACAGACACTGGCCGGCACGCCTTCGATCACCTGTTGTCGCAGGTACGCGATTCCCGGGTTCCGGGTAACCCAGTCATCTTCGGCAGCACGACTCCGGACAACTTCGTTGCGCCAGCCCCCGGCACCACAGCGCGGCTTGATCATCACCGGATACTCTCTGGTGCCGGCAAGACGGGGTACCGTGAAATCCAGCCCCTCGAAAAAGTGCTGCATGTCCAGTTTATCGAGAAAGCGATGGATCCGTTCCGGGTGGGTACCAAGGAGCGGAATGGCAGTGCCGAGATCCTCTGCACCGGATGTAACAACCAGCAGGTCGAAGACGTGCTTCCGGCTGATCCGATCGACTGCATCGGGCAGTTCGTCCAGTTCGTCAAACTGCACCCGGTCTTTCGTGTACCAGGCAAGATCCTGGTCACAGAAATGATCAACCGCACAGACCTCATACCCGGCAGCAGATGCAGACTGCGCCACATGCCGGGTGGCAAACCCGGCGACAAGGACCCGTCCTTTCACGATCCCTCCGTCTGCTTGCCTGCCCGCGACGGGATGATCCTGATCTTTGCCCCCGGGAATGTCCCGGATAACTCGGCACCGGTGAAGAGATGATCCAGAAACAGGGCAATACTCGAGATCTCCGAGTGCGGCTGGCTGGTGACAGCGACGTTGTAATCTGCCAGTCCGTACATCTCCCCCGGCACTTTCTCCGCGCCGACAACGACAAGAATCTTTTGATGCGACCGGATCTGGCCGATTATGTCCGGCAGGTTGAGACCGTACATCGTCAAATGGACGACCGTTCCGCCATCCGCCTTCCAGTCCCGGATGCAGGAGCGCCAGCTGACACCATCTCTGCAGAAGAACTGCCCGCCCCACCGGTCCGTTACGTCCCTGACGCTCTCCACCACCCCTTTATCGGCAGCGGCAAGGAACATGCCTGCCGCGCCGAGCGCCCTCCCGGTCAGGGCGACATGGGTGGTCACCCGCTGGTCGCGTTCCGGACGGTGACCGATACGGAGAATGATAACCTCATTCGCCGGCATGTCAGGGCTTCCTCACCTTGACAATGCCATTTTCGAGAGTTAACGGGAAATCGTCTGCATCCCGCATCTGACATTTCAGGATCGACTCCCCCACCGAGAGCACCCGGGCCTTTCCATCGGCAATTTCAATCAACAGGTATCGTTCAAGCCTCTCAAGCGATGCACGGACCTCCGGTGCATCGATCCCGGTGGCTTCCACCAGCTCATTCACGGTCCCTGCCGTTTCCTGCGCGATAAGGTGGTAAATCAGCCAGTCTGTCTCCTCTTTTTTCACCGGTGATCATTCCCTCCTCAATAGGAATATACTTTAGGGTATCGGATACGATCAGCTTCGAAAAGAAGCGATATCCCTTTCCAGAGGGGTCATAATCAACTTCAATTCGCAGAAATCGAAGTTAAGTATAAATAACTATATGTGGTTAATGTTTTACTTAATGTCTGAAAAACCAGAATAATGGTTGGAGACATGGAAATCGAATACACGAGGCGTATTCATCATGAAATGGAATGACTATCGATTAAATCATGGTCTGATTATCAGCGTCCTGATCATACTCTTAAGTGTTGCGATTATCGGCACGGTCGCCGCGGCAGATCCGCCGGCTGGAATTCCCGGTAGTTGGGGGAACAGCACATCACCTATGACGTACCACCAGAATATGACGGCCAGTGGCGGTATGTGGGGACACGCGAATATGATGCGGGGTTTGGGGTATGGCCGGGGAATGAAGGGGTCGTATCCGGGAATGCGGAGCAGTGTCGGTGCGATGCACGGTACTGGAGGATCTCATATGGCATTCATGTTCCTGGGTATCATACTTGCCGGACTCCTGATGGTCGTCTGGCTGATCGTCGGTATCCTTGTCATTGTACTCCTTTTACGAAAACTCAGGAAAGATAAAACTCCATAATCTTTTTCAACACTGATAGGATCGTCAGTGTGCGTTGCCGTCATCTTATTAATCAGATCGCCGGGGAACCTTTTTAGTAGATAACGCACCTTTATCGGAATTGATTTAATGTCTGTTCCTCGCAAAAACCTGTTCTTCTTACCAGGTTATACCAAAAAAATCCTGTAGGGATCTTCAACAATAACCTTAACACCGGATGCATTCCATACTCCTGGTAGGTCACAGAGAATCGCGTTAACCTTAATCCCCTTGACGGGGGACCGGCAGATCTTCCCTGAATATACCCATCGTTTCTTTATAGGGGGATTGGGATATACAAAACTAAAATCGCGTACAGGAGCCCTTGGTATGCAGATGATAATCAATGGAGGGGATGTAGTATCGGCAGATGATCAGTGGATGGATATTGTAAACCCGGCAACCGGTGAGACCATCGATCATGTTCCCCGGGGATCTCCCGATGACGCCGTCGCCGCCGTTGAGGCAGCAGAGTCGGCATTCCCCTCATGGTCGGAGAAAACCGCCCGGGAACGTGGGGTGATCCTCTTCCATGCGGCAGAAAAGATCCGTGAGCAGCATAAGGACCTTGCGCGCCTCCTCACGCAGGAGCAGGGAAAACCGCTGAAAGAATCGATCGATGAAGTACGGGGCTGTGCAAACATTCTCGAGTATTATGCCGCCATTGCCGGCCGGCCTTCCGGGGAGGCAGTCCGGCTCGGGCATGCCGGCGACTGCCTGGTCACGAGGGTCCCCCTGGGCGTCTGCGGGGCGATCATCCCGTGGAATATGCCCGCGATCATCATGGGCTGGAAGGTGGGTCCTGCCCTGCTTGCCGGCAACACGCTCGTCCTCAAACCGGCATCAACCACCCCGCTCACGAACATTCGTATCGCCCGGCTCCTGCAGGAGGCCGGGCTTCCGCCGGGGGTGCTGAACGTCGTCACCGGTCCCGGCGAGACCGTCGGCGCGGCGATCGTCCGGCACCCTCAGGTCAGAAAGATCTCGTTTACCGGTGACTGTGCGACCGGGCACCGGATCCGGGAGATGGCAGAGGGCCAGTTCAAGGAGATCACCCTTGAACTGGGCGGCTCGGACCCGATGATCGTCATGGACGATGCAGATATCAATAGTGCGGTTGATGGTGCGATCCGGGGGAGGTTCTACAATGCAGGGCAGATCTGTACCGCGGTAAAACGGCTTTTTCTCCACGAGAAGATCGCTCAGGTCTTTTTAAAAAAGCTCAGGGAAAAAACAGAAGCCCTCCGGATCGGCAACGGGCTTGATGCCGGCACGGACATGGGGCCGATGAACAGCGCCGACCAGCGTGAGAATCTCTCTGCGGTTCTCGATGACGCGCTCGCGCACGATGAGGGAACCCTTCTGACGGGTGGTTCGGCACCGGTGGGCGATATGTACGAGAAGGGTTTTTTCTACCGGCCGACTCTTGTCAATGACGTGGTACCCGGTTCCCGCCTGCTGACAGATGAGATCTTTGGTCCCTTGCTCCCCGTGATGACCGTGCCGGATCTGGATACTGCAATCCGGGAGGCGAACCACTCACACTACGGTCTTGGAGCGTCGGTCTGGACAAAAGACCTCGGCGTGGCAAAGAGAGTTTACCGTGAGGTGACGGCCGGCATCATCTGGGTCAATCGGCACCTGACCGTACCGCCGGAGATCCCGTTTGGCGGGATGAACGAGAGCGGGATCGGCCGGGAAAACGGCTACCATGCGATCGAAGCGTACACCCAGACAAAGACCCTCTATCTTGGCTGGTAACTCACTTTCCCTTTACCATAGCTTTTGCCTCCCTGCAGGAATACCTGAACAAATGTCAACCGCACCGCCGTTGGCGATTCCTGCACCACCAGTCGTCTGGCATCAATAAACTGTTTATGGAATATTCGCCCATCTGTAGGTATGGCAAAGGAGCAGGTACCGGATTTTTTTGCTGAGATCACCCGGCGCATGGATCGATATGGGATCGATTCCCGGCTCAGGGCCGATATTCTCCAGTGTGTTGCGTTCCATACTTCCCCGGCTCCCGGTGTCCTGATCGGTGCGATGATGGTAGACTATGCCCTTGAACTGCTCGGCGTCTCTCGTGGTGATCGGGTCCATGGGGTCTGCGAGACCCCGAAGTGCCTCCCTGATGCCCTCCAGGTCATCGCGCACTGTACAACCGGGAACAACCGTCTCCGGATCATACCCATCGGCAAGTTCGCCATCACCATAAATACCCCCTCGTCCGGCTCAGAGGCTGACGGGGTGCGGGTATATGTTGACCTTGGGAAACTCAAAAAATTCCCGGTTATCGATGCATGGTACCTGAATAATCCGGCTTTTGACAAGCCGACCATGAAAGATCGCCTTCTGGAAGAGATCTTTCAGGCTGGCCGTGATATCCTCTCATGGGAACGGGTGCGGGTGCCGGTCACCGGGAAACGGAAATGGAAGTCTATCACCTGCCCCTCCTGTGGGGAAACCGTGCCAGACTACCTGATTGTCAATGGAAAATGCGGGAGCTGCGGCCCGCTCCGGTACTACGAGATACTGAAATAAAGCAATTTTTAAAGAAAAAACCGGAAACCTTCAGGATTACCAAGAGAATGAGTGGGAGGAGTAAGCCTCCTTCTGTTCAGATGCGGCATTCAGCTCTGCGCCATACCCGGGCGGATGCCGAGCGATCCATCTGCCCTGTTCTGGCTTGCACCCGCAGGGTTTCGTCGTTTCATCGTATCCTGTTCCTGCGCTCAGCGAGTTACTCGCGCTTGAAAAGCGCTTCTCGCCTCAGGGGCTCAGTCGCTTCATGGCTGAGAACAGGCCGTGTCGTTTCTGTGCCATTGCCATGACTCTCGCCACCCATACTTGCGTATGGCTGCGTGCTCGGCGGGTGGGGGGACTTTCCTCAGCAGCAGTTCGCTACCGTCAGCCGCACTCTCCCTCTCAGTATATCTATTGTAGTGGAATCCTGATAAGAGTACTCCTGTGTCAGCCACTGCCCCGGTTTTCGTCAGAGGGCGACAGGTAATTAAATGAACGGAGCAGAGAATTCACGACAAGTGGGAGGTTCCATGGAACTGCTGACGCAGGATGAGGGGGAGATCACGGTCCGGATCGCCCGCGGCGCGGTGGAATACGCGATTCTCAAAAAACCCAAGCCGGCGGTCAAGCTCCCGCCGGTCTTTGCCGAGAAACGCGGTGTCTTTGTGACGCTCAATAAAAACGGTCTCCTCCGGGGCTGCATCGGGTTCCCCAACCCGGTCATGCCCCTTGGTGATGCTATCGAGCACGTAGCGGTTGCCGCAGCGCTGGAAGACCCTCGGTTTCCGCAGGTCCGGAAGAACGAGGTTCCGGAACTCGAACTTGAAGTAACCGTCCTTACCGTGCCGGAACCCCTCGCTGGCAAACCCGCCGACCGTCACCGGTATGTCGAGGTCGGTCGCCACGGGCTGATCGTGCGGGGGTTTGGCACGAGTGGTCTTTTGCTCCCGCAGGTCGCGACGGAATATAACTGGGACGCACAGACTTTTCTCAACCATACCTGCGAGAAAGCCGGCCTGCCGCACCGGTGCTGGACGTACGGGAACGTGGACGTGTTCACGTTCGAAGGGCAGATCTTTTCCGGCTCGTTTGGGGAGAACCGCCCGACCTGAAAGAGAACGTATCCTTGAGGAGAAGAGGAGTTTTCGTGCCCTATGGGAATTGCCTTTGAGAGCTTGGACAGCGATATCGCCGGACGCTGCGGGAGACTGGTCGTCGGAAGAAAGGCCCTCCGGACCCCTGCACTGCTGCCGGTCATCAACCCGCACCACCAGCTGGTCAGCCCTAGGGAACTCCATGATATGGGTATCGGCGCGCTGATCACCAACGCATACATCATCTCCCGGAGCCGCAAGTTCCGGGAATCAGCATGCGAGCAGGGACTCCACCGGCTCCTTGACTTTGACGGCATCATCATGACCGATTCAGGGTCATACCAGCTCTCGGTGTATGGTGACGTTGCTATCTCCAACCGTGAGACCCTTGCATTCCAGCAGGAAATCGGAAGCGACATCTGGGTGCCTCTGGATATCCCCACGTCCCCGGATGCCGATCGCAGAACCGCTGAACAGGACCTTGCCGTGACGATCGAACGGCTCTGCGAGGCAAAGGAGCTCTTTGGCGGTGACGCCCCGCTTGCCGGGCCGGTGCAGGGGGGTATCTACCCGGATCTCCGTGAACAGGCGGGAAAGGCGGTCGGCGAGCTCGGCTTTGTGTTCTGTCCTGTCGGAGCGGTCGTGCCGCTGATGGAGGCTTACCGGTACCGGGATCTCGTGGAGGTCGTGATGGCTGCAAGGCGCACCCTCCCAAGGTCTGCCTGCGTCCATCTTTTCGGGGCGGGCCACCCGGTTATGTTTGCGCTCGCCGCCGCCATGGGTTGCGACCTCTTTGACTCTGCCGCGTACGCCCTGTATGCAAAAGAGGGACGGTATCTCACCACCCACGGCAGTTTCCGGATCGATGAACTCCCCGACCTTCCCTGCGCATGTGCGGTCTGCCGGGGCCATACGGCCGGGGAGCTGCGCACCGCGGACGACCGCACCCGGCTGCTCGCGCTCCACAACCTTGCCGTGACAGTTGCCGAGATCGCCCGTATCCGCCAGGCGATAACGGACGGAACGCTCTGGGAACTCGTCGACGAACGCTGCCGGAACCACCCGCAGCTCCTTGGCGGCTACCGTGAACTGCTCCGTCACCATGTAGAACTCGAAGCCTACGACCGCGTCGCCAAACGCCGGTTCTTCTACCGTGGTGACGAGAGCTGCGCACGGACAGAGGTGCTGCGATACCAGCGCAGGCTCGCACATCTGCAGCTGGAAAGAGATGTACTGATCGCATGCGATGGCGGGCACAGGGAAGGATATGATGATGTGCTCCTCTTCAGGCCACCATTTGGCCCATATCCCCCGGAATTAAAGGAGACCTTCCCAATCGGCCAGAGTGAGATCCCCGCGTGGGACGCGGCGATGGTACGGCAGGGGTGCCGGGGTATCCGGCTGCTGGCCGAGACCCACAGCGGGTGCAGGATACAGGTTGCCGGTCTGGGGGACTGGAGTGCAATCTTCTGCGAGGAAGTCGGGGATCTGGCGGAGTTGATCGGGTGATCCGGTTCGATATCCGGAAGCGGGACGGGCTTGCCCGCGCCGGCATCGTGTCCATAGATGAACGCAGGATTCCCTTCCCTGCCGTGATCGATGCTGAAGCCATCTTTCCTTCGCTTGCGATTCAAACGGATACAAATGTCCCCCTCTCTGCCCCACCGGCATTTGTAGGTACGTATCTGGTAAAAAATGAAGGCCAGCCGGTCACCATCCACCCGGCGCTTCCGAATTTGGCAGTGAGCGGGGACGTGGTCATGGCGGCGAACTGGCATACGGCTCTCGCAAACCCCCGGCATTACGTCACGTGGCTCAAAGACCTCAAGGAAAAGACACCGGCTGATACGCTCTGGTATGCACCGGCTGCGGCCCTGCCATCGACCCTCCACATCCTCTGCTATACCGGCTTTGACCTTTTTGACTATACTGGCGTGGATCTCCGGTCCGCACAGGGGCTGTTCTGTACGTCCGAAGGTGAGTTCCCGAAGGGTGCACTCAAAAGCGGGATCTGCAGCTGCGAAGGCTGCCGGAACGGCGACCTTACCTTACACAACCGGCTGGCACTCGAAGGGGAGGCAGCCCTTATCCGGTACTTCATCGGACAGGCAAACCTCCGCCAACTGGTCGAGGCCCGGTGCCGGATGAACGCGGATCACGTGGCTATCATGCGCCATCTCGACGCAGACTATGCATGGACGGAACCGTACGCCCCCATTGCCCGGACCGGTGTGATGCGGGCAAATTCCGGGGAATCGATGCAGCGTGCCGAGGTTCGGAGGTTCGCGGAACGGCTTCTCACCCGCTACCGGCCGCCCCACGCCACGGTCGCCGTCTTCCTGCCCTGCTCGGCCAGAAAACCTTACTCGCTCTCGCAGAGTCACCGCCGGTTCCGGGAAGCGATTGCCGGACGGGCCCATGAGCTGGTCATCACCTCGCCCCTGGCCCTCGTCCCCCGGGAACTTGAGTGCGTGTATCCCGCAATGCACTACGATGTCCCGGTGACCGGGTACTGGGACGCTGAGGAATGCGCGTATATCTCGGGGGTTATCGCACGTTACCTTGCGCTGCACCGGTACGAACGCGTCATCGCCCATGTGGACGGTGGGGCACTCAAAGTCGCGGAGATGGCAGCTGCCGCTGCAGGGATCGCGCTCGAGTACTCCTGCCGTGAGCATCCCGCAAATGATGCGGCCCTTGCGCAACTTGATCAGGCCTTAACTGGCGAACGCCGCATAAAAGATGAACGGCTCAACGGAATGCTCTCCTACCAGTTCGGTATCGACATGGACATACGGGGCATCATCTCCCGTGGCCATTTCCCGGAGCTCTACTATTCACGGAACCACCGGCAGCTGTTCTCGATCGACACCGGCACCGGCCAGCTGCGCCCGACCTTTGAGGGGTGGGATCTCCTCCTTCAGGGATACCGCGTGACCATCGCGGACTTCGTGCCTGAAGGTGACATTCTCGTGCCGGGCGTTCTTGACGCCGACCCGTCCATCCGGGAAGGAGACGAAGTGCTCGTTACGGGACACCGGGTGATCGCTACAGGCAGGGCAGCAATGCCGGCGCATGAGATGAAAAATTCCCGCCGCGGCGTAGCCATACGGGTGCGTAAACTAAAGAAGCTTGCCGGTTAATTTGTACGCTACATCCCAGATCATCCATGGAGTGAAGTTCGTGTTCTGGTATCCTATGTTGGGACAGGTGCGGTGGGAATGGTGACATCACCCATCGTGATCGCGGTCCCCAAAGAGCTCGCGCCCGGGGAACAGCGGGTAGCAACCGTACCGGACGTTGTCCGGAGTCTTGTGAAGTCCGGCTTCGAAATCCGGGTCGAACATGATGCCGGGACGGCGGCATACTACCCAGACAGCAGGTATACGGCTGCCGGGGCAAAGATATTCACGAACCAAGCCGACCTGCTGAAGGGAGCGGGAATTGTCCTCCGCGTCCAGCCTCCGACCGCCGCCGAGGTCGACCAGCTGGAAAAGGGGACGATCGTGATCGGCTTCATGAACGCAGCCGGCAACCTTGCGGCAACCGCGAGGATGCGCGACCGCCATATCACTGCGTTTGCCCTCGAGCTTGTCCCGCGGATCAGCCGCGCACAGAGCATGGACGCGCTCAGCTCGCAGGCAACGGCGGGCGGCTACGTGGCAGTCATTCTGGGTGCAGAACACTGCCCCAAGTTCCTGCCGATGCTGACGACCGCGGCCGGCACGATACGCCCTTCAACGGTGCTGATTCTTGGTGCTGGGATCGCCGGTCTTATGGCAATCGCCACGGCAAAGCGTCTTGGCGCCATGGTCGAGGCCTACGATGTCCGGCGCGCTGCCGGCGAGCAGGTCCGGAGCCTCGGCGCAAAATTTCTTGAGCTCGCGATCAATGCCGAGGGACAGGGTGGCTATGCCCGCGAACTCACACCGGAGGAGAAGGAACAGGAGCAGCATATGGTCTCTGCGGCGGTTGCACGGGCAGATATCGTGATCACGACGGCCGCCATCCCCGGCCGCAGGGCCCCAATCCTGATCACCAGAGAGACTGTCGCAAAGATGCAGCCTGGCGCTGTTATTGTCGACCTTGCAGCCGAAACCGGTGGCAACTGCGAACTGACGCAGGCCGGCAAGACCGTCCATGAACATGGTGTCACAATTATCGGCCCGCAGAACCTTCCTGCCCAGGTTCCGTTCCACGCGAGCCAGATGTATGCAAAGAACCTCCAGTCGTTCCTCTCGCTTCTTATCACCAGGGAAGGAGGACTCGTGACGGAGTTCACCGATGAGATCCTGACGGCGAGCCTCCTCGTCCACGCGGGAACGGTGGTTCACAAACCGACGCGCGATCTCCTGGAGGGAACAAAACCATGAACGATATCACCATGCTCTGGACTGCGGCTTACATCGCGATGCTGGCCGCGTTCACCGGCTATGTCGTGATCAGCAGGGTCCCCACCATCCTCCACACGCCCCTGATGAGCGGATCGAACTTCATCCACGGGATTGTACTCGTGGGAGCGATGATCGCGCTGGGCCTTGCGACGACACCGCTGGAGCAGGCGATCGGATTTGTCGCTGTCATCCTCGGCGCGGCAAACGTGACTGGCGGGTACGTGGTCACGGAGCGGATTCTCCAGATGTTCGACCGGAGCGGCAGGAAGCAAAAAGAAGGAGGCCCGAGATGACCGATTTTTCCTGGGTGATCGACCCGGTCTATATCGCGACAATCTTCTTCTTCATCATCGGCCTGCAGCGGATGAGCCACCCGCTCACCGCACGGAGCGGGATCGTCTGGGCCGGCGTGGCGATGCTGATCGCGACGCTGGTCACGTTCCTGACCCCGGGGCTCACCAACTTCGCGCTGATAGCGATCGGGATCGTCATCGGCGGGGGTTTTGGCTACATCGCGGCAAAGCGGGTCGCGATGACCGGCATGCCCCAGATGGTCGCGCTCTTCAACGGCATGGGCGGTGGTGCAGCGGCCTGCATCTCGGCAATAGTGCTCCTTGGTACCGTCAATGCGACCAGTTCCCTTGCCGTCACCGGCGGTATCATCGGAGCTGTCTCGTTTGCCGGGAGTATCATCGCGTTCCTGAAACTCCAGGGCTGGATGCGGCCACGGCCAATCACATTTCCGGGACAGCAGGGCATCAATACGCTGGTTCTCGCCCTTGCCCTCATCACCGGTTCTTTCCTCGTCCTTCACCCTGCCGGGATCCCAGCCACCATTGGCCTGAACCTCCCACTCTTCTTCCTCCTTGCGCTCCTCTTTGGGGTTCTCATGACGCTCCCTATCGGGGGGGCTGACATGCCGGTCGTGATCTCGATGTTTAACGCGTTCACCGGCCTTGCGGTCGCACTCGACGGCTTCTCCTTCGCAACACCTAACTTCGCGATGGTTATTGCCGGGATTATTGTCGGTGCCGCGGGGTCTCTCCTGACCCTCAACATGGCAAAGGCAATGAACCGTTCGCTCACGAATGTCTTCTTTGGCGCATTCGGTGCGACTGAGGAGGAAGGGGTGCAGATCCAAGGCAGCATGAAACCTGTTGAGGTCGATGATGTCGCGATTATGCTCGCCTACGCAGACAAGGTGATCATCGCCCCGGGATACGGTATGGCAGTCGCGCAGGCCCAGCAGAAGGTCAAGGAACTTACTGATGTTCTTGAGCGGCGGGGGATACAGGTGAAATTTGCGATCCACCCGGTCGCCGGTCGGATGCCCGGGCATATGAATGTCCTTCTGGCCGAGGCCGGCGTCGCTTACGACCACCTCTTCGACCGGGACGAGATCAACCTGGAGTTTACCGGCACCGATGTTGTCCTTGTGATCGGGGCAAACGACACGGTCAACCCGGCAGCGCACCGGCAGGGTAGTCCGCTCTTTGGTATGCCTGTCCTTGAGGTTGAACAGGCAAAAAATGTTATCGTCCTCAAGCGGGGACAGGGGAGAGGTTTTGCCGGAATCGAGAACGATCTCTTCTACCGGGACAACACGCGGATGCTTTATGGTGATGCGCAGGAAACGGTCGGCAAGCTCGTGCAGGCCCTCAAGAAACTGTGAGGGAGACTTGCCGGAACCGTCATAATTTCCCCACATCTTTAAGAACAAATATCGCGCAAATATTCCGGAAACATTACATTTGGAGTGAAAATATGGATTTTGGATCTCTTGGCGGATTGAGTGGCGGAATCGGGGGAGCGATCAATGGTTATCTCGCGACTCCTGAAGGAAAGGCTGCGATTACAAAGTATCTTGGCTCGCAGGAAGGGATCTCCTTCCTGCAGAATTTTGCGGGGACAGCTGAAGGCCAGAAGGTGATCACGGCAATCCTACCCACGGTTCTTTCCAGCATGAACCTGCCCCCCGGCGTCGCTGACATGATCAAAAACGCACTGGGCAGCCAGCAGGCATCCCAGCAGTAACAAACCTCCTTTTTTCTGCATCCCGCCGCCGGTGCAGCAGGCAGGACCGGCAGAGCGAAATCCTTGCCCAACGGTTATAACAACCTCATTGCGATGCGCAGGCCCGCGGGATCAGATTAATCGCTCATCCGGCTTTGCCTCGATCACCTCAAGGATCAGGTCCTTACCGAATGCCCTCTCAAATGCCCGCCGCTCTGCCTCCACGCCCCAGATCTCAAGCTGGCAGTCCCCCCGTGTGATCACATCGAGCGTGACAGCATTTTTCTCTACGCGCACGAACCGGACGTGCTGCACCAGTGCGGCATGGCTCCGGTCGAGGCTCTCCCCCAGCCGGATGAAGGTCGAGAGGACGCGGACCATCTCCTGTTCCCGCGGATCAAGATCCAGGATCTCAAGGTTCTTCTTCCGCGGCATCTTCTTCCGGTGGAACCGGGCAAGGTTTGCCATGATATTGATCTCTTTTAAGTCAAAGCCGAGCAGTTCAGAATTTTTGATGATATAATAGGAATGGGCATGGTGGTTGGTGAAGGAGATGAAGGAGCCGATATCATGAAGGAATGTCGCGTATTCGAGCAGCTCGCGTTCCCATTCCCCGAAACCGTGCAGTTTCAGTTCCCGCGCGCTGTCAAAGAGCTCGAGCACGAGGCCGGTGACCGTGCGGGCATGCGCTTCGTTGATGCCACAGGACCGCCCCAGCTGGAGCACGCTGCGTTCGCGCGGCGACAACTCGCCAAAGAGGGGGAAGTTCTCGATCCTTGAGAGGTAATCCACCAGAAGGCCGTCCTGGAGGCCCCGGCCGGTGATGCTGACCGTATCGAGCGAGAGTTCTTTCATGAAAGTATCGAGAATTGCCGCGCCGGCGATGATGATATCCGCCCGCTCCGGGTTCATGCCGGGGACTTTCCGGCGCTGCTCAAGGGAGAGCGAACAGAGAAGGTCGATCACCTTTTTGAGGTCCCGGTAGGAAAGCGTGGTCTCGTCCGTGCCCCCGTTCTGGTGCAGGGCTTTCTGGGCGATCTCGGCAAGGTTCATGATGGTGCCGGAACTGCCGATCGCGAGGTCGGGTTTCTGTTTCCGGATCTTCTGGATTGTGTGGATGATCGCATTCTTGACATACTGCTGGACTTTTTTGTACTGGTCCGGATTGACAGGCTCACCGCCATTCCGCGGAAAGTACTGGTTGGTCAGCCGAATCGCCCCCAGCCGGAAACTCTCGAGGAGCTGGTACTGCTGCTGACCGCCGAGCGCGATCTCGGTGCTCCCGCCGCCGATATCGATAAACAGTGCCAGCCGGTCACCAAGGTGCATCCCGCTTGCCACGCCCAGATAGATCAACCGCGCCTCCTCCATGCCGGAGATTACCCGGACATCAAGGAGCGCTTCATGCCGCAGGGAGGTCAGAAGCTCATTCTGGTTTGCAGCTTCCCGTGCAGCGGATGTGGCAACCGCGACGAACTCCTCCGTTCCAAACGAGCGGGCAAGGTCGGTGAACCGCTTGCAGACAAGGGTCGTGCGCTCGATGGCATCGCGCTGGAGTTCTTCCTCATCGAACTCCCCCTCGCCCAGCCGCACCTGCTGCTTCTGCCGGGAAAGGAGGCTGTAGGAGTTGTTGGGGTTCAGCCGGACGACCAGCATCCGGACGGAGTTGGTACCGATATCGATGAACGCTACGACACGGCCGGACGGGCCGATCTTCCGCGACCTCAAGGCATCACCAGTCGCCGGCCGAATCTTTCGATGAACAGGTTGCCCTTGGCAAGCGCCCGCCTCTTCTCTATCGTTGCGTCTCCCGAGGCCACAATTTCGCAGGTGACCTCCTCCGGGCCGGTCGTACACCGTATATCGCTGACCGTCTGCTGGTGGAGGTAGTCGAGCCCGTCAGCGATACGGAGGATCGCCGCAAGCGCCCGTATGCGCTGCCGGTCGTCCGGGAGGAAGAGATAGTACAGGCCGCTTGTCTCGAGCCGGGCGTTCGTGCCATGGGACTCCGCGACCAGCGCGAGGATCCCCCGATCCCGCGTTCCAAGGGGAAGGTCAGGGTTGGCAAGGATCATGCGGGCACTCCCTTTCTGGTGCCCTTTCTCACCATATTTCCAGCCGATATCATGCAGGAGTGCGGCATATTCAAGAAGAATACGGTCGCGGTCTCCCAGCTGGTGCAGATCATAGAGCTGGTCGAACAACCGGAGCGCGAGCGTGGTCACCGTCCTGCTGTGCTCCGCAAGTTCAGGTGCCTCCAGGGAAAGATGCCGGACTGCCTCCTGTTCTGAGAAGGCCGTCGGGGCCTGCCGTACGCAGAACGCCGTTTTCTGTCCGCTCATGATGGTGGCACGGAGCTCGTCCCATACGCCCGACCGTTCAAGCGCCTCCCAGTACCGGACAAACTGCCGGTAGAGCCGGTGCCGCCGTCGTTCCCGGTTGATCAGCAGCCGCCGGAGCGGGGCGATCGCGTACCCGCGGCCATGGCGGAGATCGTGCAGGGTGTGCGGCCGGTTCCGCTCTTTCATGATAAGGAGCGTAATGTGATCGATCCAGACATCGCAGTCATGGATATCACCGAGAAGATCCTGGATCTTTTTCACCCGGGCGATCGGCTTTTTCAGCTGCCGCCGGTAGAGCGGGGCATACACTTCAAGGGTATACCGGAGCTTCTTTGCGGCGATCCGCATCGCATGGTGCTCGGCCACCGCATCCGGGTTATGCACCCACGGCTCGTAGGAAAAAAGCCCGGTGAGACGTTTTCCAATCCGGGCCGATGCAACCGCTGGAAGACCAAACATTGGGGGTCGCCGGCGCCTGCGCCCGTGTTCCGGCAGAACCTGCCGGCAGGCCGCATGGATCTCACCGGTCACGTGACCCTGTTCCAGTTCATCAAGGGCGCGGAGGACATCCTCCTGGAGACCGATCCGTTTTTTCTGCAGCCGTGAGAGGAAGAGTTCAAGGGAGCGCTGGGAATGCCCGGTCGGCGGTGATGCGATGCCTGAAGGGCCGGTAACGGATTCCTGCAGTTTCCGGAGATATTTTGTTAAAAATGCGATCTGGACATCGGTGTCACGCGCTGCCCCCAGTGCCCGGGTGACCTTCCGGACCTCGGCGGTCCAGAGACGGTATTCCTTCTCCGGAAAGCAGGTGGAGAAGAGGGGGAGCGCAGCCCGCAACCGGCGGGACGCGACCCGCATTCGGTGGATATGCTCAATGTCCTCTCCCCTGCGCACACCAGTGATCTCCTGAGTGAATGCTTCGAGCAGGGGCAGCAGACGCTGCGCCCCAAAAAAACAGGTTCCGCTGGCCGGGCGCTCATTTTCCGTCATGGTACCAGCACCCCCGGTGCTCGACAAACCATGACTGGGCATTGAGGGGGGTCTCACCGGGAGCCGCCACCCGCCGCTCGTAGGTGCCGTCGCGCTTAAGCAGCCGCAGCTTCTGGTTGTCGTTGAGCTGGACCGGCAGGATCGTGGAAACGAGCGCGTTTTTGATGGCCGGGTCCCGGACCGGGTAGAGTTCTTCCACCCGGCGGTCAAGGTTCCTTGGCATCAGGTCCGCGCTGCCGAGGAAGACCTCATCCACGCCTCCGTTGCGGAAATAGTAGATGCGGGCGTGCTCTAGGAACCGGCCAACGATCGAACTGACCGTGATTGTCTCGCTGACACCGGGGATACCCGGCCGCAGGCAGCAGATGCCCCGAACCTGGAGGTCGATCTTCACGCCGGCCTGTGACGCGCGGTACAGGGCGGCGATGCACTCCGGGTCGACAAGGGCGTTCATCTTGAAGGCAAGGTAGCCGTCGCCGTGCTTTTGGTGGCGGGCGATCTCCCGCTCGACCCGCGTAAGGATTGCCGTGCGCAGGGTGACCGGCGCAACCGCAAGTTTCCGGTACTGGTCGAACCGGGCGTAACCGGTCAGGAAGTTGAAGAGGTTTGCCACGTCATGCCCGATGTCCGGGTCACTGGTGAACATGCCGAAGTCGGTGTAGATGCGGCTGGTCGTCGCGTTGTAGTTGCCGGTGCCCAGGTGCATGTACCGCCGGATCCCGTCCTTTTCACGACGGATCACCATGCAGAGCTTCGCGTGCACCTTCAGCCCCACGACACCGTAGACCACATGGACACCCTCCGCTTCAAGAGCCCGGGCCCAGCCGATATTATTCTCCTCGTCAAACCTCGCCTTGAGCTCGATCAGCGCAGCGACTGCCTTGCCGTTCTCGCGGGCCTCAAGAAGCGTCTGGACGACCGGGGAGTTGGATCCCACCCGGTACAGCGTGATCTTGATCGCGAGGACGTCCGGATCATGCGCCGCCTGACGGAGGAAATTGATCACGGGCGAGAAACCGTCGTACGGGTGGTACAGCAGGATATCCTTCTTGCGGATTGCGGAGAAGATGTCTTTCTCCTCGGCAAGGTCCGGGGGTATCGATGGCTGGAACGGTAGGTCCTTGAGATCGGGGCGGTCAAGCGACATGAGCTGCATCAGGTCCGCCATGCCCAATGGGTGGCCGATGCGGTAGAGCATATGGGAGCCGATCCCCATTTTTCTCTCAAGCATATGGCAGATATGCTCGTGCATCGAGCAGTCCACCTCAATACGGACCGGATTTCCCCGGGCGCGCTGCTCCATAACCTCCTCAACGGTCGTGAGGAGATCGGACGCCTCATCCACCTCAATATCGAGATCAGCATCGCGGGTGATCCGGAACGGAAACGATCCCACGACCTCGAGGCCCGGGAAGAGCATGTCAAGATGGGCGGCAATGACGTCCTCGAGATACACAAAGTGCACATTCTTGTCGTCAGGGTGTGCGCTTCTGACCGGGTCAGGTATCCGGATCAGCCGTGAGAAGAGGTTGGTGGGCACCTTGACCCGCGCGAACAACTCTTTTTTTCCGGGGTCACGGACGATGATGGCGAGGTTGAGCGAGAGGTTGGATATGAAGGGAAACGGGTGGGCGGAGTCAAACGCGAGCGGTATGAGGACCGGGAATACCTCCTCGACAAAAAAGGTGTGGAGTGCCTGTTTCTGTCCGTCGTTCAGATCCGCATAGGTATGGATGTAAATGCCTGAGGCCGAAAGTTGCGGCAGGATCTCCTTGTTCCAGCAGTCGTTCTGGTGGGCGAGTTCCGGCAGCAGCGCCTTCTGGACCGCCGCCAGCTGCTCGGACGGTGTCATCCCGTCAGCCGGTACCTTCAGCACACCTTTTGCTGCCTGACGCTGGAGACCAGAGACACGGATCATGAAAAACTCGTCGAGATTGTTGGCGAAGATGGAAAGAAACTTCACGCGTTCGAGAAGGGGATGCCGCTCGTCCCGTGCCTCGTCCAGCACGTGGCGGTTGAACCGGATCCAGCTCAGTTCCCGGTTGATATAGAGAGATGGATCATTGAGCGGTGGTGGTGATGTCATCATCCATTACCTGCCGGCATACGGTTGCTCCGGTATTATAGGATCCCGCATACGGTCTTCATTCAAGATTAGGACAGCGAGCATATAATCCTGCACCATATCCGATGGCTCAATAGCGCTATATACCACCATAACGGCAGCCGGATGACCGGGGGTAATGGGTTGGCGGGCAACCGGGCGGGCAAAAGTATTAAACGACGTGAGGGCATGGTTTGATTGATATCTGCCAGTTCCCATAAATGATGAGGAACCGGATCCCGGCAGATGCAACAGGAAAAAAAGGTATGATGTATGCCAGAACCTGCACCTAATGATGAGCTCATTGCGAGGATCATCTCTCATGAGGAGGATATCAGGGAGATTTACCGGGAGATCTATCCGGTCCTGAAAGGACTGGATGCATCGATTTTCTTCTCGTACGAGGCGCAGAAGGTCGCGGCCCTGGATACGCTTGAAGATCCATCCCGGATCCCACCGGACAAGGCAGTCGCCATTGTGCAGTCGATCGTGGGGAGCACGGCAACCGGCAGACTTCATTTCGAGTATTTCTACGGTGTGGAGATGCCGGGCGGGGGATTCCTTGGCGGTTTCATCAAGGACCGGCTGCACGAGCTCGGCATTGATCATAACGACCTCGTCCCGTACCTGCGTGTACACGGCTGGCTCGGGGAGCCCTGACGTTTTTATCGGTCCTGTGGTTACGGTCGTGGAGGCGGGTTGTGTGTTTTCCGGGCACTTCCTGAAAAGAGGATCGTGCCGCCAGACATCTGTAGGCCGTTTCTTTTCAGGAAGACAAACGTCAGTCGGACCTTATTGCATAATGGTTAAGTCGGTTGAAACGCGTATGCATAATCAAGCAAAATTACGGAGACTTCATGACAGTGGACTGGTTTAAACGGGTTGCCGGGATCCCCAACATTAAAGAGATCGTAGTCGGCCTCGCGGTTGCATTTGCATTCGTGCTCATCTTTCTTGGCCTTCTCAATGATGTCCTGATCATCACCCCGCTCCTTTTCTATATCCCGATCATCGTCGCCGCCTACTGGTTCCCCCGCCGGGCCATCCTGCTGGCGGTCGCCGTCAGCATCATCAACATCGTGGTCGTGTACTTCTACAGTTTCCCCCAGTCGCTCAGCCTGACCTACACGACCGCGACGGCGAGTTTCTATGTGCTGGTCGTTGCCGTCATCCTCGTCTCCACCCTGACCGAGAACCTCAGGTCGCAGGAGGCACGGTACCACGGGATCTTTGACTACTCGGACAATGGCATCTTTCTCGCGGAGCCAAAAGACGGCGCCCCGGTCATCACCGAGGTGAACCGGAAGGTACTCGAGCTCCTCGGCTCCGATGCCGGTACCATCACCGGCAGGCCCCTCTCCAGCATTATGCCCGAGTCCTTCTGTCGCGGCCTCGTGACAGACCAGGGATGGAAGGACACGGGGCTGCTCGTGAAAGAGACGGTCCTCACCAGAAACGACGGCACCGCCGTCCCGGTCCTGATCTCCGGTGCCCGGATGCCGGACAAGACCATCGTGATGAACGTGATGGACATCAGCGAGCGGAAGAAGAACGAGGAGGAGCTGAAGCGATCCCTCACCGAGAAGGAGATCCTGCTCCGCGAAGTGCACCACCGGGTCAAGAACAACATGCAGGTGATCTCGGGCCTGATCGAGCTGCAGTCGACCCAGATTTCCGACCCGGGAATACAGCGGCTCTTTGAGGAGAGTTATAACCGGATCAAGACCATGGCGCTCATCCACGAAAGCCTGTACCGTTCCAACGATTTTGACCGGATCAATTTCTCTGCGTACCTGAATGAACTCGTCACGTACCTGCTCGATTCATACGGGCGGAGCACGGAGGAGATCACCGTTGATATCCAGCTGCCGGTAACGCATCTTTCGATGGACATGGCGATCCCATGCGGTCTCGTCGCCAATGAACTCATCTCTAACTGCCTCAAACATGCGTTTCCGGATGGGAGGCACGGTACCATCACCATCCGGCTCACCCAGGCAAGTGAGAAGGAATGCGAGTTCTCGGTCAGCGATGATGGCGTCGGAATGCCGGAAGGGCTTGATTTCCGGAAGTCGCCATCGTTTGGCCTCCGGCTCATCAACGGCCTTGCTGCCCACCAGATGCGGGGGACCATCGAACACCGCGAGGGGAAAGGGACCACGTTTGTCATCCGGTTCCCCTGCATACCGTAATTTTTGTGCCAGTCCCGATCACAGGAATCCCGCTGCAAGACCCGGTTCATCTGTATGGTACCTGCCCGGTGCAGGCAGGATAACCGGCGGAGCCCCGCTCCGGAGCAGGGTTGATGACCGGTAAACACTACGGATGATCCTTGGGGATAGAATCCACATCGGTAAAGAAAAGAAGAGTATCGTGGATCTTTCTACGACGGCAGCAGGGAATTTTGGCCCCTCAGGCCGAATAGAGACTTGCCTGTTCAAAGCAGCGTTGCGCCTCGGCATCCCTGCCGGTCTTTTTTAAGAGTACACCTTTGGCATTGAGGATCCGGGAACTCCGGGGATAGATCAGGAGCGCCTTGGTGTATGCGTCCAGCGCCTCGTCGATCCTGCCGATCTTCTCCAATGCCGTCCCTTTCCCGCCCCATGACTGGAAGTTCATCGGGTTCATCGCGATGGCATGATCGTACGCCTCGATCGCGTCCTCGTACCGGCGCAGGAAGAGCAGGTAATTCCCCCGGTCGTACCACCCGGTTGCATCGAAAGTTGCCCCCTGTTGCTGAAGCGCAGTATTCTGCTTGTCAAACGCGATGCTGATCTCACGTGCCCGGGTATCCTCGATCTCCGGTCCCTGCGCCGGTTCCCGGGAGACCGGAACCGAGGTCTTTGGATAGAGCACGATGACCGCCCCGCCAATCTCCCCCTTCTCATTCCTGACCGGCGATGCGAAACTCTCTTCGATGAGGGGGCGGATCCCGTGGCGTGAGAGGACGAACGAGTCGTTGGGGATGGTGCCAATGATGCCGTCGTGGAGGATCGGCGTGATGTCATAGTGGAAGGACTGCCCGCTGATGGGATCGGCAAAGATCAGGATCTTCTCGAGCGGTTGCATATATGCCTCGTTGTTTGTCCAGCCGGTCAACTGCTCGGCCGCAAGGTTGACGAGGATAACCTTTCCTGCGGCATTGACCGTGATCACCCCTTCAGGCAACAACCGCATGGTCGTGTCGAGCCAGAAATTCCGGTTGGTCGCCTTCTGGTCGGCAAGTTTCTTGTTCAGGGCTACCTTGATCGTGGCTGAAAGGGTATTTTTGGAGAAGGGTTTGATGATATAGCCGTACGGCGCGGTCACCAGTGCCCGGTCAAAGGTCTGCCGGTCGGAGAATGCGGTCAGAAATACGACAGGGATGTTATATGCCGCACGGATATTCTCCGACGCCGTGATGCCGTCCGTCTCACCCTGCAGGTGGATGTCCATCAGCACGAGGTCCGGGCGTGTGCTCCCCGCCTTGGCCAATGCATCCTCACCGGTGGCTGCCAGTCCTGCGACCGCATAGCCAAGGTCGAAGAGGTTCTTCTCGATGACCTTTGCGACGATATAGTCATCCTCCACGATCAGTATCGAGTCTTTCTTCACGGTACACTCCTTTATGAGTGCTATTGTCCGGTGACTGATAAAATGATTGTTACCCCTGATAACTTTTTGCAAAGGAAATTCACGGGAGGTCCCGGAACGGATGGAATCCCGGTACCAAAAGCCCGTAGTATCATCCTGGATACCCTGATACCTTGGTTATCGGGAAGGAATCTTCCCGGGACCGGCAGTGTTCAGGACCGGCATTTTTTATTCATGAAAAGGTCGTTACGCGGTGCTCTGCCCATCGGATCCTGTCCCGGAACGTATCTGTTGATGTATCTTATGAGGACAGGAAAATGAAGCGGCCGTTTTCAGCGTCCGGCAACCAGAAATGCCGAAAACCGTGCCGAACCTGCATGCCCGAATGTATTTATAGTCTCCTCTCCCACTTTTTTCTCATGGTGTATACCATGAGTGAGTGTTTTATTCGCTGAAAACCTGCGCTTTTTTGATACCACGCTACGGGACGGGGAACAGACCCCGGGTGTCTCGTTAAATCCTGACCAGAAACTTGAGATCGCGGCCAAGCTCGCGGAGATCGGTGTCGATGTGATCGAGGCCGGGTCCGCTGCCGCATCGGAAGGTGAACGCGAAGCGATCAAAAGAGTAGCCGATGCCGGGCTCGCTGCCGAGATCTGCACCTATGTCCGGGCCCTCCCGCAGGATATCGATTATGCCGCGGAGTGCGGGGCGGACTCGGTCCACCTTGTCGTCCCGGTCAGCGACCTGCACATCAAAAAGAAGATGCGCAAGACCCGCGACGAGGTGGCCGCGATGGCATGGGACTCGGTCGGGTACGCGAAGGACCGCGGGCTCATTGTCGAATTTTCCGGTGAGGATGCCTCGCGGGCGGACCCGACGTTTATGTACGAGGTCTTTTGTGAGGGGGTCCGGCGCGGCGCCGACCGGCTCTGTTTCTGCGACACGGTCGGTATCCTGACTCCGGAGAAGGTCGCGGGCTACATCCCGCCGCTTGCGAAGCTTGCCCCGCTCTCCATCCACTGCCACGATGACCTCGGCTTTGCCCTCACCAACACCTTTGCCGCGCTCCGGTGCGGGGCCTCCTGTGCCCACGTGACGGTAAACGGCCTCGGGGAGCGTGCCGGCAATACGCCGTTTGAGGAACTGGTCATGTCCCTTGAGGTGCTGTACAGGTACCGCACCCGGATCAAAAAAGAGGAGATCTACCGGCTCTCCGCGCTGGTCTCGCGCCTGACTGGCGTCCCGCTGCCGGTGAACAAGGCGATCGTGGGCGAGATGGCGTTCACCCACGAGAGCGGCATCCACGCCCATGGTGTGATCCGGGAGCCCTCGACCTACGAATCGGTCCGGCCGGAGCAGATCGGCAGGACGCGGCGGATCGTGCTGGGGAAGCACTCCGGCTCGGCCTCGGTCGAGGCGGCCCTGCAGGAGCTCAAATACGTTCCCGATGAACATCAGCTCAAGGAGATCGTCAAGAGGATCAAACAGCTCGGCGATGCAGGGAAACGGGTGACCGATTCGGACTTGATGGCCGTGGCCGACGCGGTCCTTGCGATCCAGTGCAAACCCGTGATAAAACTGCAGCAGTTCACCGCAGTCTCGGGGAGCAGCATGATCCCGACCGCATCGGTAACGCTGATCGTTGACGGCAAGGAGATCACCGGCGCCGCAACCGGCGACGGCCCGGTGGACGCGGCGATGGCGGTGCTCCGCAAGTCAGTGGCCGATGCGGCCGATATCCGGCTTGAGGAGTACCATGTTGACGCGATCAGCGGCGGCACCGATGCGCTCGTCGAAGTAACAGTAAGATTAAGTAAAAACGGGAAGATAATTACTTCCCGGGGCGCCCGCACGGATATCATCATGGCGAGTGTCGAGGCGATGATCGCCGGAATGAACAGACTATTGAGGGAAGAGCATGAAGACCGGGGCAAAAATCCTCGTTGAATCACTGCAGCGCGAGGGGGTCGAGACGATATTCGGCTACCCTGGCGGCTCAGTGCTGCCGATCTATGATGAACTCTACGATTCACCATTGCGGCACATCCTGGTACGGCACGAACAGGCAGCAGCGCATGCCGCGGACGGGTTCGCCCGCGCCAGCGGCCGTGTCGGCGTATGCCTCGCGACGTCCGGGCCCGGTGCATGCAACCTCGTCACCGGCATCGCGACTGCGTACATGGACTCGGTACCGGTCGTCGCGATCACCGGGCAGGTCCCGACTACGATGCTCGGGAACGACGCATTCCAGGAGTCGGACATCCAGGGGATCACGATGCCGATCACCAAGCACAACTATCTCGTGAAGGACACGGCCGAGATCGCCCGCGTCGTCAAAGAGGCCTTCTATATCGCGGGCACCGGGCGCAAGGGGCCGGTGCTCGTAGACCTCCCCAAGGACGTGAACACCCGGGAGATCAAGGACCCGCAGGTCCCGGAGAAGGTATATCTCCGCGGCTACAACCCGACCTTCAAGGGGCACAAGCGCCAGATCGAGAAGGCAATCGAGATGATCACGCAGGCCGAGCGGCCGCTCATCTACGCAGGGGGAGGCGTCATCTCGTCCGATGCCTCCGCCGAGCTCGTGGACTTTGCCACGCAGCACGGTATCCCGATCACGACCACGCTGATGGGACTCGGCTGCATCCCCTGCGACCACCCGCTGAACCTGGGCATGCTCGGGATGCATGGGACCGAGTACGCGAACTTCGCGGTGACCGAAAGCGACCTGTTGATCGCCATCGGTGCCCGGTTCGATGACCGCGTCACCGGCAAGCTGGACACCTTTGCCCCGCACGCGCGGATCATCCACATCGATATCGATCCCGCGGAGATCGGGAAGAACAAGCGGGTGGACGTGCCAATTGTCGGGGACGTCCGCGAGGTGCTCAAAGAGATGATCGCTGGCATGCGGAAGAAGAGCGCCTGCGAGGCGTGGCAGAAACGGATCAAACACTGGAAGCAGCACCACCCGCTCCGGTACGGGAAGGACGCCAGCTGCCTGTACCCCCAGTTTATCATCCAGCAGTTGAGCGATCTGGTGAAAGGTGACGCGGTGATTGTCTCTGAGGTCGGGCAGAACCAGATGTGGACTGCCCAGTACTTCTGCTTCCGCAAACCCCGGACCTGGATCACCTCCGGGGGACTCGGCACGATGGGGTACGGCTTTCCCGCGGCGATCGGTGCGCACTTCGCCCGCCCGGACGTGCCGGTCTTCGATATCGCCGGCGACGGGAGCATCCAGATGAACATCCAAGAGATGGGCACCGCGTCGCACTACCGGATCCCGGTCAAGATCGCGATCCTGAACAACATGTATCTCGGGATGGTGCGGCAGTGGCAGGAACTCTTCTACGACCGCCGCTACTCGTTTACCGAGCTCCCGCCAGTCGAGTTCGTGAAGATCGCGAATGCGTACGGGATCGATGGCGTGAAGGTGGAGTCCTGCGACGAGGTGGTGCCGGCGCTTACGGCCGCACTTGAGTGCGACGGGCCGTTTGTGATGGACTTCCGGATTGAGCGGGAGGAGAATGTCTTCCCGATGGTCCCGGCCGGGGCGGCCATCAACGAGATGATCGGGGGGCATCCGCCATCATGAAGCCGCACACCATATCGGTCCTTGTGGAGAACAAGGCCGGCGTCCTCTCCCGGGTGACCGGGCTCTTCTCCCGGCGCGGGTTCAACATCGACAGCCTTGCTGTGGGCACCTGCGAGGAGCCGGACATGAGCCGGATCACGATCGTCGGGATCGGCGACGATGCACAGGTCGAGCAGGTGATGAAGCAGCTGAACAAGCTGATCGATGTGATCAAGGTCTCGGACCTCACCGACAACGAACGGGTGGAGCGGGAGCTCGCGCTGATCAAGGTGACCACTGACACGGGCACTGCCCGCGCCGAGATCATGCAGATCGCCACCATCTTCCGGGCCCAGATCGTGGACGTCGGCGCCAAATCCGTGATCCTGCAGGTCGTCGGCGACACCAAGAAGATCGAGGCCCTCGAGACCCTGCTCCGCCAGTTCGGCATCAAGGAGCTCGTGCGGACCGGGCGGATCGGCATCCTGCGCGGGACAAAGACCGTGACGAGCTCGAAATAATTTTTTGTTTTGGATTCTTCAAGGCCAAAAAAGCAGGACAGGGGATTGTGCCCCTGTCCGTTCTGTTTTAGTACCTGCCTATAGATTTAGCCATCCAAAGGAGTTCGTGGCGATGACTATATGCACGATAACTCTCGAACGTGGAGACGTCCGAGATCGGGACTGCAAGGGTACGGGCTGCGTTTTTTGATTCGCTGCTCTGCATGAAACCTGCCATATTGTTTCCTCCTTTTGTTTTCTTTTTTCTGTTGGTCGAAGGTCGGCTGATGCCTCCCTTCGAAGTTCGGCTTTTGGCTTTACTTCTCGTTGTCGAGGTTTACAAAACCTCTCCAATTCTCTCATCGAGGTTCTGATGAACCTCTTCTGATGGCGCCGGGGCCCCTTTGGCAAATAAGTATAGGACTCTAAAAGGTATCTGCATTTATTATGAAATTTCTTGAGGACGAAATGGAGCGTGTATGGTGGCTGGATTAGTTAATGGATTTTAATTTATGGAGATTTGCGAAGTGCAAAAAAGCTGGGTCGTGGGATTTGTTCAAGACCCTAGATGAGATTTATGCTTGTGGTCTTAAGATCCCTTGTCCCTGTGTTTCGGAGGAGGGTTGATGCTCGGAAAGAATAATTTTTTTTGGAATCATTGTCGTTGTTTATTATAAAGAGCATCTTTTCGGGTGGATTAACACACGTGCTCAATTTCTGGTGCAAACAGAGAGTGAGATTGGAGAGATATTGGTTCGAATCTGACCCCTTCTCCTGACTTCCTGGGGTTATAGGTATCCCGTAAAAATGCCAATCTTGTAAAATCGCTTTCACTGTTCTGCCATACTGCCCGCATCGCGGCGCGCTATTTTGAAAAAAGTTAGATCTCTTTAGTGATTAGGATCTCTCCTCCTAACATATCGATGATTTTTATGCCTATCGTGGTTTTGCTTTTATTAATTGATATTTCATATTTTGCTTCTACAAATTCACTTTTCTTTTTGGGAACGTCCGAGTGAGTTATATTAAAAACCTTACCGTTAAAGTTGGCATCGATCAGAATAACGTCAATCATACTTCGGAAATCATCTATTTTTACTTTAACGATTTTATCCTCATCGTTAAGACGATCAATAATTGCAGGTGAAATAAAATCTTTGATCTCGATGATTGCTGTTTCTTCTTTTCTCTTTATATCCAATTTTACTTCAAGTGGTTTGTGAATAAGGAATTTGCCATATTTCTTATCAGTTCTTAGTTCAATCACTTCCATTTTATTTACAGGGTGTTTTTTGTTGTATTCGTCTAACCAAGTATCAACTGCAAGTTCTTTTCCTAAACATGCAATCGTGACATTTCTATTCTCATCAGGACGTTTTTTCAATTCATCCTGAATCATTTGAATATCTAATAGTGTTAGCGGATGATTAAAATCGATTACTTTTGCTAGATTCCCTCCGTAACTCCCATCAAAAAACGAATCGGTTTTTATCTTCTGGATTCCCAATTGCTGTATCGCAAGTTGAATGGCATCGGTTCTTAGGATTTGTAGGTCATAATCATTAATCTTGTAATGAACAAAGGAATAACAAAGATTATCCTCTTTCTCTTTCCCATCCGGCTCTTTTTGCTCACCATTTTTTTTCTTATGTGTGGATTGTTCAGAAATTATTCTTTGCAGTCGTTTACTTGTTGTCTGAATAGCACCTTTATTGATATCCACTCCAATCCACCGTCTTCCAAGTTTTTGAGCCATTGCACATGTTGTCCCCGAGCCAACATAACAATCTAAAACAAGGAAATCGGGTTTTGACATAACCTTGATAATTCTTTCGAGAAGTTTTTCAGCATTTTCCGTTGGATAATCTGTTGTAAATGTATATCCCGGAATATCTGTCCAATTACTATCAAGAGCAACGGCGTCTTTATCTTCTACCCAATACTCAAGGACATCGCTTTTTGGATTTGCACGGATACGTCCTCTAGCAACCATTTCGTCAAATAATTCTTGGGGATACTTAAGATGGCTGCCAGGTGAAGGAAAATATTCTTTTCCGTTATACTTAAGAGAACGAGGGCCCGAAAAACCTGCCGATTCCATATTATGCCAATATCCTGGCTTTGTTTTACCCAACTTTTTGAGAATATCAAAATATTGTGTTGTTGAATTCTTGAAATAAACAAAAACACTATCCGTTGCATGAGGTATTGTTCTTCGACCCTTGTCGGTAACATTTTTCTTAATCCGATTAACTACCAACTCATTTTGGAAATTATCTTTCCCAAAAATCTCATCCAATATTACCTTTAAATAATGACTGAAGTGATAATCAATCCTCACAGCGATAATCCCGCTCTCTTTTAATAACTCTTTGAGAAGGATTGCACGTTCATAGAGAGATTGAAGGAATAAATGATCTTGAAAACTATTATAATACATAATTTGTTCTTGAAGACTGTAATCCTGACCATCGAGTTTTTCTGTTTTTATACCTCGTAATTCAACATGTCTGACATAATCAACACCGGTATTAAACGGTGGATCGATATAAATTAAATCAATTTTCCCTCGGAAACCATTTGCTAACAAGAATCCCAAGACTTCTTTATTGTCACCATGGAAAAGCAGGTTTTGCCAATTATCATCAAGACTATCAAAATCTGGGATTTCAAGGGGTTTTTTCTTACCTGTAGGATCGAATATTTCGACTAGCTGAGCAGGAAAACTCTTAATATATTCCAAGGGTTTCTTTCCAACCCATCTCAGAAGTGGTCGGCCCGTCGCTTCTCCGACTTTAATTTTTTTTTCAACCATTTTTGACTCAGCCATTAATTTCACCTACGCACCAGTTTTTCACTTTTTTAACGTTCTCAAATCCAATTTGATCCTCTTTAGTAAGTAAAATTTCATATTTCAGTTTATCCGGATTCAATCCCTCCAATTCTCGTATTGCCATTTCCTTCGTTTCATCCCTAAATACTTCCCCTTTAATTTCAACAATCAGAACTTTTCCGTTTCTTTTTCTTATTAAAAAATCTGGCGTATATGACCGGTATTTTCCGGTTTTATCCACATACTCAAATAAAAAATCCGTCTTTTTAGGATCCTTTATTCCACCCATGAAAAACATGTCCTCAATATCAGCAGGATCTTCATTTATTGCCCTGAGTATTTGTTCAAAAAAGTCTTTTTCTGGGTGCGAATCCATATTATATGGTGAATAATGGAAACTAAAGTCTTTTTTATTCATTTCTTTGAAACTCTCATATTTTAAGAGCAATGCTTCTTTGTCTTTATGATAAACGATTTCTGTGGTGTAGATAATATTATCGTCAAGTTTTTCTTTATCAAATCCATCTTGCTTTATCAATGCAAGAATAATTTCTACCTCTTCTTCTGTAATTTTATAATTCTTGGTTTGCAATTCAATCTGTTTTTTTAATTCCGGAATATGGCTTTCCAAAATCTCTCGTTCAGGGTAGATAATTAATAGTTTTTCATAAATTTTCTGAAGATCAATTCTGTAAATAATGGAAAATTCCACAGCAATTTCATAAATATCCATTGAATTTTCAAAAAGAACTAATTTTTCAACTTCACTCTCAACTAAAACTTTCTTTTTATCGTCTACATCAATTGGATTATATATGGTTTTTTTGGCTTCTTGAGATGATACTATCGGTTTTGTCAAAACAATATCGTTTATCATATTATCATTCAAAATGACCTTTTTCATTTTTCGTTTGAGAACTAGTGGCGGTATTTCCATTTTGCGCAATACCAATTTCTCTCGTCTTATATCTTGCCTTATCATCAAATCCTTTAAATTTTCACCGAATGTTTCTTTTAATTGTGAGTCAAGAACTGCCACATTATCTTCTGAAAGATATATTCTTGCTCTCTTTGTATTATGCGGAACTTGGCGAAGACAGCGAGATGCTGCCTGTAACACAAAATTGTTGCTACTTTTCAGTTTCCTTGCCAACGCTGTTGCAAAAAGAGATGGACAATTCCATCCTTCGGTACCCATATTTACTAGCAAATAAATTCTGTAAGGATTGTGGGGTTCATTTATTCGATTATTAAAGAAGTCTTTTAGAGAGTCATCAGACTTATTATCAACATTAATTACAATTGAGGGATCTAATCCGAGTTCGATAATTTTTCGTTCAACAAATGGTTTTACCTCATTGATATCATTTGTTTGAGGGAAATAAATTGCAATTTTCGAAGGAGTTCCATCAAATAATTGGGTATCTTTATACTCTTTAAAAAAATCGGTCAATACTATACCGACAAAATTTTCGATATCGATTACATCATAGGAAAGAATACTATCTTTAATTTCTTTTAAAATTCCATCTTTAATTCCTTGAGATAGCCCGTACCAATATATAACATCCCGAAGCATTTGTTTTTGATAATACGGCGTTCCCGTTGTGTTAATAACCACAATAACATTGGTATTTTCTGCAAGATAATCGACGGTCTTTCTAACCTTCTTTAATTCTGAATCAAGATTTTGTCCATATGTGTGATGTGCTTCATCAGAAAAAATGGCAAGATGTGGCAATGAAGCGATTGTTTGTAATCTGAGATTCGCAATTTCTTGATCTTCTTCAAATTTTTCAAATTCTTTATAGTTTAAAAGATTACGCTGGATATTTCCACCAGTCGGTTTTTGTATTCGAATTTTTTCTGTATTGGTAATAATTACATTAAAATTACTTCCTTTTACTATGGGGATATCCTTTTCTTTATCTTGAGTATAAGTGATTTTCACCGAACTTATAAATTGTTTATAAAGGCGCGGAGGGAGGATTTTATCAAAGTTTATATCAGAAATTTCTTTTAGTGCACCAAGGATTGTCTTACCCGGAGCGAAAACAAGAGCATTTGTTACAAAATTATTACCATATTCTAAAGCCAGCGCAAATTCGGTTGCAATGATTGAGCCAATAAGAACCGTTTTGCCGGATCCCATTGCAAGGGCAAGTATATAACTTGGATAATCAAGGGTCAATGATTCCCTTACAGCCTCAAGTTTATTTTTCTTAACAAACTGGTCATCAGTCTTTATGGAAGTTATCAATCCATCGAAACCTTTGTTGAGTATCAGATTAGTTATATCTTCATTGAGTGGAATTCCCAATGCTTTTAATAATTTTGAATTATCGTCGTAGAGTCGTTTATAAAATTCGAAAATATGCGGCGTTTTTTCTATAAGCCGCATATACCAATAAGTTTCTAATGCCTCAAATTGGGCTTTTCTTAAATACCTGAGGGTTTTATTACCTTCTTCGACCTCCATCAGATTCCAATTCATTATTTCTGATATTGCGCCATATTCACATGGATAACCTGTTTTTCGCCATTCTTCGACCCTTGTTCTTAATTTAGATGGCACAAACAAATCCATTTAGAAACCTCAAATGTTATTCTATGTATCAAATTAATAGTGTATAGGTTTGTTTAATTTATCTTTTAGGAAAATTAAGAAGTGACATTACGACTCATTCTTAAAAGGTCCGTGAATGGGGTTTTTTACAAATGAAAAACGAGATACTAATTAAAGAAATTTACACGTCTCTTCTATCAGAATTTGGTCATCGACATTGGTGGCCTGCGGATACTGCTTTTGAAGTAATTATTGGTACGATATTAACTCAGAATGTATCGTGGAGAAATGTAATTACCGCAATAAATAATCTAAAAGCTGAGGGATTACTCAACTCAGAGAAATTATATCGATGCGATGTTGATACTATTGCATCACTGATAAAATCCTCAAGGTTCTACAACCAAAAGGCAAAAAAAATTAAACGATTTATGGAGTTTTTTTACAATAAGTATAATGGTAATCTTCAAAAAATGTCACGAGAAGAGACATCGTTTCTTCGAAGTGAATTGTTGAAAATCAATGGTTTTGGAGAAGAAACAGTTGATTCAATTCTTCTGTATGCATGCGATAAACCGATTTTTGTTGTTGATGCGTATACCAAGAGGATCTTTTCGAGATTTGGCATAATCTCCGAAAAAGCACGTTACGGGGAAGTTCAAAATTTCTTTATGATGGTATTACCAAAAAAAACTGAATTGTATAATGATTTTCATGCCCAGATAGTTCATTTAGGGAATGAGATATGCAAAACAAAACCGGATTGTAAAATTTGTCCGATATTAAAAATCAACAACAAAATTTATTGTCAATATGGAAATAAAAACGAATAATTTGGTATTCTCTAATTAAAAGAAATAACATCGCTATTTCTAGTCATTTATAGAAGATAGCATACGCATTTTATCATGAACCGGTTGTTCCATTTTGTTCCTCAAAAAGATTTTAGGACAGCCTGGCATTTTCCTCAATGTTTAATTAGGGCCCCCCGGCTGGTCATTCTCTGGGAAATGACTCTTTGGGGTCTTATTCTCAAAAATCGAAATTAGAATAACATTAATCTATAATAACATTGCTTTTTGCTGATATTTTTCGATAATAACGAAGATTTTTGCTTATAACTTTGATTAACGGTACTAATATAGGTGAATAAATCTCTTACAATATCATTTTGGATATACTCAAAACAGGCCTTTTTTCCACTTTTCGGTATATTAGTGCGATCGTGAAAACGGAAGGCCATCCAATTAATGCTATTTCCTGTCATTTCCGGTTTCAGTTTTGGCCCCTGATAAGCAAAATGGGCATTATGCTGGAATATCCGAAAAACCACATGTCGTTTTTTCGCGAATTCCTGTCAAAAGTGCCTCCGGGAAGGGTAATCAGAGCCCAAATTGAGGAGATCTGGGTAATACTCAAAAATAGGCCAAAATAACCTCAAAAAAAAGAGATTTTGGGGGTTTTGGCGGGTGGTCGGCAGGTGATGGTAATATCAGATTTTCAACCCTGGACCGTTGTCACCCCTGGTTTTTCCTTTACCGTTTCCCCGGCCCCTTCGACAGATCTTTTCACGGGCGTACTGGCCGGCATGCCATCGCTGCCGATCTCTTCGACCAACATATCAGTGATGAGAAAATACCGCCAGAACCCGTACCGGGAATAAATCCAGAGCTCGCGGCCAATATTTTCTGACGCTGGGATTGATCGGAGCCGTTCGATCGGTTCACGAAACTCTGTCAGGATCTCGATAAGAGATCCATGAAGCCGGCTCGCGAACCGGACCCGGACGAAGGTGATGGATGAGGGAGTCTGGATCAGGAAATTTGCCGGGGTTGCCGGATCCGGAAGAAATTCCATGACCATCCCTCTCCTCTTTCCCATAAGGACCGCGCCATCCAGTCCCGTCTTCGGCGGCCGTCCCTTCGTCATCACTGCTCACATCCCGAACGGTCCGTAGATGAGCATGTCTCTGCGGGTGTGCCGCGTGGCATTCAGCAGCGCCCCGCGTATTTTTGTCCCGGCTGTACCTGTGCGCCGGGGATCATATGTTCAACGAAATTTCCTGGCAATCGTTTATCCCGCTCACCCCGCCGGTCCCAGACCGTGAGATGACGGTTCTTTCTTTCCTTGTTTTTGGTTGTTCGCAGGTGATTCTCAAACGTTTGTACAACATACGAATCCTTCGCAATTTCTGAACTCTCACTTTTGTTACCAGTCATGATATCACGTTTTTCGTTTTTCTGATTGTTCCGGTGATTACCCTGCTCCGCAGGTTTTCGCTCTGCTCATCACGAACAAGAGCTCACGCTCTCTTGTTGCGTTCTTAATGCCGCTGGGAAATGGAGAGAATTAGATCTCGCCAGTGATCAACGGCAAATCATCAAACCCGGGCCTGCGGTAAAAAAGTGGCGGCCCGGGCGTTTGCAGGTATTTTCCGGGCCCCGTTGATGGGAGGTAGTGAATCATATGCAGCACACGGGGCCACATCTGCGAATGCTAAGCCGGGCTGCTGGCGCTTGTTGGTTGTTTGTGTGCTGAGACCTGATATCATTGCGATTATCTATCCAAGGACAGGTTCAGATATATACTTCGTGGTACCTGCGAAAAATTTCTAAAGGTACCCGGGAATCCGGTGTGATCCGGGCCCGGGAGGTATGAGGCCTGCCGGGATCCCGGCACCGATGATCGCACCGATGCTCACTGCCGCCGCCTGCCAAACGCCAAGAGTCCGTTTGAGTTCGTTCGAAGGCAAATCTCCTGAATGTGGATATCCTGACAGGAAAAAAAACTTTCCGGAAGTTTCAACGCGTGGAAAATCTGGAATAGGAGGCAGGGACCAATTCTGACTGCCCCCCGCACCCGGTTTCGCATTGGGCCATGCGGTAAAGGGAAAAGTAAAGTAGGATAGGAAAAGAATCTCCGGAAACAGGTACGGGACGTTTCATGATAAACCTCTCCCAGCGGATATCGCCCTACAAGCGGCTTGTCCTCATCGCAGCAATCATCGGGGTTATCTCGGGGTTCGGCGCCCTCCTCTTTTACGAAGGGCTCAAGCTGGCGATGTCCTTTTTCTGGGGTGATCTCCTCGGTTATGTCTACCCGAGAGAGGGTGAGAACCTTGCCCAGATAGCGCAATGGTCGCTCCCGTCATCCCTCGTCCTCCTGGTCCCCATTCTCCTGTTCGGAAGTCTTATCTCCGGGATCCTGTTGACGAAGTTTGCACCTGAAGCTGAAGGGGATGGCACTGATGCGGCAATCCAGGCTTTTCATACCGATGGAAGGATCCGGAAACGCATCCCTCTCTTGAAAGCAGTGACGTCGATCCTCACGATCTCGACCGGGGGGAGCGCCGGCAGGGAAGGACCGGCCGCCCAGATCTCGGCCGGATTCGGGTCGCTTGTGGCCGATATGCTCGGCCTGACACCCCGGGAGCGCCGAATTGCTCTCACCACGGGTATCGGTGCCGGGATCGGGACGATGTTTAAAGCCCCGCTTGGCGGTGCGGTGCTTGCGGCAGAGGTCCTGTACACCCGGGACTTCGAATCCGAGGCGATCGTCCCCGCGTTCCTTGCCTCGATTATCGGGTACGGGATATTCGGGTTTTTTGAAGGATACACCCCCCTTTTTGCACTTACGGCGATCAGCTGGACAATTCAACAACTTCCCTTCTTCCTGATTCTCGGGTTTTTCTGCGCAGCGTTTGGTTTTCTCTATATCTTCACGTTTTACTGGACAAAGGAGAAGTTCAGCGATCTGTCCAACCGGTATCACATCCCTCACTACCTCAAACCAGTATCCGGAGCACTCATTCTCGGGTTATTTGTTCTCATGCTCGCAAGCATATCACCTGATGCGGAGATTCTCGGGTTTGGAGGGCTGGGGGCAGGCTACGGTTTCACCCAGCTCATCATTTACTCGATGGTTCCCCTGGCGGTTCTTCTTCTCCTCCCGTTCGTGAAGATCCTGACCACCTCGTTAACGCTCGGTTCCGGCGGCAGCGGCGGTGTCTTTGGTCCGGGTCTTGCCATCGGGGCATCGGTCGGCGGGGCCATAGGGATCTTCCTGCACCTGCTCACGCCGGGTCTTGTCCCCGCTGAATCTATCCCTGCATTTGTTATCGTCGGTATGATTGCCCTTTTCGGTGCGATTGCAAACGCACCAATTGCTGTCCTGATCATGGTCGTGGAGATGGTCGGCAGTTTCACCCTTCTCGTTCCGGCAATGGGGGCCGTTGCCGTTTCCAAGTTATTCCTCGGGGACACGACCATCTTCCATGCGCAGGTGCCCACAAAAGCCCAGTCCAGCGCCCACCGTGGGGAATATGACCGGGAAACGCTCGAACGTATTCTGGTCCGTGACGCCATGCTCCCACGGGACGCTGTCATCGCATTCTCCCCGTCAGATGAACCGGCGAAAGTCATCGACGTAATAGCGACAACCGGGCATACCGGTTTTCCCGTACTCGAAGACGGCCACCTGGTAGGGATTATCACGAACCGGGATGTACAATCTGCCCACACCGGGGAAGGATTGTGCCTGCCCATCCGGCAGGCCATGACTCCCACCCCCTTTGTTGTCCATCCGGAAGATACCCTTGAGAAAGCCCTTGCAATTATGGTCAGCCACAACTTCGATCATCTCCCGGTTGTCCGGGCAGAAGCACCGGATACGCTCGCCGGTTTTCTTACAAGATCTGATATCCTGCGGGCGTATGTCCAGGCAAGTTATCTGACAGCCTGCCAGAAACCGGATGAACTTACTTCCCATTGAAACCGCCCCACCGGGAATCCCAGCTCCTGCGCGCCCGTGATCCGGCCGGCAGTGTCCTTCGAGGCACCTCCAAAGGACTTTGGCAGGCGCGTTCCCCTTACCCCGGCCCGGATTACCGGGACCCGGTGATGTTCCCGCTGAAAACGTACCCGATCTCCTGCCATGCCCGGTCGAGCAGGGCCCGGTAGAACCCGGCATCGATAACCGAGGCATCCCATTCCGTGTCGGCGACGTACCGCTTCGCGTCACGGACGACGTAGGAGATCTTCATCCCCGGCGCGATCGCGATCCCGGCATTTTGGTACGCCTGCACGGCAGATGCTTCGAGGCACCGGTGGGCATAGGTCAGCCGGCTGATCCGGCGGCTGATCAGAAACTCACGGACATCCGCAGCATGGAGCCCGGCATGGTACCGCTCGTAGATCTTGCGGACCGGCTCCGCACATTCCCGGAGCTCCGCCACCGTCCCCGCCCGGCCCATCACGGTCAGCATCTCCCGCTGCATCTCCCGGATATATGCCGGGGTATCGTGCCGGCGGGCCGCGATCCCCCGGACCTTCACGCTGCCGTCCTCCGCCCGCCCGTAGTACCGGTTGTGGGCACCGAAGTACCCGTCCACCATCGGCAGGAAGACGAGCCACGAGTACGTCTCCAGTTCGGTCGGCAGGGAGGTCTTCCGTTCGATCCGGGCCTTGAGCTCGCGGACCCCGCCGCTACCCTGCACCCAGAGGCAGTCCACGATCCCGTGGAGGACCGTAAAACCCATCGCATCGGCAATATCCTTGGTCCGGAGCAGGATCTCCCGGGCTTCTCCCGTGATCGCCTCGTGCACTTCGATCCTGCCGAACTTCGCGTTCTTATAGCCGGTGTACCCAAAGCAGGTGACGAGCATCCATTTCAGGATCGCGTCAATACCGGCATACTGCGGCTGCGTCTTTTTCAGCTGTTTTGTCATAATCCGCATCTGCAGCAACGGATTGAGGACGCGGGGAAGGAACCCCGGCCGCTCCGGGTGTCCGACGGTCTCGGGCGAGAGGTTCCCGTAGACGATGATGCTCGGGTAGAGGGACGTGAAGTCGATCTCGTGGACATCCTCATAGACCCCCGGCCGGGGCTGGAACATCATCCCGCCCTTGTCGGAGGTCCGGAGGTTGGCGAACTGCCGGACCTTCTCGGCATCGCTCTTCCGGAAGGGCACGGCAATCCCCTGCGCGAGCGCGCCGTACACCTCGTAGCTGGAGATGAGCGTGCCGGGCGTGAACCGGGCGACGAGGTTCGGGGAGAGACCGGAGAGGCGTGCGCCCAGCAGCACACCGGCAAGACCCCCCTCGCGGTAAGCAAAACTCTGCTCCGTGTCGATCAGGACCCGGCCGTCCGGGATCAGCGCCCCTCCCTTGTGCTCCATCTTCCCGTAGCTCCAGTACGACCGGGCGTCCATCTGCCGGAACCGCCCGGTCCGGCTGATGGTGGGCACAAGGCCATATCGTCGGGCCTGCCGGACGATCCGCGGCACCCAGAGATCGGCGTCCGGGAAGAGGATCACATGCGGGTCGGTGGCGGCGACCAGCGAGAAGAGGTTGGCGAGGATCGTCTGCCCGTCCCCGGTCAGGTGTTCGACCCGGTCTGAGGTGAGATCGATCGGCGGGATATCGGTGGCCCGGGCCGGGTTCCCTCGGACAACAATCCCGATGGAGGTGAGGTCGTGCTTCAGGTCAGGGGCAAACCGGGATTCTCCCGGGGTACCGCAGGGAAAAAGCCCGTGCTCGGCCAGGTACTGCTGGTCCCGCCGGATATCGACATTGAAGAGCTGCGCGGAAAACGAGGTCTGGCGCTCGATCGCCTCTGCGACAGCACGGTTGCCGGTGACCGCGTACCCGTCCAGCTCTCCAAAGACCGTCCGGAACGTGCACTCCCGGGCGCCGCCGGTGCTCTCCAGCGCCTCCAGCATCTCACGGTGCAGGTGCACGTCCGGCAGGTGGAGGTAGAACTGCCGGGAGCAGGGTACCGGATGGCACCGGACCGTGCCCCTGTCACAGCCCCAGAGCTCCACCTCATTCCGTGCCACCGAGTCCAGGATCCACATTGCCGGTATCGTTCTTCTTCATCATCTCGACAAGGGTGGAGAAGACCGCGGACTCGAGGGGATCGTCAAACGCACAGAACC
>Ga0326728_10005054_pt1 | contig 37925 bp, 27 predicted proteins | sample MB3enrmetagenome_FD_207602 | JGI IMG/M metagenome (GOLD analysis project Ga0326728, IMG submission 207602) | Lab enriched peat soil microbial communities from McLean, Ithaca, NY, United States - MB31MN | ecosystem: Environmental > Terrestrial > Soil > Wetlands > Peat | place: USA: New York...
TTTTCCCGGCTGATCGCGGCCAGGGGGTCGTTGCAAACTTCGTAATAGACCAGCCGGTTGATGTTGTAGCGTGCGGTGAATCCGGGGAGGAGTTTGCGGCGGTGTTCGATAACCCTTCGTTCGAGGTTGTTAGTCACGCCCGTATAGAGGGTGCGCGACTTGCTGGCCAGGATGTAAACGTAGTATGTCTTCGTGAGCACGCGTACTATCCAAACACTCCGCATGCTGGCGTGTCAAGGCGCACGGCGAAAGGCCAGGGCGGGATTCTTCGCTTCGCTCAGAATGACAGTGGGGGGGCGCAGAATGACAGTGGGGGGCGGCGGCCCCATTGAAGCCGGTCTGCACAGCCAAGAGTGGCTGTGCTACCGCACTCCAAGGCGCCTGCGGCGCAACCATTTTCAAGGCAGGGAGCAGGTGATGGGCATCGGCGGATTGAAACCCAACCGCACAGCCAGGAGTGGCTGTGCTACCGAGTCGCAGCGCAGAAAAACGCGGGGCGCGGATTGAAACCCCGAGACTAGACATTTGAGATATTTGAGGTCAATGCAATAGCTTAACGCTCTGTCCGGTTTCCGCCGATCGATAAATGGCTTCGACAACTTCGAGGGCTTTCAGACCGTCCTCGCCGGTGATGGCCGGGGGCTTACCTGTGCGGACGGACTCCACGAGGTCTGAAAGAAAGCGAAGGCCCATCGCACCACTGTAGCCGGGCTGAGGTGGGAGTTCGAAGTCCAGGTGCTGGCGAGCCGGCTGCGAGTACTCACCCGAATCACTGCACACGAACAAGCGTTCTTTCGCGCCCTCGAACGACGGGCTCCAGGAGAGCACGCCGTTCGTGCCGCGCAGGGCAAGGTAGAGGTCGCGTCCAAAAGGGTAGGAATCGGGCACGGTGTAGCTGACGTCCAAGGCGACGACGGCGCCGCGGGAGAAGGTCAAAAGCGCGAAGCAATTGTCTTCGATGTCATACTGCTGGTTGACGCGCACGGTTTTGCCCATGACTTCTACGACCTCGTCGGCCAGTATCCAGCGATAGAGGTCAATCCAGTGAACCCCCAGGTTGCACATGGGGCCGCCGCCGCTACGCGCCTTCTCGAGCATCCAGGCGGCATGGCCCTCGAGATAGCGTGAGAGGCGGCCCGCAGCGCAGCGCCCTTCGCAGCCGACGATGCGGCCCGCAACGCCTTCCTCGACGAGCCTCTTCATCTCCCTGGCGGCGGGATGGTATCGCCAAACGTATGGCGTGGAGAGGATCACCCCGGCCTTCCGAGCGGCGGCGATCATGCGGCGCGCGCCCGCGGCGCCGGCGGCCATGGGTTTTTCCACCACGACGTGCACGCCGCGCGCGGCGCAGGCTATGGCGGCGTCGGGGCAGTCCGCGTGGGGAAGGAAGATCACGGCCAGGTCCAGCCGCTCCTCCTCGAGCAATTCCCGCCAATCGGCGTACCCACGCACGGGAAAGTCGTTGACGAAGCCTTCCAGCACGGCCGGGTTGGCGTCCGCGGCCGCGGTCACAGCCGCATCGGGGATGGCCTGGAATAACGTCATGTAGCCACGCGGATGCAGATGGCTTAGCCCCAGGATACCCACGGAGAGTTGTTGAGGCTGAGCCATTAGAATTTTCCGTCCCGGGATTCGAAATGCGTTGGCTTGCCGAGTCTCGGCCCCCCTATCATGATCCAACGGGCGGTCCAGTCGATCATCTGGCGGGCCGTCACGGAAGGAAAACCCAGCAGGCGGTGGCAACGAGCGGCATTGCTGAGTAGAGCCGTAGGCGCCTCCTCACCCTCGAAAATTGGCGGTTTGCCGAAAAACTCGCCGAAGCGCTGGGCGATGGCGCGAACCGAGAGTGTCTCGGGTCCAGTCAAGTTGAGGACGAAGGGAGGCGACTCGGCGAGCGCCAAACTGCGAAGCGCTACGGAATTGGCGTCGCCCTGCCAGATCACATTCACAGCCCCCATGGTGACATCAACGCTGCGTTCCTCGAAGACTTTACTGCCGATATCCAGCAGGACGCCGTAACGAAGGTCTATCGCATAATTCAATCGCAGCAGGGTGACCCGAGTGCCGTGGGCGCGAGAGAAGTGCTCGAACAGGCGCTCGCGGGCCAACACCGACTGCGCGTACTCGCCCACGGGTTCCGGTTGCCTGTCTTCCGTCGCACCTCCCGAGTGCAAAGCGACTAGCGGGTAGACGTTTCCGCTGGAAAAAGCGACAATCCGCGACTCGCGATAGCGCTGGGCGACAAGTGCAGGCAGGTAGGCATTCATCGCCCAGGTCAGGCTCTCCGCGCCCGTCGAACCGAACTTGCGCCCCGCCATGAAGATCACGTTCGCAGCGTCCGGAAGGGTCGCGAATGAGGCAGGTTCCAGCAAATCCGCCCGCAGGGTCTCGACCCCGGCCTTTTGGAGGAAACACTCCACACCAGGCTCAGAGAATCGCGAGACACCCACGATGCGCCTCTTCACGCCGGCCGCGCGCGCCGCACGCGACGCGCGGCGTGCCAGGCTAGGACCCATCTTGCCGGCCACCCCGATAATCACCAGATCGCCTTCCATCTCGCGAAACAGCGTGACGTCCTGCGGGCTGGGGACGGAGAGCCGATTTTCCAATTCCGCTTCCGACTGTATCAAATCGTTCATGCACCGGAATCTATGATGTCTAGTGGCGCCAAGTCAAGAAAAGGATTTGCGGCCGGGTAGTGTCCTAATTTGATGGATCCCGTAGGGGGATGTCATTCCGAGCGGAGCGAGGAATCTCGCTCTGATTCGCTCGAGCGTGCCCCAATTGCAAGGCCAGAGCGAGATTCCTCGCTCCGCTCGGAATGACATCCATATTAGGTAACTATCCAAATTAGGACACTACCTGCGGTCGAGCTCGATGGCGGCGTTCATGGGACTGGAGTAGAATAATGCGCACCATAAAAAACCGAGGTGGCCTTCGCTGTGGTTTCTGCGCACTCTGCGGTGAATTCTTTCTCCGGACGGCTCCGCACGATGACTCGTGCCGACATCTCCGCCGGAATGCGCTTGAAGGACCTTGCCGGATGGAATCAAACCAAAGAAGATTGGGAACGATTTCTCGAAGCCAATCCTGGGGGCTGTTTCGTCGCGGAATTGAACGGACAGATGGCTGGCACGGTGGCCACCATCGTCTACCAGAAGCGTTTCGCATGGATTGGCATGGTGCTGGTGGACCCCGAACAGCGCAGAAAGGGCGTTGGGACCGCCCTGCTCTTGAAGGCTCTCGACCATCTCGAGGCAAAGAAAATTCCGTGCGTGAAACTGGATGCCACACCCCAGGGCAAGCCGATTTACGAGCGCCTCGGCTTCCGCACGGAATACGAAATTGAGCGGCACATCTTGACTCGAGAAGCTAGCCCAAAGGTTAGCCCGGGAACCGCCTTGGACGCCGCCGAGCACCTCGAGAGGCTCTTCGAAATGGATCGCGAAGTGTTTGGCGCTGACCGAGGCGTTCTGCTGCGCTCGCTTGCAGGCTCTGCTCCTGAGCTTGTCGCCATCACTCTCTCCGGGGGCGCTGTGAAGGGATTCGCGCTGGGCCGTAAAGGCTCGCTGGCGGACCATCTGGGCCCTTGGGTCGCCTCGAACGGCACAGCGGCGCACGAGGTTCTCGAGGGCTTTCTCCTCCGCTCCCGGCGCCAGGTTGTCTTTGTAGACGTCCTGCGAGACAATCCCTGGGCGCCTGAACTTCTGGCCGAGCATGGATTCCGGTTTTCGCGGACCTTAACCAGGATGTACCGCGGCGAAAATGCGCATCCGGGCCGGCCCGATTTTCTCTGCGCCATACTCGGTCCGGAGTTTGGCTAAGCGACCTCCCGATGAGTGATTCCACTCCTTCCCGTGTGTTCTATGGCTGGTGGATTGTTCTCGCCGCCTTTCTCAATCTGTTCTTTGCCGTGGGAATTGTCTTCTACGGATTTCCGGTCTTCTATCCCTCCCTCATTGACTCGCTTCATTTCTCGCGCCAACAAGCCACGACCGGAATGTTTTTGGGTTTTGCGGCGGCGGCCCCGCTCTTGGGGTTGTTAGTGGGGGCATTGATTGACGGCATGGGCGCCAGGTTGGCAATCCTGGTGGGAACAGGCTTCGTGGGCGCATCGATGTTTTTGATGGGGAGCATCCATTCCCTGCCGCAATACTACCTGCTTTGCTTCACCGAAGTTCTCGGATACGTCTCGGCAGGTCCGATCGCTAATCAGGTGCTCATCGCCAATTGGTTTCGCAGGATGCGGGGCCGCGCCATGGGTTATGCCTATTTGGGCCTCGGCTTCGGGGGCGCCGTTTCGCCGCTTTTGGTTCACTGGCTGATCGAGGCCTTTGGATGGCGCAGAGCCTTTGAGGCAATCGGCGCATTAATCGTCGCCATCCTTTTTCCCGTTGGCATCTGGGTAACGCGCTCGGCGCCGCGCGATTTGGGACTATCTCCCGACGGCGCTCGATCGAATCCTGGGGGGACCGAAGCTGCCGGCGCGCCCTCGCGAACCGTCCGCGAAGCTATCGGAACAGCCAACTTTTGGCTCCTCCTAGTGGGGAGCACGCTGGTGATCGGCGTGATCGGGACAGTGATCTCGCATTTTATTCTCTTCTTGAAAGACGAAGGCTATTCTTCCGGCTGGGCTTCGCGGGCGCTCAGCATTCTGTTGTTCTCGAGCCTGGCGGGGCGCGTGATCGTCGGATACGTCGCCGACCGGTTCACCCGCAAGAACGTCATGGCCCTGTTCTATCTCACCCTGGCCCTGGCGATTCCTTTGTTGTTTTTGCACCACCAGGTGCGCGCAGTGGAGGGTTTCGCAATTCTGTTCGGATTCGCTATGGGCGCGGACTACATGCTGATTCCGCTCGTCGCGGTCGATTGCTTTGGACTGTCCGCGCTGGGAAAGATTCTGGCCCTGATTATTATGGCGGACTCGCTCGGGCAGACGTTTGGGCCCGTGATGGCCGGCCGCATCTTCGACATTCGGCACAGCTATGATCTCGCTTGGCTGATCATCACCGCGGCAGGAGTTGTGGGTGCAGGAGCGGTCTTTCTGATCCGTGCGACACGTGGGGAAGTTTGAGGGAATGGGCCGCGGGACGCCCGCGGCGCAGGGAACGCATCATTACGTCGAGTAAAGTTCCTCGAGGTTCAAGGAGAAACCGGGAACCGTGTCGATAACCAGCGCCTGATTTTTCTCGAAATACTGGAGGGGGCGGTCGGGATAAATCAATTCCACCAAGTGCCTCTCGAGGTCGAACCAGACCTGAACCACACCACTCTCCTGATAGTCCTTGCGTTTGCGCTGGATCTGGCCCGGAGAATCCGTGGGAGAGTAAATCTCGAAGGCCACGTCAGGCGCAAAATCAGCCTTGACGGGAATTTGGCCTGAGGCGAACCGCGCCTTTCGCACCAGCGATGCATCAGGCATGCGCCAATTCCCGGAAGCCATCGTGAAGACGCCATTGGAGGCAAAACAAGTCCATTCGGGGTGGGCACGCCAAAAGAGGCCGAGATGAGTGATCAAGAGTACCAGAAACTGCTCGTGCCTCAGATTCACAGGTGACATGAATTCGACCTCGCCGTCGACCCACTCCCACCTCTGCTCTTCCTCACCGGCGGCAAGGAACTCTTCCCAAGTCAAAGTGGTCCTGGTGGCCATAGTTTTCTCTGCCTGTCATTCTAACATGTTCATCATAACATTGACCCGTCGCCGAAGTAGATTCCGGCCGCATGGCCAACAGGAGCGGCCACAAGGGACGCCCCTGGAAACCTAATGCGTACACCTCTAGCCTTAGGCTGGGAATCTCTTGCCTTGGCGAGCCAATTTGCTGCTCGGGTCTTCAGGTGAGAATGCTCCCCGCACCGTGGCTTCGGCCGGGAGTGGCTTTCCGGCTGGGTTACACGCGCTCGACGTTTGCGGCTTGCAACCCTTTGGGGCCGGTTTTCACTTCAAAGCTGACTTTTGCGCCTTCCTCTAATGACCGGTAACCGTTGCCCACAATAGACGAGAAATGGACGAATACGTCCTCTCCGCTTTCACGCTGGATGAACCCATAGCCTTTTGCGGCGTTGAACCACTTCACTGTACCTTGTTCCTTCATGCTGCGATTTGTCCTTGTTGGATTGAAATTGCAATTTGTGGAGACGGCAACGGCGGGTACGCCCGACGATCCGCTGTAACACCACTAGTCGCAAGATGCCAGGCTAGGAACTCAACCCTCATGACTCTTGCGAGACTCGTCGGAATTACAAACTACAAACTGCAAATGTAACATAGCATTCTTTATCAATGATTGTCACGCGAAAAGCGAGTCGCAGGTGAATTCCTATGCCCTCACAGGGTGACCCAATTGAGCGACAAAATGGCTCCAATTCGGACTTGGAGATCGCGTCAGATTTGTAGGGGCGGCTTCACGCCGCCACTCGGCGCGGTAAACTCGCCGCTACAGCAACTGGAAAGACCTCACCTGAGGTGGGTGTTGAAGAAAGAGACGATGCGGCGCCCGTCCTCAACCCGAACCAGGGCGTTCCTCAATAAAAAGACCCGCTCCGTAGCGCTCCTCGACCTTCATGCGGATCTCCGGGATTCACAACAATTGGTTGGTGGTAGAATGAGCGATAGGGCTTTGTAGAACACCGAGACATATTGGATGCCTGATCGTGGGAATCGGTGTTCCACGGGAGGAAATCGATGTTTCGCCTCACCTGCTGTCTGCTCGCGGCCACATTGGCTCAAGCCGCCACGCCCATTTTCCAGGCTTCGTTTGAGAAACCCGGCCAGGGTTGGGCGGTGGTTCGCGGTTTCGCCGCGCCGGACTCCACCGTCAAGCACGAGGGCCACCCCTCACTTCGTTTGGAACGAGCCACTGGGTCCCAGGACGCTTGCGTTCGCTTGGCTCCCGTCTCGCTCAGCATCGGCAAGCGTTACGAGTTGAGCGGCTGGGCGCGAACTGAGGATGTTGCAGTACGGGACCTGGACCGTTCTCCGATCGCCGTGGGCGCCACGCTGGCCATGGCCTCCATGCCCTTCGATGTCCACTCGGCCTCGCTCGGCGGAACTCAGCCCTGGACCCGCCTTAGCTTGCGGTTCGTGGCAAGCCGCGCCCAGGACCAGATTCTGCTGATGGTTGCGAGCGGCGGATCGTTTCGCGGAAAAGCCTGGTTTGAAGGCGTGCGCCTGGAGGAAATCTCCTCCTCTGATGAGTGGCCGGTGCGGGACGCAGTCCAGACCTTTGGCCCCGCCTACCGCTACCCCGCCGCCGGTTGGATTTATCTCCATATCGAAGGCCAACCCTACGAGCGCGGGTATCAGCATGGGCATCTCATGGCGCGCGAGATTCCCGAGTACCTCGAGCGTTGCGCCGCCGTTTTGGGTTCCAAGGAACATTGGGACGACTATCGCACTACCGCCAACGCCCTTTTCCTGCGCGGCTTCGATCGCGAAATTCTGGAAGAGATGCGAGGTATCGCGGAAGGCGCTTCCGACGCCGGCGCCCGGTGGCAGGAGCGGCGCATCGACTTGCTCGACATCGTCGTTGCCAACACCACGGTCGAGATGGGCGAGCTAGCCTCCGCCGTCTCGACCACTCCAACGGGGCTCGAGGGCCTCGACTTCGACGCGCCACCCTACGCCAGGCGTAATTCGGTTCCGGATCATTGCAGCGCGTTTGCCGCCACCGGGCCCGCCACGCGCGACGGCAAAATGGTGATCGGACATGTAACGTGGTGGTCCCTGACTCTGGCTGAGCAGACCAACGTCATGCTCGACATCAAACCGGCTTCCGGCCATCGCATGCTCATCCAAAGCTATCCCGGCGGCATTGAGAGCGGCACGGATTGGTACCAGAACGATGCCGGCATCGTGCTGACGGAAACCACCATCGATCAGACGCCGTTCAACCCACAGGGCACGCCGGTGGCTTTCCGCGCCCGCATGGCCATCCAGTACAGCAGCAACATTGATGACGTGGTTCGCTATCTCGGTACTCGCAACAACGGACTTTACACCAACGAATGGATCATGGGCGACGCGAAGACAAATGACATCGCCATGTATGATCTCGGTACGAACCACACGAGGCTTTGGCGTAGCTCCAGGAATGAATGGTTCGGCGGCACCCCGGGCTTTTACTGGGGCGATAACAATGCCAAAGATCTCAGCGTCCGCCTCGAGGACTACCCGGATCCCAAGGGCGACCCTGATCTCATCCCTTACACCCCGCAACCACGCGATTTGGCCTGGCAGGAGCTTTATCGCAAGTATCGTGGCCAGATCGATGAGCAGTTCGGGTTTCTCGCATTTCGCACCGCCCCGCTAGTCAGCTCCAGCACCATGGATGCCAAGGTTACGACCGCCGACATGGCCTCCCGCCTCTTGGTCTGGGCCGCCATCGGCAAACCCGACCAGCGAGAATGGCTGCCCCGCAAGTGGGATTACGCCAAAGATGACGGCCTCTATCCGTCGGGCTACTACCTTTTCGAGGCCGAACCCTCGACAGCCCTGCAGTCCGAGATCGAACAAAACGAGAAGCTTCGCCTGACCGCGTCGCTGGACCCGCCCAAGCCAAAGATGCTCCAGATCGCGGATCCGCCGCCTTATGAGGGCCGACTCTGGAAAGGCTGGGTGTTGCCTGCCTCCGACGCCGACACCTGGTTTGTGGCCGGTTCGGCCAGGTACCGGCGCGTGCTCGAGTCGAAGGACCTGGAAGAAGCCCTCAACGCCCAACGCGCTATTTGGCGGGGCCTGCAGCTCACTCCTGATACACCTGAGAACCACGCCCGCCGCGAGCAGACGCGGGGAGTGCTGTTCCTTGATTCGTTGCGCGTCAAAATGGGCGACGATGCTTTCCTCAAGCTGATGAGCGACTATTTCGCCGCCCACACCACCAAGACCGTCACGGCGCAATCCTTCTTCGAGAAGTCCGGCGCTCAGCTCGCCGCCATCGATCTTCCAGCCGGTTCCGCCTACTTGACCAACGACATTTGGCGCTGCCTGTCGTCGGCTGCGATCATCTACGGCACGCTACGTGAAGCCGGCGCGAACCGCTATGCCGCCGAGCAATTGCAAAGCCGCTTCCTTGATCGCTATGAAAGCGAGGTCCCGGTCTATAAAGACTTCGAAGCCTCGGATGAATTGCTGCGCCACCGTGACGTGGTCTTTGTCGGACGTCCGGAGTCCAATTCGGCGCTCGCACTATGGTCCGGTAAACTTCGTCTCGAATATGAGGGCGCCGCTTTCAAGATCGACGGTGAGGCCCACACCAGCGAACGCGAAGCACTGGTTCTGGCGGCGGGAAACCCACTTGATGCCGCTCACATGGTGCTTGTCGTGGCAGGTAACGACGCGCTCAGCACCGTTAAGGCCGAGAGCGCGGAGTTCCCCGCCGACGAGTATGTGATTCTCAGCAACGGAAGCGAACTCACCAAGGGCTTCATCGTGCAAAATCTGCAGCGAGGACCTTAGTACCATTGAGGGTCGCCATCGTCATCGCTGGAATCCAGATCAGGCTTAGCGGAACACACGGAGGCTTTGCCCAAGGCGGTCTGGGGACGCTTGATCGCCGCCAAAATTGTTTACCAACCGAAACCCGAATACCCCGAACTCGGCTTCCTAGCCCACTGCTCTGCACGGCTATAACCGCGAGTTATCACACAGACTTCCTTGGGGAGCGGGGAGAGGAGAAACAACGACAGCCCTCTCCTTTGGGGAGAGGGTTCCGCTCTGGCGCTTTCATCAGCCGGAGCGGGACGGGTGAGGGGTCAGTTCCGCGGTATCAGGTCACGCCGAAGCATGGCCCTGCTGTTAACCAACCTTGAAATAGTGGAACCTCGCCGCCGGATTCGGTGTCCAATCGAGTGAAGGAGAAAGTAGTCAGCCCAACGGAGCGCTCCGTGGCCGTCGCCTGAACTTCGGACGCAAGCAGATTCCTGAGGAGGTGCAGCCATGTTTGCCGAAACGTTGCTGGAATCTTCACCCGCACGGGCTCCCCTGCTGAAGAAACATCATTACTTTTGCGCCGCCGCCGCCGGCGCCATGGCTTCGCTTGCATGGCTCCTGGTGCTCGAGCGGATTCTCTCCCGCGGCCCTATGCTAGCGGTCGCCGTCCAATCGCTGTTCATCGGAACGGCAGTTGCCATTTTTGGCCTGACGCTGTGCTATGTGTACGCCGAGTCTGAGCGCCTGTCGTTAAACACCGCATTCTGGGTGGCGCTGACCTGCATCCTGAACCTGCCCGGCTTCGTTTGCTTCCTGGTTTACGCAGCCGCGAAGACAGGGGATTGGAAGCGAGCTGCCATTCCGTGTGTGTACGCGGCGGAGGTTCTCCTGGTCGCCGCGATGTCGCTGGTTCCGCTGATCTACACGGAGGCTTTGCCCAAGGCGGTCTGGAGAGACGTGCTCGACACCCTTGTGCCTCCCCCTCCACCTGCGGCCCCGGCGTCTCTCCGCACACAAGCCTTGCGCAAAGCGCCACGACGTCTTAGTTCCGAAGAGCTTCTCACATCCCCAACCCAGATCCCGGACAGGATCGCGATAGTGCGCGATGAGCCTCTCCCACCCGCGCAATTCCAATCGAACTCGGTTGGGGTTTTCGGTGCAATAGGCAGCGGGCAGCCCGGCGGTGCGCTCGATCCTGTGTTGGGAACCATCCTCCAATATGCCGAGCCGCAACCGCCCCCTCCACAAACAACTAAGCCTGTCCCACCTCGACGAATTCGCCTCGGAAGCTTGATCGCCGCCAAAATTGTTTACCAACCGAAACCCGAATACCCCGAACTCGCCAGGCTGACTCGAACCGAGGGGACCGTGGAGCTCGAAGCAGTCATTGGCCGGGACGGAACGATACAAGAGCTGAAGGTGCTCCGGGGCCATCCTTTGCTCGTGAGAGCGGCACTCGACGCCGTACGGCAATGGCGCTATCAACCCACTCTGCTGAACGGCGAGCCCGTCGAGGTCATGACGGAAATTACGGTGAATTTCAGACTAGCGGAATGAAGGAGGTCGGGAGATCGGATGAACGAGGAACAGGCGGATTGTTCCATCTGCGGCGACGGAAGAGCAGATTGACCGACTGCATCCACCGTTCTACCCGGTCTCCCCATCACGCGATTGCACTGCCTCTCCCGATCCCGCCATCAGTTCTTTGTTCACCCGATCTCCCGATCACACCTGAGACTCATCCTGGCAGAAGTGCGCCCAGTACTTTGCCAAATGCTTGAATGATGTCATTTTCGTCTCGTTCAGACAGGCATGAGGGGATGGCAATCAGGATACTTCGCTCGAAGAGGTTGTCGGCACGCGGGCAAACGCCTTTATGGTAGTCCCTCCCCAAACCGGCGTTCTCATCCAGATTCCAGGGATAACCGCGGCTGTCGATGCTGCCCTTATTCACAAGGCTGATATTATTATAATAAAGGTGGAGACCCCAGTCGGTCATAACAACATCTGACAGTCCTTGGGGCGAGGTAACAATGCCTTCGGCACGGAGCGCGCGATTGATGCGTTGAGCCGTCGATGCGTCAGGATACGTCGTGATCAAAAAGCAACCGGTATCCCCCGCCGGATCAATGATCGTTCGCAACCGCACTTGGTGAAAGGCCTCGAGAGACTTGCGAATACGATATTTGCTCGACCGCATCGCCGCGATCACTCGAGGCAGCTTTTTCAATTGTACTCTGAGCAGCGCGGCCCGCAGTTCGTCGAGCCGATAACCCATCCCCCACAAGCAAAGGCCGGGGTCATCAAAGATCAAGCGCCCCTCCTCGCTGCGCCCGTAACCGATGTCGTGGCAGGCAACCGCCCGCTGGTGCAGGTGTGGGTCATTGGTAACAACGGCGCCTCCTTCTCCAGCGGTCATATTCTTGTTCATCTGGAAGCTGAATACAGCCATGTCTCCGAACGTCCCAACCTTCTTCTCCCCTAAGCTTCCTCCATTGCACTGAGCACAATCTTCGAGCAGCCAGAGGCCGTGCGCCTTCGCAACTTTCCGGACGGCCTCAACATCTCCCGGCGCCCCGCTCATATGAACCATGATGATGCCCTTGGTCTTCGTGGTGATCCGGCTCGCAAGGCCGGCGGGGTCAAGGCAGAAAGTCTCGTCAATATCCGCCAAGACGGGAATGGCGCCATGGTTGACGACCGCCGCCACGACAGATACCCACATATAAGCCGGGATGATGATCTCTTGACCCGGACCCGCACCCAGCGCCGAAAGCGCCGTCTGCAACGCCCCCGTCCCGCTGCTCACGGCTACAGTGTGCCGGACGCCTAGAAACTCCGAGAACTCCGACTCAAACGTTTCAACTTCCTTCTGCAAATTGATTCCGTAGTAACGAAACAGGGAACGGCTCCTGAGGAGCCGAACTGCCGCCTCAATCTCTTCCTCGTCCATATGATGAATGCCAGGAAACTCGAGAGGCAGGGGTTCAGTGCGGACGGGCGCACCACCGTCAATGGCCAGACGCTCATGGCCCGTTGCCCCACCTTCATCGATCAGTTCTTGTTTATTCATGTCCATAGCTCCACTCGATACCCATAGCGTTTACTTCCTTCTCGCGCCGCGAAGGTTTGGCGCGTTACGAAGCGACGAGCGGCGCGCGCCCCAAAGTCGAGCACCGCTCGGCCCTACAAGACATCTCCGGTTGCAGGCCTGGGCCGCGTTCTGCAAGGCCGAGAAGGAGTTTCAATGCAGGCTAAAAACCCGCGTTTCCATCTGGACAGCTCCGGCAAAACTGACTTTCACATGCCAGAGCTTCGTTTGGTGGTCCCAGAACCAGCCGGCATGCGCGGCCCCCAACTCGTCCAAACTGCCCGTTTCTTCCAACTTGCCATCCCCAACTTCCACCCCGGCCGGCCGTTGCCCCGCATAACCAACCGTCACCGGATTCCATTCCTGATTCGACACCACCCCTACCCGTATCCCTTCCCCCGTCGCTTCCACCGAGGCGATCCGCTTCTCCCCCATCGTTACAAACTTCTCCGCGTCTCCGATTACCGCCATCCCATTCGCCAGCAGCGGCGCCACGACCAAGTATTCATGCTTGGCTTCACGCTGAAGGGGAATCAACGTGGAGGCATCTACGATCGCCACACAGCGGGTGTCAAAGTTGTATACCGCCCACTCGCCGGCCTCGCCCAGATCCGAAACGCTGAAGGCCCGCAGATAGCCGGCCCTCGGAAGACTCAGCACGTAGAACCACTTGTGGCCGTTCCGCTCCGAGGTCGTGTAACCCGCCGCGCCCCCCTCCAAATAACACCGGTCCAGAGGAACAATGGGATGGTCAGCTTTCAAGATCAACTCGTCGCCTTCCCGGTACGTCTTGCGCACCAGGTCGAAATTACACTCCCCGATCCGATGCCCTAATTGAATCTCGCCCCCCAGCAGGTTGGCCAGCAACACGTCTTCGAACGCATTGGCATCCGCCATGGTTTGGATGTTATCCCGCGAGGGCCAAATCCCCACCGCGCCATAAAAAGCACTCGTAAAAATCAAGTGTTTCCAAACGTAGGGGTCGTCATCCTGTTCAGCGGTCGGAATATGATGGTCCCAAGAACCCTGGACCGACACCACGATTGGATTCTCAGTGGATTCCATGATATTGCGCGGAAGTTGCATGCAGTACTGCATCGTGAAATTCTTTTCCTGCAGAGCTTTGGCCATGTTCTTGAAATACGTGTCCATTCGGTTGATGCCGGCCATCATTACTGGATCACCCTCATAGACGCTCAGGAAATCGTGCTGGAGCAACGTGTCTCCCCAGGAAGCCACCTTCTGCGCAGTCTGCCTCCAGTAGTCGAGCGTGTAGTAGACGTCTCCCATACCGGCGCCTGGTGTCCGCTCGGACGGGGTGGTGAAGTGGGGAAATTGCTTTGGATATGGCCCTCGGGGAGCCAACCAACAGTAATAAGCCTCCAGGGGCACGCCCAACTTCTCATGCAGCCATGCCAGGCCATGCGGAAACAAGTCCTCCCTGGGCTCAAACAGACCTTCATGATCGTGTAACTGGTCCTCGTCTTGAACCTGGTAGGCGCCGATCCGCAACCCGTGTTTCCTGGCGTCCTCAGCTATTCCCAGGATTATGTCCTCGTATGCCTTGTAGCCTTCCTCCTTGAAACCATGCTCGCGGTAGTAGGAGCCGTAGTCATCCCAATACACCGGGTACTTCAGAGTGTCGCCTTCGTACTTGGACGGGAACTTCTTCCCCGCCCGCTCCCGCAGCGCCTCGCCCCACCGTCGAAACGTTCTTCCGATTCCCTGGCCGGCCCACAGAATGTGGGCATGCTCGAATCCCGCAGGAATATCTTCCACCAATCCTTCGATGCCGCAGTTGATCGCCCCTTTGGACGGATTGGTTTCGTCCATCGCCGCCACTGGCGCGCACTGTTGGGTGGCGGCAAGATAGTTCGCATAGGGCGAAAGAACCAACGTATGGCAGGCTGCGTCTGCAAGCAGGAGCAAATCGACTGTCCCTCCCAGGCTGGCAGCATTCCCGTAGCCGAAGCGATGCGTAAACATTCCTCCGCTCGTCCATGAATAAAGGTCATTGCGTTCGTCAAATCCCGACAGGAATTGGGGAAAAACAACGGAGGGAATGATCCAGTTTCCGCTCGCGTAGTGTTTGAAGCCGCGGGGGAATTTCTGCACGAAAACCAAGCAAGGGGAATCCGAGTAAAGTCTGAATTCGGTGGCGAAGGCTGTTGTGGAATCCGGCACCTGCCACGCCACTTCGATGGACTGATAGGTTCCCAGGCAGTTGGTGCTCGTGCCGGTTTTCACGCCCGTCAGGGCGAGCTTTTCCGTCGTCCGGTCATACGCAGCAACCTCTGGGTATTTGACCCGGTCGCTCCGATACCACCGTTTGTTCTCCAGCACGCTGACCAGGCCCCTTCCTAACCAGTGCTCACCTCCGTGCTGGACTGTATAGAAGCCCTCCTGCGTGTCAAGGGTGAGCGAAATGCCAAACTTGTTTTCCAACGAATAGTGTCGTTGCTCAGCGGTAAATGGAGCAGGATGGGCTTGAGGGATCGGGATTGCAAGGCCCATGGGAGTCGAAAGCACCCCAATGCCTGAAGCAATCGTCTTCCCGAACTGTCTGCGTGTCAGGTTTTTCATTGAATTCCCCTTCGGGCCGGAAAATTTGTGAAAAAAATCGAATCTGTGTCAGAAGAGAAGCTTCAAGGCAAACTGCCCAATGCGTGGATCGTTTGCACTGGTTACATCCCCGAACGTCGCCGAACTGAAGGTGCCTGTGGGAAGCCCGAACTGGGCGTGGTTAAAGATGTTGAAGAATTCCGCTCGGAACTGGACCGACATGCTTTCCGTGATCTTCGTGTCTTTAAGTAAACCCACGTCCCAATTGTTCAAGCCCGGCCCGTGAAAAAAGCGCCGATTGGCATTGCCCGGCGCCCCTAAAGTCTCCGAGGTGAAAGGAGTGGCGGAGAAATACTGGTATGCCGAGGACGATCGCGGATTTGAGTACTGGATTGGCGCCCCGCTATAGTTGGGCTTGTCTACATCGCTCTGGAAGCAACCACACAGAGACAGATCGCCAGGCTGGTGCAGCGGAATGGGCAGACCAGTGGTGAAGTGCGTGATCCCCGTCACCGTCCAGCCATCCAGGACCTTGTGCAGTGGTCCGGCAGATGATTTGATGAGATGCCGGAAGGGTAAATTGTAGTTGTAACTCAGGACGAAGTTGTGTGTCATGTCGAAGGACGAGAGGGCATAGCTCAAACTGGTGTTATAGGGGTTGGTGAAATCGAGATACCCGGAGCTGTCGTCCAGGGACTTGGAATAAGTGTAACCAGCAAGAAAGGTGAGTGGCCCTGCCCTCTTCTCCAGGCTCACCTGCAGAGCATTGTAATTCGAATTCCCAATAGTCGACATACGAGGATTGTACGAAAAATCCAAAAGCCCCTGGCTCAGGTAGCGGCCCGACGTAACCGAGTAAGGTCGGGTCCCGTTGAAAGTCTGGCCGCTAATGTTGTAGATGCTATCCTCGCCGTTCGGGCCGCAACCATTGGTCGGTTGCCCGGCAGCCGTGAAGAGGGCGAGAATGTGCAGGCATTCGGATATGTTGCCGGGATTACTTTCGATCTGCGTCAGGAGGTGATGCCCGAAACTGCCCACGTAGGCGAAGGTCAATATCGTTGAGGGACCGATTTGACGTTGAAGGTTGAGATTGAATTGCTCCTCATAGGGGAGAGTGTTTTGGGCATCAAACACCTGCGACGTGGTGATGGGCTGGAACGGCGCAAAGTTGAGGTTGGGGTTCGTCCCCGGAACATTGATAGCGACTGGAAATCGTTGGCCGGGGTTGTTGTTGTGCAAACGGTCCTTATAAGGCTCCTCGAGGTAAACCAGGGTTGGAGAGACGAAGAAGTTTCCAAACGGTGCGTCACCGATCTGGTACAACTGGGAGAGTTGCTGAAATGTCGTATAGAAAACGCCAAAGCCGGCCCGGATGCTGCTTTTGCCCGGACCGCCAAAGATCTTGCCCAGCGCGCCGCTACTAAACCCCGGCGAGTAAGCAATTCCCAAGCGCGGCGCGAAGTCGTCATAGCGCGTTGGCGCTATGGTGGAAGGGACGCCCGGGTCTCCAGGGAAAACCCAGCCGGTGGGCGAATTGACGAAGATCTTCGATTGCAAGCCTGGGATAAACGCCTGGATCATCCCCTCGGTGTCATAGAAGGGCGTACTGACCTCCCAACGCAGGCCGTAGTTCAGGGTAAGGTTCGGGCTCAGCTTAAAACTATCCTGGCCATAAGCTGCGAAGTATTTGGTCCTGCCATTCTGCAGTTGTGGGCTGGACTGGCCGAACCAGTCGGGCGCCCCCAGCAGGAAATCGGCAAAATCGTTGCCTGTTTCCTCCCCGTAGAACTCAAAGACGCCATTTTCATTGATGTTCTGACGTGTATTGATCTCGTAATAGCGGCCGTCGGCGCCAATACTGAGGCTATGTCGGCCGGCGACTTTGGAGAAGTGATCGGCAATTTGGTAGGTGTCATTGTTCTGGCGCACGATGGAGTTTGGTACGCCAAAGTTGACGGAGTATGCCCCCGCGAGCGAGATGGTAGGCACGCCTGAGAATTGGGGCGCAGTGGGAATGATCCCGAGCCCGCCGGACACGAATCCATACTTACTCACGTTTCCCAGTCCCTGGCCGTTCGGCTCCCCACTGAATAGCGATAGCCGGGTATAGTTGAGCATCAGGACGTTGACGGCCGTGGAGCCGAAGGAATGAGTATTGCGCAGATTGACCTGCTGCCCTCGAGAAGGTGTCGTTCCAGGGAACCCCGGCACGTCTCCACCGGTAAAAGGATTCAAGACAAAGGAATCGTCGAAGTGATAGTAAAAAGACCACATTCCCGTCCGCTGGCTGTTCAAATCAATCCGCTCGGCCCACTTGTCGTCGCGCAACGTCGTCGGGTAGGCAGAGGATAGCCAAATGGGGGTTCCGCTGCTCAGGTAGTCAGCGGGCGCAGGGAAGAACTGGAGAAGGCCTTTCGCAGCAGGAGAAAAGGCCGCCTGGGGAATCACCTGTCCAGGAAAGACGCACTGGGCAGTCGAAGAGCAGCCTGCGAACCAATAGGGCTCGCCGGCAGTGACGGTGTAACCAAGCCGATTGCTGAGTGTCGAGGCGAAATCACCCGAAGCATTGTCGCCGCGAACCGTCCCCGTGAGGGATGGAAGTCCGTGCGCGGTGACGTCCGAAAAGTTTCCTCCCACTTCGGTGGGCGTGGGGACCACTGTCTCCCCTGTCGTGTAGCCGCGATCTTCCCGCGTGCCCTGGTAGTCCGTGAAAAAGAAAAGCCGGTCCTTGAGGATCGGCCCCCCGAAAGTTCCTCCAAACTGATTGCGCCGGAAGACGCCGCGCGCCGTCCCGGGCAGTTCTTGTCCAGTTACGGGGTTGGTCTGGTCGAGATCGAAGAAATTCCGAGAGTCCAAGTCGGAGTTTCGTAAGAACTCAAAACCATCCCCATGGAATCTGTTGGTCCCCGACTTGGTGACGACGTTGACGATTCCTCCCGCGAATTTGCCATATTCCGCGTCGAAATTGTTGGTTACGACTCGAAATTCCTGTATCGAATCAAGGACGGGCACAATACTGGCGCCGTTGGTCCGCTCTTCTTCCACATCTCCGCCATTGACCAAGAACGAGTTGCTGGCCTCCTGCGCGCCGTTCACGGAGAATAGGCCCTCATCCAGTTCGCCGGAGACCGGGCGTTCAGTATCCGCTACGCCGCTCGTCACTGGCACCACCCCAGCTTGCAGGCTCAGCAAATCGGTGTAGGAGCGGCCATTCAAGGGCATAGACGTGATGGTGCCGCCTTCAATAACGTTCCCAAGCTGTGTATTCGCTGTCTCCACTTGGGCGGCCTGGGCTGACACGCTGACCGATTGTGTTACCGCACCCACCCGAAGCTGGAAATCCGCCCGAAAGCGCTGGTTGACGAGAAGGGTTATGCCGGATTGGATCATTTTCTCAAAACCTTGCGACTCGGCGGTAACGCTGTAGCCGGCGCCGATGGGAACGTCCAGAAATTCGTAGCCTCCCGTTGAATCGGCGACTGTGCGACGAATCAAACCTGTTAGTGAGTTTTGAAGCGTGACGTGAGCTCCGGATACTGCCGCCCCCGTCGGATCGGCAACATTCCCAAGGATCGTCCCAGTCACGTCGGCCCAGAGAGGCTGCGGAACCATCGCCAAGAACCAACCTGCTAGAGCCAAAGTGAGAAGCACAAAAAAGAATCTGTTCGCCATTCGTCCCATTTAGCACCCTCCTAAACTTTTCTGGATAGCCAAAACCCGGCGCGTTCTGTTCCCAAGCGTCCTTTTTGTAGCAGAATCACCGGACCTATTTCACAAATGAATTAACTTGACCTTGAACAAGGCAATTTTGTACTACTATATTTTCTTTGTGTCAAGAAGAGTTTTCACCCTTATATTTTAGAATTGAAATTGGAGCAGAATCCCAACATGAACTTAAACAACTTCAAGGTCCCAGGCAGCAGCCAAGCCACACAAGCCCCGCAAACCTACTGCAAGTCGGACCTGAATGAATTGAACGTCCTGTATCAGATTTGCGCCCGTCCGACCATTTCACGAATTGAGTTGTCCAAACACACGGGCCTCAGTCCCGCTTGCATCGGTGGAATCGTAAATCGTCTTCTGAGGAAACGCCTGATTGTCGAATCGGGACCCACGTTCGCCGCGCAGGGACGCAAACCCGTAGCGCTGCTTGTCCGCAGCGACGCTGCGTACCTGGTCGGAGTGGATATCGGCTCGTATATGCTGCGCGTGATCGTCACGGATTTCCTTGGCCGGAATATCTACAAAACGGAAACAGCGTCGAGGCTCTCCGAAGGGAGGCAACGCGTACTGGCTAGGACTTTTCACACGGTTCAGAAAGCCATCCGCGACTCCGGAGTTCCGAAGTCTCACGTCAAGGGAATTGGCGTAGCACATTCAGGCGTGGTCGACAGCGTGAATGGTCTGATTCTCTCCTATCCCCGTCCCGGCCAGATGGCGCAATGGAAGAATGTTCCATTGCGGGACATCTTCGAAGAACAATTTGGCCTTCCCGCGACGCTCGAGGACAGCACCAGAACGATGGCTGTGGCGGAAAGGCATTTCGGGCTGGGGATCAACCTGAGCGACTTTGTTTTTGTCAGCGTTGGCATCGGAATTGGCGCTGCCATTTTCATTGACGGGAAGCTTTACCGCGGGCCTGGGGGGCTGGCAGGTGAATTCGGCCACATGACCGTCAAAGAAAATGGTCCACGGTGTTCCTGTGGCAATTATGGGTGTCTCGAAGCCGTGGCTTCGTGCGCAGCCATCATCCAGACTGTTCGGCACGCACTCCAACAAGGTGTGGATTCTAAAATCCACGATCTGGCCAAGGAGGGACTGGAGCGCATCACGATTGAAATGATCGTCCAGGCAGTGAGAGAGAATGACAGTCTCGCCTTCCGCGTCTTGGACGAGGCGGTCTCCCATATCGGCGTAGCCTTGGCTGATGTCGCCAATCTGCTCAATCCCCGTGTAGTCATCTTCGGAGGACCGTTGTTTCAGCAGGCCCAGGAGTTTCTGCTGGGACCGCTGCGCCGCATGATCAAACAACGCGCCCTTGAAAAGGCGGCAAACGAAATGGAATTGAAGGTGTCTAGTTTGGGTAGTGAGGCCGCCGCGCGGGGAGCTGCGTACCTCGTCTCACAGAGGATCCTTGAGTCCTTGTATTTGGAAAAACTGGAGCGTCCGATGGATTAAGCAAGAATGCGGGACAAGCACCTGGACTCGAACGCCCTCCGGCTTCTGCAAAACTCACAGCGCGAATCGTGATCCCATCTTTTATAACTCCCCTCCCGGGTCAGGAGGGGCTGGGGGAGGTGGATTTGGTTGCCGCAAACTCGACCAGGGGCGCCGTCCCTCGTTCTAAAGGTGCGGAGTGGCTGAAGACGAGCGTCTTGATGCTGCTGTCGCTGGCCAAGCGACGCGCAAGATCGAGCAAAGATTTCCGGTTTTGCGCCCTGCTCTTGGTGAAAATCCAGGGCGCTCCTTTGAGGTGACCGTGCTTGTCCTGGTTGGCGCTGTCACCTAGGAACAGGTTCTGCCCGATAGCATAGGCAGCGCTTCCCGGCGTGTGGCCCGGCACGGCGAAAACGCGGACTTGAAACGAACCCAGGTGCACGACCTCACCATCCTGCAAGGTGCGGGTTAGACGAATGCCGGGACGCTTTGAGAACCTGGGACGCACGATCGGCGCCCCGCCCGAAGCTCGGCTTTCTGCGACGTCTACCTCTGCCTCAAGCGCCATCAGTTGCGCCTTTGGGAACTTGCCAATCCCTCCGATGTGATCGGAATCACCGTGGGTCAGCAGAATGACCTTCACGTCGTCGGGTCCCAGGCCGCGACGGGACAATTCCGCAAGAAGGGCCTTCGCCTGGACGTCGTTGCCCGCATCGACCAGAGCCACCTCGTGCTCGCCGAATGGCACCAAGCCTGCGCTCACCATACCATCTTTGACAAGAACCATGCCGTTTATTTCAAGCCGCTCCGGCAGGCGCTTCAAAGTAAGGAATGGGCCGATGACTATGCCCGCTGCTGCAATCGAGATCACAATGGCCGCAAGCGCGACGATCCACCACATATAGTGCTTCCTTAAGTCAGGGTTTCCGGTTTCGCCTTGTGGGCAGGACGAGTATACACCGACCCTATTTTCAAGTAGCACGCGGCATTGCCGGGCGTTGATAGAAGGGCAGCGCCGCCACTTCGGCGACGGCGCCGGAGGGGAAATCTAATTTGGTTCCGGGCTCCGCGACTTCGCGGCGGAGGTAAGCCAAAGCGATCGTCTTGCCGAGCGTGGGCGAAACACAGGAGCTGGTGACTTCGCCGATCTCTCCGCCATCGCGCACCAGCTTTTCGCCGGCGGCTGGCGGAGTTTCTGATTCGACGACGAGACCCGCTAATATCCAGTTGACGTGCCCGCGGCTGCGGGCGCGCTCGACAATTTCCTGCCCGACGTAGCAGCCTTTGTTGAAACTGAGTGCGTTCCACAATCCCGCTTCGTTGGGGATAGTGTCCTCACCCAGTTCCTGACCGTAGCGGGGGATTCCCGCTTCGATCCGGAGCGTTTCGAGCGCCTGAGTCCCGCAGGGGGCCATGCCGTAAGTTGGCGCCTGGCCACAGGCAGCGCCCCAAACCGCCAGCAGACCTTTCGCATCTGCCCAGACCTCATAGCCTTCCTCGCCGGTCGCGCCCGCGCACACCACGCGCACCGGGAAGCCGGCGTAGTTGGTGGCGAAATGCTCAAACTCCCGCATCGCGGGAAGGCTGATGTGGAGAGTTTTTTCGAGCAGCGGGCGCGAGCGTGGTCCTTGAAAAGCGAGAGCGTATAGCTCCCGAGGCTCAAATTCCACCTGATCAGCGATCACGTAACGCTTGAGGCCCTCGAGCCCCTTGTCGCGCAGGTCCGCGTCAGTATCGACGAGAAACTGCTCCCCGGCGCAATAGAGGCGCATATCCACAAGAATATGTCCCTGAGGAGTGAGCAATGTCGCGTAGGTTCCCTGGCCTGGCGCGAGGCGCTTGATGTCGTTTGAGACCATGCGGTGAAGGAACTTGGCATGGTCGCGGCCCTTCATGGCGAACTTGCCACGAAACGAAAAGTCAAACAGGCCGCAGGCCTCACGCACTGCTTTGTGTTCCTCCACAGGGTCGCTGAAAAGAGAAGGAACCAGGGCGCCGTGATACATCCCGAGCGTGGCGCCTTGCGAGAGGTGATAGTCGGCTAGGGGTGATGTGGGCAGAGGCGTGTCCATTTGTTATAGAAACTGGAAACTGGAAAATAGAAATTGGAAAACACAAATTGGAAAATAGAAATTGGAAAATCGAAAGACGAAAATCGAAGGTCGAAAATGGAATCTCGACACTTGGTGTCATTCCGAGCGTAGCGAGGAATCTCGCTCGGGTCTGGGACGGCTCCCGCCACGCAAGGCCCAGGGGTAAGCGGAGGGAAGAACCAGAGCAAGATTCCTCGCTACGCTCGGAATGACAATTTCCAGTTTCTATCCTCCAATTTCTAGTTTCCAGTTTCAATTTTCGAATTTCGGTTATCGAATTTCGATTTTCGAATTTCCAGTTTCGAATCCGCCTCGAGCTGCACCAACGTGCTGACATGGGTAACCATCTCCGACTCGCTGTTCTCGACGAGGTCAGCCAAGGTGACCTTGCTCAGCACCTGATCGACGAGGATCTGAAGGGTGCGCCAAAGCGTGCGGATGGAGCACTCCCTCAATTTCTTGCACGATGCCTCGAGACCCGAGTGTTCGGTACAGAAACGGGGATCAAACAATCTCCCTCCGAGCGCCGCCAGGACCTCGCCCACGATGATCTTGTCGGCGGGGCGTGCCAGCGCGTAGCCACCTACTTGTCCTCGAACGCTTCTCACAAAGCCATTCTGGCGAAGAATCCGCATCAGCTTGGCGACGTAAGAAGCGGAGAGTCCCGCATCTGCACTAATTTCGTTGATGGTCAAATACCCGGCATCGCTTAGAGTGGCCACGCGAAGCAAGCAGCGCAATCCGTATTCTTCCGGGAAGGAGAGTTTCATGGGCGTTGCACTGTGGCACAGTCGCTTCTGCCTGCCGGCTGTCTTCTCGCAGGAGAGGCGACACAGGCAAGAGGCCCTGTGCCACAGCGATAGGGGCAGGGCTCGTGCCTGCCCATGCGGAGGCGCGATGCGGGGTCGGTTCGCCGACTGCCGCAGGCGCCCACAAGGGGGGGCGCCGCTACAAAAACCCAAGTTGGAGCTTGGCGGCTTCCGACATCATCTCTTTGCTCCACGGCGGCTCCCATACCACGTCGACTTTGACGCTCCGGACGCCGGGAAGGACGGTGATCTTGTCTTCCACTTCTCCCGGCAGCGAGCCCGCCGCAGGGCAGCCGGGCGCGGTCAGCGTCATCTTCACCACAGCATGGCCGGAGGTGTCCACCTTGGCCTCATAAATCAGGCCCAGGTCGTAAATATTCACCGGAATCTCGGGATCGTAGCAGGTGCGCAACGCCTCAATCATCTTGTCCTGTAGGGCGATGGCCTGGGAGACGGTCAGGGGCGTTTGCTCATCCATGGGTACTTCACTCCGTGGAGGTCATCTTCTTTTCGCCGTTCAAGGCGCTGCGGAGCGTATGCCAAACCAGGGTGGCGCACTTCACGCGCACGGGGAACTCGCAAACCCCGGAGAAAGCGGCCAGCTTTCCGAGGGCCGGAGTCTCACCTTCTGCGTGGGTTTTTCCGGTGACCAGGTCGTGAAAGGTTTCGAAAAGGGCCTCCGCCTGGGCGCGCGTTTTCCCTTTCAAGATCTCCGTCAAAATCGAAGCGGAGGCGGTCGAGATGGCGCAACCAGTACCCTCGAAGCTGATATCGGCGATTCGATCGTTCTCGAGCTTCAGGTAAAGTGTGAACCTGTCGCCGCAAAGAGGATTGTAGCCGTCCGCGTGGCGGTCGGCATCCTTCATGGGATGACAGTTTCGCGGCCGCCTGCTGTGGTCGAGAATTACTTCCTGATAAAGTCCTTCAAGTTCTGACATAAGAAAAAGTCCAAAGTCGAGAGTCAAAAGTCAAAAGCAACCCCTCATCCGAAAAGGGCCTTCACTCTTTGGATGCCCGCGGCCAGCGCATTGATCTCCTGCTTGGTATTATAAAACGCCAGCGACGCGCGCACGGTGGCGGGCACGCCGAAGCGGTCCATGACCGGCTGAGCGCAGTGGTGGCCGGTGCGAACCGCAATGCCTTCCCGATCCAGTATAGTCCCCACATCGTGGGCGTGTACACCCTCGAGAACGAATGAAATCACTCCCGCCTTCTCGCGCGCCGTGCCAATGATGCGGACGCCGGGAATCTGCTGGATGGCTTCCGTAGCATAAGAGAGCAAGGCGTGCTCGTAGGAGGCGATGTTTGCGAGGCCGACCTGATTCACATAATCGAGGGCGGCGCCCAAGCCGTAAACATCGGCGATATTCGGCGTACCCGCCTCAAACTTGTAGGGAATGTCATTGTAGATGGTCTTCTCAAAGGTCACGGAGCTGATCATGTCGCCGCCACCCTGAAAAGGCGGCATAGCCTCGAGGAGTTCGGCTTTGGCGTAGAGCGCCCCAATTCCCGTTGGCCCAAAAACCTTGTGGCCGGAGAAAGCGTAGAAATCGCAACCCAGTTCCTGAACGTCAACCTTCATGTGAGGCGTGGCTTGCGCGCCGTCGAGGAGCACGGGAACATTGATGGCATGCGCCATCTGGACGATCTGGCGGACGGGATTAATGCTGCCGAGGGCATTGGAAACGTGAGCGGCGGCAACCAGGCGCGTGCGCGCGTTCAGCAGCTTTTCAAATTCTTCCACGATCAACTCGCCCCGGTCGTTGATTGGGGCCACGCGCAGGTGAGCGCCTTTCTCCTCGCAGAGGATCTGCCAGGGAACGATGTTCGAGTGATGCTCCATGGCGGTGATCAGGACTTCGTCGCCTGCCCGAACGTTTCGCCGTCCGTAGGTCTGGGCGACCAAGTTGATGCCTTCGGTGGTTCCGCGCACGAAGACGATCTCCCGCCAATCGAAAGCGTTCAGGAAGCGCTGAACTTTGATGCGCGCACCCTCGTAAGCCTCCGTGGCGCGCTCGCTCAGAAGGTGAACGCCGCGATGCACGTTCGAGCAGTCGTGCGTGTAAAAGCGAAGGATGGCCTCGATCACTTTGGCCGGCTTCTGGCTGGTGGCGGCGTTGTCGAGATAGACCAGCGGCCTTCCGTGCACTTTCTGCTTCAGAATCGGGAAATCCTCCCGGATCCGCTTCACATCGAAGGCGGGAGCCGATGATTCGCGGGCAGGTGCTTGGATCGGTTCGTGCGTGGTGGCCATCATGCCTCCTCGGCTCGCTGGCCGCTCGCCAAGCGAGCAGATAACCCTTCCCTGAGCCGCTCGCGCAGTGGTTCATACTTGATACGTCCCAGGACGTCGTTGACAAAGGCATAGGTCAGCAGGTCGCGAGCTTCCTGCCGGCCGATCCCGCGGGAACGCAGATAGAAGATCGCCTCCGCATCGATCTGTCCGATGGTGGCGCCGTGCGTACACTTGACGTCGTCGGCGTAAATCTCCAGCGCCGGCTTGGTATCGATGATCGCTTTTTCGGAAAGCAGCAGGTTTTTATTGCTTTGTTTGGAGTCGGTTTTTTGAGCATCTTTGCGCACAATGATTTTGCCGTTGAACACCGCCGAGGATTCGCCATCCAGAACGCCCTTGTAAACTTCCCGGCTGGTACAGTGCGGCTGGGCATGATCCAGGGTAGTTTGATTGTCAATGTGTTGGCGGCCGGTAATAACGTACAGGCCGGCCAGCGTTGCTTCCGCGCCTTCCCCGCCCAAAACGGCCTTCACTTCTTCGCGCACCAGGGCCCCGCCGGTTGCGATCGAATGCGTGGCAACGCTGCTCGAGCGCTCCTGGTGGAGCTCGAGCCGCCCGAAGTGGAATGCCCTCTCGCTCTCTTGTTGGATGCGGTGATACTCGATCACCGCGCCTTCACCCACCGCGACTTCGCTTACGGCATTGGTGAAATAAACTCCCTCGGTGGCATTACCTGTGGCGTTCTCGAGAGACACATGTGCACAGGCAGGAGTGCCTGTGCAATCCGAAACGTATGCTTCTATGATGGTGGCTTGGCTCTCTCTCCCGGCAACAATCAGGTTGCGGGGATAGGATACCGTGGGAATGCCACTCACGTCCGATACGTAAAGCAGGTAGATAGGCTTCTCGAGGACCACGCCTTTGGGGATCTCGATGAAAGCTCCGTCCTCGAGGAACGCCGTGTTCAGCGCTACAAACGCGTGTTCCCTGTAATCGGCAGCGTAGCGGGTCAGATGGTGTTCCAGCGTTTTTCCGTCGCTCGACAACGCTTCCGCCAGGCTGCCTGCCCTCACGCCCTTGGGGAGCGCTTCCAGCCTCGAAAGCTGCTTCGAGAAACGCCCGTTGATGAAGACAAGCTTCGGGCAGCCGAGGTCAGCCAGGGCATGTTGGCCGAGTCGCTCGACCAGTGCCGGCGCGGAGACGCCTTCCCCTCCTCGCTGAGAAGGGGTCCGGGGAGTTGCGGCGTGTTGAAATGGCACCGCGGCAATCGGCGCGACGTTGGTGTTCCGCCACTCTTCCTGGCGCGTGGTCGGGAATCCCTTCTCCGCAAAACCTGCCATCGCCGCGCGGCGGATTTCATGCAGCCAGGAAGGCGCGCTCGCAGCAAGGCGCTGCTCGAGTTCCCTGAAGCTTGAAAGGTAAACACCTTCTTTTTCTCTTATGGCAATCATCAAATCAGCAATCCCTTCTTACGTCATGTCTCAGTTGTGAATAGTAAACGGTGAACAATTTACCATTCACAATTAACTACTTATAATTTCGCCTGACACTTGGCACCTTCTTTACGCCGCAGACGCTTCCAACCATCCGTAGCCCTTCTCCTCGAGTTCAAGGGCCAGCTCCTTGGTTCCCGATTTCACGATGCGTCCCTCATACAGAACGTGTACGAAGTCGGGAACGATGTAATTGAGCAGCCGCTGGTAGTGCGTGACCACGATAATGCTCCGGTCCTTGCTGCGCAGCGCGTTCACGCCGTTGGCCACGATCTTGAGGGCGTCGATATCGAGACCGGAATCGGTTTCGTCGAGAATGCCCAGTTTCGGCTCGAGCACCGCCATCTGGAAAATCTCGTTACGCTTCTTCTCGCCGCCCGAAAAGCCCTCGTTGACAGAGCGCGTCATCAACGTCTCATCCATCTCGAGCAGTTTCATCTTCTCGCGGAGGAGCACGAGGAAGTCCATCGCGTCATATTCCGGCAGCCCGCGGTGCTTGCGGATGGTGTTGAGCGCCGAGCGCAGAAAATAAGTGTTGTTGACACCGGGGATCTCCACCGGGTATTGGAAGGCGAGGAAAATGCCTTCGCGGGCGCGCTCCTCGGGCGACATCGCAAGCAGATCCTTGCCTTCGTAGGTGACCTCGCCGCCCGTCACTTCGTAAGCACTATGCCCCGCCAGTGCCTGCGCCAGCGTGCTCTTGCCGCTGCCGTTCGGACCCATGATGGCGTGTACCTCGCCCGTGCCCACCTCCAAATTGATGCCGCGCAGAATGTCTTTTCCCTCGGCCCTTGCTTGTAGGTTCTTGATTTGAAGCATCAGCTCTCCCTCGTTGGAAATCGGAAAATGGAAAGTCGAAAATGGAAATTCGAAACTCGAAAATCGAAAAGCCGCACGTCGATCTAAGCCACAGTCCTCATCGCCGGAATCTGCTGATATGAGAAATTGCCCACATCTGCCCGCTCCCGCGCGTGTTCGATGGTCATGCTGACGAGGTTTCCCTGGGCGTCGAACTCGATCAGGGTATTCTCGTCCAAATCCTTGGTTTGGTCGACTTCACTTTCTTTGAAAACCAAGTAAAGCGTGTCCGTGTCCTCAAAATGTTGAATTCTCACGTAGCCTCATTAGCGTAGGCTCAACGCGCAGACGCGAAGAGCGCCCGCCGCGTGCGCCACCCGCTTATTTCCATTCCGAGGGGTTAGCCAGATATTTTTCGAGCGGGCTTGGCTCGCGCCCCACCAAAAAAGGACCCTTAGGCTCGATAGGTTCGTCTCGAAGTGCCCTGTGCACGTCCGGTGGCAACGCCGTCGAACTTAAGGCATTCGGATTCAAGTAGAGCCTCATCTGGTAATTCAGGCGGCCTCGCTTGTGCTCGCTTTCCCAGATACTCCCACGGTTTACCCAGAAGAGCCCTACGCCTCCCAACTTCTCGTATCTCCGATCACTGAAGTACCCAGGATTGGTTGGCCAGTCAGAGTAAAGCGCTTCTTCCGCCTCAAAGTCCGTTTCGTGCTCAAGGGAGACAAAGAGGTCGTCCGCCACAACCAGCAGGTTCGATACGTCATGCCGGAATTTTCCGTAGGCCTTACGGATTGCAAATTGAATGGACTCCGATCGGGGCGGTAACCGCCGACACTCCATGTCGATGTACTTCGGTTTCGTCGATCTACCTGCCCTCAGTTCATCTCTCGGCACTTCGCTTTGCCATTCCGGGCCTTTAACTTCGACGAATATTCTCTGCTTTGCAGGCCCCTCGACCACGAACTCACCCTCGCGGCCGCAAGCTCCCACTGGGCTCCACTCAACTACCGGAAATCCGCTGTCCTTCAGGTACAGTGCGACGCGGAGTTCCATTAAAGCCGCATTCGTTTGTTTGTCAGGACCCTGGATGCGACCGATATAGCTCTTCGGTTGCCCCTCGTTTCTTATGAACTCAAATAGCCTTTGTGACTCATCCCTTTCCTCCTCATTCCTCGGGTACAAGTCAGTCCGTTGCGACCCACTCTTTGCCAAGTCGCTCAAGAGCGAAGACCGACGGTATAATTTACTCATGACCGCACCTCCGAAATTGCGCACCCCCCGGGATTACCCAACGCTCCCCTCAAGACTGACCCCCAGCAGTTTCTGCGCCTCGACGGCGAACTCCATGGGAAGTTCCTTGAAGACCTGTTTGCAGAAGCCGTTGACGATCATGGAAACCGCGTCTTCCGTGGACATGCCACGCTGGCGGCAATAGAAAATCTGGTCCTCACCAATCTTCGAGGTGGAGGCCTCGTGCTCCACTTGCGCGGTGGAATTCTTGACTTCCAGGTAGGGGAAGGTGTGGGCGCCGCACTTGTCGCCAATCAGCAGCGAGTCGCACTGGGAGTAATTGCGCGCTCCCGTGGCCCCGCCTAGAATCTTCACCAGTCCCCGGTAACTGTTCTGCCCGTGCCCGGCGGAGATACCCTTCGAGACGATGGTGCTCTTGGTATTCTTGCCGATGTGAATCATCTTCGTGCCGGTGTCCGCCTGCTGGTAGTTGTTGGTGACCGCCACCGAGTAAAACTCGCCAATCGAGTTGTTCCCCTGCAGGATGCAGCCCGGGTACTTCCAGGTGATCGCGGAGCCGGTCTCGACCTGGGTCCAGGAAATCTTCGAGTTCACGCCCTGGCACTTGCCGCGCTTGGTTACGAAGTTATAGATACCGCCCTTGCCGTTCTTGTCGCCGGGATACCAGTTCTGAACTGTGGAATACTTGATTTGCGCATTATCCAAAGCTACAAGCTCGACCACGGCGGCGTGAAGCTGGTTCTCGTCCCGCATGGGCGCGGTACAGCCTTCAAGATAACTGACGTAAGCGCCTTCCTCGGCAACAATCAGCGTGCGCTCGAACTGGCCTGTTTCGCGGGCGTTGATGCGGAAGTAGGTGGAAAGCTCCATCGGGCAGCGCACGCCCTTGGGCACGTAAGCGAAGGAGCCGTCGCTGAATACGGCGGAGTTGAGCGTGGCAAAGAAGTTGTCCGTGTAAGGCACCACCGAGCCGAGGTATTTGCGGACAAGCTCCGGGTGCTCGTGCACGGCTTCCGAGAAGGAACAGAAGATGATGCCCAATTCGCCGAGCTTATCCTTGAAGGTCGTCGCCACCGATACGCTGTCAAACACCGCATCCACCGCCACGCCGGCAAGCAGCTCGCGTTCTCTCAGCGGGATTCCGAGCTTGTCGTAAGTTTTCAAGAGCTCAGGGTCGATTTCCCCGCGCTTCTTTGTTCCCGTCCTCTTGGGCGCGGAAAAGTAGCGGATGCTCTGATAATCAATGGGACCGTACTTGACGTTTGCCCAGGTTGGCTCCTTCATCGTCTGCCAGTGGCGGAACGCTTTGAGCCGCCACTCCAGCAGCCACTCCGGCTCCCGCTTCTTGGCGGATATAAGACGAATGACGTCTTCACTCAATCCGGGCGGAACCGTCTCCTGTTCAATGTCGGTTACAAACCCATATTTGTATTCCTGGGTTGCCAGGATTTCGACTTCCGATTGGGGTGTAGCCATCAAACCTCCTCTTGGGGATAACTCACCGTCGGCAGTGCTGAACGCTGCGGGCAGAACAGCTTTTGAGAGTACGTCCAGCCCCAGGCAGGCATCGTAGCTAATCTATACGAATAAGTCAAGATTAACCCCATGCACGCTGCCCCTCAACCTGGATTTGAATGAAGCCGGGCGGCTCGACGATGAGGCTCGAGACCGTAACTTCACGCAGCGCCTTGGCGATGGCATCGTTAACTTTGCGCAAGGGCTCGCGCACCGTGCATCTAGTCATTTGATGGCATTCGCTGCGGTGGGTTACGCAGGAAGTGATGAAAAGAGGGCCTTCGAGGGCACGTATAACTTCAAACGCATTGATCTCGGAAGGGTCTCTAGCCAGGGCGTAACCGCCGTTGGTGCCGTGTTGCGATGCCAGCAGTCCGATCTTCGCCAGCCTTTGGAGAACCTTGGCCACCAACTCCGCCGGCATGCCGTAGGTCTTAGCAATTTCCTTGGCGCTGCAAGCGGCGCCTGGACGCAGTGCGGCCAAATGCCTGAGGGCGATCAAACCATAGTCAGCCTTTTTGCCAAGTCTAAGCATAGAATATCCGACTTATTTGGTCGTATATAGAATAACGCTGCGCCCCTTTCATGTCAACTTATTTCTTGTCAGTTAGAAAGGGACGAACTGTCCCTCCCGGCTCTTGGCTGGAATTCCACCAATGCCTCGCCAGACTGGGCGTGTAAGCGGCTGGAAAAGCCTCTGGCGCCGGAGCTCATGTAGCCCCCTGGTGCTCTGGGGGCTGCGCCTTTCGTCTCGAGAATTGGGTTCGATTCCTCGTTAAGCTTGGATTTTGGCTCCCTTTGGGGGTTCGTTTACACTCAAAATTGAGTTCGTTTTTGCAGCCTCAAAGAGTCAAGTCCTTTATTTACAATATACTGTTGAGTTCGTTTCCTCAAAATAACATCTTCTTCCGGTTTCACGGCCTTTTCCGGTCTTTGGGCTGGTTCCTTTCCCCTTGCCTCGCCGGGCAACCCCTTGCCCGCGCCGGGTTAAGACAACCAGTATAGGCTAGCCTGAAATGGTCCCCGTGTCAAGTAAAAAGTGCGGGAGCGCAAACCCCTGGCGCCAGAAAGGTGTCGAACAATCCCGAAAGGGTGGTACATCGGGGGTCGGTTACCGCAACCAAAACAAGCTTCCCTGTGTCCTCTTTGCCTTTAAAGCCTCAGCACAGAAAGCACGGAGGGTCTCAGTGAGCTCTGTGTTTAGCCTTTCGGGGCACAGAGATCACAGAGAAGAAATCTCTGCACAGTAACAGCGCCCCGTGGACTAGCGCTCCAGGGAGGTTCGGCCCCTGCCTTCAGGGTCGGATTTAGATTAGGGCTTACTGTCTCCCCTCCGGGGAGCGTGGGGCTGCGACGGAACTTGCTTCGAAGGAATTGCGAGGCTAACATCGTTCGGCGTGGCGAGGTAAACTCGCCGCTACGTACGCACCAGGGAGGCCCTACGATGCGTCGCCGCGAATTCATCAAAGAATCTGCCGGAGGTGGGCTCTTAGCCTTGCGAGGAGGGTGGCCGGCCATCCCCGCAATGAACGCGAGCCGGCCGGCTCCTCTGCCACCTATTACCTCCCCCAAGAACCGATTGCCCAGTCTCGACCCGGCGCGATGGATCTGGTATCCCTCGGAACGCTGTCTGCAAATCGGCGAATGTGGTTTTCTATTTTGGTTGGAGATTGAGACGGCTGACGGCGAAAAGCAAACCGTTGTGTCGGACGATACTTGGAGAGATCCGCCCCCAACTCGCGGACCTCCAACAACTCGAGTTGACTGTGCATACCGTTCAGGGACCAATTGAATTCCGCAGCCGAGGAATGATCGGAAGTCGCGAGTTGACCTTGGAATTGCCCTCAGGCTGTGAGGGTGAGTTGGCCGTAAGCGGCAAGGAGAACTTGGAGATCGAGAGTTCAGTTAGTACCATTGCTCGAGGTGGCCTGGCTCGCTACCGCATCCCCGCGGGAAAAACCACCGCAGTCCATTTGCGATACACCTGACAGAAGATGATAGTAGGTCAGTTTGCTGTAGCCGCGCTCGACGAGCGCCGGAACTCCTTGAGAATTCAAGACCGGCGGTCAGAGACCATCGCTACAAGAGTCAAACTGACCCACTACCCAGAAGATGACACATTTCGTCATGCCCTTTCGACAAATTAGGGCAACGAAGGCGCCATTTTTACCGAGAGACTGGCCCACGGTTCGAGGGAATTTTTATCTCCATGACAAAACAGTGGTTATTTGCAAGGGAGAAACTATCAGAAGTCTCGGATGGCAGGAAACCTGCTCTAAGCCATATGCAAGTGCAACACACTACAGTTTCAAGGAGGAAGAATGAAGAAAGGTCCACGAGGTTTTTCACTGATTGAATTATTGATCGTGGTTGCGATCATTCTGATCATCGCGGCAATTGCAATCCCGAACCTGCTCCGCTCTCGCATCGCAGCCAACCAAGCTTCCGCGGTGGGATCGCTGCGCACCCTTAACACCGCAGAGGTTACCTATTCTACTACTTACAACACCGGCTACTCTGCGCAATTGGGCCAATTGGGCCCACCGCCTGCCTCAGCCCCCACCCCCACAGCTTCATTTGCAGGATTGGTTGACGAGGTTCTCTCAGGGATAGGGTCAGCAGGAGGGACCGCCGCAGTAGCAAACCAGAGCTCGAAGAGTGGTTATAATTTCGTCTACTCGCCTGCAGGCACGGATACGAGTGGAAAGATCGATTATTACAACTTCACTGCCTCTCCCATCAGCGCCGGGACGACCGGGACCAACTACTACTATACCGATCAGTCGGGTGTGATCCGCCAAAACAGCACGGCAGTGGCCGGATCGAGCGACTCGCCACTGGCTGGCTAAGATGTACACACAAGCCACGACGATCCAATCCTCGTGTAGAGTGGAAGAGCTTGTGCGAGAACCAGGTAGTCTAGAGTTCAAGCGGCTTCCGATCTTTTTGGCAGTCTGCTTGCGGCTTGCCGTGGATGATGGGCGAAGGAGGCAAAGATTTCCGAAGCGTCCGTCACCCGCGGCAGGCCGAGGCAGGCCTACCCCCCTAGAATAACGCTGCAACTCCTTCGTCCCGGCCTCCTGAAAAAACGATTTCAAATGGCAAAGGGCAAAGGGCAAAATTCAAATGGTTTGCCATTTGCCATTTCAAATCGGCCCACCGTTTGAAGGTCGACGTGCGATCGCGTCCCGCCCTCAGTCGGAGAGAATCCCCGCTCCCTATCGGATAGACTGCCTCCTCCCCAATCGGAGAGACTGCCCGCTCCCAATCGCAAAGACTACCCTCTCCCCAACGGAGAGGGCTGCTGATTCAATTGGACCCCGGTGTCCAGCTAAAGATTTGGGACACGCTCAGCCCTTGGGGGAGAGGGCTGTTCATTCAGTTGTGCTCCCTTCCCGCCGAAAGAGGATCTTGATATCCTCTCGCCACCCGTCGTTGATTCCTACCTGCACGATGCGGATGGCCGGGTCGAGAAAGCGGAGCGTTCGCCCGGTGGTGGAGTGAAAACGAAAAGCAGGAGAAACCAGGTAAAGCGCGGGCGCAGAATCGGAGAGTTCGAGCCCCGGAAAATAGCCGAATTGCTGAAACTGGCCGCGCTCCTGCAGCCACTTGACGCGCAGCCAGTAGTCCAGACCCTGGAGAGGAAGGTTGATGTCCTCGTGCACCTTCAACTCGAGCACCGCGAGGCGCCCGCTTCGGGTGGCCAGAAGGATGTCAATTACTCCCCTGTCCATTCCGGAAAATGCCGGGACCTGAGGGTAGATGCAACTGGGCAGCAGCGCAGGATCGAGCTTGGTGACATCGCGCACCACCATGCTTTCGAGCCAGCGTTCAGACTGGAGCCGATAAAGGTCGCTGAAAGAGTTCCGGCTGGCCGCGCACCGAATACTCAGAGTCGTCTGCAGGAACTCGAGAAATTCCTCGGGATTAGCATCGTCGAGCCGGCGGGTATTGCCTGGCAGGCCGAACGTAATGCGGGGGGCGAGCAGGCCCTCGAGGCGCGCCACCTCGAGGCCCAGGACCCGAATCGAAAGCGCTGCGGCTGTGGGGTCCGCGACAACGTCGAGGCGGGCCAGGAGTTCGCCCAGCAGCCGCGAAAGCAGCGCGCTGTGGCGCTCGAGGAGGTCTGCGGCTGCCTTTCGTGGCGCGAGGCGGGTTTCGACATTGCCGTAATCCTTCCAATCGATAACGCGTGGCCGCTCTTCCCCCACTGACCACTCTAGAATCTCGATCTGCACAGCGCGATGGTTCAGATAAGCAGCGCGATGCGCGCTCGTTTCCGCCGCGCGTGGCGGGAAGATCAGTTTCAATCCCGGGTAGGTGACGCGCTCCGAGCGGCTGCGTAGCCAATCCAGCCAGATCAGCCCGAAAGCCAAGGCCGCATCGGCGGCGGCAGGAGATTCACTTTCCCCCAGACCGAGGAAAGCCCAGGCCGTGCGGCCCAACCGGGCCACGCCCCTGGTGTACCAGGACGAGAACGAGTGTTCGCGGTCAGAGCGGTGGCTGACGCGCTCGAAGCTCCATCCCGGGTATTGCCGCGCAAGCATGGCAAGCAGTTGCGCCTGATAAGCCGTGCGCCCCGCGCCCTTATCCGCCAGTTGGGGGGCGCGCTCCGCCGGGCGGAATTCCAAGGTGATGGTTTCGCGGCCGCCCGCCCGGCGCGCAAACACACCGAGGCGCTCATGGTCGCGGTAGGCGATGTCCTCGACCCTGCGACTGACGGTGCGCGCGGCATTCCAAGCCGCGAAAATCAACTTGCCAAATTCGACCGTCAGACGCCACTGGCTCGCCGCAAGGTCGAATATCTCGGCCTCATCTTCCACCACTACGGGATGAGGGAGCGATTTGATGAAAAGCTCAATTTCGTTTCGGAGATTGTGAAGAGATTCACTTTCGGCTGGCGTTGGCATGGGCGTACTTTAGTGTCGAGGAAGACTTCGTGTTGTGTCATGCCGAGCGCGGCGAGGAATCTGGCTCTGGACTGAGGCGTGGGAGGAAGAACCAGAGCGAGATTCCTCGCTACGCCCGCCGCGATAGTGCCGGCCCGCGCAAGTAACCCCTCACCCGTCCCGCTCCGGCTGGTGAAAGCGCCGGCAGCGGGCCACCCTCTCCCCTGGGGAGAGGGCCGTTCATTCGTTTCATGGATTCCCGCTTTCGCGGGAATGACCGGCGTCCCTCATGACCCTGGAGGATGATCCAGGATCGTGTCCGTCGCCGGATGATAATAGAGCTTCCTACCCGCCCAAAAGGACTGAGCCGCCATGATGCATGCCACCGAGTGCGCGTAACCGTCGCTCACGGGCGAGTGAGGCTGCTGGCGGCTGCGCAGGCACTCGAGCCAGTTCTCCATGTGGTGCAGGTCAAGGTCTCCCATGCCTGCGGGGGGCAGCCGCTTATCGCCGGGAAGCAAGACGTCCCTTTCGGCGCGCAATCGGTCGACATCGGGGTTATCTTCGTGATTGCCCTTCTCTTCCACCAATTTGTATCGCGGACTACCCTCGCCGCCAATGTTCATGAGCGTTGCTTTCTTCCCCATGTAGCGCGTGAAGCTGGGCGCGTCGTTGCCAAAACTGGTCGAATAACTGACTAAGAACCCCTTGGGATATTCGAGCAGTGCCTGGAAAGTGTCCGGATTCTCCCGGCCGTCGCGCCAGGCGAAGATTCCGCCGTGCGCCACTACCGAGGCAGGATACTTGTCGTCCATAAACCAGTGAACGAGATCGATGGCGTGGCTTAACCACTGATCGGCGATGCCGTTCGAGAAGTCCTTGTAGAGCCGGAATTCGAAATAGAGTTGGGGGTCGAAGGGACGCGGCGGCTTGGTCATCAGCCACTTGCTCCAGTCCGTATCTTCGGCGCGGAGTTGTTTCACTTCGCGCCGTCCCCGCCAGCGCGGCCCGTGATAATTCCACACGATCTCCACCTTGCTCACCTCGCCGAGCGCTCCCGTCTGGACGAGTTGAGAGGCTGCCTGCGGATACAGTTCGCTGCGATGCTGGGTGCCCACCTGAACGATCCTGTTCTGCTGTTGCACGGTATCGCGCGCCGCCCGCACTTCCTCGAGAACGTTCCCCATAGGCTTCTCCACATAAGCGTCCTTCCCGGCCTCGGCAACCAGCTTAAGAATGGGCGAATGCGAATGCTCAGGAGTGGAAATCAGCACGGCATCAACGTCTTTCAAAAGCAGCAACTCCTCGAGATACTCGTATTGGCGCGGCGGCCTGCCGTAATACGTGTTATTGGCGCGAACCGCTCTCTCGCGATTCACTTTCCAGAGGTCGCAGACGGCGGTCACCTCGACGTTGTGCTTTTCCTTCAGGCGGGAAACAATCCAGTCGAGCTCGCCGCCGCGATCTCCAATTCCAATGTGCCCGAGAGAGATGCGGTCGTTGGCCCCCACAATGCGTCCATTGGAAACCGCGGTAGTGCCTAAGGCGGTTCCGGCCAGGATGGAAGCAGTGCGATTCAGAAACGATCTGCGGTTGATGGCATTCTCCGGATTATCAAGCATCGTATCCTCCAGCTTATCTATTGGGGACGCGGGGAAAGGCGCGGGGGATAATTCCTGTTCCTTCCTTCACTGTGATGATCTGGTTGATGGGAACTTCGGTGAGCTTGTCCACAGTTCCGCTCGGCCAGGTGATTTCCAGGCGCTCGATGCTCTTGCGCTGTCCCAGGCCGAAGTGGACGCGCGGGTCCTGGGCCGACATGTAACTCATGCCGCCTTTCCTCTGCTGATATTGCGTGAATCCTTCTGAAACCAGCTTCAGCGCCGCGCCCACGCCGTCGCGATTCGACTTGGTACCAACCAGCATCACTTCCAGCCAGTTGTTGGCATTGCCGCCGTCGTTGCGGAGAAGCTGGGGATAGCTCCCGCTGACGGAAATCGCGATATCCAAGTCGCCGTCGTTATCGAAATCGGCTACGGCTGAACCTCGACCCACGACCGGCTTCATGAAGTCCGGCCCCAGAAGTTCCGAAACCTTTTCAAATTTGCCCTGGCCGAGGTTGCGGAACATCAGTTTGGGTTCCGGGAAAGTTTCTTCGCTGTGATATAGGCGGATATTATCCAGCATAGACCCATTAACTTGAAATATATCCACCCAGCCGTCGTTATCGTAGTCAAAGAGCTTGGCGCTCACCCCGCTCAAGAAGATCGCCTTGTTGCCCATGCCGGAGCTGTAGGTGGCGTCGTCGAAGGTGGCATCGTGATTGTTGTGGTAAAGGCGGTTCAGCTCGAAATCCAGGTGGGTGACGTAGATGTCGAACCAGCCGTCGCCATCCACGTCGGCGGCGTCGGTGCCCATGCCCGCCTCGTATTTACCGTCTTCGCTGGCGGCCACCCCGGACATAAAGGAAACATCTTCAAAGGTCCCGTCCTTTTTGTTGATGAAGAGGGAATTCGGCCAGGTGTCGTTGGCCACAAAGACGTCCGTCCAGCCGTCGTTATTGAAGTCCGCCAGGACCAAGCCCATGCCTTTCACTTC
>Ga0326728_10005056_pt1 | contig 37916 bp, 42 predicted proteins | sample MB3enrmetagenome_FD_207602 | JGI IMG/M metagenome (GOLD analysis project Ga0326728, IMG submission 207602) | Lab enriched peat soil microbial communities from McLean, Ithaca, NY, United States - MB31MN | ecosystem: Environmental > Terrestrial > Soil > Wetlands > Peat | place: USA: New York...
GTAACCAACGCAGTTCCCTGCGCTGAGATGATCACATTCTCCAACACTGGAACTGAAGCTACGATGGAAGCGGTCCGCATAGCCAGAGCGATTACGGGCAAAGATAAGATAATTAAATTTGAAGGGCACTATCACGGACATCACGATTCTGTTCTCTTCAGCGTCGACTCACCCTCACCCGTCTCAGGCTTGGAGACGAGCCCAACGAAACTACCATACTACCCAGGTATCCCCGAAGGAGTTTCACGATCGGTTATTGTTGCTCCCTGGAACAATCCTACCTCGCTAGAACGAATTCTCAAGAAACACAGCGGAGACGTGGCCGCAATAATAACTGAACCAATAATGGCTAATCAAGGGATAATTCCCCCAGAATCAGATTATCTGAAACAACTCCGCGAACTCACCACAAAGTATGACGTGCTCCTAATATTCGATGAAGTCTTGACCGGATTTCGAGTTGCAAAGGGCGGAGCACAGGAACTCTACGGCGTGATACCTGACCTCGCATGTTACGCGAAGGCGTTAGGAGGAGGAGCCCCAGTGGCGGCCGTTGCAGGCAGAAAGGAGATCATGAGCATGATTGCACCCGGAAGAATCAGCTTCGGCGGTACATACAACGCCAACCCGCTATCACTCTCAGCGGCATATGCAACCTTGCAAACCCTTCTAGAGAATGATGGTGAAGCATTTCGCAAAATGACCCAGATCGGTGCAAAACTGAAACAGGGCTTAACGGAAGTATTTCGTGAATCTGGTTACCATGTCATAATCAACCAAGTAGGTCCGCTGCTCTCAATATACTTCACCAAGCTACGCAAGGTTTCAACATATAGACAAGCTATCCAATCTGACCTAGAGAAGTACAAACGCTTCAGAGATGAAATGCTGAAACACGGAGTCTACATGCATCCGGACGGGCTAGAGCGACTACTACTCTCAGCGGTTCACACCGAAAACGAAGTTCGTGAAACAATCGTAGCCGCGGAGAAGTCATTGAAGGCTCTCCGCACCCAAACACTGCTCTGATCAAACAGCAAGAAAGATTCACGAAGATTTCTTATCTCGTAACTTCCAGATTCCAAATTCGCCGACTGTTTGCGACGTTTCAACAGGATTGTACCATTGTTTCTTAGCACCTATCATCGATCGCATTCTCCAACCTCCACTCTTTGGCTCTTCATCGATTGCTTTCATGAGAAGATCTGTTTTCGAAATCAAGTCTTGTTTATCTTCAGCTGAGAAGGTCTCCATAGCGTCGACATGCTCTTTCAATCCATGCAAGTTATTCGTTACAGTATACCAGAATCCCCAATCGCCAGCCAAGAGTTGGGCAACGTATTTTGCGTTTATCTTATTCTTCTCCTCAGTAACCGAAATTTCATGCGCTCGCATAAGTAGCATAATGTCTGTCACATCTTTCATTCCAGGAAAAACAATTTGCACCTTCTCAAGCAGAAGGTCAGTCGGAGTTGCCGTGGGTGAATCGTACTGAAGCCGATTTCTAAAGTCTATTGGGTGATTAGCGGCAAGCAGCTTGTCAAAAAAGACATCGACATGAAACCAACCTTTCGGATGAAAATAAATTTGACGCTGAGTCGCGGCGCTTGATAACGTAGCCTTTCTCCTATCGTAACCGATCTGTTCGAAGAATTTCTTCATGTCATTACGGAATTTTGAATACGACACAAAATCGAGATCAGTATACTCTTGCTGTCCCTGCCCAACTTGGCGACCGAGCTTATTTGCAAAATCCATGTGTTCGGTGCAGTGGTAGCGAATCGCGACTCCACCTAGCAACCTTAACGGAATATTATTCTTGGAGGCTTCGTCTACGATACGTTTTCCTTCGTCAAGAAAAACCTGAGTCGGAATTATTCCTCCCCACTCAGAGGGTATCTCTATTACGCGATCCGAAGCCATCTGATCTCCTGGATTAGATTGGTTTTCGTTGAATAAGATATTTACTTTGTATCATTTTCACTGATTAAGATTCGTCTCTGGGCGTGATCAATTTCTGACATGCACCAGTTCTTCCCGCATGAGCCACGATCGGTATGGAACATCATTGAGAGAGTATCATCTGGCGCTTGAATTGGTGAGTGGCCTAGTAGTGTAGTATAGTTCTTTCATTACAAATTCTCGTGGATGAGCTTTTCAACTATTACCATGTCGACCCATTTTCCGTTGAGTTTTCCATGTTTCTCGTACATCCCTACTTCTCTGAATCCACAGCTCCTGCACAAGTTGCGGCTTGCAACGTTGAATGCGAGTATGCGCCCTAGGATTTTCCAGTATCCAAGGCGCTTAGCTTCGTCGATGAGTGCGGTCATTAATTGCTTGCCGACGCCTGTACTTCTTGAACCTTGCTTGACATAAATTGAGAACTCACCAACTCCCAAATACCATGATTTGGTTCGGTAGATCGAAATTGAGGCCCAACCCACAATCTCTTCGTCCTTCCCACCGAGCCCAATTTTGCTAACGTGCTGATCTCTTACAGCAACTAAGACTGGATGCTTCAAGTCATGTTCGTCTAACCATTTGCGGCGCTCCAACTCTGTTTTTGGTTCGGTTTCCAAAGTCACCATTCTTTCGTCAATTGCTTGATTGTAAATTTCACATATTCCCATCGCATCAGAAGCGATAGCTTTCCGAATCCTAAGCATCCTGACTGCCCGTTTTTCGTCTTATTTGCCAGATTTAATGAATTAGACATTTCCGATGCATGATGACACTTGTCGGGATCGAGGTTCGTATAGTTCGAACCTCAACGATGTGCTCGTTTAAGTTTAGGCGGACCAGGATCTGGGACATCGTAGATTACGACGCTTTCCTGCTCGTTCGGGTCTGTCCGAGCAACGACCGCCGTGCATGAAGTCGTGTCACTCAAATTGTATGGAAGATGAGGAACATTCGCTGGAATATACAGAAAATCTCCCGTCTTCACAGTCAGATGATGGCTAAGCCCATCCCCGTACCACATACCGGCCTCACCGGAGAGCACGTAAATGATCGACTCATGACGTCTGTGGTAGTGAGGGGTCGAACGACCACCAGCCGGTAGGGACAGAAGATGCATACAGAGCCCGGTGGATCCCGCGCTCTGTGTTGAGATGCCCGCGAAATAATCAAGACCTTGCTTTCCACGGTACGCATCGTTTGGACGTATTACGACGCATGTTCTCTGCCGTATCACCGTTCGTTGTTTCCGGCCGTATCTGCAAACTGATTTCGTTACCGAACGAGTTTGCCCTCTGCGTTTCCGTGCCATGACATCTGTCTCGGTTTGACAGGTTTAACCCTACTGTACACAACTAATCAAGTCTACGGATCTACGAAAAATATTGAAACAAATGTAAAGTTGGGGAATGGGTTCTCATTTGTTAGGCTCTCCGAAGGCTAATTCAATATGTATTTACGCTTCTAGGAGAATCGATCGTACCGATTGGCGGCTGAGGGGTGAAATTGCATTAGAAATCGAACGGTCTTGCTTGCGTCGGTTGTGATTTGCATGATTGTAACTGTTGTGGTACTCTACTTGTCACAGTCGCCGTTCAGCAAACCTAACCCTAACTCAGTTGTGGTGGTTATTCAGCCTGAAGCTAGCGTTAATGCGAGCCTTGGCTTTGAGCCTACGAAAATCACAATTGTGATCGGAGTCAATAATACAGTAATCTGGAAGAATGAAGATTCTGACTGGCACGATGTTCACAGTGACACGGGTTTATTCTACTCTGGAATAATTCAACCGGGCTCAAGCTGGACTTACACGTTCACGACGCCAGGAACATATCCGTATCACTGCGACCCACATCCATGGATGACAGGAACGATCATCGTGGACTCAATCAGTCCATCCAATTCCTGATTCATCGGAAAGCGCAAAATCTACTTATGAGGGCAAACGTACCGACGTCTGACAGAAAACGATTACGAAGAAGAGCCAACAGGATCGATGGATGGAAATGAAAACGAAATTCGCGTATACTGGCATCCGCGTTAAGGATCTAGAGAAATCTTTGGACTTTTACACCAAAATTTTGGGAATGAAAGTTATAAGCAGAACCAAGATTGAGCAAGCGAAAGGAGAAGTCGTCAACTTGGCAACTCAACAAGACGGACAAGTTCTCGAATTGAACTACTACACGCAGGACAGTAAATTCAACACGGAATATCAAGTCGGAGAGGGAATAGACCACCTTGCCTTCAAAGTGGATGACTTAGAAAAAGCCACTTCAGAAGCAGACAAAGCGGGCTTTCCAGTAATCCTGAGTATGAAAACAGCATCAAGCACATGGGTGTACATTAAGGGCCTTAACGGAATCTACATCGAACTATTCGCCTAGACTACATACGCGGTCGGATGTCTGGTCGAAACGCTCATAATAGCAAGGGATTTGACGGATACCACAGAAGCCAATCTGCCGCGAAAACAGGACGACTCAAAAAATGGTTGAACAAACTGAGAAGAACGTAAAACTTAGAGAACGGAAAGCGGTTATGGATTCGGCCGTACCACTGATCCTAGGCTTCGTCGCGTATTGTATCGCCGCGATTTCAATATTCACAATCCCACAACTCACACATGCTCACCTCGATCAAGTTGCAATCGCACTCTTGACCTCAGGAGCCGGGCTCCTGGTCATAGGCCTAGGTTATGGTTCAATCGTACTCCTCGGAGGCATATGCTCGTTACGCATAGCAGGACTGTTTTCGAAGCTCACCAAGACGAGACAGTTGCTCGAGCCTAAAGAGGAAAAATCCTTGAAACTAAGAAAAACACTCATCGAAAAATCTCATTTAATCTACCTTCCACTAGTATTGTTCTTCACATCGATTGCAATAGGATGGGACATCTACAGCGCTATTCCGGCAAGGACAACAACCACCGAAACCAAAACCACAACCTCAACCTTGCCCATTACCACAAGACATTCTATGCTAGGCACGGTACTGCGGTCATTGAACTTCTTCGCTACCCCGCTGCATGCAAACGCGGTCATATTTTCGCTCCGACTGACACCAGGCTTGATCGCGATCACTCTGATCTCTGGTCTGGTTCCTTCGATAGCTCTTCCATACTTCAGACGCTTCAAGATTGTCGGCATCAATTCAGGACCGTTTCACTCAACCATTTTATTTACTGTACTTGGATCAGTTGTTGGTATCAGCATAGTGATCAGCCTACTACAAATTTTCTATAAAGTTCTCTATTCAGGAGCACCTACTTCCTACCACTATGCCCTCATCGTCCTCATCGGATTTAGTCTGCATTACTCAGCAGGCACTTACATCGGCCGTACAAAGTCTGAGTCAATTATACTTCGGAAAATCGCGAGTGGTCGCTATGATCGGAACCGAATAATAATACTAGATCGAAAGCTAAACCCGAGAGCCGAAAACATCGACCTGCGATCGTTCCTCCGGCCACAGCTTGACGGAGGATGATGGATTACAGTAAATTCTTGAATGTGAAAACAGACACTAACCCTGAATATTCATCGGGTAGCGAGTCGTTGTGGTTCCGTCGTCTGAGGAGAAACTTTCTTTTCGTTCATCATTATGAAAATCCCCGTCAGGACTGCAATTATCAGTCCCGCTAGAAAGCCGCCGCCTATCAAGAAACTGATGATGGCTGTAGGGAAGATGATGAACGCTGATTCCAATCTGAATCCTAGTGAGTATGTAACAACTGCCATGTCGATCACCAATCCCAGCATCACACCAAGGATGAAGCTGAAATCGCCAAGTTGAGCTATCCACGGGAAAAAGCCTACCCAGATCGCATAGAACGCCGGCCACCAAAGTAGGGCCTCCGCATTAAACCAGATCAAAACCGCTGAAGTTGTTAGCAGTACGATTATAGTTCTCCTATAAGGGATGTGAGGCTTAGCATCTGATCCATCTTGGGCCTTCGATTTCGTTTCCGTCGTTGGGGTCGGAATTTGTGGTGTCAGTTTATTCATTACGGACGTGTGGAAGCAAGTGGGGCATAGGGCTAGATCACCGTAAGGTTTCGTGCATGAAGCACAAATCCTGCGGCCGCAACGACTGCATATATTGTTCGCGGGTAGGTTTGTGTGATAATAACACGTGGAAGCCAATTTCCTCAACAATCTCTCGTTGGCAGTTTTGTAAGCTAAGATGAGATGGGCCTAGTTTGACTTGATAGTTAGGTACAAGATAATGTCAACTCTCACCGGATTTTGCGTACTAGAATTTGCTACTCAAGGTTGAATAGAGAAAAGGTGGAAAGTGCCCATTTCATCGATTCTTGCCACATTATTCGAATTAAGACGCCAAAATAGCTTGAAAATAAGGTGACTGGCCTTACAGACGGCGTTAACATGTTTGATGCTAAATGCTATATGCTAAGTGATACGTACCTTGTGCGGGTTGATTTAGATATGGTATTCTCTTTGATTGTTGGAGCCGCTTCTTTGGCTGCTTCTAGTGCAACCGTTGGTAAAGCAAGTTGCTGGTGTGCTACTGGCTTAGGTAGTGCCGCAGCGCTTGGGAAAGGTGCATACGTTGCGGGTCATGGTGCTTACTGGGGTCTACCCGGTGCTGGTGCTTGGAGTGGAGCAGCAGTATCTGCTGGTCATGGAGCCTTCTGGGGTGCACCTGGTGCTAGTGCTTGGAGTGCAGCATCGGTCGGTAACGGGGCCTTTATGCCCCCCTATCTTCCATATTAGGATCAACACGCCCGTTTCACCTCAGAGCTGCTGAACTATTAGCCGCGAACTTCAGCGGCTAAGCTAATTTCATAGAAGTGTCTACGCACGCAATGCGCAAGACGAATTTCTAAAATTCATGCGATCGGAAGCTCTATCATTGCGGGCATACTGGATTTCACTCTGTTTCCAGCAGGCAAGCTGCATCGAGATTTCAGTCGCAATTAATGTAGTCGATTCTTAGGATTGTACTGTGAATGATACACGTAGATCCGTGATATAGCCGTATTCAGCGCATTTCAGTGTGAACCCGGATACCACATACCGTATGACTGCCTTGTAGCCTCTAGCCAAATGCTCACTCGAATTATTCATAGCGAGACCTCGATCACAATACGAATTGAATGATCTTAATTATTATCACGATTACTGCGATGATTAGCAATATGTGAATTAGAGCTCCGCCGATACCGGTAGCTAACCCCAACAGCCAGAGAGCCAAAATTACGATAATTATACCTACTAACAGATCCATTTCATTTGACCAGCATACATTAGGTACATTGTACATATAAGACTATGTATGCATATCATTAATTACGCTAACATCACAGTTTGACTTGCTCATCAGCTATGCGAATCTCGACCTTAGTGCGCTCACCACTTTTTCTAACCCCTTGAGATGAGAGATATGGGTAGGTAGTTAGTTATGGTTTGGGATAGTATCCATGAAAGAGGGCAGGAAGGGACTTGTCAGACCCTGTTGCAGATGCGATTGAGAACTGGCTCAAGAAGCACAAAATAGCCATTGCACGAGAAGCAGCCCTCAACACACCTAACTGAAAACTATTGCAGGTTGTAATGGGAATGTTCTCGTTCATCCTGACTAGACTACGGTCTTGAATGTTCAATTAGAAAGGTTTAAGAAAATATTTTAATTCTAACGGAGGTGGCGGTGAAGCTCGCCGTTAACCGCTCGCAACTATGTTGTGGGCCAATAGCTTCTACCTTACGTGTAGGCGAGCGGCCAAACAATGAAATATGATATAGCATGCCTAGTGGTTGGCGCAATCTTAGGCACTCTACTCCGATACCGAATAACTGGGGAACACTTGGTCTTCAACAATTTACCAATATCCGTTCTAATAGTGAATATCATCGGTAGCTTCATCCTTGGATCAAGTTCAACCGCCATAACCCGCTTAGGACTAGATCCACGGTACACTCTACTAATAGGGATCGGTTTCTGCGGTGCGTTAACAACCATGTCTTCATTTGCGTTTGAAACTATGGGACTGATCGACCTAGGGGAGATCCTATTGGCTGTCCTTAACATTCTGTGTAACGTAGGTGCGTCAATTCTCGCAGTTTTTGCAGGCCGTGCCATTATCCTATTTCTACTTGGAGCGAGTTGAAAATGGCTCAAACTCCTCCCATGAAGCGGATGCTGAAACTAACCGTGAGAGTTCGCAATCGTGATGAACATCAAGGCAAACCAATCTCAGAACTACTGCTTTCACTGTTTAAGGAAAATGGGATTTCCGGGGCCACTATTGTACAGGGCGTGAAAGGGTTCGGGCTCAGGGGAGTCGCAAGAGCCGACGTCCTAGGTCTCTCAGTCAACCTACCAATCGTAATTGAAACGGTTGATGAGTACTCAAAAATTGAATCTATTCTTTCTCAGGTCAAACGCATCGTCGCAAGTAACGGCCTGATAACCCTCGAAGAGGTTCAGGTATTTTGAGCGAAACCACTCGAATATTAGCGGTTTTGCAATCAATGGCTGAGAAAATGGTTACGATGACCAACATACTGTCAGTATTATCAAAACAACTAGGTGAAAGTGACACTAAGACTCTCGAACAGAGGGTACGTCAAATCGCCGACGTAGAGGAATCTGTTGACAAAGTGTTTGAGGATGCTTCGACACAAACAATGGAAGTAGAATTTCTCAACGTCAATCCCGACTATTTGCTTGATGTGGCGAAACACTTCGACCTAATTTCGGACCTTATAGAAAGATGCGCATTGCTTTTTCAATACTTGAATGGGTTTTCCAACGGTGACATTTTTGAGTTACTCACGACTGCAACGGCCGAAATAAATCAGATAATGCTGTCTTGCGTCCACTGCATTAGCGTCCTAGCTGATGATCGATCTAAGACTGAGGAACTCTGCGAAATGATATCTGACAGGGAACGGGTTTTAGATAGAATCCGTGAACAATTTAATTCTCTAGCCGTCAAGATGGGGGTTTCTGAATATCGAATTTGGTTGAAGGACATATTCTCATATCTCGACCAAATCGGAGACCTATCGAGAGATCTGACGATAACGTTCCGAGTTATTGCAACCAAACTTGAGAGACAACACCTCCTTAACGTCAAGAACCCGAGAACTGCCTAGAACACTGTATGAAATATTGTCTGTCGGAGTCGGTTCATGATGGATGAGGATCTTCGGCGTGCGTTGCGAGGTGGTCTGTACGTTGTGGAGAAGAGTCTTCGTGATTTGATTGATGTACTCGATCATCCACAAACGCAAGGAATAACCTACTCCGTTGAGGGTACCATTGATCCACAATCGGATGCAGCGGCTAGGCCTGAGATAGATGCGATGCTGAAAGAGGTGGAATCGTTGAAGAAGCTTTTCCGATTATCGACCGAGGTCCAATCTACAGAAAGGTGTATTCACTCCTGCCTATCTGAGGTTTGGGTTACTCTTAACGAATGCAAACCTGAAAGAATCCAAGGATACGGAAAACTGAACGAGTCGGATAGCCGTTACCTTGATGAGCATATCGATGCGCTGCTTCTCATGTTGACAAGACTTGAGGGCGCACTTTATGATGATTCTGAGCTTCGACGGGAATCAAACATTCGACGGAGATTGACTATGTAGCCTAGATGAAGAGAAAATGTCATTGTGGAAAAAGGAAGGTAATTGGGATTTTAACGGCTGGATTGAGACCGAATCGGTCATCGATTACGTTACGTCGCGACAGAACAAGGATGGAGGTTACACATTTGCCCAGTGGGCCGAATCGTCAGCACAGGATACCTACTATGCTCTGAAGATCCTCAAAATACTCGGAGTTAACCCAGCGCACTCAAACCTTACCGTTGCATTCCTTAAGCGATTGCAAAATGTTGATGGAAGTTTCGACTCAATAAAAGTAGCGTACTATGTCATAGAATCGCTGAGAGAGCTAGGAGCGTCGCTTGAAAATGGTGTCGAGAAGGTTATTCTCTCAGCTCAAAGCGCAATTCGGACACTCGGAAACGTTGAGGTCAACATTGAAGCTCCCTCAGAATTAGAGACAACATATCTTTCCCTTAAGACTCTGCGAATATTGGGTGACTCCGTCGGATTCAACTTATCGCCCGAACTCGTTCTCAGACTGAAGGATGACGATGGAAGTTTTGGAGAAGGAGGTTACTCACGTATGGCTTCGGTCTACTATGCGCTTGCTTCGCTTAAGCTACTCGGCTACGGAATGCACGGGCTTGACAACACCCTCGAGTGGATTAGGGGATGCGAATACCCTTCAGGCGGATTCGGGAGACGCCCAATGGAGTTCGACCCATATCTGATGCTTGATGAAATTTACTATGGTCTAAACGCTCTCCAAGTTCTTGGTGAAGTTTCCCGTTTTCCATCAGAGAACCTAAAACTGGTCACAAAGTTCCAAAATAAGAACGGCGGGTTTCGACGATCAATCTACCTAGGAATTTCAGACTTCGATACAACCTTCTATGCCCTTTCAACTATTAGCATGCTGAGCGTGCAGCTGCGTATGTCGATGGCAAAAATACAACCAGAATCAACTTGATATCGACGTCTCGAGCTTAAGCACCTTGCTACGACGGAGAAAGGAGAGTGAGACCCAAATGGGACTAACGAGCAAGCAACATCTCTTCGCACGAGTGATTCTTGTGGTTACTCTTGCAAATGCAGCAATTTTCTACAACATCTTCAGGAACCTCCAAGTTCTAGCCGTACCGTGGCAATTCACCGAAGTTGCCACATCGGCAACAGCCATTACTCTCTTCGCTCTTACAGTGAATTTGGAGTTCTGGTGGAGGTATCAGCGAAAGTAGACTTGATGCAATAGAGAAGAAGTAGACTTGTACGAGAGTATACCTGAGAAGGAAGCATTGGCAAAATTAGAAGCAACAATAGCAGCGAGAATAGCAAAGGAAGGCTTGGGAGAAGCAAGCTACCGGCCATACAAAGTCGAATTTTTCGCAGGACAATGGGTGATACGAATCGAATTGCGTTACGGACCCTACACTGGCGCCCGACGCAATAGGGTACTGCAAATAATCGGTGAGGAAGAGGACAGATTTCTTTTCGAACAACGTGGAATCAAACGCCACTAGCCACTGGTTAATCCATGGGCCCGTACATTGCTCTAGTATCAATGACCCTGTTATTGGTTATCGTAATTTCATGATGAATAATTTCAGTTAATCTAAGCGATTAATGTATTGGCAGGATTTACTAATGTTTATCTCTCCTTAGAACAATTGAAGTGTCGAATGGTTATGAGGAATTATTTGTGGGCGACGGTAGTCGTACTCGTGGTGTTAACGTCTCTAGGTATCACCCAGGTCTCAGCTCAATGGTACAATAACGGAAATTACTATACCACATGCCTGCCCGTGCCCGGTAACTTGACTCAATGTTCTGGAAACCTAATCATAAACCCCAATGGATGCGTATTGCTCGGATTTCTTGTAGGTAACGGTTTCGGGAACAACATTATCACCACAGCAACGCAATACTATACTCTGCAGAATCTACCATCCTCCTACCCTCCGATTGGCAGCTGGGTGACAGTGACCGGACAACTCCACCAAGGCCCTAACACTGGTCCCACCGGAGCAGCCTGCCCCGGAAACTACATCACCGTAACATCAATAGCGCAAGCTGCAACGTTACCACCATAACCTGAACTTCTTCAACTGCCAGATGCAATAGCATAGCAGTGGGATTACGATTAGAAAATTATTTGCCGTATGGTGGGCCGAGCCGGATTCGAACCGGCGGCTTCCGGTGAATTCTGCGGATTCCCCTCCAGTAAACCTCTGCCATGTAAGGGCGGCAAATTGTTAACGTCTTCAGAAGTCGACGATTGTCAACTCGACTAATGGTAGCTCGTTCTAACTGAAAAATATTGCAGACTGTATCGGGAATAGTTTGTAATTCTATCGGAAGTTCACCGATAGACTTTGTTGGAATAATTCTCAGTCAACCAATCATCGAAAGATTTTCCCTTTTGATCGTGGTACCAATTACCGTATAGATGATCATGTTCGTTGTCGTTCAACGGCGCAAAACTGGTAATGTTTGTTTCACATAGCTTCTCAGTAACATTCATCCAATGATCGAGTTGCGCAGGAGAAGATACTCGGTTTGGGGAGTGAAATTGTGCTTTCCTTATCTTGAAAGTATATTCTCTCAAGACATTAGATGTTGAAATGATCTGCTCCGTCTCCTATCATTACGCCAGGTTCACGCCGCCACGTGCAATGGCCTTTTCATGTTTCTTAAGCCAGTCCCCAACCGCTTCGATAATAGCAGCCGACAGGCCTCCCTTCTTACCGCCCGCAACGTTCATAGATACTATTGCGAACCGCAATTTGCGCTCTAAGTCATCGGGAACAAGGACCAACAATCTACCTAACCGTGTCACCAGAATGCTAAGGGCTACAATGCGGGCGGTATATAGCTCTTTAACGTGATAAAGAGATAATGGTTCATGTAACCTTCGCTTTTGTTACACGTTTGTGGACATTACTCTCCCTGAACCGGTTTCAGCAATCGTCCCACTGATAAGTTCAGAGGGGATTTGGTAGCCACATTTCCCACACTTCCACATATTGTCAGGATACTCATGCTGGCAATGAAATTTATTCATTGATTCCCTTACTATAATGGTTGCCATGGATCTAATCAAATTGAGAACAGCCCATGCAACTGATAAGCGAATGATATGTCACCCAGAATGAAACGAGACGTAGACGATCTACTGATTGCCGCCTATAGTACCATGGATGGCTTCTTCGATTACCGTCAGAGAATCCTATCAGGTGGTACCGTGAATGATACGGTTGTGTAGTCGTTGAAATCTTTGGATTCGTAGAACGGAGCGGCCTCACTTACTGGCCTCGATCCAGCCAGGCTTGCCTTCAGTTTTCACGTATAGATCGTACGCAACAAAAAGGCTGAGAGCTAAAAACACAAGCCCAAGCCCATAAAGTAGATAGCTACAGAAAGACGTGACAACGATCCACCCGATAAAGACGAGGGCGGGGTGAATTCCTAGAACCTTCTTGTAACCCCAGTACCAGTAGCCGATGCCGGGGAAGAAGAAATTCAATATTACTGCAATCAGACTGTTCTTCTTCTCAACGAGCGTAGCAAGATCCGGATTAGCAGTCTGTTGGTTTGCTTCATGGAGTTTTGCCCCGCAGCTTGAGCAGAAAGTCGCATTATCATCGTTCTTAGCTCCACACTTGCGACAGAACACTGAAATCTAAACCCCGGCCTACTACCCTGTTAGTATATAACACCATCGAAAATTTCCGGCAACTATCCCAGCTATTTTCTAACATAAGCGCAGTAATCGTTATCATCAGTACTTTACCGTAGGATGATCATGTGTCATTGGAGATAAACAGAACCATTTCAGATTCTTAGGTTAATTTGAATCTAGGTTACACTATGATTTCTCCTGCATAAGAGTAATCTAGTGATTGCTCAATTAAAATGGGGGAGTGTGTTCGAGGCTTGGATGTTGAGAAGTTCGCAGAAGAAGCATTCAAGCGAGATAACAGGATTTGTTATGTAGGAATCGTAGACAATGAGCATCATGTTCTCCTCTCAAAGATGCGAGAAGGGATCGATAGCATACTTACTTCTGAAGATCGCCACAATTATGTCCAAGTCATGCCGCTCATCATTGTAGATGCAGCCGAAAAACTCCAACGAGTACTTGGCAACTTGGAATCAGTGACAGTGAGATACGAAAAACTTCTTTTCGCCTTCTTCAGGGTCAAGAAAGTCATTGTACTCCTAAGCTACAACCCAGACGTTACAACGCCGTTCATCAGTGCCTCTTCAGACCTCATACGAATATTGGGAACAATGTACCTCGGCGAGTAACAACAGGTTACTACTTTCGAGAAAGTATTCCTACACATTCGAATATCTCATGGATACGGAGTTACGAGGGCAGGATTACATGAAAACATATGGATGCAATGCCTGCGAAGAATCGATGCGACAAATGTTTCGAGAGGTCGTACAGACCAGAAAATTATGATTGTGCTCGATAAGGACGCGTGCAGAAGGGCGATTTTGATCGGACAGTCTCAATTCACCAGAACCTAACGTCTATGACCGTATGATATTTGGATACTAGAATTTGATGACTTCACGGTGTTGTAGAGTAGTCGGTCGACGAATTGCTATGAGATTATATACCAAGAGCATAGTTGCTTTCGGTTAGGTTTCAGTGTTGCGTTCTGCGTTTGTGGTTTCAATTGTTCTAGTAATATTATTTACGTCGGTTCTATGTACGACCGCAACAGCCGGCGGGTTGATGGCTCCTGTTGGAGCAACTGTTAACATTTCGACAACGCTGGACTCCACAGACATGTCATGTGCACTTTCAAGTCCAACTCCGGGCCTGATTACGGCTTCGACCTGTATTTTGGCTGGAAAGAACGTTGAAGGTAGTTTCGTTGTTGGCAATGTTCCGGGCGGAACATATCTGATTCAGGTTACCGGCGACACCGGTGACTACGCAATCCTAACATTCACAGTACTCGCCTAAATGATAGCAGAAGTTACTGAAAACTATTGCAGGTTGTTATGAGATCGTTATTATAGGTACTTGATTATTTGTCGTATGGTGGGCCGAGCCGGATTCGAACCGGCGACCTTTGCCGTGTAAGGGCAACGTTCAGGCCAGACTTTTACGTCTTCTAACCAGGCTGAACTACCGGCCCGCCGTGCGCATTCATCTCGTCCGACCTAATCTATCTTACGCGACAACGAGATCGAAGTAACGATTTAATAGAATTCATACCCGTAGGTAACATAGCGATTCACTTTGGCTGAAAAAGAAACTTTAGTCTACGTTGACGGTAAATGGTTGCCAAAGTCGCAGGCTACAGTATCCGTCTTCGACCACGGATTACTCTACGGCGACGGCGTATTCGAATCATTCCGCGTATATGGTGGAGTCATCTTCCAATTTCATGAGCATTTGAAGCGATTGTACGTTTCGTCAAAAGCGATCCGACTCAAAGTATCACTTTCGCCAGAAGAAATGACCAATGCCATAGTAGAAACTGTCAGACGTAACGGGTTGAGAGACGCCTACATCCGCTTAATGGTTACTAGAGGTGTTGGCGACATGGGCGTAGATCCAAGAAAATGCAACAAAACAACAATAATCATCATAGTCGAAAACGTACCACCATCCTTCGGAAACGCCAAGCAAGGAATCTCACTAATCATCTCATCCATCCGTCGCGACACGGTAGATGCTACAACTCATGAGATCAAATCTCTGAACTACCTCAACAGCGTACTGGCCAAACAAGAAGCAGTAGACCTCGGAGCCGATGATGCCCTAATGCTTGACAAGAATGGCTTCCTATCAGAATCAACTACAACAAACCTCTTCATCATTAAAGGAGAAGAAGTGTACACTCCGCCCACATTCGCAGGAATACTATCAGGCGTAACACGCAACCGCACAATCAGACTCATCCGCGATTTGGGCTACAAGATTTCTGAAAAAACCATAACCCCATTCGACCTCACCACCGCCGACGAAGCATTCCTAACAGGCACATTAGCGGAAGTCGCACCCATAGTCAAAGTGAAAGGATACCCGATTGGTGATGGAACGCCTGGCTCGATAACCAGAAAAATCATCACAGAATTTACTCGAATAAGAACCACCCCGGAAGAAGGCTTAGCAGTATACCCCGAACACAAAGTGTTAGCCTAAGCTTGCTCTACGACTTCCGCTCGTTATCAGACTAAAGAGTCCAATTTCGGGTGCCTGTACCACACACACGAAAATCACGAACGACGACAAACGAAACATCTTTTGATTCGTCGTGATATGAAATGATCCAAGTGATGTATGAATGAGTCTACAGGAATTTGTGCAATCAATCGTCGATCGTCTCCACGCGACCGGTAACGTCAAGACCGTGTTTGGTGACCCGATCGAGGCAAAAGGCCGAATGATCATACCCGTCGCCAAAGTTGCATACGGTTTTGGTGGGGGGGCTGGCGGGAGCAAAAAATCGGACTCTGAAAACGACAGGAGCGGACAGGGTCTCGGTGGAGGAATAGTTGTTCGGCCCGCAGGTGTTTTGGAAATACGGGACGATACAACAGAGTTTATTCGGTTCGGCGAAAACAAGAAACTGATCGGTGTCCTGTTCTTGGGGTTGCTGCTTGGTGCTTGGCTAGCTAGTAGGTCAAGCAAATCCTAGGAATCTTTGAGAGCACCCGCTCTGGCAGATACTCTCGTTCGAGACATCAGAATGATCGGGAAAGTTCACAACAACAAATCAAGGGCAAGTAACACCCGACGGTTTTTGACAGCTCCCAAAATCGACTGAAAATCTTCCAACCGACGTGAACTTGGCAGTACTGTCAGGTAAAGTATTTATACGTAAAGTGTTACTACAGGTAACAAAGTTTGGGGTAATGGAGCAATGGTATGGACGTTCATTAAGACGACTTTACTGATAGGCTTCCTTACGGGCCTTCTTTTCGTAATTGCGTACTTGCTAGGATTATCACCGATTGCCGCATTGGGATTCGCAGCAATCATGAACTTCGCAATATACTGGTTCAGCGACAAATTCGTATTGAAGATGGGCGGAGCAAAACTCGTTACTGAAGACGAGGCGCCCCGTGTCTATGCGGCGCTTAGGAAGCTCACAGCCGTTTCGGGAACAAAGATGCCTAAGGTCGCGCTAGTCAATAGTCAGGTTCCGAATGCGTTTGCGACAGGGCGTAGTCCAAATAATGCGACCGTTGCCGTGCATGCGGGTCTTCTTAGTATCGTGAATGATGAGGAGTTGGAAGCGGTCTTGGCTCATGAGCTTACGCATGTTCGTAATTGGGACACGTTGACCGCAACCATTGCGGCGACTGTTGCGGGCGCGATAACTTACCTCGCCCAGTGGGGTTGGTTCTTCGGTGGTGCGTTCGGGTATAGTGGAGGCGGTAGCCGGGACAGACAGGGCAACATCGTTACACTAATTCTGATGATGGTCTTGGCTCCGTTGGCCGCAATGATCGTTCAGCTAGCCGTTTCTCGCAGTCGAGAATACGCGGCTGATGAAGGCGGAGCAAAATTATCAGGAAAACCTGAGGCTCTAGCAAGCGCTCTTGGGAAAATCGAGATGTGGAGCAAACATAGACTCCAACCGCAAGCAGCGAAAAATCAGAACGCTGTTCTTTCAACGCTCTACATCATCAATCCCTTCCGTGGAGGGATCATGATGGAACTCTTCTCAACGCATCCACCTACAGCGAAACGAATCGCTCGTCTACAGCAAATGGCCGCAAACATGGGCTACGGCCAATTCAACCTATAAGCCCAAAATTCTTCAAGAATTCGCTTGAAGCACAATCACACGAGCGGGTGAACTCGCCGCTTTCACATTCAACGGCAGCACTAGCAATTGGAAACGCGACTCCTCGATCAGATCTAAATTTCGAAGATTCTCGATCACCAGAATCTTCTTCCTGAAAAAAACCGAGTGAACCTTCAATTTGGAATCAGTAGGGAGGTCTATGCTTGGCGCGTCAATTCCAACTGCGTTGACACCCTTGAAGGAAAGATACTCTGCTGCGTTCACACTCAATGCCGGGTGAGCACGATAGCGTTTGGGGTGCGAATAGAATTGCTCCCAGCCAGTCTGAATGATGGCGATTTCTCCATCACGGATAGCTAGGCCAGCGGCCTCTTCTGCTCCCTCCAAGTCCTCATCATCCATAACCCCCTTTGAGACTTTACTTCTCAAATCTAGTAAAACAGCTGATCGTACCAGATGCTCTGGTCCGAAAGCGTCAATGGTTTTCCCATTCTTCCATATCAATGCAGGGGATTCAATATGTGTCTCGAGGGAATGCTGACGTTTCCTAAAATTGCTTAATTTTCGTAGCGATAACAGGGTGCAGGGTTGAGTTAGGTCGACGTACTCCAACAAACCCTCACCGTTAGCTTACAATTTTGACGTGCGGCAATTAAAGTAAGGCTTCTTGAAATGCCTGAACTTTTTTAGCAGCCAAGGACAGTCAGAAGGTTAGCGGTTAGACTTTGGGAGAGACACTTCAAACTCCACCCGGACAATTTTTCGCAAAACGGTGGGCAATCTACGCAGCCCTAGGAGTTCCTACAATAAGCCTCGACGATTGGACATTGTCCACTAAAGGATTGGTGGGCAAGCCACTTGTTTTGAAATTCAAGGATCTAGAAGCACTTCCGCAATTGAAATTGACTCGAGATTTTCATTGCGTAACTTCATGGTCGATAAAGGATGTAGTGTGGGAAGGAGTGGCTTTCCGAGAAATCGCGGCACTTACTGGGGTTAAGCCCGAAGCGAAATGGGTGATGTTCCATTGCGCCGACGGATACACGGCTCCTGTGCCATTAGAAGATGCGATGGTGGAAGATTCGATTGTGACATACAAGATGAATGGCAAACCGATCCCCATGCAGCAAGGGTTTCCAGTCCGACCATTTATGCCACAACTATACGGATGGAAGAGCGCGAAGTGGTTAACAGAAATCGAATTCATACCCCAATACCAAGACGGATACTGGGAAATGTACGGGTACCATGAACGAGCGAATGTTTGGGATGAGGAACGTTTCAAAGGTCAAGGAGGAAAACACGTGCGTAGACGCGGTCTTGGTTCAGTACCCGTGTAACTAAAATTATCGGTTTCAAACGTCGAAGGCGAAATCGAAAACCCGAAACTGAATCTGGAAATTGCAAAATAAGTATATTACAACATTACTGATGAAATTTCGTTCAGATCGTAGTAAAATTTCCGAATAGGATGAATATTTTATGGGTAAGAAAGGGAAAGAGATCGTTAAAGCGAAACTTGATGAGGTCATCAAAGATCTGCTCGCAGCATATTCTGATGAATGGCTGGCGCACTACCAGTACTGGCTTACGGCACGATGGATCAGAGGACTCGATGCTGATACCTTAAAGGGGGTTCTCGAGAAACAGTCAGCAGACGAACTTGTCCACGCTGGGAAACTTGCCGAGAGAATAATCCAGCTAGGCGGACAACCAGTAATGCACCCCAACCAACTATTGGAGAAAGCTGGATGTGGGTACAAGGAACCTCCGAAAGACCCCGCGGATCTCAAAACAGTAATTCAGGACGTGTTGAATGCAGAAGCATGCGCAATAGAGTACTACAGCAAGATGTGTGAGAAGTACCGAAGCACAGACATTGTTACCCACGAAATATTCGAAGACCTTTTGAAAGACGAAGTTGACGACGAAGAAGAATGGGAGAAATTCCTAGCCAAACTCTAAAAAGATAATTCGCACGTGAGCAAATCCCGTTTTCACCTTTTTGATGCAACAGGGTTTCCCACCCCCCCGCAAACGCAAGTTCTCGTTTTGTAGTAGCGTCTAGGCTACAAGGGTTCTTCAGCGATTGGAGTAGTTTTTACTTTGTAGATGAAGTATATTCCCAATAGGAATGTGGCCATTACTGCTACGGCAATTGTTACGGCAAGTTCGGCGATCGACCAGGATATGGGTATCATCGTGTTCGCGAATGCGTTTGCTGGCAGGCCAGTATCGCCGGTAATCACCATGTAGGGTGCCCGCGAAGCATCGTTCACCGCCTCCACTATCGGTATCATTAGAAAAGCGGCGGTAACCAGAACGAAAGAGATCAGTCGGTTAAGTTTTCCTTCTCTAGCTGATGCGAACAATGCTAACGCTGAGGCTGCGGCAATCACCGCGAGGATGGGGTAGAGGAGGAAAAGGGATAGGAAGTTGTAGTGAGCCACGATCGTGTTTCCGGTAATAGAGGCGAATATGTAGGGTGACGCGGCTTGGAGTACAAAGAAGAAATACATGCCCATTATCGCCGTTATTATCAGGAACGGTATACCAAGCTTCAGGAAGTAAGTGGTTTCCTTCACACCCTCTCCATTTGCACTTCCCTTTGATCTCCACGCGTAAGTACCGGCTGCTACCAGCGCTGACATGGCAAGTGAGCCGAACCAACTCCAGACAACCCATATTGGGTAGATGGGATTTCCGAAGATGACGTACAGGTTACCCTTAAGCGCCTCATTTAGCCCAACAGGGTCGTCGATGAAGGCGAAGATCATCCTGAACCCCGTGGGAACGAGGAGTGCACCAAAAGCCATCAAACACCCGACGAAAAGATGAACCCCTCTGGAAACTTTGCCCCAGGTATACCAGTAGATGGCTATCGAAGGGATTGCGATCAGAATACCTACCAACGCTACGGTAATTGGTACGAAGAGGACTGTCGTAGCAATGTAAGTCAGAGTCGGCCATAAACCGGCCAGCACTATCGTAATCCACGTACCCCACACGCCAGCCACCAGGTCCGTAAGAATAAGATACTTGAACGTCCGCTTAGCGAGTTCCATCAGCCGCTCATCCTTGCCCCTATACGAGAGATACTCCGTGAACGGAATGATCACTGAGAAACCTAGGACCAGGTTGACGAAAGTAATGTGAACGAGTGTTGCTAAGCCAAGGAGAAGGAATGCCATCCAAGAGACTGGAGTAAAGGGCACCATTAGCCCCTCACTACCTCTACTTGTTTTTCGATTTCCATCAGTGATTTTGTTGGTATGAAGTAGAGCGCTACGATGCCGCTCACGAATGTCATCGCTTCAACTAATACGATGAAGTAGCTGAAGAGAGGCGTAATCGGATTTGGTGTAATGACCTGTTCGGATCGCACGAGTCCGTAGATCGTCCATGGCTGCCTTCCTATTTCTCTGACAGCCCAACCTGCCGAACCCGCAACGATCCCGAGAACGGCTGCAGCAAACGAACTGTATAAGACAAATCGCTCAGTAGGCATCCTAATAACCACCTTGACGAGCCGGTCCACTCTGCGTGAGAAGAGCCCTAGGTACGCAATACTGAAAACGAGGAGAACTACGCCGCAGATGATCATGGAGTAATAGAGCACTGAGAGAACAGGCATAATTTGTTCTGCCTTGTCGATTGTCAGCGTAGCTGTTGCCGGATCGATGGACTTGCCTGCCGTACCCGCTAGGTCACTGAAGCTCGGGAAGATGTAGCCTGGGTTGAAGTTTGAGATAGAGCCAATGACTGGATCTACTCCGCCTCTGAAGCCTTCCATCGACAGGAACTTCAGATATTGGTAACTGTGAACGATTCTCGCCATTTGATCGCCCGACACGATTGTGAGAATAGAAGCGAGAGCCCCGACTCCGTAGGCGAACTTTACAGTATTTAGGAAGAAATCTTTCTTTCTCCCGTTTCCCTTCAGGTAGCTGTAAGAAAAGATCGCTGCGGTCTCGAACGCCGCAATCACGATCGCGGTCAGTATTGTGTGGGCCGTTGTCACGATCGCGTTGGGGTTGAAGAGAACGACATACGGATCATAGAGCAGGTAGCCGAGTGAACTTATGACGTTGGGCGACGCCATCAAGAGAGACCCCGTTTTTGGTAGCGCCTTGTAAATGGTAACCAGAGCCGTGGAATTAACGGCCGAAGGTCCCATCACTGGGCTCCAAGGCAATATGGCTTGGACGAGTGGTCCTGTTCCCCACGGTGTCTGCATCCAGCTGTTCGCCGTGAGAATGAGCGCCGCTGAACTCGAGGAACCAATCAAGAGAAAAAGACCAAGTAGCCAATGAAGCCACTTACTCTTCATCTTGTTCCACGTGTACAAGTATAGGGCGAGGAAAACTACTTCGATGAGAAAAGCGAAAAGTTCGAACACCAGGGGTATGAAGAAGAAGCTTCCTATTGCAAGCGTGACACCAGACCAAATTTGAACAAGCCCGAACTCCACTAGGGTACCCGTCACCGCCCCGAAACCGAAAGAAATTGCCCACACAACTGAGATATGCTTCGCCGCGTCGGTGTACTGCTTATCCTTTCTGATTATGCCCAAAGCCTCCAACGGTAGAACTACATAAGGAAGCCCAAGCGCCAAGCTGAGGAAGAATCCGTGAACGTAAATTCCAAAAATTGTCATTGGCTCCGCAGCGGCGGCGTTCGCTGTCGAAGAAGTGGGGGAGGGTTGACCTGCAAAGTACAGTCCTAGCAGCAGAGCGATCGCAAGAATTGCAGCGGCCAGCCACAAGAATCTCGACTGAGTCAACTCAGATTGGCCGTGATCAGCTCGCATCTTCGTGGCTATATAATTATGACGAGCACTTTCCACCTCTGATACCGTCTTGATTGATCAGAGTTAGTTCCAAGAACTACGAAAACAAACGCTGATCCTGACTAGGTTGAATTCCGCGGGCACATTGTTTATCAGGTTACAGGGCACATCCGTATCATGGTTGAGAACTAATGGCTAGAGTAGGGTATTTTGAAGGAACTGATCCGTTACTCTTGACGACGCTTGCGGCGGAAGGGATCGAAACGGTGCCGCTTGGGAACACTCGTGATAATCATGGAAAGTACGTTAACCACCTAACCAAGGGCGAAGTGAATGTAGTGGTCGGCTGGTTGCACAAGATCATGCCGGCTGAAGAGGAACGTACTTCGTTGCTACCGATTATGCTCGAGAACCTTCTTGGGGTGTGCAAGGTCCACAATATACCCGTTCTTCTCACTGTACCCGCCAATCTACACGACAAAGTCAAGAAGCTTCTTGGTGATGTGGGACCAAACATCCATATCGTAGCTCCAGAAAAGCTTGAAGCCACTATCAGAAAGTATCTCTAGTCGTGACCTAGGGCGTCACATTCTTGTCTGATGAAAATAGAAGATTCGCATGCGATAAGTGCGGATTTGAAACTAACAGCGACGAAATCTTCACGCTACATAAGAAGAACTGTCCGAGAGTATGAGTTAATTTTGATGATTGAACCGCATCTGCTCTAGGGGCCGAGAGCACCTAGCTTGTTGTTGAGGCTTTTAACAGATGGTAGATAACGGGGAGACGACTTGGTCGATTATCAAGCTTAATCTTTCCAGGATGCCCTGGTCTAGTTTTATCTTGGGCATGCTTGTTCCACTTCTCCTACTCGAGCGTGTATCCCTGCCGTTTATTCCTCTGCTTGGTGTGTACTGCGCGCTTGCCTGGTTGGTAATCGTCATAGTAACAACCGCTATACTGACACGTACCCTGAGTGTTTTCTCGTTTATCACCCTGATTGTTACCGTGACCACTGTTGCTGGACGTTATCTGACTCCCGCGCATCCGGCGTTCGCGCTCATACCTTCGCTTGACTCTACGATCATAGGTCTGATGTTCGTCGGCTCGATGTTGAGACCGCGCCCGTTTGTCATGTCATTGGTAGGAAAGGAGACGATCGAACGTACCGAAAGGGAATTCGGCAAAAGCAAATTTTTCTACAAGGCCTGGTTTGACGTCAATATTATCTGGGGGATGTTTTACATCATCCAGGGAGTAATAATCAGCTATCTACTGATATTAAATATGGAAATAGGTAACATCATAAATGCACTGTTCGGTTGGCCTTCGGTTCTGGTGCTACTTTACATAAGTGTTGACCACCCGCGCCGATATTGGGAAAGGAACATGGAGAAGATGAAGAAGGAAATCGAGGCAGCCGAGTTATACGAAAAGAGCCACCAGATGGATCAACCATGCCGGAGCGTACAATGAGTATAATTTCTGACATGATCAATTCTATGAACGAGCTACATGTGGCGGCTGGGGGAATGATTTTTGTTTGAGCTCTATATGCTGGTTGGCTGCGTTCGGAAGGTCCCAGCAGATGACTGAGCCGTTAATTTCTGAGTTCAAGAAGGCGTTCCGGGGATGGTTCCTACCGTTCAAGTATAACTTGGAACGTTGGGCTTACGCGCTTCAACGCTTATCCGGCATCGTGGTCACGGGGTATTTTCTGGCGCATATTGTTGAGACGGGGAATGTGGTTGGGGGATTGTCGGTTTGGAGCGTCCCTTCAACAGATATGGCCCGGGATATTTGGACCGCAACGTTTCATTTCCTAGATAACCCACTTTTTGACACTGGACTGGTGGTGATTGGTTTCATGCTCGCCTATCACACGATAAATGGAATAAGACTAACACTTGCCGAGTTCGGGTTCCTTGAGGGTAAGGCTTCTCGACCTGACTTTCCATACAAAGCGAAATCATTGTCAAAGCCTGAACAAGCAATCTTCTGGTTAAGCATCCTCTTCGCTGTCGCCACAGCAGTGTATGCGATCAACGTATTCTTTGGAGTGTAAGTTTTTGAAGGAATCTACTAAGATGCTTCTTCATTACGTAACTGGGTTAGGAATTGTGATTGCAGGTGGCGTTCATCTCTTCACAGTATTCCTAACCGGCCCGTACTTGCAAAATCTAGCTTTCAGCGGTGGAGCCTACTCAGTAATCTCAGTATACCGTAACATAATCTTAGCCGCCACCCTCGAAGTACTCCTGCTATTCGTCGATTACCACGCCCTAAACGGAATTCGAGTAATACTAATTGAGTTTCACCAGGGAGAAGCTTGGGAACGAGGTGTTTCATGGATTCTAATAGTCGCGGGAATTCTACTACTTATCTATGGTACGCGAACAATTCTCATCGCAAATGCTCTCGCATGAAGATCTAACATAGTTGAAAACGATCCTTATTCAAAAAGAAAAAACTCGAACAGGTAGGATACTAACGATCCTACGCAGCACGCTCACAATCCATGACGAAGATTTCGCGTCCGTCCTGATAGCGAAAGAGACAAACGACCCATTCCGGGTGTTAATCGTTACAATTCTATCTCAGAGTTGTACGGACATCTCAGCCCTACGAGCGTACAGAAGGTTGGATAAGCGAGTCGGCGTAACGCCGGAGAAGCTAGGTCATGCGAGGATTCTCACGATTGAAAATTCTATTCGCGTGGCAGGATTGTTTCGACAGAAGGCTAGAGCGATCAAAGGGTTGGCAAAGGTTTGTGATTCCCGAGACCTGCGTCGGGTTCTTCGTGAGGATGTTGAAACGGCTCGTTCGGGACTTCAGCAACTACCGAAAGTTGGACCGAAGACAGCCGATGTTCTTTTGAGCATCTGGGAGAGACCTACGATTTCGGTTGATACACATGTTGATCGGGTGTCGAAACGATTAGGTCTAGCTCCACCCAAGGGGAAATATGAAGAAGTTCGAAAGTCTCTGATGTCATTGTTCGATGAAGCGGACTATACATCGATTCCGTTACTCTTCATGGCGCATGGAAGACGATTTTGCAAAGCACTCTCCCCACTCTGCTCAATATGTCCTGTCATGAAATTCTGTCCATACGCGTCTAAAAGAACACGTTGAGCTACAACGGGACCCGATTTGGCATCTCTCTTACTGTTTGGGCGATGAGTGGAGCGACACTGACGAAACTTATCGGACCGGGGATCGTATCAGTTCCTATTATCTGCGCAGCTCCGGCTTGACGAATTTTTTCCAGCGCATTTCCTGCAAGAATCGGATGTGTACAGGCCACGATGACTTTGCGTGCGCCTTGCGCGAATAGGACTTTCGTCGCTTCAACTATCGTCCCGCCGGTGCTGATAATGTCATCAACTATCAAAACGTCCCTACCCTTCGCGTCCAGCTTCCTCGGTTTAACAGTCACTATTTCTGAGCTCAGTCGTTTCTTTTCAAACACATCGTAATCGGCCTTGAGTTGGTCAGCCGCCAGTTTAGCCCATCGTTCCGCATCAGCATCCGGGCCGATCACTAAGGGATGGTCAAGTTCCCCTGTCGCTTGCACATAGTCTGCTAGGAGCGGCATTGCTGACAGATCGCGCGTTGGGATGCCGAACACTTCTGACGATTTGAGGACTCTGTGTTGATGCATGTCGATCGTGAAGAGTTCCTCAGTTCCAACAGATTTGATCAATTTACCGACAGTTCTGAAGCTCAGCGCTTCTCCCGCGTTGAATCGTTCATCTTGTCGGGCGTACGCAAAGTACGGGATGAAGCTGTATACTTTTTTGGCGCCAAGATCCTTGAGCGCATCGACAATGAGTAGGTATTCGAACAGCAACTCATCGGGGGTGTGGTGTATGGATTGTATTACTACAACCTCATCGCCTTTCACGTCTTCTAGGACGCGGAGGTATTTCTCTCCGTCCGGAAATCGGCGGATTTCCAGCCTTGCGGCTTTGGTTCCGAGTTTTTCTGCCACTTTTGATGCCAGGTCTTGGCATGAGGAGCCGCCGACGACGATCATCGCTTTTTGACCTAAGCGTCTCCGGTATCTGATTGGGCAATAAAAGTTTCAATAATGCACCGAATTCTTGATGAAGGACGGTCTGATTTCGAATTTTGAGGTCTGAAGGTGCTCTCTAGAATATCGGTCGTACTTGCGGATTGGTGCCCTCACTGTGTCCCCCTATCACTGGAGAAGACTCATCAGCTTGCTCGGGGGCTAAATGTTCCCTTGCGTGTGTTGGATATTGACGACGTTAAGCAGGAGAAGATCGCTGATAAGCTGGTCAAAGAACATGGCGATGATGCAGAGGATTATCTTATTCCGCAAGTGTTCTTAGAGTACGATGATGGGACTGTTCGTCACATTTTCACAGGTTTCTCCGAAGCCGTAAACGTGACCGAAGCCAAATGGAACGACTTCTTCAGGAGCGAATTTTATAGGGAAGAATTGCACGGCAAATAATCCGACTTAGACAGTCAGCGTTTCTTTTTTGATGTACATTGGGAGCAAAGGATGGGTTTCGATTTTCGGCTGTGAATGAACAATCTCATACACCCGGGTTTACTTGAGCTTCCGGTGCAGAGCGAGATTGCGTTCTTCTTTTGTAGATCTGTTTTCGGGTAACGGGTCCAATAAACCTCCGTTAGTTTCGCTTCCGGTCCGAGTTGTGATTGAAGCTCGCGTCGCGCTTCTCCTCCTAGCTCCCAGCCGTAACGAGTTGCTATTCTGATGTCTCGTTTGCTGACGTTGGTTTTCCCAACCTGCTCGTAGAGAAATTCGCGAAACCATTCTAGATCAGGTTTCGAGTCAGTGAAGTATACTACTTGTGATACGAATCCGTCTGGGCAGGTGTAGGCTGCGACGATTTTTCTACTCACCTCTCTGATTATCCGCATCGTTGTTGGGTTTTTGCAATGGTGGAAACATTTTCCGGTGAAGGTTAGGTGGTTATCGATGAATGTTCGGAGGGTTGGCATGTTAATCGTGGTCAGGTTTCTGCATGGGAGAAGCTTAAAGCATTCCATAACGGAGGTTCGGCGGACGTCGGTTGAAGAAGCGAAGAGGTTTGTCAGGTGTCCTTTGTGGTTTAGGTGTGGTATTGGTTGTGTGGGGCGTATTTCAGTGGCTCTTCAGCTCGGCTGTCACGTTTGATGACACGGTTTTGATGGTCTGTGGGGCGGTTCTTGTGATCGTAGGGATATTGATGTTCCTAGCAGATTTATTTGAGACGTTTCTCAGTCACGGACAGACTGCACTGGTGGATGGTCTTCAGGCAGGATAATGGTGATTCGTGTTGGCTTCAGAATTGAAATTGCTCGAAGTTGCAAGTACAGCTGCTGAGGAAGGTGGAAAAGAACTTCTCAGGCTTTTCCGGAAAAACAAATTATCAATTAGACGGAAATTCGATTATCCGGGCAGTATTGTCACAAATGCAGATTTGAAATCTGAACGGCTGATCTTGTCGAGAATAAGGCGCAGTCGAATTCCAAGTACCGTCGTGTCCGAAGAAGAGGGAAGGGTGAAATTTGGAGGTTACAGTCCGATTGTTTGGGCTGTTGATCCGTTGGATGGGACTTTGAATTTTTCGAAGCATGTTCCTTGCTTTGCGGTTTCAATTGCCGTTCTGGTTCGTGACATTCCCATGGTAGGTGTAATTTATAATCCGATTTTGGATGACTTGCTTACCGCTAGTCGCGGTCAAGGTGCATATTTGAACGGGAGACGAATTCACGTGTCTGCTACACGGTCGTTGCATAATTCATCGTTAATTTTTGAATGGTGGAATCGTGAACCTAGAATACCGAATCCCTTAGCAGTTGAACGACGACTCTACGGTTTCACGAGATCAGTTAGATCGACCGGCAGCGTTGCTATGAATTTGTGTTCTGTAGCTTCGGGCAGGTTTGATGGGTGTATTACGGTTTTCAAGAAGTCTCCGCTCTGGGAGATCCCTGCTGGTTGTCTGATTGCTCAGGAGGCTGGAGGTCGGGTTACCAATTCTTCTGGTGGCCCCTGGGAAAATTTTGCTGGTTCGGTGGTTGTTGCTGGCGAAGCAGTGCATCGCAAACTCATGTCCGTAATAAGCGGAAAATAATTGGAGCGAATTTACAGCCCTTCTTTAGAGAGTTCCTGAATTATTTCGCGCTGTCGTGACGTGAGTTTGGCTGGCGTGTTGATTTGAACAACTACCAATTCGTCGCCACGTCCACGATCTCGAAAGGAAGGCATTCCCTTCTTCCTCAACCTGAAGATGGCTCCGCTCTGCGTTCCAGGTTGGATGGATATCCGGGCTGGTCCGTCGAGTGTCGGGACTTCCACTTCGCCGCCGAGAGCTGATTTTGAGTATGTGATTTCAGTTTGGCAGATTATGTCGTTACCGTCGCGTTTGAAGATGTTGTGTGGTTGCACGTGGATGACGACGTAGAGGTCTCCTCGCTGACCACCGCCTGTCGGTGCATCGCCTTCATCCCGCAATACCAGCTGTGAACCTGTGTCGACGCCTGCTGGAACCTTGATGCTAATTCGTCTATCGCGTTCAACGATCCCGACTCCTCTACATTCCGAGCAGGGTTTCTCAATCAGTGTCCCTCTCCCTCTACACTTGCGGCAGGGTTCTACTCGAGCGAATTGTATGAATCCGGCGGATTGGACGTGTTGAATTTGTCCGGCGCCTCCGCATTCGGGGCATTTTTTAGGTGATGTGCCAGGACTTGCTCCGGAACCTCCACAGACGACGCATCGTTCGTTGCGAGGCACTTCGATCTCTTTTGTCAACCCCTTGTATGCCTGTTCGAGTGGGATTTCAAGGTCGTAACGAATGTCCTGACCTCTCATAGGACCTCGTGGTCTGCCCCGCCTTCCTCCGAAGAAACTCTCGAAGATCGGTTCGAATCCGCCGAATCCTATATCACGGAATACTTCGTCGAAGTTGACTCCACGGAAAATATCCTCTGATGAATATCTTGAATCAATTCCCGCGTGTCCGAAACGATCGTACTGGGCGCGTTTTTCGTCATCCGATAAAACAGCATATGCTTCCGAGATTTCTTTGAAACGCGCTTCCGCGTCAGGAGCCTTGTTTCTGTCCGGATGATACTGTAAAGCTAATTTTCTGTACTCTTGTTTGAGTTGATCTTTCGATGCCTCTTTTGGAACATTAAGTATCTCGTAGTAATCGCGTTTTGAATTTGACAATTGTCATCTGCCGCAAAGTGAAGTCTACTTCTTGTCGTCCACGACCTTGTAGTCAACATCAACAGCTTCTTTCTGGGCATTGGTTGCTTCTTGTGATGGTTCAGTCGCGCTTTGCGCGCTCTGCGCGCTTTGTTGGGCTTGTTGCTGCTGTTGAGCTACGTTCTGATATGCGGCAGTTCCAACATCCTGCAGCACTTTCTGAAGTGCCTCAAGTTTCTGTTTGATTGTAGAGGCATCTTTTCCAGCTAGTGCTCCGCGGAGATCTGAAATGTTTTTTGTTATTTGATCAGTTTGTTCTTTAGAGATCTTGCCGGCGAGTTCCTTTGTAAGTCTCTCCCCTGCGTAGATCGCGTTGTCGGCATTGTTACGCAACTCTGCCTCCTCTTTGCGTTGTTGGTCTTGTGAAGCGAACTGTTGTGCTTCTTTGACCATCTTGTCAATTTCTCCTTTGGCGAGTTTCTTGGAGGCGGTTATAGTGATCTTCTGTTCTTTACTTGTGGCGAGGTCTTTGGCAGAGACGTTAATTATTCCGTTCGTGTCGATGTCGAAGCTGACCTCGATCTGGGGGACGCCTCTGGGTGCGGGTGGGATGCCGGTCAGGTTGAACATTCCCAAGGATACGTTGTCCGCTGCCATCTGCCTCTCTCCCTGAAGCACGTGTATGGTGACAGTGGTTTGGAAGTCGGCAGCAGTGGAGAATATTTGGCTACGTTTGGTAGGGATCGTTGTGTTTCGGTCGATTATTTTTGTTGCGACCCCACCGAGAGTCTCTACGCCTAGGGCAAGTGGTGTGACATCTAGAAGAAGGAGGTCATGTACTTCTCCTGCTAGAACACCGGCTTGGATGGCGGCTCCCATGGCGACGCACTCCATTGGATCTACCCCTGCCTCAGCCTCTTTTCCCATATAATCTTCAACGAACTTTCGCACGATGGGCATGCGAGTAGGTCCGCCAACTAGGATAATTTTCTCGATCTCCTTCGGTGTGAGTTTGGCGTCAGCGATCGCTCGTTCCATTGGAGCACGGCATCTATCGATCGTAGGCCTGATCAGTTCCTCTAATTTGGCTCGGGTTAGTGTCATAGTGAGATGCTTCGGACCTGATGCGTCTGCTGAGATGAATGGGAGGTTGATGTCGGTAGTGAGGACGGTTGATAATTCGATCTTTGCTTTCTCAGCAGCTTCTCGGACTCTCTGTACGGCAACTTTGTCGTTGCGGAGGTCGATCCCGTTGGTGCTCTTGAATTCGTTTGCGATGTAGTCGATCATGGAATTGTCCATGTCCGTGCCGCCGAGTTGAGTGTCACCGTTTGTGGCCATGACTTCGAAGACTGGTGGGGCGTTGGGATCGGTTCGGCCTACGTCCATGATTGTTACGTCGAGAGTCCCGCCTCCTAGATCGAAGACCATGCTCTTCAGTTCTTTATCCGAGCGGTCCAGACCGTACGCCAGCGATGCTGCGGTCGGTTCATTGATTATGCGAACGACCTCGAGGCCTGCGATTGCGCCTGCATCTTTTGTTGCTTGGCGTTGGTTATCGTTGAAGTATGCAGGTACGGTGATTACAGCCTTCTCCACTTTGTCTCCGAGGAAGGCTTCGGCGTCTCGTTTGATTTTCTGCAGGATGAACGCGGAGATTTGTTGTGGAGTATACTCTTTGCCATAGATGCTTACCTTATAGTCGGTTCCCATTTTCCGTTTAATTGCAAGGACGGTCCCATCTGGGTTTGAGACGGCTTGTCGTCTCGCGGGTTCGCCTACTAGCAATTGTCCGTCTTTTGTGAAAGCCACGTATGATGGAAACGCTTTGCCGCCTACTGACGTCCCTTCTGCGCTCGGGATGATAGTTGGCCGGCCACCTATGACTGCAGCCGCTGCGGAGTTACTAGTTCCAAGGTCGATTCCTACGATTTTTGGCAAGGACGTCAACACACCTCATTATGGATTACAGACTGCAGTTTGGGAGGGTGCGCTCAAAAACATTATGGGAATTCCTACTCGACTTCGCTCTTCTGGGTAGTCTTTGGCCGGCTGACGATCACCAGGCTTGGTCGAATGACCGTACTGTTCAGCGTGTACCCTTTCCTGAGCTCCTCGATCACGGTGTTTTCAGGAACCTCATCGGTTTCTATATAGTTCACCGCTTCATGCCTCGCTGGATCGAAGGGTCTTCCCGTCGACGGAATTTCCTCCAGCCCTTCACCACGCAATATGTCGGTTAATTGTTTCTGGAGCATGTTCAAGCCGACAGCTATCTCTTCGGGTGGGAGATGGTTGTTAGTGTGAGCGATTTTTCCAGCTTGTTGTAACGCATCAATTATCGGTAAGAGCTTCTGTAGGAGATTTTCGGACGCCTGTTTCGTGATAGTATCTACTTGACGTTTTGTGATCTTTTGGAGGTTATCCATGTCGGCTTGAAGATGGCGTAGCTTGTCTAAGTACTCCTCTGCCTTTTTTTCGCTCTCCTGTTTGGCCTTGCTGAGTTCGTCCAATTGTAATTTGACTTGATCGAAGAAGTCCAATGGTTTCGACTTAGCACGACCGCTCATCTTCTACGGCTCCGGATATCGGAATGCGAAAAAACATGATTTAAGCATAATTCCCTGCACGCTTGCCCTTTTCGCGAAGCTCATATCCTTATTCTTCAATGTTAGTTGGTTTTCGGACAGGTAAAGTTGGTGGGGTTAGTGAGCGAAAGCAGAGCAGAGAATCCTTCGGAATCGAAGCGGCTACGTCGGGTGCTTGTTGACAAGGCTTTAGCGATTCACCCGCCGTTTCATGTTCCACAACCCGCCTTCGGCGCCTTAACGAGCATCACGCCATACGAGGAAGATGAAGCCTTTCATCATCCAGTCACGCTCAATCCTGAAATCGCGAAGGCGACCTACCTCAAGGCAGGGCTTCGACTACAGTATTCACCAGAAGCACTCAAGATCATCCGCGACCATCGCAGCGTGACATTCGAATACGACACGGCTGGTTACGTTTGGGTTAGATCATCACGAGACGATACGCTAAGAGCGATGGTTGACCAGAGAAGCTACAAGACCTTCCTAATCTGGAGTGCCTACTACGATGCATACCGGCTCAGACAGGCCGGTTCGGTTTTGGCAGCGAAAGAAGCCTTCGAAGATCAAGGCATACGGGTAACTTTGAAGAACTTTCCCAGTGCATCGACCAAGGTTAACCAAATCAAACCTCCATCCGGTTTCAACGTGGAATTATATCCGTTCCAAAAACGAGCGGTTCAATTTGTCTTGAAGAATGAGGGAAGAGCTTGCATTTTCGACGAAATGGGTCTCGGGAAGACAGTCAGCGCAACGGCGGCTCTTATAGAACTTGTGAGACGCAAGAAAGCAGCCAGAGCCATAGTTGTCGCGCCTAACGCGGTTTTGGAGCAATGGCGCGACGAAATGATCCAGAAATTCAAACTACAACCCACCCTTGTAACCTCGAAGAAACAGTGGAATGAACGTAGTGACTTGTACAATGACCCGCTTATCATTACGAATTATGAATTGCTTCGAACAGACATCGAAACGATCTTGAAGAGTGGATTTGACACGGTGATTCTTGATGAAGTCACACGTGTAAAGAATTGGGATACTCAGACCAGTGAAGCAGTCAAGAAACTTTTTGTTAAGAACGTGATCGCGCTAACCGGAACCCCATTGGAAAACCACATCGGGGAACTATACAACATTGTGAATTTGGTTAAACCAGGCTTTTTCGGACGCTACAACGAAGACTTTCTGGCACGTTACACAGTTAAGGATCAGCAGGGCTGGCAAAGTGCTCGTCCGACAGTAAATCCTACCACAGTTCACGAGCTAAGAAAACGGCTGAAACAAATTTCTATCCGACGAACAAAGAATCAAGTATTCAAGCAACTCCCAACGCTTACTACTCAATATATCTACACTGAACCTGCACGTAACCAGAAAATGATCTACGACATCCTTCAAGAGAGCCTAGGAGAAACCATTCTCGAAGAAGAAGCGTTCAGCTCAGAAAAAATTGAAGGACCAAACCCGTTCACGGGGAACCGTCTCAGACTATACACGCTTCTCAGAGAAGCATGTGCCGACATCAGCATGATCGCGGGGTATCTCCGGCGCAAGCAACGAGAGAACACAAACGAATCCATCCACTTGCAAGAAACTCAGGTCTTTAGAAAACTAGTTCAGATTCTACCTTTCCTCGAAAATGAAAACGCCAAGCTAACCGAATTGAAGGAGTTGGCGAAAGATCTGATAGAACAGGGGCATAAGATCGTAATATTCTCTCAATTCGTACCGGTCGTTAATTTGATACAAGAAGAACTCTCCAATGATGGAATACCAACCCTGATTTACACCGGTCAACTTTCACATGATGAACGATCCTCGAATCTCAAGAGCTTTATCGAGCAAGAAAATTTCAGAGCTTTAGCGAGCACAGACGCAGGTCAATTCGGGCTCAACCTTCAGGTTGCAGACGTTGTTATCAACTACGACCTCCCATGGAACCCAGCGCGGCTCCAACAACGAATTGCGCGGCTACATCGGATCGGTCAAGCAAACAAGGTTCTAGCGGTAAACTTCGTAGTGAAAGGCACCATCGAAGAACACGTACGAGACATTCTTGAGAAGAAAAAGAAAACATTCAAAGACATAACGGTCAGTGAAATTTCACCAGGAGAACAATTTACACTCGAAGAACTTCGCGAGCTATTCGGATTGGACATGCGAGGGTTGGCTAAAAAAATTCATGATCGGTACGGGCTTCGAGTAGAACCATTATCAAAAGAATTGAAGAGAAAAGTCACACAGTAGGGAACTTTCACTCACCTCTCTTACGTAAATTTCAGAATGCGACTACTTGGATAGGAGACGTGACGATCATCTGCGAAGCATGCAGCCCTCCACGCATACCACATTACGAAGGGCGCACACTAATCCTAGAGCGAGCCAAATGCAACTGCATGTGCCCGAATACAGTTTTCGAATCGAAAGGCCCCAGATGCCCGCGCTGCAACCATTTGATGAAGATTGAACTTACAGATAATTGGGAGGACCCTGAACTATGGATTAACCCTCGGACAAGAAGCACAGTCAAACTTGACGAAATTACCCCGTCTACTTGAACGATAGTCACCAGCGAATAAGCGGCTTCGCACGCCGAAGGATTTGCTTTCTGAAATTCGAGATTTACAAAGTGAATCGCATCTAAACAAAAGTTTCAGCGATGATTTACGAAACTCCATCAAGGAACCTTCTTAGAACACTAATGAATCTCTCTCTTTCCTCCCAGAAGGCCAGGTGCGAGCTGTTCGGAAATATTACTAGCTTCGACCCCTTGATGTGTCTATGAATGTCTCTAGCCACCTTTGGTGACACTTCATCGTATTTCCCACATGTCACTAATGTTGGGACCTTTATCGATCGTAGCTGGTCGGTCACGTTCCAATATCTAATATTCCCGATAATCGTAAATTCATTTGGGCCGTTCATGGTCTCGTAAACAGGTTTGCTAAGATGTTCGACAGAATATTTCAGTTCCTCAGGCCATTCCGCTAATCTACATACATGTCTTCTGTAAAATATTTCGACGCATTTCAGGTATTCAGGGTTATCATATTCCCCAGCTCGCTCATACTTTTCCATCGTTTGATAGACGTCTGACGGCAATGCTCTTTTCATTCGCTGCATTTCTTCGAAAGTCATTAGTACGTTATGTAATGCTCCGACCGTCGTGAGGCTCTTCAGTTTCTTCTGATACTTCAGCGCGTAGGCGAGTCCAAGCTGTCCACCACAGCTTGATCCGAGAAGATGAACCGTGCCAAGCTTCAAGATTTGCCTCAACTCCTCCAACTCCTCTGCGTATCGTTCCATTACGAACAGGCTTTTATCGGCTGGAAGCTCCGACCTTCCGCAACCCAACTGATCATAGAAAATGACTCTGTATCCGTATTTCGCTAGATCCGCGATTGGCAGGAGATAATCATGAGTCATTCCCGGTCCTCCATGTAAACAGAGAACCGTTCCTTTCACCGGCTCGCCGAAGGTCTTATAAAAAATCTTGTAGCCTGAAATGTCAACGAAATCTTCCAATGTTCGTCTTGAGACAATTCTCAGTTCGGCCTTAACAGATTTTGCCTTAGAACACGTTAATCTTGACTGTTTTCTAGGGCTCGTATCAATCTAGCCCAAAATCAATCTAATGGAGCACCTCCGTAAGGTCGATTTGAGGTTGCAGCTAACCAATCTAGCTTCTCGAACCCAAATTAGTAATCGCTAGAGTGACGGGCAGGCATAATTTTCCGTTCGTTACGATTGCAAGCCAATAGGAAAACGCGGAGTTCATGAAGCTGCGTTTGATTTTCATCGGTACTGCATAACTTGATTCGTTTAGGACGCGGCCACTACTGTGATTGTGCCGTGCATTGATGAGGGGTGGAACTGGCAATGGTAGGGGTAGGTTCCGGGTGTGGTGAAAGTTATCGGACCAGATGAGGTCTCCCCTGAAATGTCGCCTGTATCGAAATGGAAACTGTCACCCGAATTCGCCGTAATCGTATGATCAGCCGTATCCGCATTCTTCAGAATAATTGTGTTATTAACACCAATCACAAGCAAAACATTGGCGGGAGCGAAGTTAATGTTAGTTGCACCCGAATTATTAGGCGCAACAATAACAACAGTCGTAATAGATTGAGTTGGCGCTCCAACCGGACTCAAACGCACCGCACCAACCAGCAGAGGCGTCATCGAGAGCATCAATAGAATACTGGCGATTACCAAAACCGGTAGTTTGCCGAATGAAAATTCCTTACCCATGATTGTTGTCTCCGAATATGTTCTTGGTCGTTTTAGCCAGTTGAGGTTGAGTTTGTTGGTGTGTAGCCACTGTTCGGTAGGACGATTATGAATCCGATCATACCGATGTACTGATGGTAACTGCAAAAGTACCTGTACACTCCCGGCGTAGTAAGTGGTCCGATCGTTACTTGGGTTTGTATCTCTGCGATTTCAGTTTGAGTTTTGTTGAGCATCCAAGAACCAGTGCAAGGCCCCAAAGGTCCTCCGTTTATCGAACAACCTCCGGCTATTGTACAGCCACTCATGGAACACGTGCCGGTGGTTAGATCCGTATTTTGGCTGCAGGTTACGTTCTGGCCCATGAGGTCGCAGTTGGTTTGTGGACCCGTTACTTTTATTCCGAATTGCGGACCGATTTCCCCGGGTGGATGGTACATCCACTGGCCGGGCATTGACATGTTAATCTGCGTCAACTGCCCCGCTCCATTCGGACCAGTTGGGGCGATGATGGTGAAGGTGTGCGCGCCATCAGTATCGTTAACCTCCAAAGTCAAGACCAACGTATCTCCCTGATTCACTACAATGGTTTGAGGGAACCACCTATCCTGCGTTGAAGGAAGGGTTGCTTCCCATTCCATAGTGATGAATCTTGGTACAGGCTTCTGATTAACAACAGGCAACGAAGTAACCTCCTGCTGTAATTGGTTGACTTGACTCTGCAACGACGCAACCTGACTACTCGAAGAACTTGAAGGTGCAATGAAAGGAATCGACACCGCTACCAAGGCAACGATAAGCGCAATTATTGCAATCCCCACAACAGCTTTTGACGAAGACCCTGACCCATTCGATTTAGCCAAGTTATATCTGAAGGTCGGCCTATCTCTGAGGTTAAATAAAGGCGAATCCTTCAACAATTCAAGCAAATTGAACATAAGGTGCCTAATTTTGCGAACGACGAAGTGGAGATTATCAAGTTCGTAGCTATGACTCCGGCTATGCAGCTATCTATAGTGCGTGACTGGTAGCAACCATTCGCCACTTGCTGGCTATCAGAAGTTCTGTGAATCACCAACCATTTTTTGAGCCAGTTAACTAGACCTTGCATGATCCCATTATGAAAGTCATTTATACGCTCTCAATCCGATATTTTGTCGCTCGATATGAAAGCGAAGAACTCACGGTCTTCGACGCGTCGCAAACCTAAATCAGCAAACTCCAGAAGATATCGGGTCGTTCTTGCCGTTGTTGTAATTGCGACAATCATCGGAACTGGCTACGAATACTACCAGCAGCAACTACAACCGTCTTTGCAGCCTCAACAATCGCTACAACAACAAGAAGCTATGAGTATCCTGAAAAAGTACGGCGGGTATGATGGCAACTATAGTTACACCGTGTTCGCCGCATTAGATGCAGTCGACATCTTAGGCGCAGCTAACCATACAACTCTCACGTTCTCCTACGTATGGACTGCGGCGCAAGCACCTATGAATGCCACCACTATTTCTGGTTCCAGCACCTATACAGCGTATGGTGTGTCCACTACCGGCTTATTCTCATACGCCCCAACCTACTCTGCCTATACCACGATGCAGACCTACAGTACCAGTTTCACGTATACGAACGCTTCAGGCCGCTACGGCACAGCAAGCTACGTAACTGAGACCCAACGGATCAACGACAACATCACTATCGAATATTCTATTCAAGGCGAAGAGATTTACTTCAGGTATGACCGAGGACCAATATGCAGCAGTCAAAGCCCAAACGGACCTTATGGTTGGAGCG
>Ga0326728_10005059_pt1 | contig 37907 bp, 32 predicted proteins | sample MB3enrmetagenome_FD_207602 | JGI IMG/M metagenome (GOLD analysis project Ga0326728, IMG submission 207602) | Lab enriched peat soil microbial communities from McLean, Ithaca, NY, United States - MB31MN | ecosystem: Environmental > Terrestrial > Soil > Wetlands > Peat | place: USA: New York...
GTAGCGGGCTCTCCGCTCCATTCCACAACGATCTCCAACTGGCCGCTCCGCAGTTGGAGCTTACACGCACCCGCGCCCATTTTCATCCTCGGTGGTGAGCCGAAGGATCATGGCGACTCGGTAACATTACGCAAACTCGGGACATCGGAACCGAGCCGCGACGGTCACGGAGCGGTCCGGCTGAATGTTTCACACCTTCTCACCGTCGCGGCTCGGTGTGGGGCGGCGCCGTGCGCTGCGGCGGCGTTGACCTGGGGCGAAGCCGGCCTGGTCGCCTTATCCGCCGGCCAGGGGCGAAGATCAGAGCCGACCTTATCGAGGGACAAGGCCGTCCACCCGGCACAACCGGGTCGCCCCGGGTCAGCGCTGCCCCACCTTACTTCTTGACGGCGGCTGCGACGGGCGGTTTTCGTTGCCAGTACACCTTGCAGCCATGGACCTCCGCCTTTTGCGCGTAGATGTCCGGCAATCCGAGTTCGTCCAGCTCGTCGTCGTCATCGTCGTCACAGCTCTCCACCGTGTCGTAAACCCCGGCCTTGACCCGCCGCACCAGCTCGGGCCGGGGAAAGATATGCAGTGCGGCGGAGTCTTTGGCCGACAGCCGGAGCTTGTGGGAATCGTCGTACTCGAGTCCCGAGGGAGGCGTCCGCCGGGTGAAGAAGTAGGCGAACTCGTCGGCCAGCAGCATGCCGTGGCGGGGCGTCACCTGGTCCACTTTGCGGGCAACCTGCTCGTAGTCCGTCCACTTGGAAGAAGTGCGGTCGTCGTAGATGCCCTTGGCCAGACCGAAGCACAGCAGGAAAGCCAGGACGGAAAACGGCGCCCACGGCCGCTCGGGAGAGCCCAGGCGCGATCCAACCGCGTACAGACCCACGGCAGCCGGGATGCCGAGAAAGGGAATCGCCAGGCAGAAGTATTGTTCAAAGGTAGGCCGGACGTAGCAGAGGTAAGCGATGAGGCCGGCCGCCATCCAGCCGCAGAGGTAGAACTCCGCGCGGCGCTCACGCTCCCAGTGGCTTCCTCGGGCGATGTAGAGGAAGCCGGCCACGGCCAGCAGCCCAAGGAACAGGGCGTGCGACGAGTCGATCCACGAGGTCATGAGTTCCAGGTTGTGCCGCAGCGAGTCGGTCCAATCCACCTGGCGGTAAAAGAGATGGAAGTCGATGATGCCGAAACGCACCTGGAACGGCCCCTTCAGGAACAACCAGAACACCGGCAGGAATGGCACGGCCGCGCCCGCCGTGAAGGCGGCAAAGCGGGCCAGGCGGCTCCCCACGCGGTTGTAGACCAGGATCCAGAGAAGCACCACGGGAGCCGCGGGCGCCGTCAGCAGGCTGGACGCCGCGCTGGCGCTGGCCGCGAAACCCGCCAACCCGGCGAGGAGCACGCCCTTCCGCCCGACCGCGGAGACCGCGAAGCGAAACGCCGCCACCAGCAGAAACAGGCACAGAGCGTAGGCCTGCGCGATGGGCGCGAATTCCACCAGCAGCCAGTTGCCGCCGATCAGCAGGACCGCGGCCGAGGACACCGCCAACCGCCAGCGCGGCAAGGGCACACGGACAAACACAAAGTCGGCCGACAGCAGAACCGCTCCCACCGTGGCCGCCGTCGCCACGGCATGCACGGCACGCCAGCTCTCCCCGAAAACCCACATCCACGCCGCGTTCCACCAGGCGTTCAACGGGGCCTGCGCGAAAAAGAAATCGAGGTACGGCCGCTTGCCCGCTTTGATCAACTGAGCGGCCAGCATGTGGAATCCCTCGTCGTAAGCGCAGGCGTCGGTCTGCGAATAAACCGCGATCACGGCGGCAGCCAGCGACACCACGCCGCACAGGATAAGGTACTCCCTCTGTTTTCGTTGTGCCTGGGTGGGCTGATCGGCTGAAGGCCGCTCGGCTTCGAGCGTCGGTTCATTCATCGGAGGAAAGGGGATCGGACGGCGTCCTAGCGCAAGACAACACAAACGCCATCCCTTTGTGGACCGATGTTAACTCGCGTTCGCTGCCTTGGTCTTCCTGGTTTTGGTCGCCTTGGTCTTAGTAGCCTTGGTCTTCTTCGTCTTTGTGGTGGTGGTCGCGGCGTCGTCCGCAAACAGCGCGGTGCTGCCGAGAACGATGGCCAGGCCCAGCATCAGGGTCATCAGCTTCTTCATGAGGTAGAGTTCCTCCTTATTGATCAGTCTTGCACCGACTGCAAGATCATCATAGCGCGGCAGCGTTCCGACTCTGGCCCCGTTCCCATTAAAATCGCGTAATCAGGCGGCTTGGCAACGACCGACCACTTTTGCCATAGGCTGACAAACTAAGCCTCTTGCGAGTGCGCAAGCGCATCCCGGCTTGCTATCAGCGGATGTTCGCCGGGTCCCAGCCGTCGCTGCCTTTGAGGAATGTCTCGGGCGCGAAAGCGGCTGCCTCCGCCGGCGTGATGGCATGCGCCCACCCGGCGCGCGCAGCGGCATCGGCGCCGGGGCCGCTCGAGCCCAGCTCGGCGAACCAGGCGCTTTTCTCATTGCCGGGGTCGCCCCAATTGTCCCAGCCCTCCGGACGAATGTGGCGGTCCATCCGGCAGTTCAGGTAGACCACGCGCGCGCAGGAGCGCCAGGGGCGGCCGAGGAAGACGTGTGCATCCGGCGCACCGGTCAGCCGGCAATCGCGAAACACGAAGCCGGTGGGACCGTCCGGTCTGGTGCGACTGTGGGCGGCGATGTAGCCGCTGCCACGGCTGTTGATCTCGCAACGATCGAAGACCGCAGCCGCATTGCCGAAAACGAAATCGACGTGGCCCTCGATGCGGCAATCGCGATAGTACTGCCGTCCAAAAGCGGCGTAGAGCGTATCCTGCCAGCCGAGGAACCGGCAGTTGCGAAAGCTGGCGCGGTCGGAGTGGACGGAAATGGCCACCGCCTGCGAACCGGTCCCGAAGCTGTTCTCGAAGGAAACGTTCTCCGCTTCGAAAGCCGCGCCGTCCACCTCGACGCCAGGGCTGAAAAAGGTGCCGCCGGCGTCGGCCGCGCTCATCCGGGAGGTGATGAGAGTGGAGGCGGCGTCGCTGCCCAGCAGAGTCAGCCGGGGCCGGTCCTGCGGAATCTTGACGCGCTCGCGATACACGCCCGGCCGGACCTCCAGAATCACGCGGTCCACCGATTCGGGCGGATGATCGAGGACATGATCGACGGCTCGCTGGATGGTCTGGAAGTCGCCCCCGCCGCCGGCTGCTACTACCGCTCGAACGGTCTGGCCGGCCGCGGGCTGCCGGTCCGTGGCGGAAGCCGGGCATGCCAGGACGCCGGCTCCCGCGGACAGGAAGCGTCGGCGCGTCGGCATTACCGCTGAATGCGGCCGGAGCCGCCGCGCGCGAACGCCCGGACCTGATCGAGAGTGACCATGGTGGTGTCGCCCGGCGTAGTGGTCAGCAGCGCGCCGTGCGCCCAGCCGAGGCGAAGGGCCTGCTCCGGCGATTCGCCCGCGAGCAGCCCGTAGAAGAAGCCCGACGCAAAGCCGTCGCCGCCGCCCACGCGATCCAGAACATCCAGTTCGCAGGTCGGGGCCGCGTAGCTCTCACCGTTGACCCAGGCCACCGCGCCCCAGGTGTGCCGGCTGGCCGAGTGCACCTCACGCAGGGTGGTGGCAACCACTCGGACACGCGGATACCGCCGGACCACGGACTCGATCATGGCCAGGAATGCGCGCGGATCGAGTTTCGAACCGCCCGCGATCTCCGGCCCGGTGATGCCCAGTCCTTTCTGCAGGTCTTCTTCATTACCGACCAGCACGTCGACGTTCTCGACGATGCGCGACATGGTGTCCACCGCGCGCTCCTGCCCGCCCCAAACGTTCCAGAGCTTCTCGCGGTAGTTCATGTCGAAGGAGACCACCGCGCCGCCGCGCCGGGCGGCCTGCATGGCTTCGATAATCAGCTCGCCGGTGGTCGGCGAGAGCGCGGCGAAGATGCCGCCGCTGTGGAACCAGCGCACCCCGCCGGAGAAGATGGCCGCCCACTCGAAGTCGCCCGGCTTCAATTGGGCGGCGGCCTCGTTCGCGCGGTTGTAGAACACCACGGGCGCGCGCACGCCTTGTCCGCGGTCGCTGTAGACGGCGGCCATGTTGGGACCGTTCACGCCATTGTGGCGGAACCTCTTGTAGATGCCCTTCACGCCCATCGCCCGCACGCGCGTGGCGATAAGGTCGCCGATGGGATAGTCCACAATCGCGGACACGACGGCGGTTTCGAGGCCAAAGCAATCCGCCAGGTTGGCGGCGCAGTTGTATTCGCCGCCGCTCACGTGGATCTGGCACTCGGTGGCTTTGCGGAAGGGCACGATGCCCGGGTCGAGACGATGCACCAGAGCGCCCAGCGACACGAAGTCGAACGCTCCGCTCTCGGGAATAGTCAAACCGTGATCCATGAGTCGTTACGCTCGCATCGTTTGGTCCAATTCGGGGACGGGCACGAATGGTCGCACCGGGAAGCCACGGAAAACAATTGACCGTTTGCCGCGGAATCTCGTGCCTCTCTCGAAAACGGCCCGCTCCCTCGCGGCCGCGGCTCGGTACGTCTCTGAGCCGCCCGCGTCCGCAAGCGGTCTGATCTAAGGCTGCGGCCTACTGGACGCATTCGCCAAGTCACAGCGTGCTCCGCTCCGTCTGCGCCAGTTGCGTGTCCGGGGCCGGCCGGCACATGTGTACCGCGAGATCCGCGACATTGTGCAGCGCGAAAACGGGCGTGTCCGCCACCTGCGGCGTGCGGATGCGGAAGAAGTCGGCGTCGCGCACGTCGTCCAGCACGAACGCCGGACGCCGGTCCTCCTTCGCGGCCCCGATCTCGATGTTGTCGAGCCGGATGCCTTTGGCATGGCGAATGTAGAAGCCATGTGACGGCATCGCGCCGAACATATCCGGCTCCGGATAGGCGGTCTCTTTCTCGGGCGGCTCGAGCGCCGCCTGCTCTTTCGTGCCGCCTCCCTTGTGCCACACCTGCACGTGGCTGATGGTGACGTCCTCGACGTCGTGGCCGGGAATTCCGCTGATGACGGAGCCGAGCGCGGAGACGGAATTGGAACAGACCAGGTTGCTGATGATGACGCGTTTCAGGGTGCCCACGGGCACGCCCGCCGGTCCGCGCATGCGCCTGCCCAGGCGCATGAAGATGGGCGCGCTGGTGATGTCCCGCATGGAGATGTTAGTAATGGTGACGTCCTCCAGCAGTGCGCCATCCACCGATTCCAGAGCCAGTCCCTGACAGCCCTCGAAAACGCAGTTGGAGATGGCGATGTTGCGGAAGCCGCCATTGGATTCGGTGCCGAACTTGATTCGCCCGGTGTAGGGAACACGCACACCCGGGGCAAAGTGTTTGTAAGTGCCGTCCAGCAGCGTGCCCTCTTCCCAACAGCCGCTGAGATAGCAGTTAGTGATGGTGACAAACTCGGTCGGCTTGGCCCAGCCAAGAGCGAAGCAACTCTTCAGACAGATACCGTCGTCCCAGGGAGAGTTGACATAGCAATTGGAGATGCGCACGTTGCGGCAGCAATCGACGTCTATTCCGTCGCGATTGGTGTCGATGCGCAGGTTATCGATGGTGAGGTTGTCCGCTCCGGTAGCCAGAATGGCGAAGTGCCCGCCATGCAGGATGGAGAAATCGCGCAACAGCACGTTGTGGCAGTTCCTTAGACTAATGGCCTTGTTGCCCACTCCGGGCTGTTCGGCGCGCGGTCCCGGCCCGTATCCCTTGCTGAGGCCTTTTCCCCAGATGCGTCCGGGACCGAGGATGGCGATGTTCTCGATTCCCTCGCCCCAGAGCAGGCTGTTGCGCCAGTGGCTGTGGCCGAAGTCCTGGTAGTTGCTCCACTCGTTCGGCTCGGGCAGGTCGTAACCGCCGCTTGCTCCGGGCGCCGGAGAGTCGGCCGCCACGATGGAGGAGCCCTGGTCGAGATAGAGGTCGACGTTGCTTCTGAGATGGATGGAGTAACTCAGGTAACTGCCGGCGGGGAACAGCACGGTTCCCCCTCCGGCGGCGGCAGCGGCGGCAATGGCCTTGTCGATGGCCGGAGTGTCGAGCGTCTTACCGTCGCCCACCGCTCCCAACATCCGCACGTTGAAAACCCCGGCTTTCTCCACCGGCGCCGCAGCCATAGCGGCGCCCGGGCCCGCCTGGGCGCCGAGCGCAGTGCCAGTTAGCGCCGCTCCCGCACACATTAGAAACTCTCTGCGCAATCTGTTCTCAGTGGGCATGGACCGTTCTCCGAATACGCATCCTAATCAAATGGGCATCTCATTTCCGCTAACAGCCCGTGGTAGAAGTACCTGCTCGGGCACTCTCGCCACAGGCTGCTAAATCCGTCCTTTAGAAACACTGGTTCGACACAGTTGCGGGCGATGCCATTGTTTCTTACACTCCCAAGTTAAAGCCTGTGCACCGCCCCAAAAGAACTGGCATGGTTATTCCTTGACAGAGCTTGTTGGGGGCAGCCAGACCGCCGGCGTGCTAGCGGACCAACCAGGTGCAATTCAGTTCGTGGTGAGCAACGCCAACGGAGGAACGAAGTGCGGGGCAGGGCTCCGGCGAGCTCTGCCCCCATTGCCTAGAAGTAGAACTTCATAGCCATCTGGATGATCCTCGGGGCGGTGAAGCCGGTGATCTCGCCGAACGTTCCCGAGTTGCTGACCGTGGTGCCGATAGCGGGGGTGGCGACTGATGATGATGAGCTCCCCGGATTGCCGTGGTTCATGATGTTAAAGAAGTCGCCGCGGAGCTCCAACTTGTACCGCTCACGGAACTGGAATTGCCGGCTGAGGGCCAGGTCCCAATTGATCTGGCCGGGTGCGTAGACGGCGTTGCGCCCGAGATCGCCGAAAAGACCGCTGGCGAGGGTGCAGGCTGCGTTCGAACCGGCGCATTGAAACGCGGCCGGGTTGAACCATTCCGCGGAAGTCTGTTGGGCGGGATATACCGCGTTGGGCAGGATCACGTTGGGGCGGTCCAGGCTCTGGCCGCTCAGGGAAATGTCCTTGCCGTCGGTGATCTGGATAGGGTTGCCGGTGAAGATGCTCACGATGGGCGAGAGCTGCCAGTCTTTGGTGACCAGCTTGAGAGCGCTGTTGCCGAGGCCACCGCTGGTGGCCACCAGGGAAGTGTTGAAGACCTGCCGGTGGTCATACCCGCAAGGGCCGCGCTCTCCCTGGGCGCGGTTAAGGGGATTCTGGTAAAGCGTGCCCGCCAGTTCTCCGGCGAAATCCCACGAGCTGATGCAGTGGCTCCAGGTGTAGGTGCTCAGGGCGTAGAAGTGCTGGGCCATGCGGTGCTCCGCCTTCAACATGAGGGCGTGATACTCGGCGTTGGCGCCGTCGTCGGTCTGCTGGATGTCGCCGTAGTACTTGCCGGTGGCGGGGTTCTGCAGATAGGTCAGACGCCGGCTATTGGTGTTCCCCGAGGTAGCGCCGGGAACGGTGGCGACGGCATAATTGACGTCTGTGGAGCCCCAGATGTGCCTGGTGGCGTTGCCCATATAGTCCGCCGTCACCAGAGTGCTCTTGGTCACCTGCCGCTGATAACTGAGGTTCCACTGCATCATGTAAGTGACTTTCAGGTTGGGCGGGATACTGACGTAAGCGCCCCCCGTCCCGAAAACCAAATTGCCCGGGAACGGGTCGCCGTACGAGCCGTTTGGTAGCTGGTAGTTCGCGAACGGATTGGAGAACTGTGCTTTAGTTATCGTAATTGACGAGACATAGGGCGCATTGGTGGTCCACCGCTCGGGATAGAAGAGCTCGGTGGTGTCATGCAGGATGTTGAAGGACGTGCGGACGGTCTGTTTGCCGTCCCCCTTGGGATCCCAAACCAGGCCGAGCCGGGGCGAGAATGTGGCCCAGTGGGCCGCCGTGAACGCTTTGCCGTAGGGATCCTGCGCGCTATCGCCGGAGAAGATCAGGCCGGCCGGCGCGGTGGGGTACTCGGCGCTGTGCCAATTCTGGAGGAACAGAGGCCAACTGAACTGGTTGCCGCGTCCGTACTTGTCGTAGGCCGGCACGGAGGGTTCCCAGCGGACGCCGATGTTGACGGTGAAATGGGGTGTGGCCTTGAAGGAGTCCTGGACGTATGCGGCCATGACCGTTTGGCGCAGGTAATCGGAAATCACATTCCCGACAGTCAAGGCGCTGGAACCGACAAGCTGGCCGGTCAGAAGGTCCGCCATACCGTCGCCGCTGGAGCTGCCGTTGAAAGTGAACTGACCGTTGGATTGCTGGTTGTTATAGGAATTGAACTGATCCTTGCGGCCATCGAAGCCGAAAGCGATCTCGTGCCTGCCGCGAATGACCGAGAGATCGTCCGCCACCTGGTACGTGTTGATGTCAAAATTGGCCAGGGCGCAGGTGCCGCAGCCCACGTTGAATCCGCCTCCCGAGTAGCTGCTGACGGTGAGCTGCGTATAGTTCGGGCGGGCGTCATACATGTTGACGCCCAGGTCATTCGGGCTGAACATGTTTTCCGCGGACGAGCGGTTGTCGCGGCGCCGGTCGAAGGTGGCGTGGAACGCGTTGAGAAGCGTACCGCTGAATGTATACGTGTCGCCGAAGGTGGCGGTTTGCGTACGGTCCTGATTGCCAGGGCTTCCGGTGGTGAGGGCGTTAGTGCCATTGAACAACGACAGGGCCGTGAAGTCATAAATGTAGTAACGAACGTAGGCGAACTGCTTACTGCTTATGTCGTAGTCGACGCGGCCGATCCACTGGTCATCGGGGTTATTGGTGAGATAGCCGAAGTACTCCAGCCCACAAGGGTTGGTAGAAGTCGGGAGGTACGTGGACATCAGCTTAAGACCGGCGGGATCGAAATCCTCAGAGGGAATGATGTTACCGGGATACGCCTGGCCGGTGGGCTCCTTCAATATTCTGGCCGAGCCGAGACAGCCGCCGCTCGCCTTAGAGGCATCCAACAGGCTGAAGTTGCCAGCCAACGCGGCTGCGGTGGGGACGTAGGCGATTTGGTTCGCCGGATCGCTGCGCTGCCGGGTCCCCTGATAGCCGCCGAAGAAGAACAGCTTGTCCTTCTTGATGGGGCCTCCCGCCGTCCCGCCGAACTGGTTGCGCTTCAAGGTGTCGCGCACCAGCGTATCTTCCTGGCGGGCGTTGAGATCGCCATTGCGCAAGAAATCGAAAGCATCGCCGTGGAAGGCATTGGCTCCCGACTTAGTCACGATGTTGACCACGCCGCCGGGGTGCAGCCCGTATTGGGCGGGCAACCCTTCGGTTTGCACGCTGAATTCCTGCACCGCGTCCGGAAACGGTATGGGCATGTTCACGTTGCTGAAGGCGTCGTTATTATCGCCGCCATCCAGCAGGAAGTTCACGCCGTTGGCCGCCCCGCCGGCAACCGAATACTGACCCGAACCGTTCGATCCCTGAATGTTTTTGCTGCCCGTCAGATCGCCGCCGTTCAGTTGCATCCCCATGGACCCGCCAACGGCGAGTCCGGAGAGTTTCAGCAGGTCGGCGGGATTGCGGCCATTGAGCGGCAGATCCACGATCGATTGCTGGGAGATGACCTGGGATACCGAGGTGTCCTTGGTCTCCACCATGCTGGCGGCGGCCTGCACTTCAACCGTCTCCGTCAGCGCGCCCACCTGCAACGCGATGTTCTGGGTGATGTTTTCCCCTACCTGCAGCACGATGCCGGTCTGCACGTAATCCTTGAAGCCTTTCGCCCGGGCCTCCAGGCTCAACGGTCCGGCCGGTATGTCGAGAAACGTGTAGCGGCCTTCCGCGCTGGTGGCGGTCGTGTGGACGGCCCCTTTGAGGGTCTCCGTCAGCCGCACCTCCGCACCCGGAACAAGGGCGCCACTCTGATCGGTAATCAAACCGCTGACGCTGCCGATGGCAACGGCCTGCCCCAAAACCGCGGGAGCCGCCAAAAGGACCAGCGCAAGAATTATTACAAAGCGAGACATATCAATACCCCTCCCACACACTTACGTTACCTACTCGCGGCGGGGATGCCAATCGTTTGGCACCCCCGCGCAGATCCCTACGCGCGCTCATTAGCGCAAGCGGCTCCTGCCGAATATCTCACGGCAAAGCCGGCAGCCTTCCCTTCTCACCCTCCGTCAACGATGTCCCACCCTGGTTCGGCTGGTCCATCGCTGCTATTCCGCTCTCCAGCCCCTCCAGGACGTGCGGGCCGTGTGGCTGTCGCCTTTCCCCGACGGCCTGCTGTCCGGCTTCCGAACAGGCATGCCGGAGGTTTCCCGAAACTTCCGGGCGTGTCTGGGGTCTATGACTACGCAGGACTAACCTCCGGCTCGCGCCAGCGACTCCGGTGCCGTTGCCTTCCGCCAAATCCAGAGCAGTGGCATCCTGATTGCAACTTTGGAGGTAGCATAGAGAATAATCAGAGAGGTGTCAAGCCGAATATTCTGAACGGACTATTTAGGGAAACTGAACGGTCCGGCCCACCCGCTGCCGGTTTCGGCGCCCGGTCAGAGATAATCTTCGTGGGCACGGCGTGAACACGTCGACCGCCAACGACGGCTGCGGAACCGGCGCTTGGTGCTCCATCCTTCCGCGAACCACGAAGCTGTCACCGCTGCGAACCCCGAAGGACGGGGCCGGCGGAAGAATGAAAGCGATGTTGACTTGCAGGAGATCCGGGACCGTCTGAGCGTAGCTGCACTCCGGGACTCACTGGACACGCGGCGGCAGCCGCGTACTCGCCTGGTACCTCAAGAACGCGGCTGGCGTCGCGTGTCCGTGCAGCGCACCCATGACCACCGGACTCGCTCTTCCAGCGATCCATCGCTGCACGGCGCCTGCCCGGGAAAATCGGGACCGAGTTTATGCGCGAGGCTTTTCAGCGCCTGTTAGACAGCACAGCCTTCTCGTACTGCCGGATCTCATCGAACCAGGCCATGCCCGTGGGCGCGCCCTTGCTCGCGCAGTAGTAGTCCCAGACGGCCGCCCACGGCAGCGTCCTCAGTTCCTCCTGCAGGGCCAGCCGCCGCGTGTAGTCCATGCCGGCTTCGGCCTTCCTCAGCTCGTCCACCGGCTCCAGCAGCGCCATCAGGAGAGCCTTCAGCATGTTGCGAGTGCCAATCACCCATGCCGCCACGCGATTGATGCTGGCGTCGAAGAAGTCCAGTCCGATGTGCACCCGTTCCGCTTTGCCGCTGCGGATCACCTCCCTGGCGATGGCCTCCAGCTCGTTATCGAGGATCACCACGTGATCGCTGTCCCAGCGAACCGGACGGCTCACGTGCAATAGAAGCCCCGGGCAAAACATGAGGACCGAAGAGATCTTGTCGGAGATGGTCTCGGTGGGATGAAAGTGCCCGGCGTCCAGGCACAGCAGAATCTGGCGGGACACGGCATAGCCGAGATAGAATTCGTGCGAACCAACCGTGTAGCTCTCCACGCCGAGGCCGAAAAGCTTCGATTCGACGGCATCGAGATGGATGGCCGGGTCCAGGCGCTCGGCGAAAACCTTGTCGAGCGATTCCGCGAGGCGCTCGCGGGGGGCCATTCGATCGACGGGGGTGTCCTTATATCCGTCGGGAATCCAGAAGTTGGTCACCGTCGGGGTGCCGAGCTGCCGGCCCATTTCGGCGCCAACCCTGCGGCAGCGAATGCCGTGATCGATCCAGAAATCGCGGATGGCCTTGTCGGGGTGGCTGAGCGTAAAGCCGCTTTCGGCTTTGGGATGCGAAAAGTAGGTTGGATTGAAGTCCATGCCCAGGCGGTTGGCTTTGGCCCAGTCGATCCAGCTTTGGAAGTGCCTGGGCTCAACTTCATTGCGGTCGACGTGTGCGCCGCCGTGATCGAGGTAACAGGCGTGCAGATTGAGGCGATGGCGGCCGGGGATCAGGCTGAGGGCTTTCTCGATATCGGAGCGCAGTTCGGCGATGGTGCGAGCCTTCCCCGGATAGTTGCCGGTGGCCTGGATGCCCCCGCCGGACAGCTCCGCGCCCGCGGTTTCGAATCCGCCCACGTCATCGCCCTGCCAGCAGTGCATGGACACGGGAATCCCTTCCAGCCGCCTCATGGCGGCATCGGCATCCACTCCCAGCGCAGCGTATTCCTGTTTGGCGATTTCATATGCCGAATCGATATTCTTGTCTTTCATTGTTTTTCTCCTGTCATGCCTCTCGTTCTGCCCACAGGCTGACGCCGGTGCCACCACGACAAGAGGTGGCACAGACTTTAGTCTGTGTAAGTCTACGCCAGCAGCACCTGCACTTCGGCGGCTTCCAGCATTTGCCGGTGCCGGGGCTCCAATGCCGCATCGGATACTACCACATCCGCCACGTTCAGCGGCGCCAGCGGGATCATCGCGGCGCGGCCAAACTTGGTGTGGTCCGCCACCACGATGACTTTGCGCGATACCTCGATCATCCGGCGTTCCGGGCCCACCACGAGCGTGTTGTTGTTGCTGAAGCCCGCTTCGGTCACGCCGCCAATGCCCATGATCAGGACGTCCGCGCTGACTCCGCTGAGCATCTGCTCGCACAGCGGGCCCACCATGGCGCGGAGCCGCGGATACAGGTAACCGCCGGTCAGCGTCACTTCGATTTGCCGCGCATCGGCGAAAATGTCGGCAATCGGCAACGAATTAGTCATCACGTGCAGAGAACGATTGACCAGTTCGCGGGCCGCCAGAGCCACCGTCGAGCCGCCGTCCAGAAGAACCGTCTGCCCGTCTTCGATGAGGCCCGCGGCGAGCGTGGCGATGCGCTGCTTCTCCTCGCCCATGCGCGAACTCTGCCACGCGAAATCCAGAAGGTGACTGCTGGAAGCCTGCGCGGCCATCGCGCCGCCGTAGACGCGCTTGAGCACGCCCTCGGTTTCGAGCGACGCCAGATCGCGGCGCACGCTGGATTCCGACGCCTCCAGCTCGCGCGTCAGCGTCTCCAGGTCGACAAACTCCTGCGACTCCAGCATCTGCCGAATTCGGAGTTGTCGAATGGCTGCGTTCATCTCTGTTGTGCGCCTGGTGTGCCGCCCAGCGCCGCCATTACCGCGTCGGTGACGCCCTGAATAATCGCCTCCACGTCCTCACTGGTGGCGGCCCCGGCACCGGCCGCACATGAGTTTGGCGCAACCGCGATCGCACCGGGCATCTCCGGCATGTCGCAGAGCTGGCACTCCTTCATGTTATGACGGGCATCGGGCAGTCCCAGCCGCTTCTTCAGATCCAGCAGGTCGGAGGTTTTCTCCGGTGAAATATACGTGATGGGCGCGCCCACCTGTGTGGCCAGCATCAGCGTCCAGCAGTAGGTGTCCAGCACCTCCGCATACCATTCGGCGTGGGTTACCGTGTCCGCCCAGCAGATGATGCCGTGGTTGGCCAGCAGAACGGTGTTGTGCTGTTTCACAAAGGGCAGCACCGTCTCGGCGAATCTCTGCGTGCCCGGCGTTTCGTAGGGAGCCAGCGCCACCTGCCCGATAAAGACCTCGCACTCGGGAATCACGCAGGTGGGCGGGACCCGGCCGGTGATGGCGTACGCGGTGGCATGGGGAGGATGGCAATGCACCGCCGCTTTCGCTTCCGGCACCGCTTTGTAGATTTCCAGATGCAGCAGGATCTCGCTGGTTCGCGCCAGCGGTCCCAGCAACTGGTTGCCCTTCAGATCCACCAGACACAGGTCCTGGGTCCGGAGGTCCGCTTTGCTGAGCAGCGTTGGTGTACAGATCACCGCGTCCGGCCCGATGCGATAGGAAATGTTCCCGCCATTGCCGTCCACGTACATGCGCTGCCACAGCTTGCGGCCCACGTTCACGATCTCCGCTTTGATGGCCTCGGCCTCGGGCGAATGGAACAGGCGCTCCAGATCCGAGGCGCTGGCCGGCGGGGTGGGGGCGGTCGGTTTGCACCCGCTGCATCCGCTGCAGCCACTACACCCGTTGAGCGCCGCAGCCGGTTTCTCGGACTTGCGCAGCACAAGGCCACGCTGCTGGATGAAATCGCGCGCGGAAGGAGTAATAACGCCGCGGCTGCACACCAGCACTTCCGTCACGCCGTCTTTGGCGGCGGCTTCGACGTCGCGCAACGATACGACCTTTTGTCCCGTTAAATCGATGCTTTTCATTTGCTGTCCTCGGGCCGGAAGTCCACGGACTCCACGATAACCGCGCAGCACGCATCCACCGGCGCGTGATTCGGCCACCACGGATTCGCCGCCTCGCGGCCCTCCACGAACGCCACCATCTGCCCCTCCGCCGCGCCCAGCGTATCCACCGCCACCAGCGGCGTGCCTCCGCCCAGTCCGTTCGCGGCGGCCAGATTCGCGGCGGTTACCGGTTCCACAATCACCAGCCGCAGGCCGCGAAACGGGGCCACCGCGACGTTCAACACCACCCGTCCGCGCACCATGCCCAGCCTCACTCCGCGCTCCCGCCCGCCCGCTCGTTCCCGCCCGGACGATACACGCAATCGACGATGGCCGCCACGGTCAGCCGCGCCGGTGTTGTATTGCCAAGCCGCAGCCGCGCCACATCGCCGTCGGTGGAAACCACCACGGTTGCGCCGCGCGCCGCGCCCATCCAGTCGAGGATCACCTGCGGTTCGCCGGTCGGGCCGCCGTCCGCGTCCAGCCGCTGCCCGATTAGAAAACGGCAGCCTGCCAGCGTCTCGTGCTTCGCCGTCCCCACCAGCGTTCCGTCGATGCGAGCCAGATACATAGGCAATCAGATAATGCGCAACCCGCCGCCAATCACAATCTGCCGTTCGCGGGTGAAGGTGAGCGGCGTGGTGACGCCTTCCCCGGTGGGCGTGGCAATGCTGAAGCTCAGATAGCCCGGACCGCCCAGGCCCAGCGCCGCGCCGCACGGCGCGTTCTGCACGAACAGCGTCGTATTCATCGTTCGCGCCATCTTCGTCACATTGTCGATATTGCGCGAGTGGATGATGGCGGTGTGCCGGTACCCGTGCTCGGCCTCGAGCGACGCCGCGATGGCCGCGTCCACATCGTTGACCCTTACTATCGGGAGGAAAGGCATCATCTGCTCTTCCTGCACGAAGGCATGGTCGGCGTTCGTTTCGCCGAACAAGAGCTGGGTGCTGGCCGGGACCTTCACGCCGGCCGCCGCCGCCAGCACCGATACGTCTTTCCCCACCAGCTCTTTGGTCAGGTGCGCTCGCCCGCACCCCACGCCCTCGCCCTCGAAGCGGAATGCCGCGCGCGTGAGCCGATCAATGGCTGCGGCATCCAGCTCGAACGCCCCGGCCCGGCCCATGGCCGCGATGAAGGCGTCGGCCACCTTCGCCACCACGAAGACTTCCTTCTCGCCAATGCACAGCAGGTTATTGTCGAAGGCCGCGCCTTCGATGATGGACCTGGCGGCGTTGTCCAGGTCGGCCGTTTCGTCCACCACTACGGGCGGATTGCCCGGCCCCGCCGCAATCACGCGTTTCCCCGATTTCGCCGCCGCCTTCACCACCGCCGGCCCGCCGGTGACGCAAAGCAGATGCACGCCGGGGTGCCGGAAGATTTCCTCCGCGGTCCGGATGCTCGGCCGCCGCACCGTGGTGATGACGTTCCCGGCGCCCACTTCCCGTTTGATCTCGCGGTTGAAGATCTGCAACGCATACGCGGCCACTCCGGCGCCCGCCGGGTGCGGGCTGAAGACCGCGGTGTTGCCGGACGAAAGCACGTTGATGGCGTTGCTGGCCATGGTGGGAGCGGAGTGGGTTGCCGGAAGCACCATGCCGATCACGCCGAACGGCGCGTGCTCGATCACGCACAAACCGGAAGCGTCGCTGCGAGCGCCGCTGCTCATCGCCTCCACCCCGAGGACGTACTTCACCGCTTTGAGCTTCTCGATCTTGTGGTCGAGCCGCCCCAGGCCGGTCTCGTCCAGCTCCATGCGCGCCAGCTCGGGGGCCCGCTGTTCGCACACGCGGCGAATGACGCCCACCGTGCGGCCGCGGTCTTCCAGGCTCATGGCCGCCACTCGCTGCTGCGCCTCGCCCGCCGCGCGCACCGCTTCATCCACGGTTTCGAAGACGCCGTCGCCCGCTTCCGAGCCTCGACCGTCAGGGAGCGGTCCAATCTCCAGCCGCGCGATCACCTCCCGGGCGATATCGGCGATCATCTGCTCGCGGCTTGCCATCACGGTTTCTCCACAATGGCGCCGTTCACTTCCACCGTGTCGACGATGCCGACAATCACCGCGTCGACGGGCGCGTCCTTCGTGACGGTGGTCAGGCGCGCCGAGCTGCCCTGCGTGAACAGCACGCATTCGCCGAGCCCTGCGCCGACGGTGTCCACCGCCACCACCGAGCTGCCCGAGGGCGCCAGCCTGCCCTCCCGGTTGATGTGCGGCTGGATGAGCAGCAGCTTCATGCCGTGAAACTTCGGGTCCTTCGCGGTGGCGACGACGTTACCAATCACCTTTGCCAGGAACATGACACCCTACTTCGGCAGCACCGCTTGCAGATTGTCGTGCGGACGCGGGATGATGTGTACGCTCTTCACTTCGCCGATGGCGCGCGCCGCCGCCGCCCCGGCATCCACCGCCGCCCGCACCGCGCCCACATCGCCGGTGACGAACACCGTCGCCAGACCGCTGCCAATCTTTCTCCAGCCCGCGTATTGCACCGGGGCCGCTTTGAGCATCGCGTCGGTGGCCTGCACCAGCGCCACCAGACCCTTCGTCTCGATCATTCCGATTGCTGCATTCACTGCATTCGCCATGATTTTCTCCCGCTACTTCAACATCGCTTCGATGAGCCCTTCATGCGGCCGGGCGATGACGTGCGCCGACACCAGCTCGCCCACCGCCTTCGCCGCCGCCGCACCGGCATCCACCGCCGCGCGCACGCTTCCGACGTCTCCCTGCACCACGGCGGTCACGTACCCGGCCCCGATCTGGATGGTCCGCAGCAGCTCCACGCTGGCCGCCTTGCACATGGCGTCGCTGGCCTCGACAAGGCCCACCAGGCCCTTGGTTTCGATCAGTCCGATGGCTTTGTTCATTCCGTTACTCCTTCTTCTTCTGCACGAACGAAGGCAGCTCGTCGTGCGGCCGCGCGATCACCTGCACGCTGTTCACGTGACCTACCTGGGCAGCGGCGGCGGCGCCCACGTCGGTGGCCGCTTTCACCGCGGCAACATCGCCTGTGACGAAGGCCGTGACCATGCCCGCACCCACGGTCTCCCAGCCCACGAAAGTGACGTCCGCCGCTTTCAGCATCGCGTCGGCCGCTTCAAACAGGGCCACAAGGCCCGTCGTTTCGATCATTCCCAGCGCCTGGTTCATCGATCCTTTCTCCTACCTTGTCAATTCGATTTCTTTCGCCAGATGCAGACCGCAGGCGTTGGCCTCGTCCGTATCCATGTGTACATTCAGCCGCGACCGCGCGTCGATGCGTACGTGTACGCGATTGAACGTAATGCCCGCGTCGCCGCCCACGCGCAATTTCATCAAATCTCCCTGCTTTACCCGGAAATGCGCGGCCTCCGACGGATTCATGTGGACGTGGATGGCCGCCCGGATCACGCCTTCCTTCAGCTCGATCACCCCGCGCGGTCCCATGATGAATGCCCCCGGCGTTCCGTTGATGTCGCCGGAGAGCCGGATGGGGATGTCGAGGCCCAGGCTGATGGCGTCGGTGTAAGCCAGCTCCACCTGCGAACGGCTGCGCAAGGGGCCGAGAACGCGCAGATTCGAAATCAGGCGGCTGCGCGGTCCCACCAGCGTGACCGTCTCTTTCGCGGCGAAATTGCCTTCCTGGAACAGCGGCCGGTCGACGGTCAGCTCGTAGCCCGGCCCGAACAGCGCTTCCAGATCTTCCCGGCTGAGGTGCATGTGCCGCGCCGAAGCGTGCACCGTCAGCGTCGGCGCGATTTTGGTATTGCTCCGGGCGAAGTAATCGAGGGTGATTTGCCGGACCAGCGTTTCCACCTCGGGCCGGCTGATCGCGGTGCTCATGGTTGCACCGGACACGCGGAGGCAGCCGCGTACTTGTCTGGTACCGCAAAAACGCGGCTGTCGCCGCGTGTCCGTGGAGTCTTCATGTCGGGCACCCACAAACCAGCCCCGCCGCAGCCCGCGCCACGATGCGTTCTTCGTCCGCCGGGATCACCAGAATCGTGGTTCGCGCGGTGTCCGCCGAAATCCTGCCCTCCCCGCCGAGCGCCTGATTGCGGCCGGGGTCCAGCTCAATTCCCAGCTCGCCGAGTCCCGCGGAAACCGCTTCGCGGATGGCTGCGCTGTTTTCGCCGATGCCACCGGAAAAGGTCAACACGTCCACGCCGCCCAGTTCCACCAGGAACGCGCCCACATAATGGCGGACTGCGCGCACGAAGACGTCGATGGCCAGCCGGGCGCGCCGGTCACCGCCGTCTGCCGCCGCCGACAGGTCGCGGATATCGCCGCTCGTTCCGCTGATGCCCGCCAGTCCCGATTCAGTGGAGAGAACCCGCGCCATCTCGTCGACGCCGATTTCGAGCCGTTTCATGACGAACAGCACGGCGAACGCGTCGATGTCGCCGGTGCGATTATTCTGCGGCAGACCAGACTGCGGCGACATGCCGAAACTTGTATCCACCGCTACGCCGGCGCGAATGGCTGCCACGCTGGAACTCCCGCCCAGGTGGCAGGAAATATGGCGCAAGCCGGATCGGCCAAGCAGTTGCTGTGCCCGCTCGCTGGCGGCGCGGTGGCTGGCCCCGTGAAAACCATAGCGCCGTACGCCGAGCTCCTCGCGCCAGCGCCACGGCACGGCGTACGTGGTGGAAGCCTCGTCCATCGAGTCGAAGAAAGCGGTCTCAAACAGCACCACGAGAGGAACGTCCGGGAGGGCTTTCCGGAACGCGCGCATTGCGGAAATGTACGGGGGGTTGTGAGCCGGCGCATGAAACGAGAACTCCGCTAACGCCTGCAGCACGGAGTCATCCACCAGATGCGCGCCACTCAGCGGACCGGCATGAACCGCCTTGAAAGCGACCGCGCTCAGACTTGATGGATCAGCGATTTCCGCCAGACAGCGCCGGATGGCCGAGTCGTAGTCGGAGCCGATTCGCTCTACCTTCCCTGCCTCCACGGTCCGTTCGTCCGCCATGTCGAGCACGCGGTACTTGAAGGAGGTGCTGCCGATGTTGGCCACCAGGATCTTCATGGTCCAGTTTGACTGATATTGACAGTTTACATGTACTGTCGATCAGAGTCAATCATGATACGTTGCCAGCCTGCCGGCGCAAGACCGCGAACAGCGGGTCCGGGGGACCCGCGCAGACCGGCATTGGGCGCCCACGCCTGCCCGAGCGCAGGGCGGCGTCAGATCCAGTCGCGGAACAGTTCTTTGCGCGGGGCCGCGATCACGCCGCGCGCCACCAGCATGCCCTCCGCGGCGGCCACCTTGCAACCGGCCTCCACCGCCGCCTCGACGCTGGAGACGTCTCCGGTCATCACCACGAAGCCTTTGCCGCCCAGCGCCATCGCCAGATGAATGCGCAGCAGTATCACGTTGGCCGTCTTCACGGCGGTGTCCGCCACGTCAATGATGCTCGCCGCGGAGAACGTTTCGATGATGCCAAGCGAGCGGACCTCCGAAGGCGCGATATCCACGGCCATGCCGATTGCCGGGAAGACCGCCGGATGCAGCCGCGCGATGGTGCGCTTTTCGATCAGCGCGCCGGGAGCGAGACGGGCTCCGGCCTCCACCGCGGCCGCCGTCGAGGCCACGTCGCCAGCCACCGCGATCAGATACTTCCCGGAACAGATGGAACGGGCCAGCAGCACTTCCACGGAGGCGGCCTTGAGCATGGCGTCGAGGGCTACGTGGCCCACCGCAACGCTGGTGAGCTCCAGAAGTCCGATGGAATTCAGTTCAGGCATGAGCTTCAATCACCACCGATCCGTTGACACTGCTCACCACACCGTCGATGCTGGCGTGGATGCGCGCGCCCAGGGCTCCTTCGTCCGGTACCGCCAGCACGTCGCCAACGCGCACCCGCTCCCCGGCGCGCACCACCGGCGCCGCCGCCACACCGGCGTGCTGGCGCAGAGGCAGTGTCACGCGGCGCGGCGCGAGCGGCCGATCCTCCAGCGGGCCGACGTTCTGAAACTCCATCAGGCCCAGCTTGTTGATCAGCCGCCGGATGGGCACGCGTCGCGAATCGGCCAGAGGATGCGGCTGCACGTCCTCCGGCTTGCCGATAAACACCAGGCCCTTCTGCCGGGCCACCGGCTTCCCCTGCACGCAGACGTTTTTCGGATCCAGATCCTCCGGGCAGGCGAACATGGTGCACAGGTTGCACTCGCAGCAGTACAAGGTGCCGGCGATCATGGGGTCCTTCGGGCCGGTGAAGCCCAGCGCCTGCATGGCGCGGTGCGGCTCAATGGGATGGCCAAGCAGGTAGCGCGGGCACAACTCAGTGCAGAAGCGGCACTGATCGCAGGCCGACCTGCCGATGCGCTCAATGTGCTCCCACTTGCCCAGGTGCCGCAGCAGAAGCGGGTGATCCAGAGGCAGGACAACCAGCCCCCCGGTGGTTTTGGTGACGGGTTCGTCAAGGCTTTCGGCGGGTTTGGCCATCATCACCCCGCCCACAAGCACCCCGAAGCTGGCCACCGTCGCGCCACCCGCTGCGGTGATCGCTTCCGAGAAGGGCATGCCCACGGGAACCCGCAGCGTCACCGGCGTCCGGACGGCGCCGGCTACGGTCAGGTACTTGTGCGTCACCGGGCGGTCGAGTCCGATGTTGACCAGCGTCTCCACGTTCGCCACCACGGCCCCGACATCGCGCGGCAGCCCGCCCGGCGGGATCACTCGCCCGGTTACGTCGTGTACCAGGATGAACTCGTCGCCGGCCGGGTAGGTGTCGGTCAGCGGGAAGACGCGAACGCCGGGCCCTGCCTGCGCGGCCAGGGCAGAGAGGATGTCCGTGTACTTTTCCTTGACCCCGATCACGCCCTCGGAAGCGCCCGTCCGTTCCATGGCCACAGCCAGGCCCCGCAGCATGGCGCCGGACTGGTGGTGCATGAGTTCCTTGTCCTTGTGCAGCAGCGGTTCGCACTCGGCGCCGTTGACGATGACCAGTGGCACCTGGGTGCGGAGCTTGACTGCGGTCGGGAACCCCGCGCCGCCGGCGCCGACGATGCCGAGTTCTTCAATCCGGTCGCTCATGTGATCGACTCTGACAGAGAGTATACATAACCTGTCAGAAAGCGTCAATCTCATTCATGGGCGACGCACCCCAAGCCCGGCATTGCCAGATGTGCCTGCGGGACCTTACCTCGCCACCAGATAGTTTCCGTAACCCACGATCACGGTGGAAGTTACCAGCAGCGCCAGGCTGACCGCCAGCAGGGTTCGGGTGCGGCGGCTGACGCCACGCCATTCGTGCAATGCAATGCCCCACAGGCTGCTGAAGATGATGATGGAGGCCATCTGCAGCGTCCAGCTCGAGAATTTGTACGACCCCATCTGCGCTTCGCCCATCGTGTAGAAGAAGAACTGCATGTACCAGGCGGTTCCCGCCAGCGCGCAGAGGAGGTAGTTCCGGAGGAGCGGCGCGCGCTCCGCGGAGCGGTCCGGTGAATCCCCGCGAACCTGCGCAGTGAAGTACTGGTAGCCGGTGCGGTTCCTGATGTTCAGCGCCACGCACCACAGGAAATTCGTGGTAAAACCGCCCCACAGGATCACCACCAGCTTCGGCAGCCCCTGCCACAAAGCCGCGGTGCCATGCGCGATCGCGAGTTTGCTGATGGGATCTCCGGCATCCAGCCCAAAGGAGAAGCACGCGCTCATCACGCCGGAAAAGATGGCCACCATCAGGCCTCTCTTGAAGTTGAATTCACGGATTGCCTCCGTCTTCTGCCGCGCCGACATCTCCTTTTCTTTCGACATGCCCGCGATCCCGGCGAAGGTGATGCCCACCAGGCAGACGCCGATTCCCAGAAGAATCACCAGACCGGAATGCGTGCCCAGCACCCTGGAGGCAAACTCGCCCTTGAAAGCCGGTGGGATCAGGGTCCCGAAGGCGGCGCACAAGCCCATCACTACCGCCATGCCCAGGGACATGCCGAGATAGCGCATGGTCAACCCGAAGGTGAGGCCGCCGAATCCCCACAGCACGCCGAAGAAGTAAACCCAGAAAAGCGTGTTTCCCGGAGTTTCGCGCACCGCGGCGGCGAGGCCGTGGGTCAGCAGGACGGCGAACAGCAACGGGGCGATGATCCAACTGAAGATCCCACCAGCCAGCCAAAGCGTTTCCCACGCCCAGTGTTTTACTTTGCGGAAGGGAACATAGAAGCTCCCGGCCGCCAGACCTCCCAACCAGTGGAAGACCACCCCGAGCGGAGGATTCGGAGTCATCATGATTGCCATCCACTTGCTCCTTTCATCGCAGCATCACTAAGGGAACCCCGGGTGCCGGTGGGACATGCGGCGTCAGCCGCGTACTCGCCCGGCCCCGCAGGAACGCGGCTGACGCCGCGTGTCCGCCTCATGTTCCTCTTTCCAGGAACCGCTCATACGCGCGCTCCCACTCGTCGTCTGGCCGCGGGTCGAATCGGGTGGGCGCGAAAGATCTGCGCACGACAGCGCGCACCTCGGCGAGGCTGGCAAGTTCTCCCGCACCCATGGCCTGCACCAGGATGTTGCCGGCCGCGGTCGCTTCGCTCGGACCGGCCACCACGCGGCGCCCGGTGCAGTCCGCCGCGAACTGGTTGAGCACGGTGTTACGGGAACCACCGCCCACGATGTGGATCGTCCTAATCCTGCGGTCCGTGAGCTTCTCCAGGCTCTCCAATACCTGCCGGTACCGCAACGCCAGGCTTTCCAGGATGACGCGGGCATATTCGGCATGAGTCTGTGGCGGTTGCTGGCCCCGGTTGCGGCAATACTCCGCGATCTGCCGCGGCATGTCGCCGGGATCGCTGAAAGCGTCGGGATGGATGATCGCGGCGAAGGGGCGCGCCGCAGCCGCCATGGCCGTGAGCTGATCGTACGAATACTCGGCGCCTTCGAGCGCCCAGGCGCGGCGGCACTCCTGCAACAGCCACAGTCCGGCAATGTTCTTGAGCAGCCTGATGGTTCCGCCGACGCCCACCTCGTTGGTGCAGCCCAGCGCCAGACACTCGTCGTTGACGGCCGGCGTGGCGAGTTCGACACCCATCAACGACCACGTACCGGAGCTGATGTAGCACCACTCACCGTCTTCGCCGGCTGGCACCGCCGCTACCGCCGCCGCGGTGTCATGCCCGGCCGTGGCGTATACGGGCGCATGCGGAGCGTCCACCATCTTGCCGAGCAGCGTGCCCGGCGCCACCGTGGGGCACAGCAGGCGTAATGGCAAATCCAGGCGTTGCAGCAACCCGGCAGCCCAGCTCATGGTGCGCGGGTCGAAGAATTGCGTGGTGCTGGCAATCGTGATTTCGGACCGCGCCTCGCCCGTCAGCCAATAATTGAACAAGTCCGGCATGTTCAGCAGCCGGCTGGCGGCCGCGAGCGCCGGGGAACCGGCCAGCTTCATGGCGTACAACTGGAACAGCGTGTTGAGGCTCATGAACTGGAGGCCGGTGTGCGCGAAGACTTCTTCGCGCGGCACCCGTTCGAAGAGCTTCTCCATCACACCATGAGTGCGCGGGTCGCGGTAGTGGCGCGGGCTGTCGATCAAAAGGCCGTCGGCGCCCAGCAAACCAAAATCGACGCCCCAGGTATCAACCCCGATCCCGTCCAGTTCCAGTTTGCGTTCCCCCGCCGCAATGGAGATGCCCTGCTGGATTTCGTGCCACAGCCGCAGCGTGTCCCAATACAGCGCATCGTGAATGTGCACGGGGGTGTTGGGAAAGCGATGCAGCTCTTCGAGAGCGAGCGTTCCGCCGGAGAGCCGGCCAAGCATGGCCCGGCCGCTCTCCGCGCCAAGATCGAAGGCCAGGTAATGACTCATACGCCTGAATCCGCGAGCCCCGATGCTAAGCCAGGTGGAACACCTCTTCAAGGCGGATGAAGCTCTCATCCGGACGGCGGCCTTCGAGCGCGGCAAAGAAAGATTTCATTTCCTCCTGCCAGCGGGCGTTGACGTCGCGGCCGGCCATCCCATCCTGGGCCTTCTGGTAGTCCGGGGTCTCCAGGTAGCCGACCAGCAGGCCGTCATCGCGCAGGAACAGCGAGTAATTGTGCCAGCCCGTCTCGCGAAGGGCTTGTAACATCTCCGGCCAGACCTCACGGTGCCGGCGCTTGTACTCCTCCAGCCTGTCCGGGTGAACCCTGGCCAGGAAGCAGACTCTCTCCATGGACTCTCCTATGTGCAGAGGGGCCCCTGCGAACGCCCCTGTTCGAGTTACGAATCATCTTCGTCCAACGCCGCGGGGCGTGACGGGTTTCAAACGGTCCAATCATACACCAACTCATGGCGCCAGGGGGCTGGGGTGGGTGGTGCGGTGGGCGCTGTGGCAGGTGGTGCGGTGGGTGGTGCGGCATTCCCTCCGTGTGCCGCAGAAGTGCAGCATTACTCTCGTTGGCGCGTTCCGTGCCCCGCGCGAATCGTACGCGGTCCCGGAGAGAGTCCCTTGTGAGACGACACCGAATCAGGTCTGAACCGGCCCTTGCCTGCGCCGCCGCTCGAGCGCAGTGCGTTAAATGGGATGATGGATCGTGGGCAGGCACGTGGATATCGTCATTGGACGAGCAAGACGCCCAGAGGAGGGAGTTTGCAACTCATAAAGCGAACGCTAATTGTCTTTTCAATCCTGATCTTCCCCGCGGTTTCCTTCGCTCAGGATCGGGCCGCCCCGCGCGAAGCGCCTGCGCCCAAACTCGGAGCTCTCCAATCGCGCGCCGGGGTTGCGGCAAACCGCGCCAGCGCCGTGGAGCCGGACGCGGAGTCAGGTTGTGGACAGAAGCTGGTGGACGGTGCGGCGCCTCCGTCCACCACTTTCTACATCTACCCGCGTCAGCCCCTGCAACCGTTTTATCAATGGGAGAACAACGACGGGTATTGTGGCGAAGTATCCATGATGGAAGCCGGGCTCAACAACGGGCAGTGGATGTCACAGTTCAACGCTCGCCTGATCTGCGGCGCCGGTTTATCCCAGTCGGGACCAAATGGCGCCTGCGCCGCTCACGGCCAGGAGGTTGACGACAACGCCCAGTTGCTCATTGAGAACCCGGGAACCGGCGTCACCGGACCAAACACGTACGCCTACGCGGCCCTGTGTCTCTCGAATTCACGGCTGGCCGCCACCACGTATAACTACTCGGCGCAGGCGTCCGGGATGGCCGGATATGAAGAGTACATGTCCTGGGTGAAACAGGAAGTTATCCGCGGCCATCAGGTAACCATGGCGCTTCTGATAAACGGCGGCGATGACCCCCAGTACGATCACGAGGTCGCTGTTATCAAGATAGGCACCAATCACTCCGCGACGGACCCGACCTACTATCCTGACGATGTGGTGTACTTTGACGATCACGGCGTCTACACTCTTTCGGGCAAGACACTCACCTCCAACCCGTCTATTCCGCCGGGTGCGGGTTCCGACTCGAAGGGCTGCACGCCGTACGTGTTTGGTTACACTTTTGCCTCATTGGCGAACACGCGCGCCGGAGCCAACGCCAGGAATGCGCTCGCCTACTCCGTCGTTATTCCGGGTGACAAGACTATTCAGACGTACACGGGCGGCTCCGGATATGGGCCGGTTAACATCATCGGGCCGCACAATTACGGCTTCTCTGTCGCCGGTCCAACGGATCCGACCGCGGTGACGCTTCCGGTTGCGCTTACTATTGTTGGGCCGACCGTCACCAACGGAGTCGCGAATCCGCGCGATCCGGTGGCCGGTTATGACTACGAAAACCCGATGATCGGGACCAGTGTCCTGGGCGAGAGCTGCACGAACACCCCGCCGGCTGCATGGATGACGAACTTTGTCCTGCAGGCCACCGTGAGCGGCCTTAAGACCGGCACTTCATACAACTTGTACGAGTACGTGCTTTCTTCAGTCCAGGGCACGGGCTCGGGGGCCGCACTGGCGGTTCCGGTGGAGAATTTCAACGCTAATGCGAACCTCGCGACCCACGTGACGAGGTTTACAGCGGCTGGTTCCACCTTCCAGCAGACCGTCACTACGACGTCCGACAAAATCATAGTGTTCCGTTGCGTCCCGGTCAGCGCTCCCTGATTCCGCGCTGCACCGAAGGAATCGGCCGGGTGCCCCGGATTTGGCTCGGGCAGAAACTACCCCATGGTTTACCGCGGAACCGCTCGCCGGAGAACCGCGGCATTCCCATGATGTGCACGTGCATGCAGGTGATAATAGAAGCGATGCGAACCACCATCGAGATGAAGCCCGAGCATCGCGCGCGCATCCTCGAACTGGCCGCCAACAGAGGCGAGAAGGGGTTCTCGAACGTGGTGGCCGAGGCGCTGGAACTCTATCTCGAAACTCAAAGGGGCCGGGCGAATGCCATCCGGAGCGCCCTCGCGCTGAAGGGATCCATGAGCGAGACGGAAGCCGCCGGTCTGTCGGCTCAGACCCGGAGAATCCGGGAGAACTGGCGATGACCATCGCCGATACGGATGTCCTCATCGATTACCTCGCGGGTAAAGGCGAAGCCGGCCGAGTGGAGCGATTGCTTCGCCGTGGCGCAATCAGGACAACGGTCATCAGCCGGTTTGAACTCCTCTCGGGCGCGAAGAACCCGAAGCAACTCGCACGCCTGGTTCAACTGCTTGCGGCGGTGCCGTCGCTGGCGCTGGACGACTCCGCTGCCGACGCCGCCAGCGAGATTCGCAGATCCCTCGAACGAGCGGACCCTTCAATTGGGATGGCCGACAGTCTGATTGCCGGCATCGTGACCAGCAACGGCGGCACGCTGTGACCCGAAACCCGCCGTCACTTTGAGCGGGTTCCGGGGATCAGGCTCGCCTGAAGCTGCCGCGTCGATCAACGACAAGGGCCACGGCGCCGGAGCCGAGCGAGAAAGCGATCACCGTCCGGCGCGCAGACGGTCCACGGTGCGGCGCAGTTCCGGGTCGGGCTTGAGCCGCAGGGCCGCTTCCAATTGTGCAATTGCTTCGGGCAGCCGGCCCGGGATTTGCGATAGCGCCACGCCCAGGTTGTAATGCGCCTCCGCGTAGTCGGGCTGGATGCGCAGGGCTGCCTGGAAGTGCCCGATGGCCTCCGACGTTCGGCCCGGCGCCTGGGCCAGCGCGACGCCCAGATCGTTGTGCGCCTCCGCGTAATCCGGCTTCAGGCGCAACGCGGCCTCGAACTCCGCGGCTGCTTCCGGCAACCGGCCGCCGGTTTTCGCCAGCGCCACGCCCAGGTTGTAGTGCGCCTCCGGGTAATCGGGCTGGATGCGTAGCGCCGCCTGATACTCCGTCATGGCTTCAGCCAGGTGGCCAGGGGTTTCCGCCAGTGCAAGCCCCAGGTCATTGTGCGCTTCCGGATAATCGGGCCGGATGCGCAACGCCGCCCGATACTCCGCCATGGCGTCCGCCAGATGGCCGGGGGTTTCCGCCAGTGCGAGTCCCAGGCCGTGGTGCGCCTCGGCGTAGTCGGGGTCGATGCGCAGCGCCGCCTGGTACTCAGCGATGGCCTCGGGCAGGCGGCCCGGCGTCTGGGCCAGCGCGCTCGCCAGGTTGTTGTGCGCCTCGGCGTAATCGGGGTCGATTCGCAGTGCTGCCTGGCACTCGCGGATCGCTTCCGGCAGGCGGTCGGGAAACCTCACCAGCGCGGCTCCCAGGTTGTTGTGCAGGATGGCGGAATCGGGGAGAAGGCGGAGCGCGGCCTGGTATTCGGCGATGGCTTCGGGCAGGCGGCCCGGGGTCCTGGCCAGCGCGCTCGCCAGGTCGCTGCGTGCCGTCGCCGAGTCGGGCCGGATGCGCAAGGCTGCTTGCAGGTGCGTCATGGCCTCGGAAAGCCTCCCGGCGTTCAGCAGGTAGCTCCCCAGATTGTGCTCGGCCAGGTAGTTGTCCGTGGTCACATCCAGCGCATGCCGGAACAGCGTTTCGCTGTTTCTCCAGTACTCGATCTGGGACGCGGAGAGTGCCGCCGCTCCCAAACATGTCGCAATGGCCGCGGCGGCGATCGGCCGTTCGGCTGCCTGCCATCGCCGCGCCAGGCCGGCCGCACCCCAGGCCAGCATGATGGTCAGGCCGACCATCGGAACATACATGTACCGGTCCGCCCGCGCCTGCGCGCCCACCTGCACCAGTCCGATTACCGGTGCCAGCGTCACCAGGTACCAGATCCATCCGACCGCCAGATACGGAGCGCTGCGAAACGATCGCAGCGTGAGCGCCGTAATGACGGCGATCACCAGCCCGGCAGCGGCCACCATCCACCAGGCGAAGCCGTTCGGATACGGATAAAACACGGCCAGCCCGGCCGGCCAGATCGTGTCGAGGCAGTAGATGGCACAGGAGACGAGCGCGTTTTCTATCCTCAGCCCCAGCGGCAACCGCGCGACTTCCTTGACCGCTCCACTGGCGTGCTGCACCAGGTACGTGGCGATAGCCGAGACGGCTGCGAGCACGAAGAACGGAATCTTCTCGCGCACGGCCGCTGGCGAAAACCGGCGCAGCGGCCAGGCATCCAACAGCAGCAGCAGGAACGGCAGGGTGACGATCATCGGCTTCGACATCAACCCCAGGCAGAACAGGAGCAGCACCAGCAAATAGCGTCCGCGCCCCGGCCGCTCGGCGTACCGCACGTAAGCCCATAACGCCAGAAACCAGAAGAAAGCGCACAGAACATCCTTACGCTCGGCCACCCACGCGACCGATTCCACGTGCAGCGGATGAAGCGCGAACAGGAAGGCTACCCATGCGCTCGGCCAGCGCGCGTGGGTACAGCGCGCGAGAAACGCGAACAGCAGCACCGCCGCCAGCGCGTGCCAGCCAACGCTGACAAGATGGTGCCACCCGCCACGCAGGCCAAAAAACTGGCCGTCCAGCATGTGCGAAAACCGCGTGAGGGGGAACCAGTTGGCGGCTTCGCCGGAGGTGAGCGCCCACTCGAGACCCTGCGGCGTCACACCGCCGCGGACGTGCATGTTGCGGGTCACGTACTCGGGGTCGTCGAAATTGACGAAGTCAAAGCGCCGGACGGGAGCATACAACGCGAGTGTTACAAGAACAAGGGCCAGCGCGATCCCCAGGTCGAGCCGGGAATCACGCGCTGGCCCTGTCTCCGGATGCCGAAGTTTCGGTTTCTCCGGGCGGCGCTTCAGAACGTAACCTTCAACCCAAGTTGCATGGCACGGCCGCCGCCGGTGCCGTTGACGCCGGTGCCGCTGCTGATGGTTGAGGTGACATAGCCGAAGGTCGCGCTGGTCAGCGAACTGGTCGGGTTGCTGAACTCCGGCGTGTTGGTTAGGTTGAAGGCCTCGCCGCGCAGCTCGGCGCCTATGCGCTCGGTGATCTTGAAGTTCTTGAACAGCGAGCCATTCAGCACGAACAATCCGGGGCCACTCAGGATGTTGCGTCCGCTACTGCCGAAAACCGCACCCGTGGGCTGGGCGAAACTGGAGGTGCTGAACCAGAGATTGCCGGTATTGATGCCGTGCAGGATTTGCACCGGCGCTGTCTGGTTGGCGGTCTGGGTTTCACCCGGCGTGTTGAGGCTGCTGCCGCTGGCGGTGACGGTGAACGGCATCCCGCTCATCATGCTCAGGATGGCGGACACCTGCCAGTTGCCCAGAACCCATGCGGCGGGTCCGCTGGAGAGCCACCGTTTGCCCTTGCCCGCCGGCAACGCGTACACGTAGCTCTGAGTGAAATTGAAGGTCCGGTCGAAATCCGTGCGCGCGTAGTTGCGCTGGACATTGATGTAGAAGTCCAGGGCGCCGTCGTCATCGGCCTGGTAGTCCATGCCCTTGGCGTAAGTGAACGCAGTGGTCAGGTTGAAGTCGCCGAAATGGCGGTCGAGCTTCACTTGCAGCGCATTGTAGCTCGAGGAGAAGCCGTCCCAGAAGAGGGTCGCGGCGGCGGTTTTTCCGTAGAGAATGTTCAGCGGGTCGCTGGCGGTTCCACCACCAATGGTGGAGGTGGGAGCGTTCAGGTTATACTGCGCCTCCGTATCCACGCCGTGGAGGCCCAGGTACGCCACATCCAATGCGAGATGGAAGGGCAATGCGCGCTGCACCGCGAAGTTCCAGGTTTCCACGTAGGCATTCTTGAAGTTGGGATTAATGTCGAACATGCTCTGGCTCAACAGCGAACCGGTAGCCGGGATAATACCGTTGGAGGGGATAGTCACCGGCACCGGCAGTGGAAAGCCGTTCTGGAAAGTCGCCGGCTGGCCGCTCGGAAGCAGCGCGGTGGCGAAGCCGTCGCCTACATTGCTGTAATAATTATTGGAGCGCACGGGATAGTTATAGGCATACGTATTATCCCCGAACGGCGTGTAACTGGTGCCGAAGCCGGCCCGGATGACGGTTTTCTCGGTGAGGCGATAGGCCAGTCCGACGCGCGGCGCAAAGTAGTTGTAACGCGTCTTCATGCCCAGGTTCGAAGGGTTCCCCCCGATCCCGGCCAGCACCAGGTTGTTGGTGGTGGGATCGTAATTGGAGAAGCCGCCGGCGAAGGCCGGCGTGGCGGGCGGATAAAACTCCCAGCGCAGCCCGAGATCGACGGTCAGCTTGGGCGTCACCTGCCATTTGTCGCCGCCGAACGCGAAGAACTCCCACTGCCGATAAGCGGGGAAATAGGTGTTGAGGTCGCGGCCGAGCGAGGACGGCACGTCGAGCAGGAGGTCAGCCATGTCGTTGCCAATCCCCAGCGTGGAGGACTTGCAACCAGTGGCGAGGCCGGTGGACGAGTTGATGCCGGTGGCCGTGCACAGCGCGGTCTGTCCGTCGCCGGCGCCGCCGACGTTGCCAAAGTATTCGATGCCGCGCGGGCTATAAGTCTGGTCCTGCAGCAGGTTGTCGCGGAGGCGCTTGAGGTCGATACCCCACTTGAACGTGTGATTGCCCTTGGTCTTGGTCCAGGAGTTGACAAAGTCCACGTTGACTTCCGAGCGGACCCACGGCAGGCTCGACGAGTAACCGATCATCGGGTTGGAAATGCCGTCGCCGAGATCGATACCCACGATGCCGCTGGTGAACTGGTTGATGTTCACGCCGGGGATGCCGAGGGCGGTGGACGCGGCGGACCCATAGTCGGAAGGCTGCGCCGCGTTGTGATAGTACGAGACGGCGAGGCGGGTCTCCACCACCATGGTGGGCGACATGATGCGGTCATAGTTCAGGTTCGAGCTGTAGGTATCCTGCGTGCCGGTGCCCATGAAGGCGGTGCCGGGACCGTCGCCGCCGGCCATACCGAACAGGGGAGCCTGGTAGACTACGGGGCGCGAGAAGCTGAACCGGGCGCTCAAGCGGTCGGTGTCGGTGAGGTTGTCATCGACTTTGGTGTCGAGCGAGTCGGTGGTCTTCTGGAAGGGCAGCAGCGCGAAGTAGTTGTTGGCGGGCTTGGCAATGTTGAAGGGCTCATTGGTAGCCGGAAGCAGGCCCAGAATCGCACTCGAGACCGAATTGATGCGGGTGGGGGGAATTATGTTGCCCGGGAACGGCGTCCGTCCGGTGCCGTCGAGGGGATTGCCGCTGGCGGGGTCGTAGATGATGGTGGTCGCCGTGCTCAGATCGCCGCTGCGCCAGGAATCCGGCGGAATGGTCACCAGGTTGGTGTTGGCTTCATGGTCCATGACCCGAAGATAATCGCCGAAGAAGAAGATCTTGTTCTTCTTGATGGGCCCGCCCAGGTTGCCGCCGACGTAGTTATACGCCAGGTGGCCGACCGACGGATTGAAGAACGCGCGCGCGTTCATGTCGCTGTTCTGCAGGAATTCGTAGGCCTCTCCGTGGAAGGCGTTGGAGCCCGATTTGAGGATCACGTTCACCACCGCGCCCGAGGCACGGCCCAGTTCGGGATCGTGGTTGGCCACCGAGGCGTCCACCGTCTCGATCGCCTCCACCGGGGGAATGTAGATCTGCAACAGGCCGGTGCGCTCGTTATCGTCGGTGCCCTCGATCATGAAGTTGTTGCCCTCGCGCATCTGGCCGTTGACTTCGGTCTGCAACGAACTCTCGGCGTTGAAGAACTGCGAGTGCTGGAACTGCACTGGCGCGACTCCCGGCACCAGGTTCAGCAGGCTCTGAAAATTGCGGTTGACGCCCAGAGGCGCGTCTTCGACGAGAATCTCCTGGATTTTCTCGCTGACGCCGGCGGAATCGGCTTGCAGCAGGGGAGGGGCGCCGGTAACCTCGACGGTTTGCGTCAGGTCGCCGGGCTGAAGCTGAATATCCACGCGCGTACTGGTGTCCACCAGCACAGTGATGTCCCGGCGCAGTTCCTTTTTGAAGCCGGGCGCCTCCACCGCCACCGCATAACTGCCTGGAGGCAGGTCCGGAAAGGAGTAATTCCCGCTGCCATTGCTTTGGCCGGTGCGGATGGAGTTGGTAGTGACTTCGGTGATGGTGACTTTCGCGTTGGGAACAAGCGCGCCGCTGGCGTCGGTGACGGTGCCCAGCAGCGTGGCATTCACGGCTTGCGAGAAAGCCGCTCCGGTGCTGGCGAGAACGACCAGCATCAGGACGATGAACTGATGCAAACGGGGCATGAAGACCTCTCTTCTCTGTCTTGGCTCACGTTGCCTGGTTCCAGTTGAACGTCGATCCGGGTGCCGGTATCTACCAGCGGCGCAATGCTCCTGCGCGTTTCCTTCTTGAACCCGGCCGCCTCCGCCGCCAGCGCACAGATGCCGGGCGGGAGGTTGGGAACCAGATGGTAACCGCTATAGTTATCGCTTTCAATATAGGCTGGATCAGCAGGTGTGCACGTTACAAGTGCCTTAACTGTTAAACTCGCCAACTCGGATTGCTATGCCCAGGCCGAAGTGTAACTCATTTGTAATCAATCTGATGACCGCTGGCCTCCAGGCGACTCTGCCGTCGAATCATCAGCTGGTCTCACCGTATCGACACAGGGTTCCGGTCGACGGCAGCCTGGACGTCAGTTTCGGATCTACAATAGAGATCACGGGACAGGGTGGCGAAGTCTTATGCTGACGGGTAATCGACAGATTCTGCCGAGACAGGAGCCGCGGGCAGGCATGCTCGCGGAACGCCGGGCACTTTTGCAGCGCGTGCTATGGAGCCCTCAGATAGCAAAGTCCCCCCGCATTCGTGAGTTTCTGGAGTATGTCTGCGAGCGAGCTCTGCAGGAGCCCTCCGCCGAGATCCACGAGCGCGAAATCGGCCGAAGTGTTTTCGGCCGCGGCGCCGAGTACGACACGTCTGCGGATAACGTGGTGCGGGTTACGGCCTCCCAGGCGCGGAAGAAACTGCACGAGTATTTCTCTTCGCAAGGCTCCACGGAGCCCTGGATCTTCGAAATACCCACAGGGGGATACACCCCGGTCTTTCATGAAAGGGACCTGGCCGCCGATACAGCCGTGCCAATGACGTCCGAATTGGACGCCAGTCCTTCGCTTAGGGCTCTGTGGTCGCAGTTGCTGCCTCGCGGCGGCCGCACGGACGTGGTCGTGGCGGACTCCAGCCTGAGTCTGTTCCAGGAGAGCCTGAGTCTGTTCCAGGAACGGCACCCGCGCCAGCTCACTCTAGCCGAGTACTTGCAGCCGGATTTGTGGACCCGTGGCGATTTTTCGTTCGCCAACCACGATCTGCAATCGTTCGTCGAAAGGATGGTACAGCGCCGGCTCACCAGCATCGGAAGCGTAACCACCGCGTTTCGGGTGGTCGAGTTGGCCGGGAGCGCGCAGGCCCGCGTCTTCGTCATTTCTCCCCGCGATTTCAATATCCGCCAGATGAAGACGGACAATGTGGTGCTGGTGGGGAGCAGCATTGCCAATCCCTGGGTAAGCCTCTTTGAAGATCGGCTGAACTTCCGCATCGGCTTTGACCGGCTTGCCCGATTTGCCTATTTCGAGAACCGTGACCCCCGGCCCGGCGAGCCCAGGATGTACCGCACGGATTCGGATGTCAGTTATTGTCAGATTGCGTTTCTTCCCAATCTTGCCCACACCGGCAACATCCTTGCGATTTGCGGCGCCGAAGTCGAGGGCACCGAAGGCGGCGGGGAGTTCATCACCAGCGAGCATTCCCTGGGCCAGTTGCGATCATTCGCCAAACTGGACAACAGTGGCCGGCTGCCCTATTTTGAGGTCATGCTGAAGAGCAATAAGGTCGGAGGCTCGACTCCGGGATTTGCCCCGGTGGCGTTTCGTGTTCTGCCGGCGGAGGTGAATCCGCAAGGAGAGAATGGCCCCGAGCTGGCGCCGGCTTTTTAGCGGACCCTCATTCGCATCCCGGGATTCATCAGGACCACACCGAACCCGACCGCCTGAACCGGACTGACGACGCCCTGCGATACGATGTCACCATGACAAGGAAGAACGAACCATGACACGTCGGGAAATGATTACCAACGCCGGGATGCTGGCGGCAGCGGCCTCGGCGGCGGTGCCGGCCGCGAGCGAGACTGCGCCGGCAGACTTCCACATCGGAGTCGCATCGTACTCTCTGCGTGAGTTCCAGCGCGGGCTGGCCATCCGGATGATCCAGCAACTGGGCGTCACGCACGTCAGCGTCAAGGACTTTCATCTGCCCTATACTTCGACGCCGGCGGAAATCGCCAGGGCGGTGGGCGAATTCAAGAGAGCCGGGCTGACCATTGTGAGCGGCGGCAACACGGACATGAAGTCGAGCGACCCGGCGGAGTTAAGGAAATACTTCGAATATGCGAAGGCGTGCGGCATGCCCATGCTGGTGGCGGCGCCGGTGCACCAGAACCTGGGGGCGATCGAGAAGCTGGCGAAGGAATTCGACATTCAGATCGCGATTCACACGCACGGCCCGGAGGACCGGAACTTCCCGAGTCCAAAAGTGGTTCTGGATGCGGTGAAGGACATGGACCCGCGAATGGGGCTGTGCATGGACGTGGGGCACTCGATGCGCGCGGGGGCGGATGTCGTCGCGGAAGTGGCGAACGCCGGGCCGCGGCTGCTGGACATGCACATCAAGGACCTGAAGGACGGCAAGGTCAGGGACAGCCAGTGTGACGTGGGGGACGGCGTCATGCCGGTGGTGGCGCTGTTCAAGCAGTTGCGGAAGATCGGCTATCGCGCTTCGGTGAATCTGGAGTACGAGATCAACGGCGACAATCCCGTGCCGGGGATGCTGCATTCGTTCGGCTATATGAAGGGCGTGCTGGCGGGGCTGGCGGGTTAGTGCTGCATTAGCCACGAATTAACACGAATGCACGCGAATTACAGATCACAAGACGCCGAAAGCCCCACTGCTCGTGACAGGCAGAATCCACACGAAGAACACGAATAAGTCTTTGTCTTTTCCATTCGTGTGCATTCGTGTTGATTCGTGGCTAAAGCCTGTTACACATTGTCGGGAATTGTGAAGCCGGGGCGGTAGCCGCGGTCGGCGTCGCGGAGCATACGGTTGGCCTCGTCGTCGCCGATCACCTGCTCCGTGGCGGGATCGAAGTTCAAGGTGCGGCCCAGGCGATACGAGACGTTCGCCAGGTGCAGCAGGGTGCAGGAAATGTGCCCCTCTTCGGCCGGCGCGTTGAGGTCTTCCTTCTTACGGCTGCGCACGCAATCGATGAAATTGGCGAAGTGGTTTTCCTTGCCGCGGCTCACCGGACTCGGTTCCTGTTTTTCACCCAGCCAGTATTTGTAGCTTGCGTATTCCTGAATCGCCAGGTAACCGCCCGGCCCATAGAAAATGTTGCCGATGGTGCCGGGCTTGCCGCTGGCTGGGCCAAGGGCCGCTGGCGCCTTGCCTGCGGTCAGGCCGGCGGGCGGCAACACGCTGCCGCCACCGAAGAGGCCGATCTCCGCTTCGTGGTTGGTCATCCAGTGGCGCACTCCGAATTCCATCAGGCGGCGTTTGCCGTCCGCCATGTTGAACTCGTAGGAGCAGTTGAGCACGTTGGGCGTTTCCTGGTCATCGTCGAACATCACGTGGCCGCCCATCGCGGAAACCTTGTTGGGGAAGGTGACGCCCAGACCCCAGCGCGCCGTATCGATTTCGTGAATGCCCTGATTCCCGAGGTCGCCGTTGCCGGTGTCCCAGAACCAGTGCCAGTTGTAATGGTAGCGATTGCGCGTAAAGCCGCGATCGGGCGCGGGGCCCAGCCACAGATCGTAGTGGAAGCCCGCCGGCACGGCTTCGCGCGGCTTGCGGCCGATGGTATCGCGCCACTTGTAGCAGAGGCCGCGCGAGAGGTAGACATCGCCGACCAGGCCGTCCCGCAGCTTCTGAATGGCATCTCTCGCGCCAATGCTCGACCGGCTCTGCGTGCCGTGCTGCACCATGCGCTGGTACTTGTTCGCCGCGGCCACCAGTTGTTTGCCTTCCCACCAACTGTGCGAGAGCGGCTTCTCCACATAGGCGTCTTTGCCGGCCTGGCAGGCCCAGATGCCCATCAGCGAATGCCAGTGATTGGGAGTGGCGACGGTGATGGCGTCGATGGACTTGTCGTCGAGCATCCTGCGGATATCGACGAAGGTCATGGGCTTGCCGAGGCCGAGTTTGTCGATATCGCCGAGGCGAGTGGCGATGACGTTCTCGTCGACGTCCACAACCGCGGCGAGCTCGACGCCGGGAGTCTCCTTCACCTTCCTGAGGTGATCCAGACCGCGTCCGCGCAGGCCGACCACGGCGACGCGCACCCGATCGTTCGCGCCCAACACTCGCTGGGGCGCCAGCAGCGCCGCCCCGGCGGCGGCTTTCAACATATCCCGGCGATTGAATCCCGATGACATTTCACACCTCTCGTAAGACCTTGAAGATACCTTCCAGGGATTCGCGCGTGCTCTCCACTTTGTTGCCGTCCGCCCGCTTGTAATGCGTTTCGAGCGACATGGTCCCCTCATAGCGGTCGCGGAGCAGCGCCTGAAACTGGCCCTTGAAGTCGATGATGCCGCCGCCCACCGGCGCCCACTCCAGCTTGCCGGTTCCTGCGTTCTTGCGGGAATCCTTGACGTGCATGTGCGGGAACAGGCCCTTTACGGCTTCATAGCCGTCGGGATAAGGAACCTCGCCGAGCATGGTGGCGTTGGCGGGATCCCACACGCCGCGCAGGTTCGGCGAATTGACGTCCCGGAGCAGCCGGCCCAGTTCCTTGCCGGTGCCGACATTGCAGGAATGCTCGTTTTCGACGTTCAGAATGATGTTGTTCCTGGCGGCCGCCTCGGCGGCCCTGGCCATGCGGTCGCGAACGTAAGGGTAGGCTTTTTCGGGATCGTGCACGCGCCAGTAGGTGAAGATACGCACCATGCGCGTGCCGAAGAAGCGCGCCAGCTCGAAGGCCTGGTCGAGGAGCTTGTCGGAGTCCTTCTCGGTGAAGCTGGCGCTGAAGGTGTCGCGCTGCTCGCCGTCAATGGCGGGCATCTGCGGGCAATTCCATTTGAAGAGGGGGGAAGCGATCTCGCTCACATGGATGCCGTGCCGGGCGATCAGATCGCGGGCGCGATCCAGCTCTTCCCTGGAGGCGTTCATGATGTTCTTGCCCCAGATCTCGCGCAGCTCGCACCACTGCAGATGGTAGCTGGAGATGAAGTCGAGGGCTTCGTTCAACTGGCCCGTCAGCTCGTCGGTGATGATGCCGAGTTTGAAGCCGCGAGTGTCCGTGGTGGAGCCGGCAGTCAGCCGCGAGACTGCGGCGGCGGCCAGCGACAGTTTCAGGCAGTTCCGCCTGGTCAGGCTGGTTTGCATGATTCGTCCTTTACTTGACGATTTGTTCACCCTATACGTTAGCGCCGATGAGGGACCCTTCGCCAGCGTAAGGACACCCTCGAAAACGCAGCGCAGGGCGCCGTCCGGCCCTGTGGGGCAGGCCCTCGGCCCATAAGCGCTAAGATAAGGATTGATTTTGTACCTTGGGCGGTATAAGCTCAGGGCATGTCAGCCCTGCGCGAAGACTGGGAAGT
>Ga0326728_10005060_pt1 | contig 37902 bp, 34 predicted proteins | sample MB3enrmetagenome_FD_207602 | JGI IMG/M metagenome (GOLD analysis project Ga0326728, IMG submission 207602) | Lab enriched peat soil microbial communities from McLean, Ithaca, NY, United States - MB31MN | ecosystem: Environmental > Terrestrial > Soil > Wetlands > Peat | place: USA: New York...
AAGATGGAACTTCTGCAACGGCAAGCCTATGGCTTCCGCAACTTCAACAACTATCGTTTGAGGGTTAGAATTATGTGTTCCTGAGTTCAGTTCGGGGCGACTCTGCCCCCACTAATGGCGTAGAGCCGAAGGTGATAAGCGATTGAAAAGATGGTGGCCAGGGACGGAGTTGAACCGCCGACGCCAGCCTTTTCAGGCAAAATAACATAAATACTTTCAACAACTTACAAGGATGCGGGAGACTGCCAAATACCTGCAAATACGTACAAGACGGAGCATTTGCTGACTGATTTTGCTGACTGGGAAATTTCCCTCGCTTTTTGCTGACCGATGTTTTGCGGACTGGATGAATTCGGCCTTTATTCCGCTCCCAAAGCTACCCAAATATCGCACACATTCGCCCCAGGACGGGCCGATGGGGGCGAGGTGGGTCAGGGTCGAAGGACTGGCGCAAAGCTCCTGTTGAATTCCTCAAACGAAAGCACCTTGCACTCAGTTTCGGTTTCTTCGGCGATCTGCCTCAATTCGTTCTCTTGCGCCCAATCGGCAGTCACGAACTTCGTGCAGTATGGGAGGCACACGGCAGACAGCAGATCACTTCGCCCCGCCATCGCCGTCCCGTCCTGCAACCGCAGCGAACCGGTGAACCAAGCCATTATCAGCCCGTAGCAGGCCAACCGAAACGGCAGGCATGAATTCATAAATGCCTTGATCTCCAGTTCGGCCGGCGGGCGGATTACACCAAAAGGAATTTGACCATGACAAACCCGAGCGCCAAAAGGATCACACCGGACAACGAACGTGGCAGCGTGCCACCGCCGGCGGAGCGTCTCTGCCGAATTCATAGGCGGCCTATCCAGCCTTCGCGGTGGCGGAGCGGACACCGCACAACCGGCTGCGCCCGCTGTAAGAACACCCAACCATCGCACGCTGCCGCGCAACGTAAGTACAAGAAAAAGCTATTGACGATCCCCACCTACCGGGAGAATAAACTCTGGTACCAGCGCAGTTGGCGGCTCAGGAGAAGACTTGCGGAAGACAGATTCTAAAAGTAGTGTGGCGAATCACACCGCAATCCAACGGAGCCAACCGCCGGCGAGCAAGACCAGAACGGCAGTGGCAAGCAACGGGTTAATCACGCGGGCGAGCGTGGCAGCGACTGTCACGGCGAATATTGCCGACGATACCTGGGCGATTCGGCGCCGGGTGGCTTCGGAGATTGGTGCCTTAGGCGGTCCGGCCGGCTTCGGTTTGGGCAATCTCGCTATAGGCGGTCGTGGCCTGCGGGCTGTGTCGGTGCTGCCGGGGGGCGGATATACATAAGCGAGTGGTTGCTCGTCTTCAGCACAGGTATTTGCCGCCGAGCGCAACCACGCCAATAAGTCCAAAGGGTGGAGGGGCATGAGCCGGATCTCAAAACCGTAATCGTTGGCGTGGCAGTTTGCAGCAAGCTCCGATGCTGCCGACCAAAGGCAGATGAAGAGAACGGTGCAAGCTGGCAGGGATTGACGTACTTGCAGGGCCATGTCGAGCGCGCCGCGCAATTCGAACTGGGGAAACGCTATGAGGACATCAGGGGACAATCGGCGTGCCGCCTTTACGGCCGTGGCACAGGAATGCGCTACGGTGGCATTGTACCCACGACAGCGCAAGATGATAGCAGTCGAATCGGACAGGACAGTATCGGTGCTCACCACCAGCACCCTTACTTCCGGGGGCTTTCGGTGCGCCTTTGCTTCCGAGTCGGCGATTGCCTGGATGGCGTCGATCAGTTCCGCGGGCGCGTCCGGGTCCGGGTACAGGTGGCTCTCCAGCGGCTCTCCCGGCAGGACCTCCACTTTCCGAATTATCTCCAGGTAGCCCCGCTTTTGCTCCGGCGTTAGACGGTGGTATATCGCCAGCACCTCCGGTTCCAGCTTGTCCAGTTTCCAAACGTCCTGCGGCACGATGCCCCCCTGCTCCTTTTAGATGCGGACCGCCCGCCCGGTACGGACTTGCCGTTTAAATTAGTTATCCACAAACTGAGCCGTCAACAAGACAAAAAATACGCCGATTTCTTTGGTATAATGACTATTGTTGGATGTGGTTTTCTAGTTCCCATCCTGCAAGCATGACATGTAGGTTCCGCTCGTGCTAGGCCCCCCAGTTATTAATTTAACTCACTTACTACCAAGGGCCTAAGTGTGCCCGCCGGTTGGTTCCGGCATTGTTTGTCAGGCAGATATTACTTTGAGGGAAGATATGATAAGTCAGCAAAGTGAACCCGTGGCGCTTGTGGCCGAGCACCCGAGCATGATTACCGGGTACGAAAATCATCCCGCCGCAGGGCTGTTTCACATGATGGGCGAGACTGAACTGCAGCAGCTCGCGGAAGACATCAGGCAGAACGGCCTTCTTGAACCAATTGCAATTTTTGAGGGCAAGGTTATCGACGGCCGCAATCGTCTGGCGGCGTGCCTGCGAGCCGAAGTGGAGCCGAGGTTCCAGGACATCGGCAACATCGAATCGCCAATTCTGTACGTCGCCTCGAAGAACCTTCGGAGGCGGCATCTCACGCCCAGCCAATGCGCCGTCGTCGCGGCTGAAATGATTCCCTTGCTGGCAGACGAGGCAAAACGGCGGCAAGTGTCACGTCTGCGACACGGCGACGAAACTCCGTTAGCGCAGGTCTGCGCTGACGGGCAACAAGGGAAGGCTGCGAAACTTGCAGCCGAAGCTTGTGGCGTCAGCGGCCGAACCGCTGAAATGGCGCTTGCTGTAAAGCGTAACGACCCAGAAGTCTTCGAGCGGGTCCGCACCGGGGAGACCTCGGTCAACGCCGCTTATCGCGAATTACCGCACGTCGCACGGAACTCCGGGAACAACGAGTGGTACACCCCGCAACCTATCATTGACTCGGCCCGTGAAGTGCTTGGCGGCTTGGATCTTGATCCCGCCTCCTGTGCTACGGCAAACACCGTCGTGAAAGCGGACACGTTTTTCGATAAGGCGATGGACGGGCTCAAGCAGCCATGGAAGGGACGGGTATGGTTGAATCCGCCCTACGCCTCGAACCTGGTCGGGCAGTTCACGCAAAAGCTTCTAGACCACCGGGAGGACGGAACCGTAACCGGTGCCATCGTCTTGGTAAATAACGCCACGGATACGCAGTGGTTTCAAGCGATGGCGAAGGTGGCGCAAGCAATCTGCTTCCCGGCGAGCCGGGTGAGATTTTGGCACCCGTTCAAGACGGAGACGACGACACCCCTGCAAGGGCAAGCTTTTCTTTACTTTGGCAACGCCGAACAGGAGTTTGGTCGAGTTTTCGCAAAATACGGATATACGTGCACTATATTCGACGGCATAGGCGATGATGCGATGAACCTTGGGCGCCGATCCAAAGTCATTGGTTGCGGCAGCTCGGATGAGTATCGCATTCCTGGTGGAACTAACTCCATAATGCACCACATTAGTTCACTTCCTGCGGCGGAAACAGGTTGCAGGACGTAACCCGTACGCGCCTTTTTGTGTGAGTTGTAGCGCGGGACAACTGGAGACGGCAGACTATGACGTAACCGGAACCGAGAAGCAAAGCGAACGGGCTGCGGCGTGGCGTGGCGATGCATGACGATTCGCAGCAGCCGAACGCTGGATGAGTCCCAGTCCTGCGGCGGCTCCGGTATAGCCGGGAGTCGCCCTGCAGAACCAGAGAACCATAGAGGGGAACATGAGCAGTAATCAGGTTGCAGGGTGGCGAGAGTTGTTCCATACCTTTGAAGAATTCGAGTGTGCTCCTCCATTGCAGTTTGCGATAAACGATTTTCTGCAGGAAGCCGGCGTTACCTTGATCGGCGGGCTTTCCGGACACGGTAAGACGCTCATCATGCTCTCGATTGCGCGGGCGCTGCTGGAAGAAACCCCGCTTTTCGGTTGGAACTTGTTCAGCGTGCCACGTCCGTCTGCCCGCGTGCTGTACTTGACGCCAGAGTGCGCCATCGGCCCGTTTAACTCACGGATCAAGCTTTTTAAGCTGCAGGATCACGTTTGGGATGATCGGCTCTTGGTGCGGACTTTATCCGTGCGGGAGGATGTGCCCCTGACCGACCCGCGTATTCTTCGGGCTGCGGAAGGAGCAGACATCTTTTTGGATACCGCGATCCGTTTTATTGATGGCGCCGAGAACGACTCCGAAAGCGCCAAGGCGTTTGCGGACACGCTCTTCCGGCTGTTGGCCGTCGGTGCACGGACAATCACGGGAGCGCACCATGCGCCCAAAAGCTTTAGCGTTAGTGACCGGATGAGCTTGGAGAATATACTGCGTGGCTCAAGCGACATCGGCGCCATGCTTACTACGGCCTGGGGCATCCGGCAGATCGACTCGGACCGTAATCGAATCTATGTGCAAAACGTGAAATCGCGGGATTTTGAACCGTGCGCACCCTTTGTGATCGAGGGTCGGCCGCACCTCGATAAAATCGGAGATTTTCTGATGGTGGAGCCTCCTGGGACGGCAATGGAAATGAAGCGGTATATGGCCGGCAGAATGGGCGCACCTCTAATGCCTGGTCACCGCGAAAAGACCGGGCAAGCGGTAAGCATGAAGGCGCAGGGAATGAGCCTTCGAGAGATAGCAGGCCGTCTGGGCGTCTCGAAAAGCTGGGTCGAGAAATGCGTGAAAGGGACGGGTGCAGTGAACTAGCCGTCCACGAATTGTCCTTAGAAGCTTGTGGACACTGGCAGGCAGAACCCAGACGAGAAGAACGAACGAAGTGATAGTTCTTCTCGGTCTGTGAGTTAGTGTCCACTAATTCTATATGTATAGGTTTGTGGACAGTGGACACCCTTCTAGCCCGCTGTTCGCCCGTTGCCGCCCCCTTAAAAGGGCGGAACGGGCAACAGCGATCAAAGACAGTGGAGCTGCAAAAGTGGAAGGTGTAGTGTTACCCGGTGTTTCCCAGATTCGATGGCCCAACCGGCGTCACACTTTTTCTGATGAACGGTTCTGCGATGAAGCAAGACCGTAACTGACGTGTTATCCGCTACCTGCACAGATTCGCTGTGTGGCGGTGCGGGCGCAATCGGATATCCGTCAGGTGCGCATAAAGGTGGCGCTAAGAAGGCCAAAATCCGGCGGTGCCGGACAACACACGACTTTGGAGAACCGTGAGATACCCAAAATCTGACACCATCCTTCGCCGAATCGTAGAAAACCCCGATTTGGCACAAAAAGCCCGGTTGAGAGCATTGCTACAGCTCTCCCGACCGCCGCTTGCGATGCTCTGTCGGCTGCTGCGGGACGTTCGGACACCGCCTCGGCTCGTTGCTGTGGCTGCGGAAAAATACCAAGAAGTAAACCTACGGAGGGAGTTGAGGCTACATGCTAGAAGAAATTCCAAAACAACAACTGCGAGCAATCATCGAGGATAAAAACTCCACCCCAGAAGAGCGGGAGGGAGCACGCCAAGTATTGGAAGGAGCGCAAACCAGCGAAGACGCCGAACTGGAAGCGTTGATCAATTATAAGTACGACCGCTACAGCGACCAGCCCCGGCCGGCTGCCAAGCCTGCTGTGCGGCAGCTTTACGAGGACATCGTCATTATTCCGCTGCTGGGCGGCCGGAAAGGCTACGACTTGGAGGCTGCGGTAGATCGAGTCTGCGGCCTATATACACGAACCTGCTCGGACGCGATTAGGGCCAAAGCTCGGTTATTCCTGCAAATCATCGCCATCCTTGCGTCCGGCGAAATGCAAAGGCGGGCGATTGAGTCTCTGGGCGCAGAACACGCGGGGGCAGCGGAACAAGCAGTAGAAAGCAGCGATACGTGGTTCGGGCTTTTAAAGCGCCACAGCCACAAAAAACCTGACAGCATTACCGCCACAATGGAGGGCAACATTGGCTAATACCAACCCTAAACAGCAAGCAACCGATAAAATCATCGCCAGCCAAGAAGAAGCCTGGATCGACACGGATTTTGAGGGCCGCGATCAGAGTTCCATCAACCGGGCGGTTTTTGGCGACGAAACTACAACTGATCCTCGTTTCGCACCTATGGCCGCTGATGCGCCCATGAGCCTGCGAAACGCGATTACCCATATGGTAGCGTCGGCTGACGGCGACCCCGAGTTGCGACAGCAGATCATTGACGCCGGTGCAGGAGCGGTACTACCTCGAACATCATGGAGCTTTTTCGCGAAGCCGTGGAAAATACAGATCGCCCTCCAGCGTGGCTGGTGGATTTGCGCTGCCGTGAACGAAGAGACTCGGGAGAAACGTAATTTCCGGCTTCAGGACACGCACGCCGGTGACAGGGACGCGGCGATGGCAGCCGTTGGCCGAGTGCTCAACGAAGGCGCGCCCCGGACGTTGTCCCAGCGCGATAGCGTCAGAATTCAGCGCCTGGCCGCTGGCGGGGACCTCACCGCCGCCTTGGGGGAATATGTGATGAAACGTTTACCCGCCCAAGCCGCAACCGACCTAGAAGAATCTGGTGATACGGAGGGCTTCGTGAACGATCCGAGATGGCAGCCTCTCTACCGCGAAGCAGTGCTGCGGATCTGGCACTGGGGACGTTTTCACGCCGATAGCAACGACGCTGAATGGCTTGCTTACATTGACAAACACACCAGTGGCAGGGTCCTGAATTTCAGCTATCTGGACGCGCTTTGGATGCGGTATCAGGTGGTCATGGAGGAAATCAAGCGCGAACGCTTGCTGGGGTTTGGACAGAACACGCCCCAGCAGGAAGCCGAACAGGAGCCGGATTTGGACAACCTTTCCGACGACGAAATTGAGAGGCTGCGTCACGACACTCTGCGGGCTTACGCTCACCAGCGTCGTCAGGCATAGTCTGTTTCGTGGGTGAGTTTGCCGGGTACGCGCATTGCGAGGCCGGCAATATAGCGCGGGGTACTTCGTGTAGCCGACTCCCTGCACAAGGGCGCACACCCTTGACGCGGTCGGCTTGCCCTATGGCCTTCGACAAGCCGTTGGGGCGCATCTCTCGTGCGGGTGGAGCCTCGGCGGGCACGAAACCGGAAACCGCTGGGGCAAAACTTCGTGCTGTCACTCCGGCGGCGCCACAATTAGAACAGATCGGCCATTGCGGCCTTGACCGCTGTGGCCGCTTGGCCGTCGGTCGTGCCGACATACTTCATTGTGCTATTGATACTGCGATGCCCAAGGGCTTGCCGGACCAAAGCAAGATTTGTGTTGCCCATGATTAAATGGTTTGCCAGCGTATGTTTTAGGCAGTGCGGATGGCGTTTTTCCGCTGGCAACCCAGCAGCTTCGGCGTAGCCCTGGAACAAACGAAAGAACTGGCTGCGATCAAGCCGTCCACCCTTCTGGCTGGTGAACACGTACCGGCTGCCGTCGTCTGGCCTTTGCTTCGTCCAGGCACGTAAGGCTATTACTTCGTCCAGCAGGGGCTGCCCCCGGTGCTCGTAAAGAGGCTGAACGGTTCGCATTGAACCCTTCAATCGCCGGAGGGTAACAGACCTGTTCTTCACGTCAAGGTCATCCATCGAAAGTCCGCAGACCTCGCTGGCACGCAAGCCGTGGCGATACGACATCAGGACCATGGCCCAATCGCGGTTGCTGTGTTCCCGCGCCAGCTTCAAAACGGACAGAATTTCATCCGGGGTTAGATGAGTCATGGTATGCCGCTGATCGGCACGCTTTGACCGGCGAGGCTTCGAGCCTGACATCGCAACTACATTAACTGCTGTGGTGGTCATGTGCAGTCCTTTCCTGGGCAAAATGCAACATTACGTGCATCCGGGCTGTCTGGGCCGGAACAGGTAAGCTGCTGAGTTTTCGTTCTCGCGATTCCTCAAAATGCAACACTAGAGACATTCTGTTGCGTTAATCTGAGAGTGACTGGCGTCTGTCGCAACGCCAGCCTTGTCGATCTCTAGCTCTCTAGCAACGCCAATTCCAAGGCTTGCAAACTCGCCCTTACGTTATTGGCGCTGTCCTTCACCAGACGCGCAAAGTTAGGCCGGTTAGGGGAATCGGTCTCCTGATTCCAGACACGTTCCAGCAGGGCCGCAACCCCTGCGCTCAGGCCATAGCTGCTAAACTCCAGCGTCTTGCAACGACTGATGAACCGCTGTTCCAACCTGTCGGTACTGTTGGCAGTAAATACCCAAATTACGTTTGGCAATGCTCCCGTGCTGTCAAGCAACGAGAGCAGAGCGTTTTGAGCGGCAACAGTCATGCAATCGGCTTCGTCGCAGAGAACCAGATGGAACCGGCAACCTTGACGGGGCATATACAACAGTTCGTGCCGTAATCGCTCAATAGCTTCCACGTTGCAACACTGGGACGGAATTAGGTGCACCTGGGCGGGAATGGCGTCTGCAAGTGCAAGCGCCATCGTGGTTTTGCCAGTACCGCTGGGGCCAACCATCAGCCAAGCACTTGCAAACGGCTTGGCTGCGAGATTCGAGAGGATTTTCTTAGGCCGATCAAGGCCGACGAAGTCGCCAATCTTACGGGGGCGATACTTCTCAGTGAGTGGTTCCGGGAACCCAAACCCGGCTTGGACGGGATTGACGCTGAGTTCGCCAAACAGATTCGTTGCCATGTTAGTTCGCCCCCTTGTTGGCAACTGCCGACCCAAGAATCAGGTCGGCAGCCCTTTGAGCAGCAGATGCGGCGGAGATAATCAGCTTGGAATCGGCCCTGAGCACCTTGAGCCACGATTGCAGGTAGGCAGCGCTGTTTTCGATAGTGCGGTTTTCAATCGCGCAATGACCGGCCAGAAACGCGGCGCCCATTTCCGCAACCAGTTCTTCACGCGAATAGACTGCATCGCCAAAGAAATGCGTTTCGGCAACACCTTCCCGGTTTAAGCGAGATTTGTGCCCCGTTGAATGGGTCAGTTCGTGGAAGGCAGTCGAGTAATATTCCTCAGGGCTGTTAAAGGCTTCCGGCTTCGGCAACATGATTGAATCCAGCAAAGGCAAGTAGCAAGCCCGGTCAAACCCATGCTTGATCGGCGGGCGAGTGCTCCAACCGGCAATTACGGCTTCGCATTGGTCGATGGGCTTGAAGTCAGGCGACAGCGGAGCGGGCGAGCCCAGGTCAATTGGCAATGTGCATTGTGCCACGTTGAAAACGTGATACAGGCGACAGAAGGCCCACGATTTGGCAACCGTTTCCCCGGTAACGTTGTCCGTTTCTTCGTTTTTGCCGATCTTCCAGAAGCAAATAGGCGTCGAACGTTCGCCCGCGTTAACGTGTCCGCCGATGCTGGCAGCCTGTTTGTACGTGAGCCAAAACGGGGAAGAATAGCCAGACATCCCGGTAAGCAACTGGTTGATACCGCGATAAGGCTTTTGGGATAACAGGTTCATCGGCAGAGCAGGCCGCCCGCCGTAGACGTTCCAAGGCTTACGCCATGGGATAACGCCAGCTTCAAGCTGGTTGATAATTCGGTCTGTGATTACTTCATAGGCGTTCCGCTTGACTGTATCGGCAGACGTAGTAGCATTCGTTGTAGCCATACTGAAGCCTCTTTTCGGTGTGGTTAGCGCCGGCCAAGTGTTAGCGCACTTGGTTGGCGCGTTTGTTTGCTCTGATGCTGCTTTTCAGATTTGTCCGTTAGATCGCCCCACGACACTCCTGTGCAAAACTGGCGCGCTCGCTTGCGACTTCAGTCACTTGCGATGACCCAAAAAATATTTTTACAGGAAGCAACCCATCGCAAACCGGCCTCTGCTGGCGCAGACTTGGAATCTCTGACGAATTCGCAATGGAGCTTCTGCCGATCTGCCCGGGATTCGCGACCGCATCAACTGCGAGAATGGCCGCGATAAGTGCGCAACTTATTGCGCGCAATGAATTCACTGCACTTACGATTCGCCCTCGATTGTCAGGACGTTAGCGGCGGAATTGCGAGCGATTCTCATGTGTTTGGGCACCGCTGGATGTGTGCCTGTTCGTGTGCGTGCGGGCGTATGCGCGAGCGCGGGGGGACCCTATTTAGGTTGGAACGGGACGGGGGGAGTCCCCCTCGGCGGGATACGCTCGGCCGCCGTCACCGGGTGATATCGACCTATGTGGCTCAGCGCCCGGTGCCTCGGTGCTCACCCCAAAACCGGCCATGTGAACCCGTCCCGGACAGTGATTGTTTTGTCCACAATACGCGAGCAATCTGGTTAAAAAACGCTTAGGCGTTTCCCAGTGTTCATCTGGCGCCGTCCGCATGAGGCTGCTGCCCCTGGGAAGCAGGGGTTACGGCCTACAGCAGGCTTGATAGGCAAACGGAGAAGTATCTAGGGAAGCCCTGTAGCGTCTCGCGCACCGCGCCTGCGCTGTTTCGCAGTCGCTGACGAACGGCCCTACCTTTCGCCGACGCGATCACTGGTCGTAAGGCTTGAGCAACGACTCTATCTGCAAAACCTAACTCGTAGATTGCGATTTCGTCTGCGTCCGCGATGCCGTATTTTACCTGCTTCTGGAGAGTTCCAAGATTGCGAATGCAGTCTGCCGCTCCATCAGGGTTTAGCACGCCCAGATTCTCTGTAACGGCTGCGATCACGAGTGTGCTCTGGTAACCGATAGTGTTGTCGCAGAGTTCAACGATGTCTTCCATCTTTGTTTTTCTTGTCGTCTTTCCATGTCGTATGGCTCCGCCGTCTGAAATCCAGCCCGCCAAGAGTTCAGCGTAGCTGTTTCCTGCCACCCAAGATTGGACAATAGGGAGAATGGCGGTGTCCGGCCGATAGCGATCGAGACTCTCCGAAAGCACTTCCGTGATTAGAGGCCACACCACCTCCAGCAGAGCAGTCGCAGAATCCGCCTCAAGAAGCAGCCCGACATTCTCTGAAGTCCAGGCCATTATCCGTTCGGAATCGATCAGGCCGAGAAGTGTTTTTCCAAATGTTGCCTGGACTGCCGTGTCCGGCTGGCCCTTTTCAATGTATCCGGCGAGCATCGCGAAGAGTGCAACGACCTCCTCTTTCTTTTTGTCACCGGCGAGGTGATAGGCCAGAGTTCGCTTTGCGAGTTCTTCAGTAGCGGCCATAAATGCTTCGAAAGGCTCTGAACCACGGTTCGCCATGAGGTAGCTTTCAACGGCTTCGAGGAGCTTTCGTCGTTTTTTTAGTTGATCGTGGAGCCCCTCTTCCGAAAAGCCGTGAGCCTCATATTTCTTAGCGAGCCGGCTGAGCCTGCGGTAAGCTTTTTCAGGTTCGCTCACGGCTTGCCTGAACAAGTCCACCATGTCCAGGTCTAGAGGGACTGTGCCGTTCCTATTTGCCAGGGGATCAAGCAATTCAAGAAGTGAACTCGCCGTGCTCTCGGTGCTTCCTGCGTCAAGCAACTCAGTGGCAGCGCCCCATCTCCAGCTCTTGTTTGGATCATTTCGAAGGTCGTAGAGGTCGGGGTCAGAAAAAATGACCGTTCCTTCAGTGTGTATGCCGGCGCGGCCAGCCCGTCCGAGCAAATTATGAAAGTCCCTTGCCTTAATGCGTTCACTACCCTGCATCGTCCCGGACACAATCAGGTAGCGGATCGGCAGGTTGACTCCCTGCGCAAGCGTTGATGTACACACGACAAATCTGACAAGGCCTTCCTTCATCGCGTATTCGACGGACAAGCGAATCCCGTGCGGTATGTTGCCGTGATGCGAGAATACTCCCTGTCGTGAAGCGAGGGTGGCTGGCTCCTCATCGCCGAAGTGCGCTGCGTACAGATTCCCCAACACCTTTAATTCCGTTGAATCACATACGGATGCAGGAGACGGCATATCGAGGCCGCGATCGAAGATGTCGGCGACAATGTTAGAAATTCCAGAGGCCGTTGCTTTTCTCCCGCAGAAAACGGCCACGCTTCCGTTGCTGACAACCTTTAGGCCTAAATATAAGGCAATAGATTTGGGATCAGGTTCCGGGAAGACACGATCCTTCCATTCCTTGTTTTTTCGCTGGAGTTGCTTTGACTCGATGATTCTCGGAACGAAATAATCGTAATGATCAGGGTTTCCGGGTTCGACAAATCGAAGCTGGCCTAAGGTGGTGCGCCAGCTTGCGAAGGCGATCGCCCGGTCTGTCATAGAAAGGTCTTGTGCTTCTACCACGACGGCATCAGGCCCGATTAGCCATTCACCGATCGCAGCAACATTTTTTATGACGGCGGACACCAGAATGACTTGCTTGCCAGCCGGAATGACCCTTTTTAGAGATGTCAGGAGAAGTTCGTAGGTAATGCCACGCTGGCCCGTATCGAATTGGTGGCCTTCGTCATATATGACGACGCCGATTGCCGCCGCCAGCTCAGGACTATGGCGAAGCACATAGAGAAGCTTCTCCGGGGTGACGACGATCACTTGACGTTGCGCCGTTACACTGACTGTCTGTCTTCCCGGCGCTTCGCCGAAAAGCTCGGCTAAAAGTGTCGAATAGTCGACCAGCATCGCATCCGACAGTTCATTGAGGACAACGTCTTCGCCTCGGAATGCATTGCGCAACCAACCTGTGATTTCTGTGCAAAGCGCCCGGAACGGGGCAATGACCACCGCAAGTGTGGCACGACCCGAAAAGAAGGCACTTCGTAAAACGAGCTCGACCGCTCGCGTTTTACCGGCGCTTGTGGGCATCTGAACAATGGCGGATCGCCCCTGCAGGATGCCCTGCTCGCCGAAGATATGCTGAGACGGCCAGAGTTCCTTCATGAACGCAGGTTTCTTCAGCGTATCCGACCAGTTTTCGTCAGGAAGCTGGCTGTATGCCGGCAAGACATATCGTGCGGCGTTTTGCAGATGTTTCTTCGCTACACCGGCGGACACGTCGGCATAGAGGAGGTCCCGTGCTGATCCAAATGAATAGGCAGCGGTGCGAAGCTGTCGGCACGCTGCAACCACATCTGTCCGGTTGGTTCCATCAACGAAATAGGCTCCCAAATTGGCTGTAAGCGAGGATTGGATACTTCCATAATACCTATCATCGAACCGGGGTGGCTGAGACCATCTGGCCGCAAGAAGCCAACGCAACAGCCCATCCCAAGCGTCTTTAGGGGTAGCCGTCCGCTCTGCCTCACGAAGAAGAACCGAGGCACTCCCAGCTAAATCACAGAGGTAGTACGAAGCGGCGCTGAGAAGCAATAACTCAGCGGCAGAGTTGCCCGCAAACTTGGACGTAACGTATGCATGCAAGAAAGCAGCGGCAAAACGCAGGGCAACCGCATCCTCGGGGACGATCCTCCGGCGCTCTGTTTGACTTTCAATTTGAAGGTCACCGATGCGGCCAGCCTCTTCGCCGAGAATTCCAATCACTAGCGGAAATAGACGCGACGGATCACTCCCGCTTGTGTCGATGTGGAGTTCCTCAGGCACGTTGAACTCGTACATACGCGATTTGGCATGTATGATGCTTTGAAGACGCTTTGAAGCACTTTCAGGCCTCATCTGCCGCAACCTCGTAGAGCTGGTTCACAAGTTCCATCATGCTACTCCCCTTCACCAGCAGAAGGGTTAGAAACTGTCTTTCCGGATGCTTGGCGATGTCCACGCCGATCACTGCCGAATCCTGATCATTCGACGTGCAGTGAAAGGCCGCGGCCGTATACCGCGCCTGATAAGGCCAGTCGGCAAGGTTCTGAAATCGTTGGACCAATTTAACAGTTGCGTGATCACCGTCCGATTGTAGCCTTCTCGTCGCCGCATTCAGCGACAAGGCTTTTCTAAACTGATCCTTGACCGAATCGTCAACAGCATCCTGAAGTCTTGCCGTCGGCTTTTTGCCCGAAAACTGAGCCTTGACTTCGACGCTCATCAGGGCATCATCCGGTGAATACTTTTTCTTATCCAAGTCGGTTTTCTTACTGAGCTGAAATGCCAGGATGTCCGTGCCCTTCGTGGATTCGTTTGGCACGGGCTTCAGGCGGTAGCGGGTGCGGGGCACAATCCATCCTTCCAAATATTCGAAGATGTCTGCTACCAAAATTTCTGCAAAATCACCTGCCCGAGTGCTCGGACCCGGCGGGCAATGATTAGGAAAAACGAACTGCTCTAGGTACTGCTTTCTTGATAGGCCAGTTCCTTCCCTCGCCTCATCCAGCACTTTGTCGAGGCAGTAGTGCTCGCGAAAGTGCTTCGCCCACGCCGACATAATCGCCGCGTCGTTCCTGTGTTGGAATTCTAATACCCGTATCTCTTGCCCGGCAGTCGTCTTCAACTTCTTACCGCTGTCGTTGAGCCACTTTATGTGCGGCGGGGACTTCATCTGTTCACCGTGGGTCTAGCTTTCGGTCTTGTGAACGCTGCCTCAACATTTTCGTTTGTGCAAGGTTTCATGTTTCTCCGAGTCTCCACGCGGCCATCGGAAATCACGTCGACGTCGAGTAATGATAGCTCTTCACTGAAGGCGAAAACAACAGAGAGGAAACAATTGTAAGCCGGTGCAAGTCAGGATAGCAGTCTCTAAATCAACCACATGGGGTGAGCTAAAGAACGGTTCCGACAAGTCGGCTTATGGCTATCCTTCTTGAGGGGGAACTGTCCCGGAAGGATGACGGCCAACCCGGAAGTTGACCCACTACCGCGGAGTCCCGCTGGCGCTGTTCCGTGTGCGGCGGACATCGGGCCGTTCCACTCCGCCGGCCACAAGCCTTCATAGACACCGCGTGTACACGTCCCGCTGGTGCTGGTTGCGGATTCCGGACGAAAGCGATCACCGTTCCGGCCTGAAGTCGATTCCGATTCCGGGCTGATGTCGATCACCATTCCGGGGGAGCCGATCAGTTTTCGGGCAGCCCGGAAAACTGATCGACGTCCCCGGCGTCCGCATCCAGTGGCCTCGAATATGAACCAGACTCCCACGGTGCCTACTCGATGCGCGGCCTCCTCCTCGGATTTGTAATCCTCTAAGACGTTCTTAGGCTCGCGGATTCAGTAGGATACAGCGCGCTGTGCCCGAGTTGTGCCTGTTATTGGCGAGGTGGCCGCGAAGCATTGTATCTGTACCAGTCCTCTAAGGCCGTTGCTGCTGCTTGAAGAGGCGGAGCAGCCTGAGAAGATTTCGTGTGGTCGTGTCTATTTCAGCCTGGGAGTAGAGCCTGGCGCTATGCCCGCCGGCAATAAAGTCGTAAACGCCCACCGATACTTCATCCAGATTCACTGCGAGTCTTTGCGAGTACGCCAGTTGCAGCAAAGGCATTCGCGGATCGAGGCCCCAGTCAGGAACGTCACGCACGAAGATCCAGACGGCATACCCGCGAGAAGGGACCAGGTCGATTCGTGCTGCCTGGCCTGACACAACGATGTCCGCGTACTGAGCGAGGGTGGAGATGGTAATGTTATCGCGAACACGGATAAAAACGTTGCCCAACTTCTTGAATTCTCGTGCGTAAACCTGGAGTTTCTGGAAATAGGTCGGCAAGTCGCTAACGATCTTAAAGTTCTTAGTGATCTTTTCTTCTAAGTAATCCTGCGCCTCTCGGACATTGTTCGTGTGGTGGAAGTGGCCGATAGCGAACAGCAACATTCCATACTTGCTTGGACGTATTCTGGCACGACCCGGGCGGAAAGTGCTGACATACCGTGTGGGGTCAGACAGGGCCGTGCGTAAATCCCTCAGAGGCACACGTATCATGGTCAAACTCCTTTCCCTTTCACCCGTGGCCGCCTGTTGCTCGGTGGACTTGGTGGGCCGCCGGGTAACGCAGGAAGAATCATCGAAACGCCAGGATACTTAGTCAGAACAGCACGCGCTTCGGAGGAAAAGCGACGGTACATTGCAATTGCACTTGTCTTGTCAATTTCCGGATTGATTAGGTCTGGAAACATCATTTCGAGCTCTGCATCGGACATGCTCAAGAATGCATGGGAGAATTCTGCGATATCGACCAAGTTGCGTTTCCCTTCATCATTCTCTCCGAGTGCGGAGATGTCTTGGGACAGCAAGTCGCGCTTGTATTCTGGTAAGACAATGCTGTTAAATTCAAAAGCGATTCGCCGAACAAGGCATGGAACGCACTCCCCACAGTGGTTGAGCGATGACACTCGTGCCCCACGCCAGCAGCTTACAGATTGATTCAACGCCTGACTGTGGGCGCCAGCAATCCTCGAAACCACCTCAGCCTTTGTGTTGTACAAATATGGATTTGTGACTGTGAAATTAAAGTCCAAGACCGTACTGAAGAATGCTTTGGCCTGGACGACAAATTCTGGATGGGCAGTGTGTGTTGAGAATGCCCCAACTCGTGCCGCACACAGCGGTATGTGAATCGCCATCTGCCCGTTTTCTGCCATTACGATGAGCTCATTGTGCCCAGTTCTTCGGGCGGCAAGAGCGGCAATGGCCAAAAACGTAAATGATCTGGTTCGCTGCGTTTCCTCGCGATCTGCGTCGCTGGGGAAATCGTACGGAGGCTTTTTCCTTGCTCCGGTACGGACCGAGATCCTTTGCAGTGAGCCTGCGAACGCGCTGGCGAGATAAGCCGCCAAATCCTGCTGACTTTGTCGGACTACCGGATTCGCGGTGACGTGACTTGCCAACTGCACGGCGTCTAGCCCTCTCTCCGAGAGAAGGTCAATAGCACCTGCAAAAGAGTCTACCCCGCCCGAGAAGAGAAGCGTCGCACCTGGACTTTTCGGCCAACTCCGCCTCGGCTCTGGCGGGCCATCGGTCCGCACGAAGTTGAGCGTCCAGTTATCGTGCGATAAGGTCAATAGCAACAGTTCAAGGTCCTGCTTCACGCTCTGAAACACGGAGTGATTGACGACAGGAATGTGTAATTCTATGCTGCGCGTTATCTGCTCGCGTTCGCCACGCTTAAAAGCAAGATCACATGCATATATCGCTGAAGCTATCCTAAGGACATCAACTTCAAGGCTTGTGTAGTCAGGATATCTGGCCCCAAAGTCCTGGATGCCACTCCGCAAGTTTTGCTCCGGGACCAATACCAGTGTGCCGGGGATGGGGGTGCTTCCTGCCAATGCTACAACAGCCTGAAAAGTGCTCATCGCCTTATTCTCCGCAACTCGTCTACAACCGTGCTCACGTGCTCTGCCCAGCTCTTGGCCTCCAAAGCTCGTGGGGGTCGAACACTTCGTACGACGTTAGCCACGTGGCTCATCAACGCAGCTTTTAGGTCCAACGATTCAGCGACGTTGTGAGTTCTTCCGCCTCCAACGAACCCGGACAAATCGCGGGCGACTAAATATCCGGTTGCTTCTGCGAAAACTCGCTCGCGGAATAGTTCTTGCTGGTTGGGGGCGCCTACGCACTGAATCGCGGCTCGACGAGCTATCTCAGTTCCCAGAGATGATTGTTTGCGATGCACTAGCAATAGCGCTGTTTTGCGGGAAAGGTCGCTGGCTGATGTTGCTTCGGTGGCGAGCATGCCGATCTGCGCTATGATTGGGTGGGCAATTAGGCGACCGATGTCGCCGGACTCTTGATTAAGCGCTGCTCGCCAGACCTCGGCGGCGACACGGGACACAGGGATATTGGCGTCGCGATAAGCGGCATGCGCGGCATTCCAGCTGAGAGTGTGCGGCGAAGACTGGCTGACAGATGTACCCATAGTCACTCCCGAATCACTTGGTCTCGTTGCCTTGCCTCTACTGCTTCTTTCACCTTCTGGAAAATGAGGAGAGGTGGGACAAAGATTTCTTTCCAATCCACAGTAGTGCGGTATATTGGACGGTCGGCGAAGAGGGAGACCATCTCCGCGAGGCTCGCAGCGGTTACACAGACGAGGGGCACACTGCATTGGGAATAGAGACTATTTGAGCGCTCCATCAAAACGCTCTTGGCTTGGAAAGCATACGAAACGACTACAAATGCGTGCATGCGACCGACGTGCTCCGCATACCGCGAGTGAAATTGATTGACGTAATCGGCAAATTGGCGAATTGCACTCCGACTCAATTCGTATTGCGTGCCCGCTGCCTTGCAGTCGTATAGCATCAAGGGCGCCTTGGTGCTCAGCATCAAGCCGTCCGGAACCGCTTCGAATCTGCGTTCCTGACCGTATCTAATCACGCGCCCTCTGAGAAGAAACTGGAGGCCCGCGTGGACGTAGCCCTCGAACAGGTCATCCGGCTTGCCGGCCAGACCTTCTGGTAGCTTGTTCTGGCCTAATGTCTTCAGTTGCTCTCCATATTCCGGTTCGAGTGGAAGAACTGAACTCACGACACCGCCAATCTTCCCAAGAAGCTCTGGCTTGCTCAGCACAACCAAGTCTGCTGGCAGATCTTTGTTAGCGCTGCTGACCACTACAAGCGCAGACCCGTCTCGTTTTGCCACCTTTCGGAGTCCCTCAGCGTCCGCCGTCGAAATTGGAGAATCACCTGCATATGCAAGAACGTAGCGTATATCAATCCCAAATTCATCCGTACGAAGCAAATGAAGCGCGAGGTAATTAGGCTTCCGATCAACGGTTGTGACCTCGAACCCGGAGGCGAGCAGCGTGCGCATCAAATTGGAAATCTCGTTTTCGGGCATGGTGACTCGGAACGGGCAATCGTACACTCAACTGTGGAGATTTGGCGACATTTTCGGCGTGCGGAAGCCTATCAGTACACCCCGTTCTATACCCCGGTGTCAGTTTGGCGTGTGCCCGAACTGTGCCGATCCGGCCCCGATAGACCATGATCGGACCTCACGGGACACCGCTGCTGGCCTCACCTTGCCGTAATCTGCGACGGGCTGTACGCAACGATCTCCGGCACACCCCGATATTCCTTTATCAGCCCGGTAACACAAATGTTCTTATTGGCATAATCCTGTTCGGGGTTCCCGAATTTACCCCGGTCGCTACCCCAAATCAAGACGGTGAAGACTTGATTGGGATAGGGCTTGTCGAGGTTTAGAAATGTTGGCTGGCCTTTGGTCGAGGCTGCGTAATGGGCGCTCGCGACCAGGCCGCATACCGTAGCCTTTTCACCGATGTGGCTGCTAGCCTGCTCGGCGCTGTAGGTCTGTGCAACAAGCTGGATCGAAGAGAACAGAATCACGGCTGCGAAGAGACGTAGGACTTTCATCATTGCCTCCGTGCGCAAATTTTCTTGGGGGCCGTTATGGACGGGGGAAATTGTAACGCTGATTGCCGAAATAAGAAAGCCCCGGCACTGAACCGAGGCTTCCGCTGGGGAGCGCCGTCCTGCTATGCCTTCGCCGCCTTGATTTTTGCCCACCTCGCCCGCGCAGCAGCGGCAATCTTTCTCCGGGTGGCCGGGCTCATTACCCGAGCCTTCTTGACCGGCTTCTCCGCTGCCTTGGCTGCATTAAATGCTGCCCATCGCTTCTTGGCTGCTGCGATGATCCGGGCTTTGCCTTCTGCGCTCATGTGGCGCTTCTTTTTCTTGGGTGCTTTGGCCGGTCGTACAGCTTGGGGAGGGCTGTCGGGAAAGGCAATGCCGTCCAGGGCTTCAAGAGCGGCAATTGCGTTGTCAATGCGCTGTTGCTCGGCTTTCAATTCTGACAAAATTGCGGTTACGTTCAATTCATCCTCCAGGTACCACCCGCTCGCATTCTCATTTGGGCCTCCTCAAAATCTCACAGAGATGTCGGACCCGTGCACGAAAACCCTGCGGTATTTGTTTTGGTCCAACAGCGTTGCGATTGCCATAGCAGCTGTTCTCTTGTCTAAGGTTGGGCCAGATCGAATGGAAGCGATCGGCAGCGGCTTGCCAGTTGGCGTAACAAGTTTGACGTAAGGAGTCAACACTCCTCGCAGTGAGCGGGAGTGAATGAGTGGCTCAGTCCGTCCGCCATCATCTGTTTCCTGTTTTAGTAGCTCTCGCTCGCGGACAACGATGCGCCATTCCTTCTCAACATCGAACGCTCTGTTCTTAAATCCCATCGTCTCTTCTACGAGAATCTCCGAGAGTAGCCTGAGGAACCCGGAGTACCCGAGGTGTTCGGGAAGATCAACAGTCGTTAGGGCGTCAGCGAGTGTGTGATCGTCAAAGAGGGGCAGGAACAAGTCGAGAAGCTGTCTGCATCTGGCAATGTGTTCGTTCCTGTCGTATGAAACCTTGACCCATTTCGCAGTGTAAACGGGTGGCTCCGGTCGGAGCCCCCCACATGGCCCCTCCACATGGGCCTGAAATCCTATAGAGTAACCGCCGGATTGGCCGTATGTTCGCCACTGGCTGAGGAGATTATCCTCTTCGCAAAAGCAAGCCAGATATATCGGTTTGATGATGAACTCTCTATAATCTTTCCCAAAGGTATGTTCCATATCCCGCGCCAGTCCAATCGGTAACGAATCCTCTGGTCTCGGATTGTTGGCAATCCAGTCCTTCAATACCTCGGCAAGCACATCATAACCGTAGGAAATTTCGGCTGAATCGTTCAGGAAATACGCAGAGGTTGCCCACAGTTCATTCCCTTCAATTATCCCTTTTAAACCATCTGCGGTCGTGTAGTGGTAGAGCAGACCAGGGGAAGGAACGCGAGCAGCATTTCCATACACTCGCTCATAATAATCATGGATGATGTTGCTCCGTGCAGCAAGTGCGACTTGTGCTTGTGGTGTGTTTAATTCGCTCGACATAATTTCCTACCGCTTTGCCGCCTTCGCCTTTTTCGCCCGTACCCGCGCCCATCGCGCTTTAGTGGCTGCGATGATCCGTGCCCGGCCATCCGTAAAACTCCGTTGCTCGCTAATCTGATCGTCGTTCCAGCCGGCTGCGTAGAGCTTCGGCAGGACGTACTTGCGGCATGTGTCCGCTTCGGTCAGTGTGGGCATTTGGGTTGTTTCTTGTAAAAAATCTACTCGGCCCGCATGATAACAGGAATTCGAGCTGATTTTTCATAAGTTTACGTGGAAAGCCGGGCCGGTCAAGGCAGGGTGAAGAACGGATCGTGGTTTGGGAAGATGATGCCGAAGGATTCCGGCCAACGACTGCTTGATTAGGGATATTGAAGAGATGCTAACGCGCCCGGTCGGTCGTCCAGATCACGAATCCGTCGTCTTGTACAAGGGCTTTCTCTGTCAGGCGACTAGCAAGAGGGCGGCGCGGCGTCTGGATGCCAAAACAGAGTACCGTGCCGGTGATGTTCCCGCGGGTAGGCCCCATTGCGACTAACACGCAGCTCAGGAGACCGACAGTTCTCCAGTTTTACGACAAGCGCGGCAAGGCGGCGCAGTGGATCAAGGAAGGAAAGCAGGCAGTACGGCTGGGCTTGCAATACCATTGAGAATTGATAATATTGGTGTGAAATCGTCCTGAAAAAGGGGATTCTAAATGAGCGACTTTCTCTGCTGTCCCCGGCCCCATCCTCAATCACCTGACAACAGAGCAATAGTAACAGAGTGAAGCGGCTCACCGCCCCAAAGTGACTCATTCATGCAAGCCCACAGGACCATCTTGTGAAGGGAGCCTATATGCAAAGCTTAAAACCTATCTTGTTAGCGTTAATCTGCCTAATATTCACCGGCTGCGCTTACAAGGTTACACTTGCCGTGAAAAACTCTGCTCCTGCGCCAGCCCCACCCGCATTGAATATCACGGCCATCACTAAGGATAAGAGCGGTCAGCAGACCGGAACCATTGGACTCGGAACCGTGAACCCTGGCCAAACAAGCACAAAGCAAACGTTTTCCGTTAAGAACGGCGGTAGCTATTCCGTCACTGGAAGCTTAGCAAGCGGATTTGATGTTTTTTCAAGCGGAGTCAAGACAGTCAACACAAATCTTCCAAACGAACTTGTTGAAATCACAGCCGTGACGCCCCCTACTGTTGACGCCAACGATGTCAGTGCAATTGAGCAGGATTTTGGGCAATTAGGCGCTAACGTTGGGTTCATTCCAATGACGGTATCAAGTGCCCTGGGCTCCCTGTTTGGCGGACTCGTCTGGTACGTCGAAACCTCCGATCCACGTAACGCTGAAACACAGTTGGTGATGGTCATTTCCCCATCGCAACTTACTGGTGCGGTTGCGCTAGCCGACTTCCAATACCCGGAGGGACCTGCCTTATCTCACGACGAAGACATCAGCACCGATGCATCTGTGAAAGCAGCAGGTAGTATCCCGCTTTGGGGAAGCCTTACAGGAGGATTTTCTGCCAATAGCGTTTACAAGACACATTGGTCGTTGGTCGGATATGGCAACGTTACCAAGACCGACACCGTTTCATTTCAAGATAAACTATTAACTCTCAGCGCCGCCCAAAAAAACGATATTTGCTCCCGTCTCCAAACGCCCAAAAGTCATGTCATGTACGTCAATGAGATGTTTGTGGTAAAGACAGCTGTGTTGAGCTACCAAAAAGGCACAGCTCTGAGCGCGAATGCCGCACTTTCAGCAGGCTCAATAGTCTCCGGGAGTACCGCATACGACTTCTCTTCGTCGAGCCTAGACCAATCTGAAGTGGACGACGTGGTTGTGAACGTGCAAGGGCCAACCTTTGCAAGCGGCACACTGGCATTCTGCAACGCAGCTCCACCCCCACCCGCAACTCAGCCGACAACTGCTCAACCTGTGGCTCATATCAGCAATTTAGCAACAGCGATCAAGGACACCATGGGACAGAATTTACCGCTTATGAAGGCGAATGTTCTTTTCACTTCGAGAGCACCGAGATAGCGCTAGCGTCCAGACGACCTGGCATCTGGACGACGCTGCTATTTGCGAGCACTCTTCTCCAAGTGGACACTTATTATGTGTCCACTTGGAGAAGAATAGATGGGCACTTGCGTCCCTGAGATTGTCAAAAGCTTCCCTGCTGTAAAAAGCACACGGACTATGGGGGTGATCACCGAGGCCGTGGCCACATCTCGGATATTGTGGCGATTCCGACGATGTCGAACGGCATTCCGATTTGATGTCGAACACCGTTCCGACAATCGCCATTTACTGTCCGGCATCAAATCGGAACGACGTTCGCCATGCCCTCGGAACGGTGTTCGCCATCGCGTCGGAATGATGTTCGCCATGGCTCGGAATCCTCACGGAGTGCTGACGGACAAGAAAATCAACCGGTAGCAGCGGGCAGAGGCGCTGAAATTCCTTGTCCATTTTGTGGAGGACATCCATCAGCCGATGCACGCCGCCAAGGAGGCTGCCGGCGGCAATCGGATTCACGTCCGGTTCCTGGGCGAGGATAGATGCGGCCCATACGAGTGCAACCTGCATGGGGTCTGGGACACCGAACTGATCCTACACACCGGCCTGAAGCCGGAGGATTACGCGACCCGGCTGGAGGAGCTGATTAAGACCGAGCACCTGGCCGGACAGAACGGCGGTACACCGGAGCAGTGGGCCAATGAGTCCGTGGCCCTGGCACAGGCGGCATGGGTGGCGGATGGGGCGAATTTGGATCAGGCATATTGCCAACGGGAGATCAAGGTCGTAGATCGCCAGATGGCGTTGGCTGGATTACGGCTGGCGAAGCTGCTAAACGAGACGATTGGGAAGATGACGTGGGATATAAGTTTATGCAACCTTGATCCTCATCCTCCCCTTCGCCTTGAAAAACAGGCTTATTTTATTTCATCGAACCTAACTGACTGAAGAATTTTCTCAAACGTCTGAGCATACGGCGCTACCGCCTCTGTGCCCGGCTCAAAGAACAAAAACCGGAACCATCCGTCACTGTTGTCTTTAACGACCACCAACAGCCCGCGCTCGCCACCAGCAAACGGACTCGGGGCATCGTATCTTGCTATCAAGCCAGCCCTTCCTCCAACGGAAATGGGATCGGGCTTATCTGCTATTAACAATCCAGTATTCAAGCGCAAGCTATCGACGATCCTTGTGAATACCTGATCAACCTCCAAGTCCAACTCCATTTTATTGAGGTGCGCGACAACAAATCCATGTGTGGACCATGAATCAAACTTTGCTTCAGGGGGGGCCACGCTCAAGGATGACACAGCGCCATCTGCCTTCTTCTCGGTTACATTCCAGTTCGCAGGATATAGAAATGAAATGCCCATGCCTCGGTAACCAGCCATTGAGGCGCTTGGTAATGGAACTTCTGGCTTATCCGGCAGAACAGAAGGGGCCAAGCGTAGTTCCGCCAACACTGTATGGCAACCTGCTCCACGTAAACATATAGTTTTGCCGTGATCTTTCACCTGCCCCGCATAACGAGCATCTGGCCATACGCGATCACTCTTAACCGCGTACATGCGGTCATTCACAATAACAGCAAAATATGAATTGCGCTCCCGAATACAGTTTAAAGCATATAGAGCATGTGGCTCCTTCTTTCCAGTAACTGCGAAGCTACAGTCGCCAATATTTCCATTCGGCGGAACAATATAATAAGTACTACTCTGGCTGGGGCCGCTCCTGGACTCCACCCAAGCATTACCATCGGCGGGCGGGATGTAAGGAACGTTAGCGATTCTCGCTTGTATACTTGCCAATGCCTGCACTTGAAGCTTCTTGAACGTTTCCTCACGTTTAGCGTCTGCTGCTCGCTGCTCAGCTTCTGTTCTCTCGGCTGCTTCATGGGCGAGGCGTTCCCTTTCTCTTGCATCCGCATCGTCAAGAATCTGTCTCTGATTTACCTGGACCGATGGGCAGCGATTATTATGATCCTCAATCTGTGACAAAACTGCCGGAGGGAGGTCGTGGTGCTGCACACGCGCTATTGCAATCACATTGTCCGATATGCTGTCGTATTCCTCGCGGCATTTGCGAAGGTCTTCTTCGTGTCTCGCTTGGGCTTCACGGACACGCTCTGCGTCTGCGGCCTCCCTCTCAAGCTGTTGCTGTGCAGCCTTTGCTGCCAAAGCGTCATCGTGAAAGTGTCTTGCAATGCGGGCCAGATCGCTGCTCTCGTCATGGATGGAACGACTCTCGATAAAAACAGGTTCACCGGAGTCGGCATCGGTAACCTCCAGTGACACACTATCGTCGAGTACGCTCACAGTTGTCTTAACAACAAGATCAGCGTTGGTGCAGTCCAATACTATTCGATATCCTTGTTTCGCAATGAACTCAGCAGAATTGATGCTCCTCCAGTGCCTATTCATTTCTGCCGCATCCGGTTTGCTACCCTTGCGGTAACTGACGGCGCTGTCGCCGGAGGAGCAAATGGTCTTGGCTGTAGCCATTCGGACAGATGCTTTATTATCTAAAACCACACAGGCCTCCGGCGACGCGCAGGTAAGGCCGTATGAACTCTGCCCATAGGCCTGTATGTGCACCAAGACCATCACTGTGCCAACCAATAGTATCCACGGCAAACATCTTGGATTTGTGTCCATGTTGCCCCCGCAATTAAACTTGTTTTGGCCGTTCGGCGGGATTGTAGCAGCATCGCTGACCCGATACGAAAAGTTTCTTTTCATGAAATCAAGTCCTTGCGACGGCCATGGCCCAAAACACGATGCGGTGCCGCGCCTCATTTCCTCCCCAGCGCTATGCAATTGCGCCGTTTGCGGTAGGCACAGCCAACGGGGCGCCGCTCCTCCGACGGAGGGCCATCGCTGGCGGAAAGAGGGGCGCCAGCCGCCGGTTAGAAAACTACGTTTTTGGATGGCCGCGAACACAAGCTACGCCCTCGACATGGCAGCCCTTATGGGACTATCGAATTCCTCCGGAGTTAGCTTCTCCCTCTCCATTCTTTCAAGCTCCGCAATCACGAATGCGACCGCCTCCCGGCGAGAATCGCTGATTTTTGTTCGATCAATTAATTGCAACGCTCGAAGAAGATCACGGCAGTTAACCCATTGAGCAATCGCTCGCGTTGACAAGTGATTAAAGGTGCGTGAGACCCTATCGCTCCACCCTGACGCCTGCACTGGAGTGATGAAATGATTGACAAAATCCGCCAAAGAATCCCAGTTCAACAACACTTTCTCCACGAAACTCTGCGGCTCTGCCATGTCCGCCCATTTCCCCCAACCGTTCAGGATTGTTGACATCATCGGGCTTGAAAGAATCGCATCCGGCTGCAACTGTGCCACACGTCGCACCCGGTCTACCACAATCTGCTTCAGCCCATCTCCAACGGCATCAGTGTAATCGGGAAATTTGTTAGTGTTTTTTTGCCGATCCTCTTCGCAGATTTCTATCAAAGTCGCCATAGTTCCAAGGCCACTGGCAACTTGGTATACGTCTTGGAGAATCTGGAATCGCTCGATTTGTTGGAGCAGTTCCAGCACATCAGAAATTGCGAAAAGTCCCTGCCAGTAATCGGGCAGACTGAACATGCCGTTCCGGCCTTGCATCAAATCGGAGATGTTTATTAACGCAATCAGCCAATTCTTGAGATTCTGCTTGGGTACCTGCGGCATGCAGGCTCGGATCGCGGAAAGCGCGTTCACCAACCGCTTTGAGTGACGGTACTCCTCAAGCTTTCTCTCCAGTCCAGGCAAATCGTCCGACAAGGAAAGGGTCATCTGAACGTCTGGGAAGGAAACGTCCGTCGCAGGGACGGCTAATCGAAAATAGAGACCAAAATACCGCCGAGAGGCTATGCGCAAGTCGGCTTCCCACCGGCGCTCAGACGCGCTGTTAAACACCGTATTGGCGTAGGCATACTGCAATCGAGGAAACAGCTCAATCAGGAGGTCTCTGACGGCTTCGTACTTCGGCTTCACAGACTCAAAGAGCCTTTCCACGCGAGCCTTGTACTTCTCATATGTAGAATCGGAACTATCTACAGGCCCGGCCAAGACGTCTTCGCTGTTGCGAACGATTTCGTATACCGCTGGGTGGAAGAGCCTGATAGCCTCAAGTGCGATCAGGTCCACTCCGTTTACCTCTGCGCCAATCAAGCTGAACGCAAATTCCAGGCCGTTCATGAAACGGCGCACATCTCGAACGGATGTGAACGATCTAAGAAACCCCGCATGGAACATGTTCCCGAAACAATGCATGTCGAACTTGGCGGGCGGATACCGTCCCAGCACATCATCAATCCCGCTAGTGATAAATGTGGTCAGTGAGCTTTGCTCGATGGATGGTAAATCAAATGAAACCTGAACAATTTTCTCCAAGTACTCTTCGCCTGATTCGAGGCCATCGTTCTTCAGTGCTTCCACGACCGCATGCCGATCAAAGGCCAAAAGATAAACCACGTATGGGAATCGAGCGCTCAGCTTTACCACTTGAAAAACCTGCCGTATTTCAGGCGCGGTGAGCCGGTCAATATCGTCGATCACAACGACGATCTTTCGCTTCAATTGTAGGAGTTGCTTTGTCAGGGTGTCATGCAATGAATCAATGTCGTTTCCCATGCCGAATTTCTTAGTAGCAAAAGAAAGCATTTTTTGGGCAGGTTTAAAAAGACCGCCAACATGCGGAACGGCTTGTAATGCTGGCGATAGCGACTCCGAATATTCATCAAGTGTGCTAACAAGTTCTTTCAGCTTCGCCATCCCGGCGCTTTCAGCCCTTCTCAAGTGAGAAGTAAACTGCCGAAAGAATTGCAGCATCAAATGGCCCTGATCGGAGAAGTACCAGGGGTTGAACCGCAAAACATCCACGGTGACACCCTTTTGCGTGGGAAGCGCGTTGAGCTCTTCGACACAGAGGTTCAAAACCGATGATTTTCCACTGCCCCATTTCCCGTGTACACCAATTACGAAGCTGTCCTCACCATTGAAGTTGAGGATTGATGTGGCGAGGGCTCTCGCAAAAGGGGCACGCTCTAGCTGATCTTCACTGCGAGCTGTAATAGGGGCATCTGTGGCAATCATCTTGTCCTCCTTGCCGTTCTCGTTGGCCGCATTGGCCGGAAGCCTGGCAATTCAAGCTGCCGCGCTTCCGTATGCATGCTGAATAGCCTTTGGAAAAGCAGGAGAATTGTACACCCAAGCAGCCACCTTGGGTTTGGTCTGATGCGGCGCTGCTCGGCCTTCGAGTGGGGCTGATGACAACCTGCCGTCACCGGGCTTGGACCGCATCCTAAAATCGATGACGGATTCGCAACAGCAGTAGCAGACAACTCAGCAGAAACACGAAGCCCCGGCCTCAGTAGTGGCTTCCGCATCAGTGAAGCTAGCTTATAATTTAGGCAGGAGAGCAGATCGTGAACATACCACCACCACGTTCACCAAGGGTTGTTGCGTGTGCGAACTGTAAACGAGACTTCAACGATGAACGAACGCCGGAATGGTGCGGACAATGCCGCAACTGGTTCTGTGGAGAGTGCATGGCCGTTCATCCTGAACACGCTCCGGTGTACTGATGCGAAATAGGGCAAAAGCCCCGGTTCATCGCCGGGGCTTTGTTGTGTATGCGCGCTACTTCTTTGGGGCAGTCGTTGGGGGCTGGTTCTGAAGACTCTTTTCAATCGCTTTGATGGCAGGATCAAGCGCGTATCCAATGAGAATTCCTGAATTGACAAGAATCCCCGTATCAGCGAAATCGCCATTGACCGCAACCTTGGCGCTTTCCGGCCTATAGCCCATGACCACGCCTATTATTGTGTACGTCTGTTTTTCGTGGTCCCAAGCGATGATAGGGCCGCCAGAGAAGCCTGGGTTGTTGAACCCGTCGATGTACATCACGGGAGCATCGGGATTGCTGCCATCAACCGCAGACATCGTCCCCCGTTTGATAAATGGAAATCTTGAGGTCATCCCGTCAGGTCCGCGAAGGTTACTCCGTAGTCCATAAGGAAAGCCCAAGAACCAGAGCTGCTGCCCAAACATGGCGCCTTTCCCGACTTGATATTTGAACGAGTAAGGGGCCTTTATTCCCAAGTCGAGGACAGCAATGTCCACATCTGGAGATTCGGGGAAGATTGTTTGAACTACGGGCACGTCCAACCACTGTTCATCCTTCAACAGCTTAACAGTTGCGTTCTTCGCAGGGAGTTCCGAAACTACGTGCCTTGCGGTAACGACGTATGCCATTCCCTTGTACTCGATGGAAAACGCCGTCCCTGATTTGGTTCCAGCTTGGATGGCAAAGGTACGCTTCAGCAATTCCATCGGAATGCCGTCTTGGGCAACGGCGATTCCTGTAAACGCTAGGACGACGAACGCCATGAGGCCCTTTGCAATTAGTTTCATTCGACCTCCTCGTAAATTGAGAATTGCGCGATAAGCACCGAGATTCCTGAAGTTCGGAAATTACCACTGATTGCACGAATTCTAGCAGCATCCCTGGTCACAGTGTACGGAATGTGGATTTATGGTTTTGGGAACCGTCATCGAGGCTGTGGAGGAAGAAGAAGAGCATGCCCAGATTTGCTTCTGCTGGTTCGCTGATTTGCGGAAGGATCAAAAGCCGAAGCTGTCCGTCATCTGCGCTAAGGGGAGGAAGTAAGGCGGGGGCGAATTTTACCCCCGGCCCCGTTCGGTGCGAGCTTACACTGTGTCTAGGGGGGGCTTCATGTTTTCTAGTGGAGAGCCGACCGAACGGCGCATTCGCGAATGGTCGCAATTAGCGATCAATTTTGTCTTAGTGGTTGTAGGCATTATTGCCATTTGCATTTATCACGGCCAATTACAGGTAATGAAGGGGCAGCTTGGTGAAATCGTAAAGCAGTACCCAGAAATTGCAAAACAGGCGAAAGCTGCGACGGAGGCTCTCAACCAATCTAGAACGGATTCCGCCGAGAATGCCAGACGAATCGAACAGCAGTTGATTATTGCTGGACAGCAGGCCAAGGCATCCCAGGAGACTGCTGACATAACAAGGGCGGCTCTGGACAAATCAACGCGTTCGTTTAAGCAGGAGCAGCGGCCTTATCTTTGGGCAATTTCATTTAATATCGCCAACCCTGCTATTGCGGTCGTCCCTGGCAAACCGCGTGTCTGCGGGGATGTCCACGTTGTTAATACCGGCAAGACCCCGGCCATTGGGGTCAAAATCCATCGTTACGCCACCTTTGGGGCGAGTGCCGAACAGACGATTCGCAGTATGAAGGTTCCTGTATATCGCCGTCCGGACGGGGACATGCTCGGCTCATCTGGGGATAAATGGGGAACTGCCGTGACTGAACCGATCGATGATCCCAAAACAGAGCAGGACCTTTTGAGCGGAAAGGCTTCACTTTATTTATACGGAGTTGTTCAGTATTTCGACATCTTCGGGGATTACCACGAAACCGGATATTGCTCCTTCAAGCTTCCGGATGGCCCTTTTATGACATGCGACTTTGGAAATTGGTTCGACAAGAGAGCCGCACGTCAGGTTGGGAATTCAAATTAGGATGCAACTACATCAGGTAACTGAAATGCGTCGGCGATCCGCGCCCGCACGCCCTTGCGCGCCACCCAGTTTTCCACATCTGCACCATCGGCGATGCAGCACAAGACAAAAAAAGGCCGCTTTTTCCTCGTATAATATACGAATCTGGATGTGGCGCTAGAAGTTCCTTCCCATCCCGTGACGCCGACTCAAAGTCGGCAGCTTTAGTTTCAAAAAGCTCGCAGGAAATAACCTGCCTGTTCCGGGGAGTTGTGTTTCCCGGCATCGGGGGGTGCCTTCCTTGCGCAACGGGAATCGATGATATGAGACTTGACACGGAAAACGGTGCCTTCAGGCCAGTGCCCCCGCCGGCACCGGAGGCATTCGTTGATGCCGAGAAGGCCGCTGAGTTCCTGGCAGTCACCCGCCGTAGGGTACTGGATCTTGTGCGGCAGGGAGCGCTACCCGCGCATGCCCTTGGGGCGGGTCAGCGAAAGGTTTGGCGGTTCAGGCTTTCAGAACTCTCTGCGGCAGTTTGCGGGATGGGAGTAAACTGCAACCGGCAGTCTCCCGCGCCAAAGGAGACGAATCACGATGGCGCGTGGTAGACATCAGCGCGGTTGGCTGAGAATTGAAGAGCGCAGTGATGGAAAAACGTGGGTGCTGCACTATCGCGTCACGCGGGAAGCGGACGGAAAGCGGGTCGAGAACAAGGCCGCCATTGGCCTTGTCAAAGACTTCCCTTCCAAGGCTGCCGCGTGGCGAGAGGTTGAACGGCAGCACCTAAGGCTAAATGAACCGGACTTTAGGGGCAGCGTTTTGTTTGAAGCCTTGGCGCAGCATTACGAGCAACACGAGCTTGGCGATCAGACCGAAACCGTCTCCCCTAAGTCCCATACCACCATTGCCGGGTACAAGCGCGTTCTGCGCAATCGCGTTTTGCCGAAATGGGGCAAGCGGGTTGCACTGGACATCGAACCGCTGGAAATCGAGCAATGGTTGAAAGCCGAGAAACGGGCGGGAAACCTGGAGAACCCGACCATGGACAGGATACGGCGGGTCATGTCGCTGGTGTACAAGCACGGGCAGCGTTACGGATTAATTCCCCGCAATGAGGAATCCAACCCGTTACGCTACGTTCGATGTAAAACACAAAGCGACTACGAGGCCATGATTCTTACCCCGGAACAGGCATTTGCTGTTCTGGAGAAGATGCCGCAACCTGAACGGACGTTGACGTTGTTGGATGCCAGCACCGGTCTTCGCATCTCTGAATGTTTGGGGTTGCAGTGGCTTGATGTGGACTTCGACAACGGAACAATTACCGTTCGCCGTACATGGACCTGTGGGCAGGTTGGAGCGCCGAAGTCCAAGGCGTCCAAAGCTCCTGTCCCGATGCACCCGTTGCTTGCGGGCTTCATGCAGGAGTGGAAGCAACAGACTCCATACTCTGGACCGGAGAACTGGGTTTTCGCCAGTTTCCGGCTAAAGGGCAAGAAACCGCGTGCAGCTAACGTCTTGGTTGAGGATTATCTGCGTCCGGCAGCGGCAAGGGCTGGCATCCTCAAATCGGAGATGAAAGAAGGCAGGATGGAGGAATGCGACCCGCGCCGGTTCGGGTTCCATAACCTGCGGCATTCGCTGGCCTCCTTCTTGGTGCGGATCGGAACAGACCCCAAGACCGTGCAGGCTCTGCTCCGGCATTCGGATGTGAAGACAACGCTTCAACTGTACGTTCATAGCGTTTCTGAAGACCGAATGGCGGCGCAAGGGCACTTCTTGCAAGCGATGCTTGGGAACGCGGGAAAAGAGACGCTGAGTTTTGCTGACTAGATGCTGACTGAAGGCGGATCGCTAAATGCTGGCTAAGTCTAAGAAAAGAATGGTGGCCAGGGACGGAGTTGAACCGCCGACGCCAGCCTTTTCAGGGCTGCGCTCTACCAGCTGAGCTACCTGGCCACGTGAACGTTTTTGATTATAGCAAATCACAAAAAATCGTTCCCTGTCTCCCGTCACCCGCAACTCGCACCTCGTGACTCGCGACTCGCCGCGCCTCCGCGTCTCTGCGCGAGCTTCCAGTGAGCAGCGAGAAACGAAAAACCTGAAAACGGCCTTCGGCGGGAGACGGGAGACGCCAAAGGTACTATCTTGGTTCTGTGAGCCGTTCCACGACCAAAGAAGACCAGTTACGCGCGTTCTACCTTGAACTGGTGCGGATATGGGGACCGCAGCATTGGTGGCCGGCGCGCACGCGCTTCGAAATGGTCGCCGGCGCTTATTTGACGCAAAATACCGCGTGGACCAACGTCGAACGCGCACTCGCCAACTTGCGGCAGGCGCGCGTATTGAGCGTCGAGGGCATCCGGCGCATTCCCCTCGCCGAACTCGAACGACTGATTCGTCCTGCCGGATACTTCCGGCAAAAAGCGCAGCGGCTCAAAACCTTTGTCGCCTTTCTCGACGCGCGCTACCGGGGATCGTTCCGCCGGATGTTTGTCCAGCCCACGGCGCAACTGCGCCAGGAATTGCTTGCGCTCAACGGCGTTGGCCCGGAAACCGCCGATTCGATTCTTCTCTATGCCGGAAATCACCCCGTCTTTGTTGTGGACGCTTATACGCGGCGCATTCTCGATCGTCATGGCATCTTGCCGGCCACCGCGGAATATGAGGAGATCAGGGAGACTGTGGAGCGGGCATTAGGCCAGTTGCGAGTGGCGAGTGGCGAGTTGCGAGTGCCAGCAGGCGGGGGACGGGGGACGGGAGATGGAGAGCGGTCTTTTGACCAGTCGCGGGTGGCGAGCGGCGGGGGACGAGGGGCGAGTCGCGAGTTGCGAGCGCCAGCAGGCGGGGGACGGGGGACGGGAGACGGGGGACGTTCCTCCGGTGCTGCCCATCTTCCCTCGCCTATGAGCACCGCCAGGCGCGCGCCGCTGGCGCAAATCTACAACGAGATGCACGCGCTGCTGGTGGGCGTCGGAAAGCATTATTGCCTGAAATCTAAGGCACAATGCGAACAATGTCCGTTGAAAGAGTTTCTCGACGCAGTACCCGTCCCCAGTCTCGGGTCCCCCGTCTCCCGCAAACCCGGCGGCCGGCGCCGGGGCTGAGACCTTCTGTTCCACGTACCGCCAGCAGCTAATGCGTCTGGTCTGGCTGTAAACTGCAAACTGTAAACCGTGAGCCCCTCTGCAAAACGCACGTCCTGGCGAGTCACGAGTCGCGGGGGACGGGAAACGTCCTTATAATGACAGTCTGGAAGGACGAACCCAAGGTGCCTGCAGCTTCCTCGAAAACCGATCCGGAGCGCAGCCGGCGCGGACTGATCATCGGTCTGGCGATCGGCATTGCGGTGCTCTTTTTCATCATCTTTTCGCAGCAGGCGTTCAATCTCACTTTCCTGCGTCCGGACAGCAATCAGCAAACGCTGATCTTCGCCGCGCTCTCGGCCGTCGTCTTCCTGATGTTGGTGACGCTCATCTTTGTTTTCGGGCGCACGGTGCTCAAACTGCTGGCCGACCGGCGCAGCGGCGTGCTGGGTTCCATGTTTCGCACGCGCATGTTGACCGGCGCACTGATCTTGTCGCTCGCACCGGTGATCTTCCTGTTCCTTTTCGCTTATGGGCTGATGAACCGCTCCATCGACAAATGGTTCTCGCGTCCGGTGCAGGAAGTGCAGGAAAACACCACCGCGGTCGCCAATCTGTTGACCACTTACGCCGCGCGCAACGCTCATCTCGAGGCCTATGCCATCGCCTCCGCCCCGGACACGCAGCGCGCTTTCGATACGGGAAACTTTACCGGCGTGATGGCCGTGCTGCGCGAACACGAACCCACATTGGAAGACGGTTTTGCCATTGCCATCGTCGATGATCACGCCGAGGCCATGTTCCATGCTCCGGACAGCTGGCCGGCAATTCAGGAACGGCTGCCGCCGCTGAGCGAATTGAATTCTCCGCGCCCGCGCCCGTTCCCGTTTAACGGCCGGGAATACATGCTGGGTACGGCCACGGTCGTCCCCAACGGACGCATCCTGGTGGCGTTGCCGCTGCCGGTGAATTTTTCCAGCACCCTGGCACAAATCGAGGCCAGCGAGCGCCGCTACACCGAACTGAGCGCACAACGCAAACTGGTCCGCCGTACCTACATGCTGCTGTTGTCCCTGCTGACCTTGATGGTGCTGGGTGCGTCCACCTGGTTCGCGCTGTTTCTGGCGAAATTCGTGACCCGTCCGGTGGCCGCCCTGGCGGCCGCCACCGAGGAGATTTCCCGGGGCCGGTTTGACTATCGCATCGATGTCCGTGCCGGTGATGAACTCGGGCGGCTGATACGCTCGTTCAACCGCATGGCCGAAGAGCTGGAATCGAACCGGCGGCAGTTGCAGGCTTCCGGCCAATCGCTGACCGAGGCCAACGCCGCGCTGGAACAGCGCCGGCGGCAGATGGAAGTGATTCTCGAGAGCATTCCCACGGGCGTGCTGTCGCTGGACGCCGAACGCCGGGTAGTGCGGACCAACTCGGCGTTGCTGCGCATCTTCCATTCTCCCGAGGCCGGCTTTGCTCTGGGCGCTCTGCTCGATCAGTGTTTTCCCCCGGAGATGGTGGCCGATCTGCGGCTTATGTTGCGCAAATCGGATCGCATGGGTTCGGTAACCAGCCAGGTCGAGATGACCTGGGGCGGATTTCATTACGACCTGGCAATTACGGCCGCGGCCCTGCATTTCGACCGCCAGCGCTCGGGATACGTGCTGGTGTTCGAAGATCTCTCCGACCTGTTGCGGGCGCAGAAACAGGCGGCATGGCGCGAGGTGGCCCGGCGTGTGGCCCACGAAATCAAGAACCCCCTGACGCCCATCGCTCTGTCGGCGGAGCGCATCCGCCGCCACTTGGAACGCGGCAGCCCGCCTGACGGCCACTCCCTGGCCATTATCCACGGTTGCGCGGGAACCATTGGGAGCGCGGTGGAAACGCTGCGTTCCCTGGTGGATGAATTCTCCACCCTGGCGCGTTTTCCCACGGCGCAGTTGCAACCCGCCGAGATCAACGCCATCGTCCACAATACGCTGGCGCTCTTCGAAGGCCGGATGCATGGCATCGAAGTGCGCACCGACCTGGCGCCGGAGCTACCCAAAGTCATGGCCGACCCGGAAGCCATGAAACGCGCCCTCGCCAATCTGGTGGACAATGCCGCCGAAGCCATGCAGGATTCTCTGGTGCGCGAAATCTATATTTCCACCACGCTGCTGGCGCGCAAAGACATGGTGGAAATTGTGGTGGCCGACACCGGCCCCGGCGTGTCTCCCGAACTGAAGGAGCGGTTATTCCTGCCCTATTTCTCGACCAAGGAGCGGGGTACCGGCCTGGGGCTGGCCATTGTCAGCCGCATCGTGGAGGACCACCACGGCAGTATCCGCGTGGAAGAGAATTTGCCGGTTGGCGCAAGATTTACGATAGAGTTGCCGCTGGCCCCGGAAAGGGCTTGCACCGCGGAGGACGCGCCGGCGGATTTGAAATTTGGTAATTTGTAATTTCAAATTGGAAGGCGGGCTGTGCGGGAAGGCAGGGGGGCAATTACAAATTTGAAATTCCTTCCTGTTCTCTGCGGTGAAATAAATCAATGCAGAATGTTCTGATTATCGACGATGAACGCAGCATCTGCGACTCGCTGCAAGGCGTACTCGAGGATGAGGGCTACCAGGCCGCCACTGTGCAGAGCGGCGAGGCCGGCCTGGAAATGCTTTCCAAGAAGCCCTTCGACGTCGTTCTGCTCGATATCTGGCTGCCCGGCATCGACGGGCTGGAGGCTCTGGAGAAGATCAAGGCAGCCGAAGACGCGCCCGAAGTCATCATGATCTCCGGGCACGGCACCATCGAAACCGCGGTGCGCGCCACCAAGCTGGGCGCCTACGATTTCCTGGAAAAGCCGCTTTCCCTCGAAAAAATCCTGATCCTGGTCAAGAATGCCGCCGAAGCCAAGCGCTTGCGCAGCGAAAACCGCGAATTCAAGAAGCAGATGCTCAGCCGCAGCGTCATCGTGGGCAACAGCATTCCCATGAAGGCCCTGCGCCAGCAGATTGCACTGATGGCCCCGACCAATGGCCGGGTCCTCATCTACGGCGAGTCGGGCACGGGCAAGGAACTGGTGGCGCGCGCCATGCACGCCCAAAGCCTGCGCCGCGACGCCATGTTCGTGGAAGTGAACTGCGCCGCTATCCCCGAGGATCTGATCGAGAGCGAACTATTCGGCCACCAGAAGGGCTCGTTTGCCGGAGCCAACGCCGATAAGGAAGGCAAGTTTCAGAAGGCCAATGACGGCACGCTCTTTCTGGACGAAGTCGGCGACATGAGCCTGAAGACACAGGCCAAGGTATTGCGCACGCTGGACGAGCAGCGCTTTTCCGCCGTCGGCAGCGACGACATGATCAGTGTCGATGTGCGCGTCATCGCCTCCACCAATAAGAATCTGGAAGACGAAATCTCTACCGGCAATTTCCGCGAAGATCTGTTCTATCGCCTGAACGTGATTCCCTTTTACGTGCCGCCGCTGCGCGACCGCAAGGAGGACATTCCGCAACTGGTGCGTCACCTGCTGAAGGAATTTGCCGCCGCCTACAGCCGCCGTCCCAAGGAGATCACCGACGAAGCCATTGAGACCCTGATGCGCTACTCCTGGCCGGGGAACGTGCGCGAATTACGCAATGTGATCGAGCGCTGCGTCATCATGAACCCCGCCGTGAATAAGCTCGACCGCAAACACCTGCCGCCATTGGTGCACCGCGAGCGGCGCGGAGGCAACTTCATGAGCCTGAGCCATGCGCGCGCTGCCTACGAACGCGATTACATCCTCAAGAAACTCGACGAGAACCACGGCAACGTCAGCCGCGCCGCCGAAATTCTGGGCCTTGAACGCAGCCATTTATACCGCAAGATGAAAGCGCTGGGAATTGCCGTGAAGGAATGACGCAGGAGTCAGGAGTCAGCATCCGCTCTTCTTCTAACTCCTGACTCCTAACTTCTTGTCACGCGATGGCGCGCTGGGGGAACGCAGCGGCGTCCGTGCCCGCTTCGGCCTTCCGGTTCAAGGCATCGCAGTAACAATCGGCGTAATCCCGCGCCATTCGGTCAACCGAAAAATTCCGCTCGACATATTCGCGTATCTGGGCGGGAACAAAATCCGTGCTCACGCTGGGCAGCCGGCGAACCATATCCATCCAGGAGCGGCCCACCCAGCCGGAAACTCCGTTACGGACCACCTCTTCCACCGCCCCGCCCGGCAGCGCCAGCACCGGCGTGCCGCAGGCCATGGCCTCGATCATGACCAGCCCGAACGGCTCATCCCACTGGATGGGAAACAACATCGCCACGGAGTTGCCCAGCAACTCGTTCTTGGCCGCCAAATCCACTTCGCCCACGTATTCGATGAACCGGCCGTCGAGCTGCGGCTTCACTTCCGCTTCGAAGTAGTCGCGAAACAGGGGCTGCACTTCGCCCGCGATTTTCAGCGGAATGCCCGCCCGTTTGGCGACCCGGATGGCCAGGTGGGTGCCCTTGATGGGCGCGATGCGGCCCAGAAAACTGAGGTAGGCTTGCTTCTTTTCGCGTAGCCGGTACAGCGACAAATCGATGCCATGATGGATGGTGCGAACCAGCGGCAGGGCCTCCCGCTGCCGCTGGAAGTCGCTGATCGTGACATATTGGACATCGGGGTAATGGCGATAGAACGCGCTCAGCCCGGGCTCGTGAGGATGATGCACGGTATAGATAAATGGCTTATCGGTAAAGCGCGAATGCGCCAGGCCGGGAAGATTGTTCAGATGAACCACATCGCAGTCGATCAGCGCGTCCCGGACGGCCCATGAGGT
>Ga0326728_10005061_pt1 | contig 37888 bp, 23 predicted proteins | sample MB3enrmetagenome_FD_207602 | JGI IMG/M metagenome (GOLD analysis project Ga0326728, IMG submission 207602) | Lab enriched peat soil microbial communities from McLean, Ithaca, NY, United States - MB31MN | ecosystem: Environmental > Terrestrial > Soil > Wetlands > Peat | place: USA: New York...
GGACTTAGTATTTTTGAGGTGCACAAAACGAACTCATTTTCGAGTGCAAAAGAACCCAAATCGACCCCTAAAAGGGCCACAAACCCACGTTTTGTGCGGCAACGAAACCATGTTTTCGGCCGAAGGGTCGGAGAAAGTGGGGAACAACAGCCTGAAAGCTGAGAGCTGACAACTGACAGCTCACAGCTTTCGGCATTTAAGGACGCTCATGGATGTCATTGAAACCTCGGCTTTGACGCGGCGATTTGGCGATTTGACTGCCGTCGATGGACTGAACCTCGGCGTGGGTGAAGGCGAGGTGTTCGGTCTTCTGGGTCCGAATGACGCGGGCAAGACGACCGTGATCAAGATGCTGACCACCCTGCTGCCTCCCACTTCGGGTCAAGCCAAGGTGGCAGGGTTTGACGTGCAGCGCAAGGCGGCGCGGGTGAGGGCGGCGATCGGCTACGTACCCCAGCTCGTATCAGTGGACGGTACTCTGACGGGCTACGAGAACCTGCTCATGTCCGCCAGGCTCTACTGCGTGCCTCGGAGTGAACGGAAAGCCCGGATTGCGGCTGGGCTGGAATTCGTTGGCCTCGAGGAAGCAGCGCATCGGAAGGTGGCTGGGTATTCGGGCGGGATGATGCGCCGCCTCGTGGGATCTAGTTTGAAAATGTCCTGTCATTCCGAGCGATGCGAGGAATCTCGTTCTGCTTCGGGTCGGATTGACGAAGAAAAGATCGGAGCGAGATTCCTCGCTTCGCTCGGAATGACAGCACGTTTCTGTGCGGCATTACACTGGATATATGTATTACAATAATAACCACTAGTATGTTAACTCACCTGCTAAGAGACTGTGCCCGAATTTTGCCCGTTAACAACAGACCCTCACCACTGAGAAGGTGTGAAAAGCCTCGCTGTAGCGGCGGTCTCTGACCGCCGGTCTTTTGTTTCCGGGTGCACCGGCGCTCAGAGAGCGCCGCTACAGCCCATGCATCAGGTGCAGAAGCACAGCGCGGCAGAGCCGCAACTCGAGATTCCAAATTCAAGACACGTGTTTCGGAGAGCGATCTCTGTGAAAGAGATTGACCGTGCGAACGGCGTGGTGTACGCTCCCGACTGCATCCTGTAGGCGCGGCCCTTGTGGCCGCGGGCGGGCAACCACGCGGGTTGTCCCTGCATTTGGGGTCAAAGGGAGGGGTACCGAGATGTTTCGACGCTTGATAATGGCTGCAATACTGGTTTTCTCGGCGGCAGCATTGGCAATGGCCGCCCCGCCAAACCCGGTGGACGGGCACTGGCAGGGTACGGTCAGCGGGCCGAACGGCGACTTTACGATCAATTTCACCTTTAAGGCGGATGGCGCCAAGCTGACGGGAACGGTCCAAGGGCCCAACGGGGATCAACAACCTATCAGCGATGGAAAGATCGAAGGCGACAAGCTCTCGTTCAATACAAAGCTCCAGGACAACACGATTGAACACGAGGGAACAGTCTCCGGCGATACGATCCAATTGAAGGCCAAAGGGCCGTGGGGCGAAATGGAATTGACGCTGAAGCGCGTCGAGGAGAAGAAGAGCTAGAAGGCCCGGCTGGTGAAGTGGCACAGGCACTCTTGCCTGTGCTCGAGGTTGATACACTGCCTCGTCAAACACAGGCAAGAGTGCCTGTGCTACTTCACCAGCCACAGCGGGCCAGCTAGTTTCCGGAAGGGAGCTGATCGTTACCCACATCTTCCGCTGGACACCGGGCGTGAGTGCACGGATGACGAACGACCGCCCGGGTGCTAAGTCCTGCCCGCCCTGCCCTGAAAGGGCGCCATGTAGTAGCCGGGGGCAACGCCCCCGGAACGTGCACCCAGAAATCGACCGACCCCGAGGGGGTCGCATAAGCACCAGCGACGCGCCCTGGAGGGTTGCGGCAACGTGTTCATTCGACCCTTTCAGGGTCGTGCGTCGTGGGCGTGCTCGTCTCCGGGGGCGTTGCCCCCGGCTACTTTATGAATCCCCTGCGGGGATTCTCATTGTGTCGATTACCCTCGGCGTCCAGCAAAAAATGTGGGACATGCTCAGCCTAACGGGAAGTGGGCCATGACTCGGACTGAGTCCCTCCTCAGTGTCTCGGCGCCTCTGTGGTTGATTCGGCGTGATTCTCTCCCTCGTAGCGGCGATTGCGCGACAGATCGTATCTTGCACGCACGCCGCCGGTGACCGCGATGGAAAGGCGTTTGTTTGCCGAAAGACCGTCGACGCCTTTCGCTGTCAGGTTCACGGAGTAAGTTCCGGCCAGAGTGTAAGTGTGGCCCACGTTCTGCCCGTTGGCTTCGGTTCCATCGCCAAAATCCCAGTGATAGGAAACTGCCGGCACGGAGTTGCTGCCCAGCGCGCAGGCCAGCGGGATCGCTTGGCCCGCAGTTGCGGAGGACGGCGCCTGGACGGTCACTTGAGGCGCGGCGGCGGGGATGGAATCATCTACCAGCTTGATGAGGCGTACGGAGTGCTGCGGCTGATCCGCAATCACTAAAGTGCTGCTCTCGAGAGGAACTCCAAGGTCCTTGTTAAGTGCGTCAAAGGCATGGAAGGGATGGTCGGCCGGAAGTCCAAGGTCGGCGAGAGTAAAGGTGTGAGAAAGCGGACGTTCGGCCCAGTTGAAAACCGCAAGCATGGCCTGGTGCGAATCTTCCCGAAGGAAGAAAACGCTGGGTTCCTGGTCCTCAGGCCGAAAGGTCATCAGGTCCAGCGGCCGGGCGGCGCGGCCCAAGCGGTTCATATCCAGGAGCTCCTGATTTTGAACCAGAGCCAATCTTTCGGGTTGCGAGGCAAGAGTGGGCAGGTCGTCGCCGATCTCGTACATGCCGCCGCACAACGCGGCCAAAACAATCTGCACCTCAGCTTCATCCAGGGTCAACCCGGTTCGCGACCTGTGCCATCCCTGATCGGGATCGATGTCAATCACCTTGGTAACGGAGAAGGCGTCCGGATCGCTGAGATAGAAATTGCCCTGCATATAGAAACGCGCCGCAACGTTAGGGACCGCGTCTTTACTGGCTACGAAGGAGTGGCCGGTGTCGGGCGCGATGCGGCCCTCGTCGACCAGACCGAGCGGACTTAACATGGGGCTGCCGTCCTTATCGAGGAGGACGTTGTCGCCCACAGTTTCGCGAATAATCTTCAGGCCGATGCGTTGCGCCTCGAGGGCCGAAGTGTTGGGGCGGTAGAAAAGGCCTTCGATGGCGGTGCTATCCATGAAGTCAAGTTTGATGTAGTGGATCCCCCACTCGCGGGTGAGGATTTGGTAAGTCTTTCGCAAGTAATCTTGCGCCCCCGGGTGCGTGGGGTCGAGCACGTAGAGTTCATCCTGGTGGCGTGCGACGTATCCGATCTTAATGGGTTTGCCTTGCGCGTCGTGGACCAGCCACTCCGGGTGGTGCTGGAAGACCCAAGCGCGGTTGGAAACGTAGAAGGGCGCCGTCCAGATACCGGGAACAAGTCCCAGGTGGGCGATTTCGTGCTCGATGTTCCACATGCCGTGCGGGAACTGGGTGGCATTGGCTGTCGTATATTCGCCGCGCGCGTAGGCGTAGCCTTCGTCGATGTGGAAATAATCGTAGCCCATCGGCAGAAGATGCTGCGCAAGCCACTCCGCGTTGGTGGTGGTTTCCCCTTCGTTAATCCCGGCGTAAAAAGCCGTCCAGCTCCACCACCCGGCGGGAGCGGTCTGGGGAAAGTGGAGTTTATAGAGGCGACGAACAGCCTTGCCGTAGTTCTCGAGCTCCTGTAGATAGTCTTGTCCCGCTGAAACCATGACCCGCTCGGAAGAAAGCGATTCGCCGGGCGGGACTCGAAGACTCAACTGGACCTGCTGCGCCGGCGCGATCTGATCCCGGTCGAGGACAAACTCCGTCGTTCCGGTCGAATCCACCGTGAACGACGCGATGTGAGCCTCGCTTGAAGAGGCAGGGCTGACGCGCAAGTGCGAGACCGTCAGAAAGCGCTCGGAGGTGAGAGCGGAAAGCATCAGGCTCTGCTTGCTGGCCAGGTTATAGATGAGATCGTTGCACGCCCCGGAATAGACGCCGTGGGGAGCCTGGGCGAGACTGCCAATCTGAATAGTTGGGTCCTCGGTGAAACCTTCGAAGAGCACTCGATCGTTCTGGTCGCTCGCCCCAAGGTCGACGAGTGGTTTGCCCACTGCGTCCACCACGCGAATTGCCTGCACGGAAATACTGTTACTCGTCCCGTTGCGCACCACTACGGTGACGTCGCCATAAGGCTCATCTTCGTAGAGTCGCAAGGTGCAAACCAGTTCAGGCTTGTTAGACAGTCCGCTGAAGGTGACCCGCACGGCGCGGCCGGCGCCCAACGAATCTTCGAAAGAAGACGCCGCGGCTTCGTGATGTGGATAAGCCGAGGAGCTTAGCCACTCGCCGTTTACTTCCACGCCTACACTCGAAACTAAAACCGGCTGCTCGAGTTCGTGGGAGAGGATTTCGTAAGCCCCATCCTGGGCCCTCACTATAACCGTCAGTTGTTTGTTGTGAATCAATAGATCCGGCTGGGCTAAAGCGGCCAAAGCCGTAACCACGATCGCGGCGGCGAGATACGCGAGTCTTGTCCTCATGGAGAGCGGCACCTCCTAGGAGAGAATTCACCACAGCCGAGTATAACGCAAATCCTGGAGGTAGCCGTTACTCTCCGTTGCTCAGGTAGTGTCCTAACTTGGATAGTTTCCTAATATAGATGTCATTCCGAGCGGAGCGAGGAATCTCGCTCTGGCCTTGCAATTGGGGCACGCTCGAGCGAATCAGAGCGAGATTCCTCGCTCCGCTCGGAATGACATCCCCCTACGGGATCCATCAAATTAGGACACTACCGTTGCTCATGCCGCCGGGAAATCTGGATTTGGCACGTGGGTCGAACGTAATGTTATTTTAGTACTAAAGGCAAAAAGGGTCTTTTGGCGTACTCTGGATTGGTAGTGGCGGCACTACAAGACGAGCTTGCAGGAGTCTCGAATGCAAAATCCGGACAATACTGATCGGCGACCGCTGGTTCTGGTCGTGGATGATGACGCGACGCTGCGTCTGCTCATGCGGGAATCGCTCGAGCAGGTTGGATTCCAGGTTATTGAGGCTGAGAATGGATCCAGAGCGCTCGAGAGTTTTTCCGAGTCAGCGCCGGAAGTCGTTCTCATGGACGTGCAGATGCCCAAAATGAACGGCTTCACCGCGTGCGCAGCGCTGCGTCGCCTACCGGGCGGGCAGGACACCCCGGTGCTGATGGTGACCGGACACAGCGGTGTTGAATCTGTGCATCGGGCCTTCGAGGTTGGAGCAACAGACTTCCTTGCCAAACCCTTCAGTTGGCCCCTCTTGGGTTACCGGGTTAAGTGCATGCTGCGTGCCAGCCGTACATACTGCGCGTTGAAGAACAGCGAGGCAAGGCTGGCTAAAGCCCAACAGATGGCACGACTGGGATATTGGGATTGGAACGTTAGCGAGGACCGATGGCACTTCTCTGAGGGCGCCTGTAGGATTTTGGGTTTGGCTTGGGGAGACCGCCCGGCGAACCGCGAGGCCATGCTCGAGCTTATTCATCCGGACGATCGCGCCGACGTGGTTCAATTGTTCGAAGCGGCGTTGCGGGGTGAGGAGAACTACGAGATTGAATACAGGTTGACCGGCCCGGACGGGACGCTGCGCGTCGTAGCGGAGCAGGCCGAGGTTGGGCGCAACAGTCAGGGCCAACCTGAGTACGTCGAGGGCACGCTACAGGATTTCACTGAGCGCCGGCAAGCCGAGGCGAGAATTCGGCATCTGGCTTACTACGACCGGCTGACCGGGCTTCCGAATCGACAGAGGTTCTCCGAGCAGGTTCGCCGTGCCCTGCGCGGGGCGCGACGGAGCGAGAGGCCGCTCGCCTTGCTGTTTCTTGACCTCGACAATTTCAAGTCGATCAACGAGTCGCTGGGCCATCGGAGTGGAGATGAGTTGTTGCGCCAAGTCGCTGACCGGCTGCAACAATGCACCCGGCCAAGCGACCTGATATCCCGCCCGGGCAGGCAAAGTTCCACTCCGCCGGTTTTCCGCTTTGGCGGCGATGAGTTCGCCGTTCTTCTCGCCAGCCTCCAGCAGCCACACGACGCTTCAACAGTTGCGCGCCGCATCAAGAGTGTTCTAGCGGAACCGTTTGTGATCGGGAGCCACAGTCACTATGCCACAGCCAGCATTGGCATCGCTGTGTACCCTACCGACGGCGAAGATCTCCCCACACTTCTCAGAAACGCCGACTCCGCTATGAACCAAGCCAAACAAAAAGGAAAGAACACCTACGAGTTCTACACCGAGTCGCTGACGCAAATTTCCGTCGAGCGGATGGAGATGGAAGCGAAGCTACGGCGCGCGATCGAGCAGAGAGAATTGACGCTCTGCTTTCAACCTAAGATCGAAACCCAATCGGGACGTCTTGCGGGAGCCGAGGCCTTGCTGCGATGGAATAACTCCGATTTAGGCTCCGTGCCGCCGGCGAGATTCATCCCCCTCGCGGAGGAGACAGGACTAATAATTCCCATTGGAGAGTGGGTGCTCAGGGAAGCTTGCCGCCAGATGCAGGATTGGGAAGCAACCGGAGTGCCTCCGTTCACCTTGGCCGTCAACGTCTCGGCTCGACAGTTCCAACACAGCGACCTTGGCAAATTAGTCTCGAATCTGCTCGAGCAAACGGGACTTCGGCCGCAGTGCTTGGAACTCGAGCTCACGGAAAGTGCCATCATGGCAGATTTGGATCGAGCCAAGGTCATGCTTCGGGAGGTTGACGAACTGGGAGTTCGCCTTGCCATTGACGATTTTGGGACTGGATACTCCTCCTTGAGTCAGCTCAGATGTTTCCCTCTGGACGCCTTGAAAATTGACAAATCCTTTGTGAAGGATTTGCCAGAGCACGAGGACGCTTCGGCGATTACGCTGGCGATTATTTCCATGGCGCACAGTCTTGGCACTCGCGTCGTGGCCGAGGGTGTTGAGACAGAGGCACAGTTCACCTTCCTGAAAGAGCACGGCTGCGACGAGGTGCAAGGGTATCTGTTTAGCCCGCCCGTGCCTGCTCCGGAGTTTGCGCAGTTTTTCGAACCCCGAGGGCTGCTGGTCTCGCGCAGCTAACCCGCCGGCAAAGACGCACCGCACCCCACGCGGGCGACGGGCCCTAGAATAACAGCTTAAATGCGAACTGCATAATCCGCGGGCTTCCCGCCGTGCTCAGAATCTGACCGAAGGTGGGGTCTGTTGTAGTGACCTTCCGCAACCCGACTGTGCTCTCGAGAAGCTCGATGCACCGCTCGCTTCCAATGTGCGATGCCGGCCCGGCCGATCTATGTTCTGTGAGTTAATACTACTCCTCTTTCTTTGATGATGTGTGAGTGTAGAGGTATGCCCAAGGCCGACGGAAATGCGTTATTCTGGCATGCTCGAGCTTATGCAGTGAGACCATCGAAGGATTGGAGCCGGTTATGATCTATCAACAAGAGATTTTAGTTACCACGAAGGGTCATGGTGACATGCACGATCTCAGCGAGCAGATTGCCGGGGTGGTGCGATCTTCGGCGGTTAAACGCGGCACCGTCAACGTTTTCAACGTTGGGAGCACCGCTGCAGTCGGCACCATCGAGTTCGAGCCGGGGCTCGAGCATGACCTGCCCGCCGTTTTGGACAAGCTCATTCCGCCCAGCCGTAACTACGGCCACGAACAGGCGTGGCATGACGGCAACGGCCACTCGCACCTCCAGGCCACCCTCCTTGGACCATCGCTGACTGTACCCATCGCCGAGGGAAAACTCACGTTGGGTACCTGGCAACAGATCTTTCATCTTGAATGTGACGTTCGCGGACGGCGGCGGACGGTGGTGGTAACCGTTGTCGGCGAATGAATTTGACACCTTCCGAACTCTGGTTACGAGCCCACGTTCCGTAACGCCTGGCAATCGTGACCTCAATCCCTGCATGCAGAGACCTCTGCTCTCCTGGCCGAAATGACTGTTCAAGTGTGGCCAGCATAACCAGCAGCCCTTGACATTAGCGCGTAGTTAGCTAGGCACGCTTTGCCGGGTTTGCGCCGGGCAGGCTTTGCCCCCTTTCAGTTGTTTCGGAAAAGCACACTCGGGATTCGGCGAGCTAAGCGCAGCCAAATGTGTCGCTTATGCCAGTTCAACGGTTGGGCGGGAGTGGCACCAAATTTGTTCTACCCCTGAGCGATTCGCGGCGAACGAAGCTCAAGCACACAAGAGAGCCGCGAGGGACAGAGAACGAATTGTTCCCAAGAGGAGAGACAATGTCGCTTCCCGATGTTTCCAAACACGATATATTGAATTCTCTCAATTGTTATAATGAGAACGCCCGAGAGACGCGCGGCGCCGGCCGGCCTGCCCTCTTTGTGTTTTCGTTGATGGCGTTCTTCTGCATGGCAAGAGGCGCAGCAGGGTCGACTCAGCTCAGTTTAAATCCCGAGAATATCAAATTTGGGAGCGTCACAGTAGGGACTAGCAGTACCCAGACAATAACTCTCGCCAATACCGGAACTCGCATTGTGGTCGTCCTACAGGCCACGGTGCAAGGAACGGGCTTCAGCGCTAGCGGATTGACTTTGCCGCATACCCTCGGCGCCGGCCAGAGTACGACCTTCCGCGTGAGCTTCGCCCCAATGGTCAGCGGCAGCGTCACCGGCAGCATATCGATCGGATGCAGTGTTCATAACATTCGTCCCAGTCTCTCGTTGTCAGGGACTGGCGTAGCACCAGCTCCTTCCGTGAGATTGTCTTCCACCGGCCTCGCTTTCGGCAACCTGTCCGTGGGTACCGCCAGCACAGCCCAGACGGTAACATTGACTAACACCGGCAATGCGGCCTTGAGCGTCACCAGCATTGCCCTCACGGGCACGAATCCCATCGACTTTGCACAAAGCAATAACTGCGGGGCCAGCGTGGCGGCAGAAGGCAGTTGCACGATCAGCGTGACCTTCGCCCCGCTCGCGAGCGGGTCCTTGGCAGCGGCGGTCACCCTCGCCGACAATGCCAGCGGCAGCCCGCAGACCGTGACGCTATCCGGTACGGGCACGAGCAGCACGAGCCCTGGAGTCAGTCTTTCATCCGTGAGCTTGAGCTTCGGAAATGAGCCCGTAGATGTTGCCAGTTCATCTCAGACCATCACTTTGAATAACACCGGCACCGCCGCCTTGAGCGTCTCCAGCATCGCACTGACCGGAGCGGACCCCAGCGACTTCACCCAAAACAACACTTGCGGCGCTGCGGTGGCAGTAGGAGGGAATTGCACAATCGTGATTCAGTTCACACCTTCAGCCGCTGGAAGCCGCGCAGCCTCGCTGAGCATCACTGACAATGCCAGCGGCAGTCCGCAGACGACAACCCTTTCAGGTACGGGAACGCACGACGTCATCCTGACCTGGACTGCCAGCGTGACCTCAGGGGTAGCAGGCTATTACGTCTACCGCGGCACGACATCGGGTGGGGAGGGTGCGACGGCGCTCAATTCCACGCCGATCACCGGGACCACCTATTGCGACGCGAGCGTTCAAGCCGGGGCAACCTACTACTATACCGTCACTTCCCTGAGCTCGGATGAAACCACCCAGAGCGCGGCCTCGAGCGAGGCTTCAGCGACCGTACCCTCTCCCTAGAAGGGCAGGCCGATCGATGTATTGGCAGCTTTACGCCGCCACGTTGTGAGCTGAACTCGCCGCTACAACTCCAAACTGAGAGACTGCCCGGCGGCGCGGCCCGGCGCGCGGTTGACAGCCTCTTCCCCACTGCGTATAGTATGGAAAATCATGGCCATAGCAGAGAGCGAAGCGCGCGAACAAATCCAGCGCGTGCTCGAAAGCGAGCTCTTTCGAGCCTCCGAACTGCAACGCCGCTTATTGAGGTATCTGGCCGAGAAGTCACTTTCCGGGGAAGCCGATCAGCTCAAGGAATACACCATCGGCGTGGAGGGCCTCGGCAAGCCGGAGTCTTACGACCCGCGGCACGACTCGAGCGTGCGTCTTCAGGCCAGCAAGCTGCGCCAGAAGATCCTCGAGTATTATCTGACTCAGGGTCAGACCGACCATGTGCACATCGACTTTCCCAGGGGTCGTTTCAAGCTTGTTTTCACATTACGAGAACCCTCGGATTCGGAAACATCTGCCGGCCAACTCATACTGAAGTGGCGCCGGCTGGCCATCGTGTTCGGGGCCGCCTTGGCGGTTGCGGTTTGCCTTTGCGTATATTGGGGCACTTCTCTGGTTCGATTGCGGCACACGACCGGCCCCAGTGCGGCCCTCTGGCAGCCGGCGCTGGAAGAGTTCTGGGCGCCTTTCCTCAACACCTCGCGGCCTACGGTGGTATGTGTGGGTGCGCCGATGTTTGTGAAATTCAGTCCCTATAGTCTGTTTCTGCGGGATCCCGGATTCAACACGTGGGAAGAGGCAGTGAATTCAGGCTTGGTGAATCAGTTGAAGCAAACGTTTCCTGGCCGGTCTCTCGAAGAGTGGCATGTGTTCACGGGACTTGGCGAGGCTGGCGGAGCCTTCCTTGTCGGCCAGTTGTTGGCTACCCGAAATCTCAAGGTGAATTTCACGAACAGCACGGTGCTGACATGGAATGACATAGGTGCCAACAACGTGGTCTTCGCCGGTCCACCCAAGTTCAACCTCCAAACCCGGGATCTTCCGGTGGCGCAGGATCTGGTGATAGGAGAAAACATAGGAGACAAGAGCGGAGCAATTCAAAATCTCCGGCCCCGTCCCGACGAACCGGATTTTTTCGGAGAAGGGACGAACGATGCTCAAGACTCTTTCGGGCAGACCTATGCTTTGATAAGCCGCTTGCCCGGCCTGCACGGGGACGGTGCCATACTCGTTCTGGCCGGGTCGGCGACTGTGGGCACGCTTGCCGCGGCGAAGTACGTGACCTCGGAAGTGTATGTACGTGAGTTGCTAGAACGCGTCAGACTCCCCAGTGGCAAGGTCCCTCCTTACTTCCAGGCGGTCATCTCCGCGAAGTACAAGAACTGGACGCCTGTCGAGCTTTCCTGCGTCGTGCAACGCGTGCTGACATCCCAACAGCCTCGCTAGGGCGCCGCCAGGAAGGTCTCCCCCCGTAATATCAACACCTTGTGCGGATGCCAGCCGGTTAATAACCGCGAGCCTCCGGCCCCTCGCGCCCATCTTAAAAAAAGCATGCTACTGTCAGGCGAGGTCTTTTTTATGACTATGACTAGGCGTGACTTCATGCAGACTGCCGGCATCGCAGCGTCATTAGGCGCTCTTAGGGAGACGTTGCCGGCGGAAACAAATCGCAGGCTCAGACTCGTGCTTGTTGGCACGGGCGAGCGGGGCACGGAGACTTGGGGCAAGTGTCTCGTCGATAGCTACGGTGACGTAATTGAATTCGTCGGGCTGTGTGACATTAACGCCAGGCGCGTCAGAGTCGCTCAGTCGATGATCGGCACGGACGCTCCCACATTTACGGATTTCGACCGGATGATGCGCGAGACCAAGCCGCAATTGGTCATTGTCGCTGCTGTCGATGGCACCCACTGGCGTCACATCACCTGCGCCATGGAACTGGGCGCCGACGTGATCACCGAAAAGCCCCTGTGCATCGACGAGGGCCAATGCCAAGCCATTCGGGAAACGTGGAAAAGAACCGGGCGGAAACTTACCGTGGCTCTAAACGCCCGCCATCTCCCCGAGGCCAAAAAGGTTAAGCAACTGCTCCTGGAGAAGTCGATCGGCGATGTTCTCTCCGTAGATTTCCACGAATACCTGGACACCCGGCATGGCGCAGACTACTTTCGCCGCTGGCACTACCGGCGGGAGAATTCCGGAACCCTACTGTGCTCGGAAGCCTGTCACCATTTCGACCAAGTCAACTGGTGGCTGGAATCGGCGCCGGTTTCGGTCAGCGCCTGGGGCGACTTGAGGTTTTACGGGAGGAACCATCCCTTCCGCAGCACGCATTGCCGCGCCTGTCCCCACCGCTCGCAGTGCTGCTTTTACTGGGACATAAGCAAGAATGAAAAGTATGTGAAGCTCTACGTCGACTGCGAATCTGAGGATGGCTACCTGCGCGACGCATGCGTCTGGCGGGCGGACACCGACATCCACGACACCATGTCTGTAAGGGTGAAATACGAAAACGGCGCGTTCTTGACCTACACGGCCAATGCGTATCTCCCGCTCGAGGGCCAGTCTATCTCCTTGAATGGAACGAAAGGTCGGCTGGATGTGAACAACTTCGGTGGTGACGGTTTCCAAAACAGAGAAGTGCGCCTGAGCCTCAACTCCGGTGTCTCCCAGACGGTACACGATTCCGAACCACAATTGCCGGGGGGCCACCGCGGCGCGGATACTTCTCTCCAGAACCTGCTCTTTCGAAACCAGACATGCCCCGACCCGCTTAAGCTCCACGCGGAGTTCCGAGCGGGCGCCCTGAGCAGCCTCATCGGCATCGCGGCTTGCCGCAGCATCGAACGTGAAGGCCAGCCCATCCACATAGGCAGCTTGCTGGAACTCTGATCACTTGAGTGGGGAGCCCAGGTAGTCCTGGACGTCGAGCCAGTGGCGGCGCATGAGCCGGCTTTTCTGTCGCAACGCCCCGGCGAAATCCGGCCCCAGCAGAAAGGTGTCCTCGTGCCGCTCGTCCCGCGCCCGCGCCACGAGCGCCGAGCCCCCGTGTTCGACGATTTCGATCAGCTCGTTTACATTGTCGAACTCGTCGCGTTGGATCTCATTCCACTCCAGGTAATCGCTGTCTCCAGTCCACGTGGGCTCCTTGGAGGGCCTCCGCGGCCCGCCCGACAGCACATCCTTGTGGCGATCTCGCAGGAGCTGGGCAAAGTAGAAATTGTGGATGGATCGCACTTCACTGGCCCACATCTTCAAGGAGAGTGCCAATTCCTTGAGCCACTCTTCTTCGGGCGCGCCCGTGACTCCTTCGAGGTTTTGAGCGGCACTGAGGGCTCCCCTCAGCGCCTGCTGGAGGCCTCGATCGCTCCAGGAGGCGGGCCCCTGCATCCGCTCGCCGTGAATATCGATATAGTCATTGCGGGCTTCAGATTCAGCGACATTGAAAACGTAGGGCAGAAAATAGGGTTCTTCGTCAGCAGCGAGCACATCGGGCCTGAAAAGGAGAGGGCGAGTGAGATGTCGCGCCGAGACGCCACAATAGAGATTGCTGTAACCCGGCGCGACGGCCTCCTTCAGGCGCAAGGCCTCATGCATCCGGAGGAAAGCCTGAAAGAGGGCATCAGCGTTGGCTTCGCCGCCCCATCGCAGGGCGAGCTTGTGCAGCTTTTGGAGCTGTGACATCAATCCGCATGTGGGGTCGGCAACGCAGTCCTGTATGATTTCGGTAACCTTTGCCACCGTGCCAAGCGAATCGTCGCTGCGCTTGTACCAAGAACTGGTGTTAATGACGATGGTGCTGACAGGTAGTTCAGCCGACTTCTCGAGAGAGGATATGATCGCCATCGGATCAATCAGGCCCTGAATCGGATATGCGTCGTTAAAGAGACTGCCTGTCACGATCGTGGTCCGGTCGCGCCCGCTAATAACCGTGCCAGGTGGAAGAAGCGGCGCGATGATGTCATCCTCATGCTGCCAGAAGTTGCCATCCAACCGGAGCTTGACCTTGCCGCCGCCCATCTCGAAGCCCTGCTGAATCGCCTCGGCAAGTTCCTTGACCCGAATTCCCTGGCTGCGCCCCGCACAGTGGGCCGGGCCGTTGGGTCCGCTGTAAAGCGCGGCGGCCCAACACAGCCCTGCTCCCGCGTCGTTGTTGTGACTCATGATGGTTTTGATTTCAGGAACCTGGCGCTTCAGTTCCGCAGCCATCCATTCGATCATGTCGCGGGTTTGTTTTTGGTCGACGCACCAGGAGAATTCCTCGCGCTTGCTCCGGCGCGGGTGATCGACACGAGGCCCACGGAGGGTCGGGTATTTCTCGAAGAAGGCTTCCGGAAGGAAGTGCGTGTCGTCACTCGAAAACGCCGCGTCCAACCCAAGCCCTCGTAGGACCGCGGCCTTGGCGAGAAGAAGTTCCCGATTTTTCAGCACCCACTCCGCAGGAATGTACGGAGCAATGGCTGGGTGAGGAAAGAACTTGGCCATGCAGGAGGCTTGGGCCGCGTACTCGTGCCAGGGGCTTCCGCCTTGGGGCATTTCATACCAGCTTTTGTCGGCCAGAACGCCAATGTCGATTTGCACTTGGCCATAGCGCTTCAACCGGCTCGCCACCTCAGCGAAGGCTCTGAACTCCTTGAGATCCCGGCTAGAGTTCAGGAATAGAAAGGTCTTCTCCCCACCAGCGGCCGGCACGACACAACTTGCAGCCAGGCACGTACAGAGCATGACTCGCTTGATGATTTCCACCACCTGGGTGCCTCGCGATCGTTCGGTTTCTCACTTGCTTTGCCGGCTCGTGGTAAAGACGAACGTGCGACTCCATCCGCCGATATGCCCGTCGCTGTCTCGGGCCCGCACCTTCCAGTAGTAGGAGGTCGCGGGATTCAGGAATGTCGCCGGCACTCTCCACTCGGGCCGAGCCGAACCGACGTTTCGATAAAGAGTTGGCGACGCAGGCCATCGGCACTCAAGCTGGAAACAAACCATGACCTGATAGTCGGAAGGGGGAGCCCCAGGCGCGCCGGGAGCGGTCCACTTCAAAATCGGTTCCAGAGTTTGAACTTGGCCGCCGTCCGCCGGATCCACAGCAGTCATTCCGTTCCCCGGTGGGGTGTGATCGGCGATCTCCCGCCACCGGTGCGTGATGCGAATGGCGCGCGGCCCTGGGGAATCGTCCCAGTAATGTACAAGGTTCTTCCCGAGCCGAAGCGCCGGGAGACTGTGCGGAGACACCTGAAGATCGGTGACCGACCGAAATGCATCCACGCCAGCCTGGGTGGGGGGATTCGAGTTGGCGTTGCCCCGTATCTCGAATTCGATGGAGTAGTCGTAAATCGGCGCATGCCTCAAGATGGCGGAATCGAGGTCAACTTCAACGTTCCTGGAACCGGCGCCAAACCGGAAGTCGTAGAGATAGTCCCTTTCAGCGAATGACATCCTGGCTTGGTCGAGTTGTGAGGAGCCTTCCTTGACAAGGGTGCAGCGAAACCGTCCTCCGACGACGGGGTAAGGGCTGTGAATCAGAATCGCGAACTTCGAGGCTCGATCGTAAAGGACGCCGTCCTGGAGGGCGGCAATGTGTATAGCAGGATTGCGGCCGTCCTGGATGCGGGTGGCGACGTTGCTAACGGGAGAGACGTCGAGGTAGTTTCGCATGTCGACGCGCCCAAGGTCGGGCTCCCAGATCAACTGGCCGTTGGCATATTTCTCGGGAACCTCAGGGTCCTTATCGCGGCCCTCGAACTTGCCGAGCAGCGGCTGCCACCAACGAACCAGCTTCTCTCCCGGCTTCAGGGTCATGGACATGGTGTAGTTCTTCAAAAACTCGCTGTCATACCCGTCACTGATCCAGTTATCTCTCTCCGTGATGAGGTAGTGCTTAAACTGTTCGTTGCGATCAGGATCAGGCCCACGAAACCAGGGATCGGTAGGATGTATGGTTCGCTCGATGAGCCACTTGTCCTTTTGCAACGTGTCGATGCTAGCGATGGTCTTGTTATCGCGGTCGAGATAGAAGACTTTGGCGTTGCCATCTAGCATGTGCCAGCCGCCGTCAAAGTAGACTTCCGCGACGGTGTGGCCGGTAAGTTCCCAAACTCGAGTTTTTAAGCTGACCGCGCGGCAGAGAGCGGATATCCACGCGGCCGTGTTCCCACAGATGCCATAACCATAGCCGTTCAGACCTCGGACGGGATGCAGTGACGAGTCGTCGTGAGACTCGCGCTGCCACCGTTTATCCTGCACCCACGACCAGATTGCCAAGGCTTTTTCTTCGTCGGTCTGGCAGCCGCGGGTAATCTCGTTCACCATGGAGTGCACGTCATACCAATCGTAGAGTCCGTTGACGGTCAGCCGCGGACTTGCTGCCGGCTGCTCCCCCAGATTTTCGACGACGATCTCGATATTTTCGGGGTCCATGGTTCCACCGACGTCAATGGTGTATTCGGCGTCAGGCTTGGTGATCACGATGGAGTACTCCTTGACACCGTCCTGAGCCGCCGGCGCACGGGCGGTGCAGAAGAGAATGGCCACCAGGGTAGCTATGCTGATGCTGCGGCAAATCATATTCGCCTCGCTGTGATGCTATCGAAGGGTAACACAGAAACACGACGGCCTGGGCGGCAGGGAGCCCCGGCAAACGGCCGCGTCCGTAGAGTCTTCCACCTATGTGGGAGACTCTACGGATAGCAGTCAGGCTACCAGAGGAATTTCATGCTCACCTGTCCAATGCGCGGGCTGGCGGCATTCGTTACATTCCCGAAAATGCTGCTGGCATAATTGCCGTTCGGACTCGAGAATTGGGTGTGGTTGAAGGCGTTAAAGAACTCAGCCCGGACCTGCACGCTCATGTTTTCGCGAAGTTTTGTGTCTTTGTGCAGTCCGAGATCCCAGTTGTTAGTCCCTGGACCGTGGAAGAAGCGACGGCTCGCGTCGCCGATCGTTCCCAGTTGTTCGCTAGTGAATGCGCTTTTGTTGAAGTACTCGCTCGCCTTACCGTCTGGACCGACCCCACGGGGGTTACTGAAAACGAGTCCCCCGATAAAATTCGGCTCGTCAACACCGGGAGTGCCGGTGAGCGAGTAATCTCCGCCCTGCCCGATGCCCACGGGGTAGCCAGTCGCGAAGCGTGTGATGCCGTTAATGCTCCAGCCTTGCGTAAGGCGTTTGGGAAGCGCGCTGAAGGCACGCTCAAACGGCAGCGAATAAGTGTAGCTCGCAACGAAGTTCTGCGTCAGATCAAAGGAGGATATGGAACGGCTGAGTTTGTAATTAGTGAAGTTAACCCATTCATTGAAGCCCGACGAGTCATCTATCGATTTAGAGTATGTGTAGGACACCAGAATGGCCAAATCTGCAACCTGCCGTCGTACGCTGGCCTGCAAGGAATTGTAGGCGGAATTGGCGAAAGTACCGCTATACTGGTTGCTGCCAAAATCCGGTCCAAGCGGGTATCGCGTACCGTTGACGATGGTTCCGTCGGGCTCCGTATACACACCCCCTTCTCCATACCGCCCGCACTGAGGGGTTCCCGGCATGACGCCGGTTCCTCGCAAGCTCATGCACAAGGCAGCGTTGCCGGGATTGGCCTGCAACTCGGCCAGCAGGTGGTGTCCCTGAGTGCCGACGTACCCGATGCTTGCGACCGTAGATTTGCCAATGGCACGCTGGATCGTGAAGTTGTAATGTTCCGCATAGGGAACTTGGTTCGTCGTGGCATATCCGGGCGACCCTGAGATAGGCAGGAAAGGTGTAAAGTCCACATTTTGGTTCGCGTTGCCACCGACCACGGGCATCACGAATGGGAAGCGTTGTCCCTGTGACGAACCGTCGGCGCGGGTCATATACGGCTGTTCGAGCAGGACGGGCGCCAGGCTGTTCCAGTATTCTCCGAACGGGGCATCACCGATCTCCCAGCCCAAAACCAGATCCTCGACCGAGCTGTAAAACATACCCCAGGCCGCTCGAATGCTCGTGCTTCCAGGCGCGCCCAGGATCTTGCGGAGGATGCCGCTTTGGACTGCGGGGGAGTACGCGATACCGAGGCGTGGACCAAAATTCCTGTAGCGGACAGGTGCAAGGGTACGGGGCACGCCGGGATCGCCGGGAAACACCCATCCCTTCGGAGCCGTGGGGAAGATCACGGACTGCTCACCCGGTACGATGGTTTGAATCCGGTTTTGGGTGTCGTACCACGGAGTATTCACGTCCCAGCGCAACCCGTAATTCAAAGTGAGGCTGGGACGCACCCGGAACGAATCCTGCCCGTAAACTCCGAAATATCTCGCGCGGGAATCGAGGGCTTGGTCGCTGGATTGAGTGAATGAAGCCGGAGCTCCCAAGAGGTAATCCGCGAAATCGGTTCCGGTCTCAGACCCGTCAAATGTGAAGCTTCCGTTGGGGACATTGTAGTTTCTGAGGTTGATCTGATAATACCGGACATCTCCACCAAACTTTGAGCTGTGCCTTCCCCAAACCTTCGAGAAGTTCTCGGAAGCATGGAAGGTGTTGTTGTATTGGTCTCCCACAAAGCTCGAAGCGCCAAAGTTGAAATTGTTGAAGCCGAACTGCGGAACGGCCTGAAGAGATGCAGGCCCGGAAGGGTTCAGGCCCAGAGTGTTAGCGCCGGTCACGAAGCCCAGGGCAGCAACTTGGGCGAAGCCTCCCGTGGGTTGTCCCGATATCGTTGCGTTCCGCGTATAAGTCAGACGGGCTTCGTTCACCGCGGTTGGTCCCAGAACTTTGGTGTTGGTCAACACGACCTCCTGTGCGCGGGTCGGTGTGCTGGTTCCGAATCCTGGCACGCTGGCGGCGCCGAAGGGATTGACAACGCTGGAATCGTCGAAGAAATAGTACGCGTTCCAGTTTCCCGTCCAGTTGTTGATAATATCCACGCGCTGCCCGAATTTATCGTCCCGAAGGTTGGTGTTTCCCAAACCGACCGTGTTGAAGTACTCAGTGCCCACGTTCGGAACAGGTATGTAACTCAGCGTCTTATTCGCTACGGGATCGAAAGCAGAAGTGGGGATGACGCCGCCCGGAAACACGCATTGCGATGTGCTGGCGCAACCGGTCGGGCTGTAAGGCTCCCCGCTCGTTACGGTGTAGCCAAGCCGCTGCGACAAGACACTCGCGAAATAGGTGCCATTAACCATGGTGGGATTCCCATTGTCATCGACAAATGCATTCTGGCCGGAAAAATCTCCCGTCCGTTCCGCCGCGCTGGGGAGTTGCACGACTCCGCCGCCAGCACCCTGGATCTCCCGCGTCCCTTGGTAATCGCTAAACCAAAACACCTTGTTTCTGATTGCCGGCCCACCCGCTGCAAACCCGAACTGATTGCGCTTGAGCGAAGCCCTTTGCGGGTCGAAGAAATTTCGCGAGTCCAGATCCTCATTCCGCACGAAATCGAACGCCGTCCCGTGAAAGCTATTGGTCCCGGATTTGGTGATGGCGTTCATCATGGATCCGCTGTACTTGCCATATTCGGCGTCGAAGCTGTTGGTGACAACGCGGAACTCCGCCAGCGAATCGAGATTCGGGATTACCGCGGTCCCGAGATACATACCCTCATTGACATCCCCTCCGTTGACCAGGAACCCATTGGCGGTTTCCCGATTTCCGTTCACCGACAGGTTTCCGGCTGAAAGTTCTCCCGAGACGGCTGCGGTGTTGCTTTGCGTGCTCTCCGGCACGACGCCGGGTTGGAGCGCCAGAAGGCCAATATAGCTGCGGCCGTTCAGCGGCAGATTATTGGCACTTCGCTCGTCGATCACTTGGCCCAGTTGCGTGCTCACCGTGTCAACGGCTACGGCGGGAGCGTTCACTACGATCGACTGGGTCACACTGCCCACCAGGAGGGAGATGTCGACTTGGCGCTGCTGGTTCACATCCAGCACAACATCCGAGATGATAACGGTTTCGAAACCCTTGGCACTAGCTTCGATTCGGTACTTGCCGACTGGTAAAGCGAGAAAACGGTACTGCCCGACCGAGTCGGAATAAAGGGCGCGAGTCAGTCTGGTTTCGAGATTGGTCACGGTGATGCGGACACCCGGAACAACTGCCGATGTCGGGTCTCTCACGACGCCCAGGAGCGAGCCGGTGACCTCGGCGCGCAATACGGTAGCAGCCAAAGTGATTAGGACAAGGGAAAGGGCTCCGCCGGTAAGAACGGTAGCCACGTGAAAGCGATTGGTCCTCTGAGTATGGCTCATTTGCAGATCTCCTTTGAAGGTCTTTCCACTCCGAGGTTCAGCCCCGGGTTAGGCCTTGCCGCGCTCCAGCGCTCCGACGACCGATGAGCCGCCGGAGCTGGCGCGAAGACAAGCTGAGCGGGGGCGCAGGCGGCCGCGTTCGGTTTCTTGAGGTCGCTTCGCCCGCTCTTAGGAATTCAACACGCGTCCTGAGAAGTCAAGCCCAAAGCTGGATGGTCGCGGCTGCTAACCGGCTATCAACCGCGCACTGCGTTGATTCGGTGGCCCAAGCATGCCCGGCCTGCCCGCCATCTTGCACGAGCTCATTCCACCCAGCCGCAACTACGGTTACGAGCAAGCATGGTTGGAATGACAGGCCAAACGGGTTTTCCCGCAGCCGGCTAGGCGATCGTGACCTCAATCCCGGTCTCTTCCAAGGCCTTGGCGTCAGATTTCGGAATCCGGTTGTCGGTGATGATTTGATGAATGCTGGACATGGGCGCAATCAGGGAGAGGCTGCGGCGCCCGAATTTGCTGGAATCGCACACCAGGACGGCACGGCGGGAAATCTCTAACATCACCCGGTTCACTCTCGCCTCCAGCAGGTTGGGAGTCGTCAGTCCGAAGTGAACGTCAATCCCATCTACGGCCAGAAACAGGACGTCGGCGCTTAAGCTGCGGAGCGCCTCTTCGGCCAAAGGGCCCACCAGCGAAAAAGACTTCTCTCTCAGAATCCCGCCCGTCAAGATGACTTCGATGGAAGTGCCGGCCAGTTCGGCGGCGATATTCACGGCATTGGTGATAACGGTGAGTTGTTTTCGTTCCCGGAGTGCCCGGGCAACAGCGCTCGTCGTCGTCCCGGAGTCAAGGAGCACGGATTCGCCCTCTTTGATCAAGGCGGCTGCCACCTGTCCGATTCGCTCCTTTTCCTTGCGATGCAGTTTTTCCTTTTCCTGAAGACTGAAATCCAGGAGCGCGCCGCTTTGTAGAGGCAGGGCTCCGCCGTGCGTGCGGTGGACGAGGCCGCGGTTGTGGAGAATCTCGAGGTCCTTGCGAATTGTGACATTGGAGGTCTTGAAGTGATGGGAAAGGTCCTTGACGATACAGCGCCCTTCTCGGTTGATGATTTCCAGGATGCCTCGGCGTCGCTCTTCATTGAGCATAGGAATTAATAGACAGAGCCCCCTTCATAAGACGATCACATTTTCTGTCTCTGCATACTTTCTAATGATATTTCCAGGTTTTGTCAAATCCTGGGGAAGTCTCCGGGAATGTGGGGCCGAGCGTTAGGTTGGCAAATGCTGCGCCGAGACGGCGCTGAGAATCAAATTGAACGACGTGCTGCGAGGGCAAGTAACGTGTAAATCCTTCCTTCTTCCGGTAAGACTTACCATCATCATAATTTCGCCTGAATGCCCCCGCGCGACCTACCGTTCTCGAATCAGGAGCTTAGAAGTGCGCCGAGTTCTGGCAACTTGAATGCACTCTACGTTCCCAGCGGTCGTCCGAGAAGTTGATCTACTGGGCGACATGAAGCAAACAACGAGCGTGACACCCGTCCCTCGCTCGATGAGTGAACTCGCGGGGAAATCATCCCGCGGGCCACATTCCCGTCCAGAATGTGGCAACGAAATTCTTTACAAAACTGCGACTTGGCAGCATGCCAGTGGTGCGGCCGGGCGCTAAATGGCTCGACATGTAGTGAGCCGGGAGGTCACAGGGATACCATTCCTCAGGATCTGTCAGTCCAGGACGGCTGGAGAAGTCACCTTGTCAGGAAAACACAAAACCAGCTCGCCGGGCCATGAGAGACGAATTGCACTTATCATCATTAAACGCGGCAGTCCTTCGGTGAGGCATCACCAACAAGGTTTCAGTGGCCCCAGTCCGTATACCATATCAGCGAGCGGACACTTCTTTTCGGTCACGACCCTTCCTTAACGTAATGGTCCTTCCGGCCGATCAGCCCCTCTGGACGTGAAACGGTTTGTTGTCCCTGGAAAGTGAGCCGACAGCGTTGGCGATGGCGCCGAAGGCTGCCTGGTCCCCCCTCTCGACGGCTCGCACTTGTTGTGGACCTCAGGAGGAGTAGAATGCCTTGCCAGACTATAACTTACCCACGCAGTCGTGAGAACCCCTCGAAGATGCACAGTTCCGCACGGAGTGCCCAGCCGGCGCTTTTTGTATTTGTGTTGCTCGCCGTCTTCTGTTTTTCCACAAGCGCCGCAGGGTTAGCGCCGCTCAGTTTGAGCTCCAAAAGTCTCGCTTTTGGGAACGTTCCGGTAGGGGCCAAGAGTACCCGAGCAGTCACTCTCACCAATTCAGGAAACCTCAGGGAGGTAATCACGCGGGCTACCGTGGAAGCATCGGGATTCAGCATTAGCGGGTTAGGCTTGCCCTTTATCCTGGCCGCCCATTACAGCATCGCCTTCGATGTTACCTTCGCCCCAACAGCCAGCGGCAGCGTCACCGGCATGATCGTGATCGGCTGCGGCACACACGGTTCTCTCGAGATATCGTTGTCAGGGACGGGCGTAGGAGAGCAACCTACTTTGAGCCTGTCGGCCACCAGCCTTGCTTTCGGCAGCCAGTCTGTGGGCGCTACCAGCACAGCCCAGACCGCGACCCTGAAGAATACCGGCACTGCGTCCCTGAGCATCACCAACATCGCACTCACGGGCGCCAACCCCAGCGACTTTGCGCAAAGCAATAACTGCGGGTCTAGCGTAGCGGCAGGAGCCAGTTGCGCCATCAGCGTGACCTTCACCCCTGCGGCCAGCGGCTCTTTTGCCGCGGCCGTCACCGTCACCGACAACGCCAGCGGAAGCCCTCAGTCGGTGACACTTTCTGGTACGGGGGCAAGCACCAGCAGCCCCGCAGTCAGCTTCTCATCTACCAGCGTGAGTTTTGGGAATGAGCCCATCGACATAGCCAGTTCATCTCAGACCATCACGGTGAACAACACCGGCGGCGCAACCTTGACCATCTCCAGCATCGCGTTGAGCGGCTCGGATCCCGCCGACTTCACGGAGAATAATACTTGCGGATCCTCGCTGCCGGCGGGCGGTAGCTGCACAGTTGTGACTTCGTTCACACCTTCAGCCAGCGGAAGCCTCACGGCCTCGCTGAGCATCACCGACAATGCCAGCGGCAGTCCGCAGACGGTGGCCCTCTCGGGAACGGGAACGCACGACGTAATTCTCTCCTGGTCCCCTAGCTCGACCTCGGGAGCCGTGGGCTACAACGTCTACCGGGGCACGGCCTCGGGTGGGGAAAGCGCGACGCCACTTAATTCCACACCGATTGCCGGGACCACTTATGACGACGAAAGTGTGCAAGCCGGGCAAACGTACTACTATACGATCGCTACCGTAAGCTCGAGTGGAACCCAGAGCGCGGATTCGAGCGAAGTTTCGGCGTCCGTACCGTAGCCTGGAAATCTGTGACTGATTGCGTTGCCGATGGCCGAACGAACTGAGCACCCAACCTGTGAACCTTCGCTTGGAGGCGCCACGTGAGAATCGGGAAACGAAGATCAACAACTCTTGCCGGGTTGACGGCTGCGCTCAGGGTATAGATCGTGAGAGAGGAGCATGACTTGGCAACGGATTATGCCAGACTCACTGAGAACCTTTCCCGTTTTTACGATTTCACGGGCAAAGTGGTTCTCTTCATAGGTGCGGCAGGCCGGCAACTCCTTGACCCAGCCACCCCCGCGCGCAAGCTGATCGCCGTCGACAAGGACGCCGGGGCTTTGCTGAAGCTGAAGGCAGATATTGTTTCGAAAGGCCTGCAAGATTCCGTCGAAGTAGTCGGCGCCAGCTTCGAAGAGTTAACGCTGCATGGGGACGCGGTTTATTTCGAGTTTTGCTTGCACGAGATGGACGATCCCGAGAAGGCGCTGATCCACGCCAAATCCCTGGCGCCGGATATCGTGGTGTATGACCACTCGCCGGGCTCGGAATGGATTTACTACGGCGCGGAAGAGAGCAAAGTCGCCCGCAGTTTCGCAGTGATGGAAGAATTCGGCATTCGGCGTCGTCAGACGTTTAACGCCGAACAACGGTTTGCGAATTACACCGAACTTCTCGCCAAGGTGCGCCCGCAGGGGCTGCTGGCAATCGAGCGCGCGCAACGCTTCGCAGGAGCTGCCGAGATTGTAGTTCCCATGAGCTACGAGTTGGACTTGTTGTAGGGAAGGCCAGGCACCGCGCCCCGGGGCGGGCAAGCCTCACCCCACCTCCCGGATCTGTACTCTCTCAGCCGCTGGGTGGGTATCGCTCGGTGGCGCTGGCATCACATCTCCAATTTACAACACCATTCACTCCGCCCCATAGTCAATCTGCATGCGGCGGACTTGCAGGCTGGACAAGGCGACTACGGCTACGCACAAAATCAGCAGGCCCAGAATAGCCACGGCGGGGGAAGCCGGGGTTGGATTGACGGCAATCAGCGCAAGCAGGCTGCTCCGATCCGCGTTGATCCCTTCCGGTATGGCGACAGGGCAAAGCGACTTCAAGTAAAAAATCACACTCATCTTTTGCAATAGCCCAGGCAAGTAGCCGTTCACCGCCTCCCACACCAGCACGACCACAGCGGGAATGAGCGGGTTGCGGAAAAGCAGGCCCGCCGCCAGGAAAACGCTGCCGTAACCGACGCAGGCCAGCAGCGTAACGCCAAGGTAAGCCGCGAGGTGCTCGAGACCATGCCCATGGAAGAGGTACTCCTGAAGCGTGTTCGAGCTGAAGTAGCAGTAGATTGCGGCAAATTGGAGAAGCGTGCTGGAACCAAAGATGACCGCCGCTGCGAGCAGGCCGGACAGAAACTTTCCGACTAGCAGCACCTCTCTTTTCACCGGCGCGAGGAAATAGTAGTGCAAGCTTTTCTCCAACACCTCGCCGCGAAATAGGTTCACGAAGATCCCCACACAGCCGAAAAAGACGGCGAGGCGGAGAAAGAAGAATTGGAAGATGGCGGCAAAAATGTGGGTATCATCGCCAAGGTCTCCTCGCGCTCCGTTCTTCAATTCGACGAAAGAATGGACGGCGTAGAGCACCACAGGCGCGAAGGCCAGGAAGTAAATCCAGAAGCCGCGCCTGGTGAAGAAGCTCTTTCGCACCTCCAGGCGGAGGATAGCCAGAATTTGCGCTCGCCAGAGCGCCCAAGGCAGCCGGCTCGAGCTCATTTGGTGGGTTCCTCCGCGCCAATCAGATACTCATAGACGGAAAGGACGTCGTCGTCGGCAGGCGCAACCGACTCGATTTCGATTCCGCTTTGGGCGATGCGATTCAGCAGCAGATAAAAGCGGTCGGCGTCCCGCGTTTTCACCAGCACGCCCTGGCCGTCAGGAAGAATTCTCGCCTCCACCATGTAGTCCTGCTGGAAGACTCGCGAGGCGAAGTCGCCCGGCTTGTTGCAGCGGATCAGAACCTGCATGGGGTGTTCGTGGATTTCTTCGCGCACGCCGTGAATCTGCCCCTCGGCCACGACATAGCCGTTGCTGAGCAGGACGACCTGGTCCGAGATCGCGTCCACTTCGTGCAGCACATGGCTGGAGATGATCACGTGCAGCCCTTCTTGAGCGAGGCTGCGAAACAGGGCAATGGTCTCGGCTCGGATCAGCGGGTCAAGGCCGTTCAGGGGTTCATCCAGCACCAGCACGCACGGTTGGTGCGCCAGAGCTTGCGCCAACTTGATGCGCTGGCGCATGCCTTTGCTGTAGGCGGCGATCTGGCGGTGGGCCGCCTCGGCCAGGTTCACTCGTTCAATCGCCCGCGCGGCCAGCGCATCGGCGACCGGATGCGGGTGTCCGAAGAGGCGCAGGTAGGAGTAAACGAACTGGTAGCCGGTCAGCCCTTTGGGAAACGAGTCGAATTGCGTGCAGTAGCCGAGCTTGCGAAACAGACGTTCGGGCTCGTGCGGCGAGATGCCGAGGACCGTGATGCGCCCGCGGGTGGGCTGCACCAACCCTGTCATCAGGTTCATCAAAGTGGTCTTGCCCGAACCGTTGGGGCCAACCAGACTGGTGATGCCGGACGGGAACGACAGGTTCACCCGATTTACGCCCAACACCTCGCCGTAGAATTTGGAGACATCCTCGAAGACGATTCGCTGGTCGTCAGCTCCCGTCCTCGACGGAAGAGGAGACAGGGGGTGGTGGGTACCGGCCGCCTCCAACCGTTCCTTAGCAAGGAAGGGAATCTTCGCGCCAAGTACGTTCATCCGCGCACCACCTCGTAAGCTTTGACCTTCCTTTCCAAAAGGAACAGGCAGAAGGCGCTGATCGCCAGCAGTGCTAACCAAGCCCTGTCAGCGGGAAGGCCGATCGGTCTCCGGGAAGTCTGGCCGAACAATTGGCTCTCAACCCTGGCGATGAGGCTCGCCAGGTCTATCAGAGTGCCGTTGCTGGTTTGGAGCACCTTATTGATGGCTTGGCCGAACCCTGCGCCGAAGAAGAAAACTCCCAGCAACGCGGCCCCGGCTGCGGGCTTTCGCTTGATCCACGCCGAGAGAGCCAGGGCCAGCAGAGAGAAAACCAGAATCTCAATCGCCGAGCCGACGAAGATGCTTCTCGCCATCCACAAGTTGGTCCACATCCAACTTGCGCCCGCAAGAGTGGACTGAATCAGGTATAAGAGCTCGCCCGAAATCCAGGTGATAAGCGAGAGCAGCGAGACCAGCACAAACACCTTTCCCAAAACGTATTCAGCGCGCGAAAAAGGCCGGCAGAAATAGAGCGGCAGGGCGTGGTTGGCGAGGTCGGGTGAGACGAGGCCGGGCCCCACCAAGGCTGTCAGAATAAAAGCCAGCGTGCCTTGAACATTCAGGAAATGAAAAAAGAACCTGGCGTCCACGGCGAAGAAAGAACTCGCGTGGAACATCTCCAACAGGCGCTGGTTGTGATTCATATAAAGAGAGATTGCGCAGCCGAGCGGGTAGAAAAAGCAGATGGCAAAGTAGGTGATGAGAAACTTGGAAGAGAGTGCGTTCTGGAAAGCGTACCGGCTCACAATCAGGAAGCGAGACCAGGGCGGCGTCAGTTCTCCCGCGTAGCTGTGATAGCTTCGCTTATGGACGGCCATTGGAGTTCTCCATAGCTTTCAGGAAAATATCCTCGAGACTGTCGCGGCGATAATTCAGGCGACGAATCTGCACACCGTGCTCCTCCGCCAACCGGTAAAGGTCGCGGATGGCAAAGTCCTGGCCAAGGACCATTTTCAACCTTCTGGGGCCGTCGAAATGGATTCCCGCCTGCGCGGGAATGACGGGCGCGACGTCGGCTGGCGCGGGAATGACCGGGGCGGTGGTGGCTGAGGCAGGAGTGGGCGGCGCGGAAACGGCTGTCGCAGGCATGACTGGCGCCGAAATCGCGCATTCACAGTCCAGGCGCTCGACAGCTTCAGCGAAGGCGCCGTCGCCGCCGAGCGTTTCGAGCTCCAGAAATCGCCGGTTGGCTTTTCGTTCTTCTTCCAGGTTTGCGTAGTGGACCTGGTGGCCATCCTTGAGGATGAGCACCTCTTCGCAGGTCTCCTCGACGTCGCGCAGCAGGTGAGAGCAGAGCAAGATGTGGAGATCTTTACTGTCACGCACTTCCCGGATCAGCCGGATCATGCGCTGGCGGGCAGGCGGATCGAGGCCATTCGTGGGTTCATCCAGGATCAGAAGCCGCGGGCCGTGCGCAATCGCCTGGGCGAACTTGGCCAGTTGCTTCATGCCCAGCGAGTAGGTACCGAGCAGGCGGTATCGTGCTTCGCCCAAACCCACGTAGAACAGCGCCTCATGCGCGCGTTCGAGAGCAGCCTCGGAGGGCAGGCCGGAAAGTTCCGCCATCAAACGAACGAAACTTACTGCGGTCATGTGGGCAATGAAACATTCCGACTCCGGCATGTACCCAGCGAGGGCGCGAATCTGCCTCATTTCAGCGCGGATGTCATGACCAAAAACGCGCGCCGTGCCTGCCGCCACGGGATAGAATCCGAGCAGGGTATTGATGAGCGTCGATTTGCCGGCGCCGTTAGGGCCCAGCAGTCCGATAGCGCGGCCGGAGAGGGAGCACTTCAGACCTTCAAGGATCTTCCGCCCTCCCAGTGTGACGCCCAATCCTTCGAGTTCGATTATGGCTGACATCGCTGCCTACTGCCTACTGCCCGCTGCCGACTGGCTCTTAATGAGTGGAAGCAGTTCCAACGCTCCCGCCCCCTTGATGCCGAGTAGTGGATCGAACCCCATCCCGAACAGGTTTCCTGTATTTGCGACCACGATATCCTGCGCCTCCCCGTAAGCGCAAGTCAGGCTGGGGCCGCTGTTCTGCTTCAACGACTCGATGGCTTGCCGTTCTGCGGGTGTCAGCATGGGCAGATCCCCGACTGATCCGAGCATGGCGCCCAGGTTTTGATAGGCCACGGCGGAGCAGTTTGTGAATCCGTCGTGCGGCAAGCGACTGGCGAAATCGCCGGAGCGCGCCAGCGTGTATCCGGTGTTGCGGTTTTCAATGGAGCTTAGAAGCAACGTCGGGCTGGAGGCTGCCACGAGGTACCCATCCACAAACGCGTAATCCACCTCGGTCGGAACACTCGGCGCTGGCGACGGCCTGGTGGTTTGCAACTTGTAATAGGTACGCCCGTCGGCATTCTGCGTGGTCAGAGTCAGCGTGCCGGAACTCGAGTCGGCATGTTGATTGTAGCTCGCCACCAGCTTTTGGATGGCTTCTTCGAGACGCGTGGGGTCATTGACTTCCAGAGCCACCTTCCAACTCGGCGTGGGCAGGAGCGGGCCATCCAAGGCAAGGGTGACCTCGCCGCCCAGTCCACCCGCTAAATCGTCCGCCACATTTATTCCGGTCTGCGATTGGAACTCGTCGAGTTGCTGGTTGAATTCCGGGTCGTGACTCTCAGCCAAACTGAAAATCTCTTCCACGATCTGACGCGGATCCTCCGCTACAAATGAGACCACGAGGCTGGCGGCCGGCGAAACGAAATCCAAAGTTCCCATCGGGCTGGGCGAGCCCAACCAGGCAGTCAGGCCACGGCGCGTCCGGGCAAAGGTCAGCGTAGCACGATTCTCAGTCTGTCCGCTTACGTCCTTGCTTTCCATGATGAGGTATCTCACGTCAGCCAAGCCCGTTCTCTCGTCCCGAAGCAAATCGAGATTCTTTTCCCGGCCTCCTTTCTCACTTACGGAATGCAGCAGAATTTGTTCCATGTCGGCGCAGATAAGTAAGCCGGCGCCTGCCTGATAGGCCTGCCGGATGGCCGCATAGAATGGGGTGGAGGCGAACCCGCTGGAGACAGGGCGTTCCATTAGGGTTGCCACCTTCTGCAACTGGCGGGCGTCCGCGGCTGCTGCCATCAGGTTATTCTTCAGGTAAACCAACGTTACATCTGTGCCGGCGGCGGGTGAAAACGAAAACGGGTTATCGACGATCTGCGCCTTGAGGCGCTTCCCGTCTCTACCGGTCTCGCCCAGTTGCTGCTCGAGAAAGGCTCGGAAATCGGGTCGTCGCACCTCGGCCAGAATCAGTGGCACATGCTTGTCCGCAGGCATGGCGACCACAATCTCGTCCCCCAAGTACTCGCTGAAGGAGCGCAGCCGGTCAATTAGTTCCGCCTGTTTGTTGGCGCCCCCTTCAGTCTGCTGCCGGTTCCACCAGGCTTGCAGCACTTCACTCTGCTGGATGCGGTCTTGCAACAGTTCATTCGCTCGAGCAAGCGTGGACCCCATATTGGGTATGGCAGCGTAGAATATCGTGTTTTCGGGCACCAGGTTCAGCAAGGTTGAATCGTAGCGCGGGGCTGGTCCGGGAAGGGCTTCCAACTGCTTGTGGAGAGCGGCAAACTCGCTTAGCAGCGTGAGGTATTCGGCCGAGTTACGGCTCCAGGCGACGGCGTGAGTCACAGAATCCGGCGTCAGTTCTGCCTCCGTCGAGACCTGCTCGCCGGGATGCAGGAGCTGCTTCTTCCGCCCCTGTTCGACCTCAACTTCTCCCTGAATAACGGACACCCGCGAGCCCTTCATTCCTTCGTCCACAGCAAATATAGTGCCCTTGACGGAAACCAGGCAGTCTCGCGTGGCCACTTCCAGCCGGCCTCGGCCCTGATGGGCAGCTCGGACGATAATGCTGCCGCGCTGCAAGTGAAGCGTGGTGTCGCGCCAACCTTTGGATATCCAGAATGCGGTGCGCTGGTCCATTTCGATCCTGGACTCATCCACCAGCCGAATGACGGCGGAGGAGGCCTTGGCGGTGCGGATTTCTTCGTCCTCGCCAATGGCCTGGCCAGGAAGTATCGGCTCGCCGCCCTGGTCAGAGACCCGATAGAGCGCGCCGTCTGCTGTTAGGACAGTGGCTCGGACCTCGGAACCCCGAAGCATTCTGGCCAAGCGTCCGCCCCCAAAAAACACACTTAGCGCCATGAAGCACACACATGCGGCCAGGGCCCAAGCTATAACCCATCCGGTTCTCTCTCGACCTCGCTTGCGCAGGCGAGGCGCAACTTCCGATACCGGAGCAGCGGCAGGCCGAGCGCCAAGGCGCGCCTCTCGCAGCGCATGCCGGCAGGCCACGCAACCATGGAGGTGGTCTTCCATGAGCAAGGATCGCGCCGCTGAAAGACTGCCGGCGAGATAGGCAGGCATTAGCGCCTGGAAATCCGCGCAGCCGCGAATCTTCTCCACGGCCGGCGTGCTTGCTGTCTGCGACGGCGGGTACTCCTGGCGCAGACGAGACCAAACGCGGCGAGCCGCCTGCTCCAGCTCCGGCTCCGCGACGCTTTCCTCGCGGACTTCTGCGATGATGTCGTTCAACTTCGGCTGGCCGTGCTTTGTGGTTTCGCTCATGTCGTGCCTCCCATGTAGGAGCGAATCTCCTTCTGCAATTGACGCCGGGCTCGATGCACAGTTACGGCCACCCGCACTAGCGACACGCCAAGCATGCGCGCGATTTCCGGATTGCTGTAACCTTCAAAGAATCGCAGCGCGAAGATCTCGGCCGTCTGCGGATTCAGGCTGGCCAAGGCGCGCCGCGAGCATTCTCGCAATTCGCCCCGTTCCAATTCTTCCCGGCCGGGGTGCGAATCCGCGAGCGGCACGCTCTCAACCGTTCGTCGCGCCCGCACGACGTCCAGGGCGGCATTGATTGCCGCCCGGCAAAGATATCGCTCGGAATTCTCTACTGGGGCGGCCGTGCCGTCGCGCCCCATCAGACGCATAAAGACGGTTTGGAGGACGTCCTCGGCGTCTGTAGCGTTGCCGGTGACGCGGTAAGCGGCGCGGAACACTAAGCCGTGGTACGTGCGAAAAAGTTGCTCGAGCCCATCGATGAGAGCGGGAATCGTTTCCTCCGCTGTGGCCGATCGCAAGGGACGCCTCCTGACGACTGCCTTCATATTGAAGACGACCAACTCGGCCAACTATTACAGTTCGGAGACATTTTTTCGAAATACATCTGCGCGCGATTCCCCTCCTTAGCTAAGGAGGGGTTAGGGGTGGTTGACCGGCTCGCGGGCACTGCGACCCACCACCCCCTACCCCCTCCTCCGCCGAGGAGGGGAGTCGTTTCCATCGCAGTTGGCGGCGTAGAACCCACCTCGACATCACGCAGAGACAGAGCCCTCTGCCACCTTCAGCATTGCGGCGACCGGTTTGCGAAATGTAAGGACATAGAATTGCCCGTCGCGGAGGACCTCGAGATTCACATCCTGCATCTCTGGGGGTACGAGATCAACAGGAGCCGCGACCGTTTCCTGGCGGTTCTTAAAATATCCGCGGGTAACGGGGATTCGTTCGTAGGTGCCTTTCACGTGCGCTTCGGTCTCGTCGGCAATCAGGAGGCGGGTCCCCGGCTTTGCAACCCGAATCATTTCCCGGATCGCCTTTGCCCTGTCGTTGAAAAAGTTGATGCCTCCTACGTGGAATACGACGTCAAAACTGTCATTGGCGAATGGCAGATCCTCGGCATTACCAAGGAAGAGATCGGCGTCTATCTCCCAGCGGCGCAAGTTGGCCTGGCAATTGGCCAGCATTTCCGGCGAGAGGTCAAGCCCAAATAGTGTTGCGCCACGCGGAAGGTTTCTGAAGTTGAGACCGGTGCCTACGGATGTTTCCAGCACTGAATCACCCGCCTTGATTTCAAGCAAGCGTAGATAAATCGAATGGTATTGGTATAGACTGGTGCCCCGTAAAGCACACACGACCTTCTGCACGTCATCGTAGAAGCCGCCAATGGTCTCATAGAGGCGGTTGTATTTCTGGTTGGAACCCGTGAGCTTCTCGGGCTCGCGAAATACGGGGATTCCTTCGCGAACTGGAAATCGTTCGCCGGACGGGCTGACCAAAACCTCGTGTCCGTCTTCGCTGGCAACGTGAAGAGCCTCTCCGGTGTAGGGACTTCGCAGGAGGGCGATGGCCGCTTTCTTATTTGCCCATGACTCGCGTGGCGTGGAAGGCTGGATAAAGCTCCGCCCGATCAAAATCAAGCCTCCTGCAAAGCATGCCCACGCAAAGGCATGACCGGTTGGCTGGGCCTTAGAGGCGACAGCATGGACTGCCTCAAAAACGAAGCCGTATGCCAAGGCAAGGATGCATGCAAGGCCGAAAATACCTGCCCCCATAGCAATCCTCTTCGACTGGAATTCCCGGTTCCACATCCAGACGATTACCGCTGCGAACCAATAGATCAAGAACGAGGTTGCATTCGTCCCCAGAATCGCATCGAAGCGGCACAACGGCGAGAGCGCCGACTGAGTCTGGGCAAGGGAGGAGGTATTGAATACGCCGGCAGGCAGAAAAACTCGGGTCAGGGCCTCGAAGGCAACACCCCAAAGCGGCAACGAGAGGGTTGATAGAAAATCCGGCCTGCGCTGGCTGGCGAGTCGATACAGAAGGAAGGGCAAAACGCCGATGAGGACAGCCAGCACCGTCCAACTGGAAGACTGAAATCCACCCAGCCGGAACGAGCGCCAGATCGAAAGCAGATTCAAGATAAGAGTGATACCCGCAAGCAACAAGAATCCGCGCCAGGGTTTTTGGGTGCCGATGAACCAGGCGCCTAAGACTGCACCCGTCCACGCTCCCAAAGGGGCGAAGGCGAAGCCGAGGACGAAGATGCCGAGGATCGCCACGGCGGTTAGTTGTAAGACACGGTTAGGAGGTGTTTTGGTAAGCATTTTGGGCTCGATTTGAGTTCGTTTTGGCTCAGAAACCATTTCGTTTTGAGCATCGAAATCTCTTAAGTCATTTATTTGCAACAGATGTTTGAGTTCGTTTCGTCAAAATAGCATCTTTTTCTCATTTCCGCTTGCTTCCGAAAGTAAGGCTATCAGCTCTCAGCTATCGGGTGTCAGCCTTCCGTTGTCGGCCTTCGGAAAGTCGAGGAGTCGAGAGTCGAAGAGTTGAGGAGTTAATACCCCAGGTTGCGGCCCGACCGTGCTCCAGCATTCGACTCTCGGCTTTTTGACCCTGTCCTTTGTTTTCAATAACATTCCCGGTTTGTTCCTGCATTCTTGCAAATTCGCAGGCGTCGTAGCGAGGGCAGGGAATGACATACTGCCGGACTGTCCGGGCCGCCTTCCGTTTCCGCAGGCCCGTGACGGCTCTCGCGTGCAACAACTAACTGCCTGTGTTTTCTGTAACATTCCCGCAATGTTTGGGTAAGTGCCTGTGTTATCATAGACATTCCAGCTTTGTGCGGGAGATTTCCACTCCGATCCTTTGTTTTCATATACATTCCCGGTTTGTTCCTTCATTTTCGTGTAACAACAGGCGTCGTTGCGAAGGAAGGCAATGACATACTGCCGACGTTGGTCCATTTCGCTTTCACTTGCCGTGGATTTTCATTCCGATCCTTTGTTTTCAATAACATTCCCGGTTTGTTCCGTAAGAAGCTGTCAGCTCTCAGTTGTCAGCCGTCAGCCTTCAGAGAGTCGAGGAGTCGAGAAGTCGAGAAGTTAAGACCCCAGGCTGCGGTTCGACGGTGCTTTAGCATTCGACTCTCGACTTTTTGACCCTGTCCTTTGTTTTCAGTAACATTCCCGGTTTGTTCCTTCAATTTTGTGTATTCACAGGCGTCATAGAGAGGGCAGGGAATGACAAATTGCCGTTCTGGCGGGGGAGACAACCGAGTGATCGGTGAAGCCGCTGCGCTCATAGAAGGACCACCTACCACCGGTGGTAGGCTACCAAATTAAGCGTAGTTTGTCAAGTGAATTCTTCCGGTTGCGTCGGATGGTGGAGAGAAGGTCGGCGGCAGGGCGTGCCAGGCGCGGATCCGGGGAAGATTGTAGCCCATGGCGTGAGAACGTGTGAAAAAATCACGTTTTGGCAGGGCGTTGTAGGAGCAACCCTTGTGGTTGCCCCAGGGCGGCCACAAGTGCCGCCCCTACAGCGCGAACTCAGAAGGCGCGTGTTAGAATATTCAATGGAAATACGCTGATTGGCGCGGCTGATCATTTTTGGCAGGGCTGGACGTTGTCATGGGTGTGGAGAAGATCCTGACGTTGGAGCGGGCGTTTGAGGTTGTAGCGGACTTGAAGCGCCGTGGTAAACGCGTCGTCTTCACCAACGGCTGTTTCGACTTGCTTCATCCCGGCCACACGCGGTATCTGGCTGAAGCCAGGAAACTCGGCGACGTGCTGATTGTGGCGGTGAATAGCGACCGCAGTGTGCGAGCGCTGAAGGGTTCGGAGCGCGCCATTCAACCGGAAGCAGAGCGCGCGGAAATCCTGGCGGCGCTCAGAGCCGTGGACTACGTAACCATTTTTGATGATCTCACGCCCCAGGCCGTCATTGCCCGCATGCTGCCTCACGTGCTGGTGAAAGGCGGCGACTGGCGGCTGGACGCCATTGTGGGCCGGGCGGAAGTGGAGGCGGCGGGCGGACGGGTGGTTTCAATTCCATTTATCGAGGGTTACTCAACGTCATCGATCATCCGAGCGGCGGTAAGAGCAGTGGCGAGTGAGGAGAGGGAATAGGGAACAGGGAAGAGGGAATGGTGAATAGTGAATGGTAAATGGTAAATGGTGATTGAATTTACCATTCAGAATTTGCCATTCACCATTTACTATTCACCATTCACTATTCACTATTTGGATCGCATGCCAGATTTGCCGTCCTTGTTGAACCCGATTTTGGAGCACCCCGCGTTTTGCGGCTGCTTGCAAGCGCTGACTGCTGCTGCGCCTGAGGCGCGCACGCCGACGACACTTTCCGGTTTGACCAGCTCTGCCAAGGCGCTGGTGGCTGCGGGTCTGGCCCACCGGTTGGGGCGTCCGGTGGTCGTCGTAACTGCGGATAACGAGACGGCTGCCAATCTCCAGCGAACGGCCTCAACCTTCTATTCCTGGCTCGAGCCGGCCGCCGGCCCGGCCGTACTGACGCTCCCTTCGCTGGACTGTTCTCCTTACGAAGGGCGTTCCCCACACGCTGAAATTCTCGAGCAGAGAGCGGTGACCCTGTGGAGCGTGGCGCAAGGACGGGCGCGGGTGCTGTTGACCCCGGTGGCAGCAGCGCTGGGGCGGTTCCGGGAGCGAGCTTTTTATTCCTCCCTGGCGCTGGAGATTAAAGTCGGCGATGAACTCTCCCTCGACGACCTTGCCGAGCACCTCAGCGGAGTGGGATACGAGCGGGAAGAGCCGGTCTCCGATGTGGGGCAATTCTCCGTGCGGGGCGGAATCGTCGATGCCTTTCCTCCCGAGGCCGCGTGGCCCTTTCGACTTGAATTCTCCGGCGATCGGATTGAATCCCTGCGAGAGTTTGACCCCGATTCGCAGCGCTCGCGAAAGCCTGCTGGGGGAGCTTTGCTTCTTCCTCTTTCGGAAGCAATACGTTCCCGTCAATTCTTTGAGAAGCTCATTCGCGCTCTCGGCCAGCGAGCTACGACCGGAGCCTCGGACACAAACCATCGAGTGGAACGGGAACCCGAGTGGGCGAGCGAATACGGAAATCCCTTCCCCGGATGGGAGTTTTTTGCTCCTCTAGTTGAACCGCACCCGCGCACTCTGTTCGAATTGTTTGACAACCCTGTACTGCTCTGGGACGAACCCCTGGACCGCGGCGCGCAATGGAAGGAGTTCCTGGAAGGGTTGGCGTCTGGTTTTGATGAGGTCCGGGATGTGATTCCGCCTCGCCCAACACCGGAGGATATTCTGCTCACCGGAAAGGAGTTCCTGGCGAGCATTGGGGAGATGCCGCAACTCTATCTCAAGGAACTGGCACTGAGTCGAGGAGTCGAGAGTCAAGAACCGAGTCGAGGAGTCGAGAGTCTAGAGTCGAGCAGTCAAGAACTGAGTGGGCGCTATGAGGGCTGCGAGGAAGAGCTGGTTCTTCTCACCCAACCTTCACCGAAATTCCAGGCCGGGGTTAAGAATTTGGTGGAGAACCTGCGTGGCAATTTAGAGCGAGGCGTGTCCGTGGTACTTGTCACGCCCAGCGCTGGCAAGGCGGACCGGCTGCGCGGCATTCTCACCGAATACGAGATTCCGTTTGCCACGGCGACTGAACAGGGCATCTCTGCCGAACCAGGTGGCACAGGCACTCCTGCCTGTGCGACGGCTAGTACCGACCAGCACAGGCAGGAGTGCCTGTGCCACGATGGCGCAGCGCTGATGGCGCGGGGGGATTTTGCCGAGGGGTTCGCGATTCCCGATTTGGGACAACTGTGGCTGGCGGACAGCGACCTGTTTGGCGGATTTGACTGGGCATCGCGGCGCCGCGAGCACTCCGGGGCTCTGAGCTTCATCTCGGGCCTGGGCGACCTTAAGGTGGGTGATTACGTGGTGCACATAGACCACGGGGTGGGAATCTACCAAGGGCTTCGCCAACTCAGCGTCAGCGGCCCAGCGCGCGACTTCATGCTGCTGACGTATCAGGACGACGCCAAACTGTACGTTCCCCTCGAGCGCCTGGATTTGGTGGAGAAGTACCGCTCCAGTGGGGACGGAGCCAAGCCGGTTCTCGATCGGCTGGGAGGCAGCACTTGGGAGCGCACGAAGACACGCGTCAAGCGGGCCCTGCGCGACATGGCTCAAGAACTGCTCCAGTTGTACGCGGAGCGGAAGATGGCCGGCGGCACGCCGGTTAGCCCTGACACTCCCTGGCAAGAAGAGTTCGAAGAGGCATTTGAATTCGAGGAGACGCCCGACCAGTTGAAGGCCTTGGCCGATATCAAGCACGACTTGGAAAGCCCGGAGCCTATGGACCGGCTGCTCTGCGGCGATGTGGGCTATGGGAAAACCGAACTGGCCATGCGCGCTGCTTTCAAGGTCGTCCAGGACGGACGCCAGGTGGCGGTGCTCGCGCCCACCACAGTGCTGGCCTTTCAGCATTACACAACTTTCCGGCAGCGGCTGGCGGCTTTCCCCATGCGTGTGGAAATGCTCAGCCGGTTCCGGCAGCCTGCGGAGCAGAAGAAGATTGTGGCCGAGACCGAGGAGGGCAAGGTGGATGTGCTGATTGGAACTCATCGCCTGCTCTCGAAAGACGTGCGCTTCCGCGAGTTGGGTTTGCTGATCGTCGACGAGGAGCAGCGGTTCGGGGTGGCCGCCAAGGAAAAGCTGAGGAAGTTCAAGGCGGGGGTGGACGTGCTGGCCATGTCCGCCACTCCCATCCCGCGCACCCTGCACATGTCGCTGGGCGGGTTGCGCGACCTGTCCGTCATCGAAACTCCACCGCGTGGCCGCTTGGCCATTCAAACCACCGTAGCGCCGTTCAGCCAAAACATAATCCAGTCCGCCATACTCCAGGAAATGCTGCGGGAGGGACAGGTCTTTTTCGTACACAACCGGGTGGAGTCAATTTTTGGCGTTGCGGCGATTGTGCAACGCCTGGCGCCCACAGCGCGAATCGGAGTGGCGCACGGGCAGATGAACGAAAAAGAGCTCGAGAGGGTGATGCTGAAATTCATGCAGGGGGAGTACGAGGTGCTGGTGGCGACGGCACTGATCGAAAACGGGCTGGATATCCCTCGCGCCAACACTATCATTGTCAACCACGCGGAGCGCTTCGGCTTGGCCGATCTCTACCAGCTTCGAGGGCGGGTGGGGCGGTCGAACC